>Ga0073934_10005309_pt1 | contig 20135 bp, 13 predicted proteins | sample LarsenN4metaG_FD_76834 | JGI IMG/M metagenome (GOLD analysis project Ga0073934, IMG submission 76834) | Hot spring sediment bacterial and archeal communities from British Columbia, Canada, to study Microbial Dark Matter (Phase II) - Larsen... ... | reverse complement strand
AGCCCCCCCAGCTTGCTTTCGAAAAGCTCCTTCTGGCGACGGTAGTTGGGTTCCGCCGCATCCAGCGCGGCTTGGGCCTCCAGCAGTTCCTGCTCGAATTGCTGGACCCGCGCCTGCTCCTGGCGAAGAATGCTGTTTTGCACGGACAGGGCCAGCTCGCGCGAGTTCTCCAGGTTCCGAATGCGAGCCTCGATGTCCCGCACGCGCGATTCAGCCGCCCGCAGTCGATCCAGGATCGCTCGTTCTTCGTCGAGCAGCCGAAGCTCCAGATTCGGATCGTTGTCCACCATCTCGACGATCCGCTGGCCCACTTTCACGCGATCTCCCTCGGCCACGTACCACTTCTTGATCCGCCCCTCGATGGGCGAGATGACAAACTGGGGCCGATAGATCGGGTTGAACGCGATCGCTCGGCCGGTGCCATGCACCGTCTGCGTCCAGGGCACGAAGCCGAGAACGATGGGCAGCACGAGGATGCCGAGAAAGAGCACGTTGGAAAGCCTCCTAGCAAGGCGTGGAGTGCTCGCCAGTTGCAGGGAGGGCAGCGCTGCCTTTCGATCAAGCAGCATTTGCCCAGTAAGCAAGGTGGACATGCTAAGGCCCCTTCCTCGGTCAGGATTCTACGCGGCTCCGCTGGCCGGCCGCCGAGCCAGGCGCACCTGGCGATCACAAAGCCGGGCTACTTCTTGACTGTGGGTGACGACGAGCAGGGTCCAGTGGGCGTCGTCGCCCAGGATGCTCGGCAGAACGGAGTGGCGGACTTCCTGATCCATGTCGTCCAGGACTTCATCAAGGACCAGCAGTCTCGGCTGGCCGACTATCGCTCGGGCAAGAACCAGCCGCTCGGCCTGGCCAAGGGAGAGCGGCGCTCCGCCAGTTCCCAGGCGAGTATTCAAGCCGTCGGGCAGGTCGAGCACATCCTGGAGCAGCCCCACCCTGCCCAGGGCATCGCGAACGTCTGCCAGGGACAACTCCTCGCGGCCCATGAGCACGTTCTCCTTGATCGTGCCCTCGAAAATCTCCAGCCCCTTGACCACGGCGATGTGCTGGCGCAGCGACTCCAGCCGCAGATCGCGCAAATCGATCCCATCGATGGCAATGTATCCGCTGGAGGGCGTCCGCATGCCGAACACGAGGTCGATGACTGTGCTCTTCCCCGCCCCATTGGGACCGACGAGCGCTACCCGCTCCCCAGGGCGAATTTCCAGATCGAAGTTGTGCAGCACCAAGGGATGATGGTCGTCGTAGCGGAACGACACCTGGCGCATGGAAATGGCTGCCCCATCGCTACGCGATTCGTGGCTGATGCCTGTCTCGCGCTCCAGCGGGAGATCGACCAGATGGCCGAGCTTCTCGACCGCCGCTTGCAAGTCGTACCAGCTTTCCAGTTGCTTGCCGAGCTTGGTGAACGAAGCCACCACCAGGGAGACGACGATCTCCGCGGCGACCAGCTGGCCGAGCGTGAGCTGGCCGTTGATGACCAACCAGCCGCCCAGTCCGAGCAGAGCCGTGCTAGCCAGGGCCTGCAAGCCCAGGGCCCAGGACACTTGCCGGATGACGACCCGATAATGGGCCTGGCGAGACAGAAGGTACTCGCGAGCCAGAATGTCGGCTCGCTCCGTGACAAAGCGCGGCCCGCCGCACAGCTTGAACGCTACCGGATGGCGAGCAATCTCTTCCAGCCAGCTCGCGACGGCGTACTTGGCGCGCGACTCGCGAATCGCCGTGGTGACCGCCCCGCGCCCAAGTACGAACAGGATGAACGCCAGCCCCGCCAGCAGGATCACGTCGAACCCCAGCAGCAACTGATGATACATGGCCAGGAGCACGAGGCCGATCGCCGTCTGCAATACGACGGTGACTCCATCGAGCAGCAGCGTGGCGCTGGCCTTCTGCACGGTGAGGACGTCGAAGAAGCGGTTGACCAGTTCAGGCCCGTGCTGCCGGTCCCACGCTTTCAGGTCCACCCGTGGCAGCCGGTAGGCCAGGTCCGCAACGACTCGAACAAAAACCCGCTGCTGCATGTACTCCACGACGTAGTTCTGCAGGACCCGCAGAAAGGCCGCCATGCTCAGGCATACGAGGAGAATAAGACACAGGATCCAAAGCTGCTGGAAAAGCGTCGCAAGGGCGACGGTATTGACCACCGCCATGGCAGTGATAGGCGTCGCCAGGCTCAGGACGCCGACCGCAATGGCGTAGATGATGACCATCAAGAGATCGTGCCGCTCCGGCTGCAGCAAGCCCCAGAGGCGAGCGGTCGGCGAAAGGCCATGCTGGTGAGCTGCATCCAGGTGATGTTCGTGCGCGGCCGGTTGGGTCGATGCGGCGGCCAGCGGGGTGGCTGGCTGTGCAATCAGCCACTCCATCACCACCTCGCCATCGCTAGCCCCAAGCTCCTGGGCGATGTCGTCGGCATCCATGGTGCCGTATTCCTTGTCGCCGGGCAGCGGCGCAAGTCTCCCCCGCTGGCTCGTCCCTTCGACGAGTACGTGCCAGCGCCCAATCCCCTGATGATTCACCGCGAAGACGGCGTGAGGCTGATCGGCTGTGGCATCGCGCAGCGCTTCGCGAACCGAAAGCTGGCGTACAAGTATCTGAAGACCAAGAGCTTCCGCAGCGAGAATGAGCCTTTGCCGAGCGGCCCGCGCTTGAGTGGGGTTCACGTCTTTCTCAGCACGCCTCAAGGCCTGCTGAGCCCGCGTCGGATCGAAGGGAAGGCCGGCGGCTTCAGCGAGAATCTGCAAGACGGCCAGACTCTGAGTATCCACCGCAGGCGTCAGGAGCGTGGCCATGTCAACTCCACCAGGGTAATGGCATCGGGAACTCAAGGCCGGCCGGATCGGGCTGACGTTTTCTCCACGTTGCTTTCGCACGTCTGGAGAACAAATGACCCGACATCCAGAATGGCAGCGGCAGCGAGGGCAAGCGTACAATGCTTATCAACTATCTTACAAATAGAGCTATTGCGAAATCGTGTCAAGCGAACGCGCCGAGGTCGTCGGAGCAATATCCGCGCCCCTGGCAGAGCATGTGCTCTCGAAGGTGAGGGGAGAATCTTCCCGATTTCTTCTCTTTGCACCGGAGTCAATGGGCCTTATCTGAACTTAACTTATATTTCCTGGAGCATCCATCCTGCGAGGATATCTGCATGAGCGCTTCCAACCCAGTTGATACGAACGCCTCTGGTTCTGGCGCCACGCCGCCGCGCAAGCCCAGCATGATTGCTCCCGTTGTGGTCGTCCTCGTGATTGGCCTCTGCGCGACGGCTGCCGTGGTCGCAGCATCGATTTACTACTCTGTTGATCGCGGGGACGTCGCACGCTTGGCGAGAATCAACTTCGACGCGCCAACCGAACTCGCCAAGAACTTCACGGACGCCGACAACGATCTGATTGCCGACCCGCCCAGCGATCCGAGCAAGCTCCTGGACCCCGAGGTGCTCATCTTTACCACCCTGGGCAGCGACCTGGCCCAGGAGGAAGAAATCTGGAAGGACTTCGTCGATCATCTGTCCAAGGTGACTGGCAAGAAGGTGGAACTGCAGGTCCGACGATATCAATCCCAGCCCGATCTGGACGACATCCGCGAGGGCCGCACCCACATCCAGAGCCTCAATACCGGCATGGTGCCGACCGCAGTCAATCTCGCCGGCTACGTTCCGGTAGCCGTCATGGCGAATGCCGAGGGCAAGTTCGGGTACGAGATGGAGATCCTGGTCCCCAGGGACAGCCCCGTGCAATCGCCGAAGGACCTCAAGGGCAAATCCCTGGCGGTCACGTCGCCGTTCTCGCTCTCGTCCTACCGAGCGCCGGTGGTCTTGCTGGAGTCCGAATTCCAGCTTGTCCCGTTCCGCGACTACCAGCTTCTCAATGCTGGCATGCAAGAGCACGCCATCTCTGGGGTGGCCCAGCGCCGTTATGCTGCCACGGCCGTCGCCAACGACTACATGAAACGGATACTGGAGCGATCAGACATCGGTCCCGACGCAGTGCGTTCCGTCTACAAGTCCAGGTCCTTCCCGCCGGCGGCTTTTGGGCATACCTACTCGTTGAAGCCAGAACTTGCCGCCAAGGTTAGGGAGGCATTCTTGAATTTCGACTGGAAAGGCACGAGTCTCGAGAAGGGCTACCAGGCCGCCGACCAGCGCAAGTTTGTACCCGTCAACTACAAGGACGATTTCGCTGTCGTTCGGGAGATCGATGCCAAGCTGAAAGCCTTGGCGGACAGGAAGAACTGAGGAGGAACTATCGCCCTGGCGGCGTTCTAACAGTACAATCCGTCCTGCGTTGGTGGGTTCGCTATCAGGAGGTCAACGCATGGCACGGATGCCTCGTCGAGAGTTCCTGCGCGTCTCGGCCGAGACCGCCATCACAATGGCAGCCGGCCCTGTCATCCTGGCGGCAGGGTCGCCCAATGAGAAGCTCAACATCGCAGTCGTGGGTTGCGGCGGTCGGGGATTCTCCAACTTGCTCGCGATGGTCGGCGAGAACATCGTGGCCCTGTGCGATGTCTCCGAAGCCAATCTGCAGCGAGCTGCTGAAAGGGCGCCGCTGGCACGCCGGTTTCGGGACTTCCGCAGGATGTACGACGAACTCAGGGATTCCGAGTTCGATGCGGTCGTCGTCAGCACGACGGAACACACGCATGCTTTCGCCACGCTTCCCGCGTTGAAACGAAGGAAGCACGTTTACTGCGAAAAGCCGCTGACGCACAACATCAAGGAGGCCAGAGTCATCACTCAGGCCGCGAAGGCGGCGGGCGTCGCCACGCAGATGGGCACCCAGGTGCATGCTTCCAGCAACTATCGCCGTGTAGTGGAGTTGATCCAGAGCAGAGTGATTGGTCCCGTCACTGAAGTGCATGTGTGGGTGTCACGCGCATGGGGCTGGCAAACTGCTGAGGAGGCGAGAGCAAATCGCGATCTCCTGCATACTGGTGATCGTCCCCGCGAGGAGTTGCCCGTGCCCGCTGGGCTGGACTGGAATCTCTGGCTCGGGCCCGCGCCCGCCAGGCCATTCCATACCTGCTATTACCCGGGTCCTAAGTGGTATCGCTGGTGGGACTTTGGCGGCGGGACCATGAGCGACCTTGGAGCCCATTGGCTGGATTTGCCCTTCTGGGCGTTGAAGCTGGATGCTCCGCACTATGTAGAAGCAAGCGGCCCGCCGGCTCACCGCGAGATTGCCCCCGCAAGCATGTCCGCTCGGTTCCAGTATGGACCCCGCGGAGACATGCCGCCAGTTGTAGTGTGCTGGTACCAGGGCACTCGCAAACCCGAGGCGTGGAGCCAGGGCAAGATTCCCCCGTGGGAGAATGGCGCACTCTTCGTGGGCTCCAAGGGGATGCTGTTGGCCGACTACAGCAAGCACGCGCTCTTGCCGGAAGATATGTTCATGGATGTCCAGCGGCCGCCTCGTTCCATTCCTGAATCCATCGGCCACCACGCCGAGTGGATTCATGCGTGCAAGACAGGCGCTCCGACGACTTGCAACTTTGCCTATAGCGGCCTGCTCACCGAGGCGAATCACCTGGGGAATGTCGCTTATCGTTCGGGCAAGCGGATTGAATGGGAGTCCGCGACCATGAAGATCGGCAATGCCCCAGAGGCGGAGCAATTCCTGGGGCGTGAATACCGAGCCGGCTGGAGCCTGGAAGGCTGACAGAACAACGGCTATTGGTGTCGCAATGACCAGCCTGGTCCATGCCCTGCGTTGTGGTCAGATCCTCCTGATGGACGGAGCCATGGGTACCGAGTTGATGAAGGCCGGGCTAACGCCTGGTTCGTCCTCGGAGTCCTGGAACCTCTCGAAGCCCGATGCTGTTCGCCGAGTTCACGCGGAGTATGTAACCCATGGTGCGCGTTGTCTGCTGGCCAATACACTGCTGGCGCGTCCCACAGCCCATGACAGCTCGACCACACCGAAGCTGGATTGGGCGAGGGTCATCAAAGCTGGGGTGGAGTTAGCTCGCCGCGAGTGTCCGCCTGGCGGCTTCGTCCTGGGGAGTGTCGGGCCGCCAGTGACGACTGGCCGGCCCTCCGCATGCGATGAGGTTGCCGGGATTCGCTGGCAACTCACCCAGCTACAGGAAGCCGGTGTAGACGGGATACTGCTGGAAACTCAAACCTCGCTGGCGGCCCTGGGCGAAGTGCTCGCTGACAGCAAGCCGACGGTGCCGCTACTGCTCTCCTTTGCCTTTCGGACGACTTCTTCTGGACCCATGCTCGCTGATTTGAACGAAGGTCCCGAGGAGGCGGCAAAGTTCGCAGAGCGCTGGTCGGGCGCCGTTATCGCCCTCGGGGTGAATTGCGGCAGGGAGATGTCGCTGAAGGCTGTTTGCGACGTGCTCCGAAGGTATCGAAGAACGACGAAGCTGCCGCTGTTTGCTCGACCCAATGCGGGCACTCCGGAACGCCGAGGGGATGCATGGTGCTATCCCGTTGCTCCCCAGGATATCGCCGATGCTACTTGCGAAATGGTGAATGCAGGGGCCACAATGCTTGGCGGCTGCTGCGGAACGACTCCGTTGCACATTGCAGCGATGCTAGAGGTCCTCGGCAGGCGTGCCTCGGCGTGGAGTCCAAGTATCTGAAGGAGCCTCGATGCGAAGAACCTGTGCCGCTCTTGCCCTCGCCTGGACTCTTGCCAGCACAGCTGGGGCTACAGAGTCAATCTGGGTTGAAGCGGAGCACCTCCGCGGCGTCCGCGGACACTGTTTCCCAGACGTGAACAGCCAGACGACCAAGGGGCACTGGGCATTTTCTGGCCCCGGGATCTGCCCCGAATGGACGCAAGGCGGTGAAAGCGAATGGCTCAGCATCTCGTGCGGGCCCGACGAGACCCAAGCCCAGGCCGACGCAGATATTGCAATTCCGATCGAGGGCGAGTGGCGGCTTTGGGTCCGATACCGGGATTGGCGCGCGCAAAGCGAGACCTTTGCCGTGGTCCTTGAGCAGCCTGGCCGAGCATCGCAGCTACACGTCTTCGGGAAAGTTCCCGTGATCGACGAGGAAGATGAACTGAAGCTGCTCTGGCGCTGGTCGTTTGGCTGGGACCAACGAACAGTTAATCTGGCGAAGGGACCAGCTCGGCTCAGGCTCCTCGCCACTGAAGCTCAACCGGGCCATCGGCAGGTGGATTGCTTCTGTTTGACAACAGACAACAGCTACCGCCCGCGGCATCGGGAGAAGCCCTCCCATCCGACCTGGGCGCTTATGGATGAGCTCCGTAAGAACACGCAGGTAGGTCCGCAAGGCCTCTCCGCTCGAGCAATTTCATTCGACCTTCCGGCCAAATGGCAGCTCGGCACATTCAAGGACAGAGGCTTCCTCTACTTGTGGAACATGGGCAAACCCTGGCTTGAGGAGCTGGCTTCTAGCGATCCCCAGCGGCTGCTCGTGCCCTTCCACGTCGATGAGCCAGTACTGAAGGAGTTCAAGAAGAGTTATGGCGGCAGGAAGGATGTACCTATCTTTGGAGATTCGCGCATTGTGCCGACGTTTCACGGATCAGGGCCCCATGTACTCGACGACCCCCACTTCGTCCGCTGGCTGGAAGCCAATCCCGACCGCCTCTGGGCCAACATGATGAACTACACCACCCCCTCGCCCCTTTCGGCGAAGGCTCGTTCAAACTGGTCTCGATTCCGCGACCGCTACGTTGGCAACATCAACGGTGAAGGGCTTGGGGTGCTTGCCTACGACGCGGAAGCCTTGAAAAAGCGCGTGAGCACTGCCCGCAACAGGGAGGAGGTTCTACAAGCCATCTCCGAAATCTACCTTGCAGGCAAGGACAGTACGGAGAAGACCATCTTCAGCGAGCCGGCCCCACGGGCCTACGAGTCCACGATTCCCTGCCTCTCCGTAGAGATGACGGCACATGCCCACCTGGGCAGAGAATGGGGCGCGCACGCCGTGGGCTTCGAGAACACGGCAGTAACGCCCGCCCTCGGACTTCGCTGGGCATTCCTGCGGGGCGGGGCCCGGCAGTATGGCGGACTGACAGCAAACTATCGTTCTTGCAACTTCGGCGATGCAGCCACGATCTACGGCGAGAAAGGCTATTTCTACGCCAGTCCAAGATTCATCCTCGACAACTGGTACGACCCGTTTGCTGGCGCGGGGATGACCTGGTACAAGTTCGATATCTGGCATTCCTACTTCGCCGGCTGCTCGATGTTCTACCACGAGCAGGGCCACGATGAATTCTGGCAGCCTGGCGGTCAATCGGCGGGATTGAAGCCGCTACAACTCAGCCCCAAAGGAATCCTTGTAGACCAATTCCTCACGCTCACGCGCAAGCATCCTCAGCGAGGGACGCCGTGGACGCCGATCGCCTTTCTCCTCGACCAGGCTCACGGTTGGGACCCCAACGCATACGTCCCCACTTACTTCGGCCAGGAAGTGACGTTGAATCCCGCCGTTTTGCCTTACGATCAGCATGCCCGAATGCTCAAGGAGTGGTTCAAGGTCGCTTATCATCCTTACGGGCCCAAGGAAGCCGAGATCAACACCGGGATCAATCAAACATCCATTCCCGGCATCTTTGGCAATGTCTTTGACGTCCTGGTAACTTCCCCGACGCGATTTGACGTTCTCAGCACGTATCCAGTGATTGTTCTCAACGGAGAGATCAAGCTGTCCACGGACTGGGGCGATCGGCTGGCGGACTACATGGAAAATGGCGGCACTCTGGTCGCTTGTGCCGAGCAATTGACTGGGCCCGGCGTGGAGAAGCTCAAGCTACCCAAACTGGCAGCCGTAGCCGAGGCCGACGAGTTCACCTGGCAACTAACCGGCAAGAAGTTCCGATCTCAGCGCTTCCGCTACTCTCCCATCGAAGAAACAGGGAAGACGCTCGCCAGTTCGCCCAATGGAGCAAGGTTGGCAGTCTCATTGCAACGCGGGAAGGGCAGCCTCATCTTTTGCTCGATCCCGAAGGGCCTGGGAGTGGACGACACCGCTACCCCGCTGGTTGCGCTCCTGCTCGCTGGGGTTCGCCAGGGACTGTTGCCAGTGGAGGTCACAGGCGAAGTGGAATGGCTGCTCAACAGGACGGAGCGGGGCTGGATCATGCTCTTCCTGAACCCCGCGGGCGCCAACAAGCCGCAACATGGCCTGAATCCAACCGATCACTCCCAGGTTCGAGAGGTCACGTTGACCTGGGCGGCGCCGATCAAGCGAGCTACTGAGTGGTTCACTCAATCCTCAGTTCCTGTGCACGACGGCAAGTTGGTCAAGCTGGAGATTCCAGCCGGCGGCGTTCGAATCCTGGAACTGGAGTAAGCCTGGGTCCTTGGAGGTCCGGCAGGGGAGACTCACCACAATTCGACTTGTCAATCATGAGACTTCCCAGATATACACAGCCTGCTGGAATGTCATGGGAAGGAGGTTCGCATGCTGGGCATGTGGATGCTGGCTGCCTTGGGCGTGCTCCTGTCAGCGCTTCAGCTAGGACCCCGAGACGGAGAGGCTAGGGTAAAGTCGGTTGTACAAGTCATCGCGTCATCCCAGCTCGCTGGACTTTCACGGACAGAGGCGGAGCGGGCTCTCGACTGGTTCGAGGGCCAGGGGAAGAGCGGCTTCGTCGTGACCTGCGACGCCAATGGCCTGTTCACCATTCAACTTCCCGAAGGCATTCGTCTTACAGACTGAGCCGGACGAGCATCTCACTCCTCGTGAAGCAACTCGGCAAGCTGGCGATCCTCTGCACGGTAAGGCTGCCAGTGAGTTACCGCAACTGCAACCTGGGCTGCTGGCATCTGCAGGAACACGAAAGTGGTGCTGCCGCTTTTCACCAGCCGCAGGCGAGCTCCTTCGGGCGCTGAGTTGATCACGGTAAGACTCGGCCGACCGCCAGTACCCTCCAGAACGGCGGCACGTGCCGATCCAGGAGCCTCGGCTGCATCCGTGGCGACTGATACAACCGTCCCGCTTCGGGTCAGGAACCTGGGTTGACTCGCCTCTCCGAGCAGCAGCCAGGCAGTGTTCGTGGTTGCCGCTTTGAGGGCAAACTCACGTCTCACCCCTACGCCTGCTGTGGATCGCCGCGGAACAACCGTTTCCTCGATCACCGCTGTCGATCCATCCGCAAGTGATACTTCTGTCACAAAGGTTGGTTCGTGGGTGACCGGTCGAGTGCGATAGCCCGCGAACGATAGCTTCCAAGGTCCAGCGTAGGCTCTACCTTCAGGCGGACCAGCACCAAAGGCAGGATCGGCGGCCTGCCGCGCGACGTCAGGCGTTTCATCATTGGGCAAGAAGAACCATGGAAAGACGCGCCTTGCCTCCCAGAAGCGCGCGCCGAGGACTTTCGCTGGATTGCCGCCGCGGTCGTTCCAGGTTGGCGAGGCGTCGAGGAAGTTGCCGCTCCAGGCATACGCCAGCCGGCCTTGGGCCGCGTCATAGGCTACGGATACTTGCTGGGGGAAGCCGACCGCAATTGCCCTGGAGCCGGCGTCGGGCATAAAGGTCCTGAGCAGTACCGGTCGGTCTTTCACGGCTACGACAAGCCCCTTGGGCGGCTCGAGACCATCTGGCAGCGGGAGCGTTGGTCCCAGGGACAGGTAGGTCCACATCGCATCCGCTTGCTTGCTCGCATCGCCCTGCAAGACGTCGTCCAGCAAGGATCGGCCCTCGTTGAAGACAGTGGGCATCCGGGTTCCTGGCTGCATGCGTTGCGGTTGGACGAGCCAACGCCGATACCAGTCGTAGCGTACGCGCTGATTCATGGCCGCCAGATCCGGACCTCGGGTTCCACTCGAAGGCACACCTGCGATATCGTGGCAGCCGATGCACCCAAAGGCCTTCTTTCCCACCAGCTTCCTCCCCGCCTCGACGTCCGCCTCGGTGGGAGAAGGGACGAACGATGTCAGATGGTCCCCAGGGGGAAGCGCGTCATCGATGCCCTCGGACGCTTGCAATCCCGCAGGCAGATGCGCCAGGTTCGCCGCGCCAAACTGGGGCATTCTCAGGCCCATCCAGGGTCGAGCTTGACCGCCTTCTCTGAGCACGCGCTGGAGCCAGCTCTTCGTCAGCTTCCCACCTGTGCCGGTAAGGGGAGGCGGGCTAACTGCCTCGGCATTCTCCGCGCTTTCGAACTTGCGGAGTTGCTCCACCAGAGCTGGGTCTAGCCCGCCTTGCCCGTACCGCTGGTGGCAAGCCTGACATTGAAAGCGTTGGAGTGTCGCCGAAGTCTCGTGAGTCGGCGCGTGGGGACGAGGTCCATCGGGAATGCTCGCAAGGTAGCTGCGGATTGCTTTTCTATCTTCAGCACCAAGATCGAAGCGAGGCACACTCGCAAGGGATGGATCATCAGCGAGGCACCCTCGTGCCAGGGCTGCCGGCTGCCGAATCGCCTTGAAGGAAGCTGTATCTCGCCGTGGTGAGGCCCGCCCCTGGGGTTCGATGCGGTGGCATGCGTCGCACCGCTTCGCGATACTAAGCTGCTCCCCGAGTTGCTTCCAGGCTTCCTTTTCCGCGATTTTCTCGAATGCCGCACGTCTTTCCGGTCGTTCCTCAAGACGAGCATGCAGTGCATTCGCTGCACGGCGATCGGGTGCTCTAGCTCCGCCAAGGGAACGCGGAGCCTGTAGAAGATATCGAGCCAGGTCATTTGCCTCCTGACCATTCAGACGCATGTTGGGCATGCGACCAGCCGGATGCGTTTCGAGCGGGTTCTGCAGGAATCGGCTCAGTTGGGGCAGAGTCGTCTTGGCGCCAAGGTGTGTTCCGAGCGGATAGACCTTTGATTCTTGTCCATGACAAACGATACAACCAACGGTGTTGAAAAGCCTCTCTCCCCTTGCGGCGCTGGCTCGCCGCTCGTTCGCGTTTCCGCCCTCAGCAGCACCTTGCACAGGACCGCCAAGACTCGAAAGGTAGGTCGCCACGGCATAGATTTCCGCATCGGCAGTTTCACCTTCCGTGAACAGCCTGGGCATCACTGCGTGCTCCTCCAGCTTGCGCGGGTCCCGTAGCCAGGCAATCATCCAGTCGAAGTGGACACGCGCCCCAACCCTGGACAGGTCCGGTCCCTGGCGATACTTGAACCCTGCATCGGGCGATTCCACGCCTTCCGCCCGATGACAGGCGAGGCATGCATGTTCCTCGACGAGATACCTCCCTCGCTCTCCCTGCACATCATCGGGAAGGCGCTTCGGTTCCTGTTCGGGGAGGTGGCCGAGAACATCGTGCGGTATTGGTTCTGGGTAAAAGCTCTTTGATTGCCAGAAGAGTCGAACCTGGGCTGGCCCAGGGTTTCTCTTGAACTCTGCAAACACAGAGTGATTTCCAGGCTCTAATCGCAGCACGCCCTTTGGACGCGCTTCATTCAGCACTTCCTTGCCATCGATCAATAGTCGAAACTTGCCGAGAATCGCACCCGCGAAGGTGTACTCCGCTGGTCGGAGAACCTTGAGTTGGCCCTCCCAGCAGACCGTGAAGCTCTCTGCGTTAATGAAAGGATGAGGCGACTCGTTCGGCTGCAAGGCCAGTGCGATGATCGGCTCGATCGCGCTCACCTCGCGACCAGTGCCGCCGCTGCTCCTATAGGTAACTACCAGCCCCGGGCGAAGCGGTGTGGGTGGCTTCTCCTCGTCATCTTCGGAATGATTCTGGGTCAGCAGGGGAACAAAGGCGAGAATGACTAGCGGCAGCCCACTACGCATGATCGATATTCCCCCCTTGCGAAGTTTGCCTTCGGCCCCGATTATGGTCGAAACACAGACCCTTGGCAACCACGTGTGCCAGGATCAACTCGCCACGACGCGTCGGAAGGAGAATGACAATGCCCTCGGAAAGAGAAATCCTGCCCATGAGCTTGAACCTGTTGCTGATTCCGGTCTTGCTAGTGCCTAGCCCAGCCGTTGCCGACGAACTGCCCCCTCTGAAGCTCAACCTGCGAACTCAGGTGGAACCGTTCAAGGGAAGCGGCGAGTTCCGCGAAGTTACTTTTCCAGCCGAGTTCAATCCAAAGGAAACAGCGATCCTGATCTGTGACATGTGGGACCGTCACTGGTGCCCGTCCGCGACGAAACGCTGCGGCGAGATTGCCGCGCGGATGGAGCCAGTTTTGCAGGCCGCGCGAGGCAGGGGCGTATTGATTGTTCACGCACCCTCGGAGTGCATGGAGTTCTACAAGGACGCGCCGCAGCGGCGGCGGATGGCTGAGTTGCCCAGGATTCCGACTCCCAAGGAGAAAAGCATCGCAGAGCCGCCGCTGCCGATCGACGATTCGGATGGCGGTTGCGACGACGACAATCCTCCTCGCAGTTACCGTGCCTGGACTTCCCAACACCCGCTGCTCACCATCGGCCCCAATGACGCCATCTCCGACGACGGCCGAGAGATCTGGAGCCTGTTCCAGCAGCGTGGCATCAAAAACCTGCTCATCATGGGAGTCCACACGAACATGTGCGTGCTTGGCCGCTCGTTCGGTATCCGACAAATGACCAGGTGGGGTATGAACTGCGTGCTGGTTCGCGACCTGACGGACACCATGTACAACCCGAGGAAGGCGCCTTTCGTCTCTCACCACGAGGGTACGGAGCTGGTGGTGAAGCACATTGAGAAATACTGGTGTCCGTCGGTCCAGAGCAAAGACTTGCTGCCGAGCCATTGATCTGAACGCAGGTGACAATCCTACTGACTGGAGCATCCTGGTTGCGGTTGCAGCAATTTGCATTGCGAGCTATAACTGCGCGTCGCCGCGGATTCCTGGCCGGTTGAAGTATGAGCCAAAACTCGCTGACGGATTGGTATTTCGATCTGGCAAGCGGGAGGCGGAAAGGCCTGACGGCGGCGATGTGGCGAGCAGCACTGGCCATGGCCAGCGTGCCATACGGGCTTGCTGTTTCAGGCCGCAATAGGCTCTGGGACGCCGGCTGGAAAGCAGCTCAGCGAGCCAGCGTCCCCGTCGTCAGTATTGGCAACTTGACACTGGGCGGCACGGGAAAGACACCGGCGGTCGAGTGGGTGGCCAGGTTTTATCGAAGCCTCGATTTTCGAGTCGCCGTGCTAAGCCGCGGATACGGCAGCACGGGCGGCGCGAATGACGAGGCCCTGCTGCTCGAGGAGAATCTTCCTGACGTGCCGCATCTCCAGGGGACAGACCGAGCGGCGCTGGCCAGGATTGCAGTCGAGGAATTGGAAAGCGAGCTGCTCATACTCGACGATGGTTTTCAGCATCGCCGGCTCGAGCGGGACCTCGACGTTGTGCTGATTGATTCAACCAACCCCTGGGGGTACGGCTGGCTTTTCCCTCGAGGGTTGCTCCGCGAGCCCCTGTGCGCGTTGAAGAGGGCTGATCTTGTAGTTCTTACTCGGTGCGACCTGATTTCGGCCAATCGGCTCGCCCAATTGCGAAAAGAGGTCGAAAAGCTGGCCCCAGGCAAGCCGCTGGTCGAGAGCCTTCACGCTGCCCAGCAACTAGTGCGGTGCGTGCACGGAAAGGAAGCGGAAGGACATGGGGAAGGCATGACGCAGGCTCCGCTGGGGCTCCTGCAGGGACGGCCGGTCGCAGGCTTCTGCGGCATTGGCAACCCCGACGCCTTCCGCGAGACGCTCGAGCGTTTGCAAGGCAAGCTAGTTTCCTGGAGGACTTATCCGGACCACCACCCGTACTCGCGACAGGATGTCGAGGAATTGCGTGAGTGGGCCGCCCAGTTGCCCGCCGACGCCATTGTGGTGACGACCCAGAAGGACCTGGTCAAGCTCCGCCTCGCCGAACTTAAGGGTCGGCCGCTGTGGGCTCTGCGGATCGCTCTGCAGATCACGGCTGGACAGGATGTCCTTGACCGACTGCTCAAGGGAGTGTTGCAGTGAACCAGCTCAGTACCACCTCGCCTCAAAACGCTGCTCTTGCTTCGCATCTCCAGCCGTTCGATCTGCACGGCTTGACGACATATGAGCTTCAGTCTCGCCCCAGCAAGGTTTTCCGGGAGGACCTTGGCCGGCCCGTCGGAGCGTCCGCCACGGTCGCGGAGTGGCTCGAGTCGCTCCCGACCCAGCTTGCGGGCAAGGAACTCCGCGCGGCTTGTGATGCTATCTGCCGCGCCCACGCGAGGGGCCGTTCGGTCGGCATTGCCCTGGGAGGCCACGTCATCAAGACCGGATGCGCTCCTTATCTCATCGACTGGATCGAACGCGGCATCGTCACCTCGGTTTCCATGAACGGGTCCGCAGCGATCCACGACTTCGAACTGGCCCTCGTCGGCAAAACCAGCGAGGACGTTGGCGCTCAGTTGCCCTCGGGCAAATTCGGGATGGCTCGTGAAACCGCAGATGCCTTTGCTATCGCCGCCCATGTGGGGGCTCAAGACGGCTGTGGGCTGGGCCAGGCCCTGGGACGGCATCTCGATGCCGCTCCTTGCAAGCACCCGGAAGTCAGTCTCGTGCTGGCGGCCTACCGGGCTGGAATCCCGTGCACGGTCCACGTCGCTTTGGGAACCGACATCGTTCACATGCATCCGCACGTTAGTGGAGCCGCGCTCGGAGAGGCCAGCCTGATCGATTTCCGCTGGCTCTGCACGGTGGTATCTGGCCTGAAGGATGGGGTCTGGATGAACCTGGGCAGCGCCGTGATCATGCCTGAGGTGTTTGTCAAAGCGGTCTCGGTGGTCCGCAACTTTGGCCACGACCTGGACGGCCTGACGGCAATCAACCTCGACAAGTCCTCGCAGTATCGCAGCCGCGTCAACGTCATGGAGAGGCCTTCCTCTCGCGGAATTGAGCTGATCGGCCATCATGAGATCATGCTGCCGCTGCTACAGGCGGCCGTCGCTTGCCAGCTCGCGAAAGCCCAGCCAGAGCCAAGGCTGCATCGAGCCGCTTGACGCAGAGCGCGGCGGCTCCATTCCACGAAATGTGGCGACGCGGAAAAGGAGACACGGATGTCCGCGGACCTAGTTGAACTTGTCCAGCGCCTTGGCCAGCCAGATGTGCTTGTCGTTGGCGATGTGATGCTCGATCGCTACGTCTGGGGCGACGCGGAGCGGATCAGCCAGGAGGCGCCGGTCATCCTGCTGCGGGCCGATCGCCGCGAAGAACGCCTTGGCGGAGCAAGCAGCGTGGCCACGATGCTGCGAGCGCTTGGCGCTCGGGTAGCGCTGGCGGGGGTGATTGGCACGGATGCCGACGGCTCGCGCATTCGGCAGCTACTCACTCAACTCGACATAGACCACGAGTGCGTGCTGGCCGATCGAAGCCGCCCGAGTACGGTCAAGGAACGCTACATCGGCCGAGCTCAGGCGCGCCATCCTCAGCAGATGCTGCGGGTAGACTTCGAAGTGCGCGATCCGCTCGCACCCGAGATCGAAGCACGCCTTAAGCAGCCCTTGCTCAGTAGAATCCGGAAAGCAGACATCGTACTTGTCAGCGATTACGACAAGGGCGTTTGCACGCCCTCACTCCTTCAGTACGTCATTCAAACTTCCCGCTCGCTTGGTCGGCGGGTCCTCGTGGATCCGATTCGCTGCAAGGCGGGCGGACAGGGAGAACCCTATGGCCGCTACCACGGCTGCTCTTCCATGACTCCCAACCGGCTGGAGGCCGGACTCGCCACGGGCCGCGTCATACGCTGTAACGAAGAAGCCCTAGCGGCAGCCGATCAACTGCGGCAAGCCCTGGACATGGAAGCTGGAATTGTCACCCTGGACAAGGATGGCATGGCCCTTTCGCACTCTGACGGCCGCAAGCTCCTCTTTCCGACGAGGCAGAGACAGGTTTACGACATCACCGGCGCAGGCGACATGGTCCTCTGTGTCCTGGGCATGGCCTTGGCCGCAGGAGCGGATTACGATCCCGCGATTCGCCTGGCCAATATCGCGGGCGGCCTGGAGGTGGAGAAGATCGGGGTCGCCGCCGTCACCCGCGACGAAATCCTCCGCGACTTGCATGCAGCCCAGGCCGCATCGCTCGGGCAACAGACTGCTCACAAGATCCTTGATCGAAACGCTATCGCCCACGAACTCGAGCACAGACGTCGATCGGGTCTACGTATCGGCTTCACCAACGGCTGCTTCGACCTGCTCCATGCCGGGCACGTGCAGTACCTTCAGGAAGCTCGCGCACAGGTAGACTTGCTTGTCGTAGGGTTAAATAGCGATGCAGGAGTTCGTGCGCTAAAGGGTCCTCAAAGGCCCATCAACCCTCAGGCTGCCCGTGCAGAGGTTCTAGCTGCCCTTCAGTGCGTGGACTACGTCACCATCTTTGATGAGCCGACTCCCTTGCCGCTCATTGAGTTATTCCGCCCGGATGTGCTTGTAAAGGGGGCTGATTACCGCAGAGATCAAGTCGTCGGGGCGGATTTCGTCGAGTCTTACGGCGGCCGCGTCTACCTGGCCCCGCTGCGCCAGGGCTATAGCACCACCCACCTGGCGGATCGACTCGCCAGTTCCGAGCAGCGCCGCGTAGCGTGACGAGGATTCGAGCCTGGGCCGTGCGTGAAGCAATGAACATCGCTATCTTCTGTCCCAACTGGATCGGCGACGTGGTGATGGCCACGCCGGCCATTGCTTCCATCCGGCGGCGCTATCCTCAGGCGTTCCTGGTAGGGCTGATGAAGCCCTACGTGCAAGGCGTCATCGATGGCAGCCCGTGGTTTGACCAGATCATCTACTGCAATGGAACCGAAAAGGGCCAGGGTCTCCTTCCTGTCGCCTGGCAGTTGCGGAAGATCGGCATCGATGTGGCGGTCCTGTTTCCGAACTCGTTCCGTTCTGCGTTGACGGCCTGGCTCGGCGGAGCGTCACGAATCGTCGGCTATGCCAGGGGCGGCCGATCCTGGCTTTTGACCGATCGCCTCGAGCCCTTGCGTGGCAGGCGCGGCGAATTTGTGCCCAGTCCGATCATCGACGCCTATAACCGCCTGGCTGAGCATATCGGTTGCGATCGGCCAGGCTGCCGCATGAGCTTGTTTACAACGCCAGAAGATGAGCAGGCAGCCGACGACATCTGGCGTCGTCATCGGCTTGTGAGCGCTTACCCGATCGTCGCGTTCAACCCAGGAGCCGCCTACGGAGCGGCCAAGCACTGGCCCGTCGAGTACTTTGCGGAGCTGGCCCAGCGGCTCGTCGATCGTCGGCACGCAGCCATCCTTGTCCTCTGCGGTCCGACCGAGCGGGAGATGGCTGCGAGCATTGTTGAGCTGGCACAACGCTCCACGGTCACGAGCCTGGCTCAGGAGGCTGTCTCGCTGGGTTTGCTCAAGGCTTGCGTGCGCCGCTGCGATCTGCTTGTCACGACGGACAGCGGACCGCGCCACTTTGCGGCCGCCTTCGATCGCCCCGTCGTTTCCCTGTTTGGACCAACGCACATTGCCTGGACCGAGACCTACTTTCCAAAGGCAGTCCACCTTCAGAAAGCCGTTGCCTGTGGGCCTTGCCAGTTGCGGGTTTGCCCGCTGGACCATCGGTGCATGAAGCTGCTCACTCCCGCGGAGGTTTACGAGGCCGCCGCTGCCATGCTGGCGCGTCATGCAGGCGCAACTGCCAGTCAACGAAGCTGGAGCTGGCTTCCCTTTCGCTGGGATAGGAGAACCGGCTGATGTCGCTGGTGATTGACCCGCGCCTTGCCAAGTACGGCTTGGCGACCTTCCAGGGATTCTTTGGCTATTCCGGCGCCGAGGTGCGCGGTGGGCATCCGTCGCGCAACGTCTCGCGATTCGAACTCGGACCCTACCGAGGATTCCTCAAGCGACAATGCTGGATTCCCTGGAAAGACTATGTGCTGAGCTGGTGGGCGGGCTTCGGCTTCGTCGATCGCTCGCGGCGAGAATGGAACACCCTCGTAGCCCTGCGTCGGCGGGGGATTCCGTGCCCGGAGCCGCTCGCCGTGGGCACGCACAATGGCCAGTCGTTCCTGCTGCTCCGCGAACTGGAAGGCTCTATCGACCTGACGACCTACCTGGTCGAATGTAAGCCGGCCCCTTCGGAACTACGGCTGCTAGCGCGCAAGCTCGCCGGCTTGCTGGCAAGACTTCACGGAGCAGGCTTCACACACCCTGACCTCTACGCCAAGCACGTATTCGTGCACAGGGATGACCTGACTCTCGCCCTGATTGACTTCCAGCGGACCGCGTGGCATCGCCGAGTTCCGTGGCGAAAGCGCTGGCGGGACCTGGCGGCACTGGACGCCTCGCTCGGCCAGCAACTCGTCAGCGAGAACTACCGACAGTACTTCCTCGCCTGCTACCTCCGGGCGGCTCGCGCTCCCCAACTTGCGGGACGAGCGGTGCGGGCGATTCGGCGACGCAGCGACTACTTGCTCAGGCGGCGAAAAGTGCGGGCCATGCGACATCCCTGGCAAGTCGTGTCCGGAACGCAGCAGATCGAGTACGTACGCGTAAGCTTCGATCCCATCTCGAGGGCTAGCGGATGACCTTTGGCCTGGTCCAGCGCTGGCGTCAGGGAGCGGTACGGCTGTGGTCAAGGCCGGACTGGGTGGCAGCGCTTGGACCGGACTATGCTCGTCAGATCATGGATGTTCAACTGACCGATCGAACTCACGCCAAGCAGGGGCGGAGCACGGGCCGATTGATCCTTCATAGTCCAGAGGCAGCGGTTCGCGTCTACCTCAAGCGTCATCGCGAGTTGCCCTGGTGGCAGCGCTGGCTTGCCTTGCTGTGGCCGTCAGGAGGTTGGTCCCCTGGCTGGACCGAGTTCCGTCAGCTTCGCTGGGCCCAGGCAGTCGGATTAGCCGTCCCAGCGCCGGCAGCCGTCGGGGAGTTGATTGGGCCAGGGCTGCGACTCCAGAGCTTTCTTGCCATCGACGAACTGATCGACATGGTGCCGCTCAACGAGGCCGTGGCCGTCGCAGAAAGCGAACTGGACCAGCCTGCCTTTCAGAACTGGAAACGCTGTGCTACCCTGGAGCTTGCACGTCTTGCGAGACTCTTGCACGGCTACCGGCGTTACCACAAGGACCTCTATCTGTGCCACTTCTTCGTTAAGCGGCCGACACCCAATGACCAGGGTCCTCGGCCAGGCGATATGTTCATGATTGACTTGCACCGCATGCGGCATCATCGCCTCACAGGGTGGTACTGGCGAATCAAGGACCTGGCCCAGCTGCTTTACTCTTCAGAACTCCCTCAGGTCACGGTCTGGGACCGCGTGCGCTTCTTTCGCGCCTATCT
>Ga0073934_10005308_pt1 | contig 20135 bp, 14 predicted proteins | sample LarsenN4metaG_FD_76834 | JGI IMG/M metagenome (GOLD analysis project Ga0073934, IMG submission 76834) | Hot spring sediment bacterial and archeal communities from British Columbia, Canada, to study Microbial Dark Matter (Phase II) - Larsen... ... | reverse complement strand
CCACACTTCCCACACTTCCCACACTTCCCACACTCCCCACACTCCCCACACTCCCCACACTCCCCACACTCCCCACACTCCCCATCCCCCCGTCACCCCGTCACCCCATCCCCCCTGCTCCCCGTCTCCCCTGCTCCCCATCCCCGCTATCCAAGTCAACTATTTTAACGACACCATTTCCCGCACCGCCTTCGGCTCCTTCGGTGCCTCCACAACCGCCTCTGGTGGGTTCACCGCCGACTTTTCCTCAGCGTTAGCATCAGAAACCTGCTGTCGGGAAGCACCGAACTGCTCCGCAAAAAAAGCAGCTACAACCACACCACCCACAGCCGCCAAACCAGTGGCCAAAATCCCTTTACCTTGACAGCCGCCCGGAGTTCCCTGTCCCGCCGTCGCCGAGGTGCCACAAAGAAGCACCGCCGCCGCCGCTCCCACCAAACCGCCGAGCAAATATTTTGCGCCCATAGTCAAATCCTCAGAAATAAATTATTCCCCCCATTTTGGCGCAAGTAAATATTTTGGTGCCAATTTTTGGTATTCAAAAACCGTTCTGATGATGGAAATAATTGTGCTACTGGCAAGCCTCCGGCTTCAGCAGCGGCATCGGGGAGGCAGATTCTGCATGATTAGCCACGACCAGAATCACATCACCTTTCGCCCCCACCACCCAGCCAGTAGCCTCCACAATTTTTTCACCCTGAAACTGGCCTGCAATTTCATTTCTGGGTTTGATTTCCTCCTGTCCCAAGACGCGGTTATCCGACCACAAAACATCGGGAATCAGGGGGTCTTCTGGTAATGGGGGTAAACCGCCGCGCCCAGTGACATAAAAGCTGCTCCCAGCCCCAGCAGCGCAAACATCGCGACTGATAGACGCCGCCGCATCCAAAGGCGTCACTGGCAGAAAGACAAAACCAGAACCAGGGTCAACATCAGGGGTGTTGATTTCCACCGCGCCGCTGAACTGGGGGCCAAGTTCAGAAGTAGCAGTGATGTCACTGTCGGGAGTCTGAAAATTACGGAACTGGGTGCCGAAAATCCCTGTAGCCGTGATACTCACACGACCGCCCCGGCCCGCTTCCGCATTAGCAGTAATGTCGCTGTTTTCCAAAGCCACTAAAGTATCGGTTTCTAGGTTGATGTTGCCACCATTGGCGTTACCCGCGTTGGTGGAAATTCGGCTACCTCCCCGCAGGCGAATATCTGGAGAAACGAGGCTAATGTTGCCCCCCGCTCCCGCCACTGTGGCGGCACTCAGAGCCCCCTCACTTTCCAGACTGATGGAATTTGCCAAAATCTGTAAGTTACCCGCACCTCCGGCCCCTGTACCCCTGACCCCGATTTCGGCGCCATCACGCACCACCAAACTCCCGGTTTCTATGGTCAAGTCTCCGGCAATTCCAATGCCGCTGGTATTAGATTCGATCGCGCTGGGCACAATTCCATCCCCCACCACACCAAAAGAAACCCTCTCCACCCCCGCATCCACATTATTCGCGACGCCCGACACGAGAACCCGCTCAGCCGCCCGGATGGTCAGACTTCCCGCCGCCCCTTCCCCACCAGTAGCCGCCGAAATTTGCGCCCCATCCCGCACCGACACCACATCCGCCGTCACCGCCAAATTCCCCGCCCCTGCACCGGTTCCCACCAGTGCTGTCACCGTCAGCAGGGACGAGCTAACAAACAAACCACTCAGAAACCGACCATCAGGGGAGACCCCACTCAGGTCGATCGTCTCAGCATTAACCACCAAATCGCCCCCTCGACCCGCTCCCGCCGACGCCGCCGAGATTTGGGCACCGCGGGAAACTTCCAATTGGCGAGCCATCAACGTCAGGTTGCCCGCGTCTCCCGCGCCCAAAGTCGTAGAAAACAACCCTCCAGGCACGATCGCCCCCGCCGGGACACCCCGCAGAGTCACCGTATCAGCATTAATCGTGAGGTTGCCACCTTTACCAGAGCTAGTAGCGTTAGGAGTCGTGCTAATCACCGAACCATCTAACACCTGTAATGACCCCGTAGAGAGAGCCAAATTCCCTCCATCACCTTTAGCTACCGTGCCCGTCAGCAGAATCGAACCACCCTCTAAGGTCAGGCTTTCTGAAACATTCACCCTCATTGCCCCGCCCGGTCCAGCCACCAATGTCGAAGTCAGCATCGCCGCCCCATTGCCAAAGTTCATCCGATTAGCTTCTATTGCCAGATTACCTGCGGCCCCAGTCCCTACACTCAAGGTGTACAAACCATCCCTCAAGTCCAGGGGGTTGAACGTCGCCATCACTAACTGATTTAAAATCACCGCCGGTTCCGTACCCCGGATATTCACCGTGTCAGCGGCAATAGTCAGATTGCCTCCCGCACCGGTGCCAAAAGTAGAGCTAGAAACAAATGCCCGGTTTTGCAGCGTGAAATTTTCCGCATTAATATTAATTCCCCCACCGGCAAAGTCGCCAAAAGTATCAGCTACTATCCGGGAGCCTTCAGTCAGATTAATGTTGCCGCCAAATAGCTGAATCCTGCCACCCCCCAAGCCGCTGGCATTAACCACGCTGCCACCAGACAGCTCGATATTGCCCCCCAGGGGTGAGGAATTGTTGGCCCAGTTGAGATGCCAGTTACCACCATTGAGAGAAACTAGCTCAATATTGCCTTGCAGGGCAGTTAAACCACCGCTTTCTAAAGAAATATCGCCGCCAATGAGAGCTAAAGTCTGTCCAGGATTAACCGCGAGGCCAAAAATTTGCCCCTCACCACTGGTGAAGCGGGACTGGTTGATAATGGGGGCAGGGTTGCTGCGAAACTCTAACAATTCCGGGACACTAATGGTCAAGAGGGGCACAGTCCCTTGGTTGCTGGAATTGCTAGCGCTGTAGGAAGTACCATCAGCGAAGGTAATCCCATCAGCAGTAGTGGCGAAAAAAGAGCCGCCAATATTCAGGGCAGCTCCCGGACCAAAAACAATACCTTGAGGATTGAGGAGAAATAGGTTAGCATTGCCTCCCGCGGCGAGGATGCCGTCAATGCGGGAAGGTGAGCCGCCGGTGATGCGACTGATGATGTTTTGGATGCCAGAGGGGTTTTCAAAAACCGCTTGGGTGCCTCCGGGCAGGGAAAATTCTTGAAAGCTGTGGAATAGGTTGGCGCCAGCGGTGGTTCCCCCGCGAATATTGAAGGTGTTTTCCTCTACCGTTACGGTGGAGTTCTGCGGTAGGGTGGCGTCGGGAATGATTTGGGCGTGGGTAGGGGGAGTCAGACAGCACAGCAGCAGCGAAGCAAGACCGCCTACTGTGATTTGATTTCTGGTGGCTGGGGAAAATTCAATCAATTTTATCTTTTTCACGGATAAATTTCCTGTTGTTGATGGCTGATGGTTGTGGTGATGGTTATTATTATTTGTATCTCTATTTTGTGGAAAATAAAAAACTGACTACCACCCATCATTTTTGGCCATCACCTAGCAAGAATTAACCATCAACCATCAGCCATTAAATTGTTGAAAATTCGGTAGAAATACACCGAGATTCAATCACCCCGTTCTGCTACCCTGATGGTCTATTCTGCGACTTTAGCGGCGACACTTTCCAGGAATAAAGGTGCATTGGCGATACTTCCGAGTCCGGCAGCGTTGAGATACTCTTGCCATTGGGTGGAAATAGCGCTATTTCCTGGTTGCTGATGGTATTGCTCCGCCAGAACTGTGAGAGTATCTTGCCATAAATCGGCTTGCTCGTTGGGTTGCACCCGCTCAATCCAACCATCAGCGAATACGTCATCGAGGCGGTTTTGGGGATTGCAAATCATGGCAAAATACCAGTGGTAATTTTTGCCCGCTTCTAGTTCTGGCAAGTTGACGCGCAGGATACCGGGTTGGCTGGGGAGGGCTACGGTCATCCGACCCACATCAGCATCGCTGTCATCTTTGATGACTACTTCGGCTTGGGTGGCGACTGTTTTGGGCACGTAAACAAATACAGAGGGATTGACTGCCTTAACTTCTGGGTTGTTTAGAGGGACTAAGGGAGTCAGGGGAATGTCGCTTTGAACGCAATTGCTGCGGGAGGCACCGCCTACGGTGGTGGGGGGTGCGCCCCTGTCAGGGGGGTTGAAACCCTGGGCAATGGCGTTGGTTTGCCGCTGGCTAGGCTTGGCCGTACCAGCAACAGCGACGCTGCCAAAACCGGAACCGACGATCGAGACCGCCAGGGAAATAGCCGATAAAGATATGAGTGATTGATTTTTCAGCATCAGAGGAGTTCCTTAAGGTTATTGACCCCAAATTACTTAGATTCTATCCTAAATCTTGCTTGGTGTTATCTTAGATGTTAGCAAATTTATCAAGAGTCTGTCTGGGGATGTGGGTAGGACAAATGGGGAATTAACCGACGTTATAAACTCAAGGACCTCGTACCTGGAGGACAAACCTCCGCCATAACGCCGGTTTCTACAATTACAGGCGCATTGAGCCAATCCACCGGGCGATCGCGCTAAATTTTCGCCGCTCGATGATTTATTACAAATTATTAAGTGCTATAATCTTGAGCAGCCATCAGCTTGTTGCTTGGGGAGAAAAAGCGGGGGAAAGCATACTGCTATTACCTCCGGGCTTTGACTCTAGGCTTTTTAGCGGGATAGTTCGCGGCTCCGGGAGGCTCACCCCCTAGTACGGGCACGGCGTCATCAAAATTTATCGTTGTCTCCAGGCAATTTATCACTTGTCACGCAGTTATTGGACAAATTACCAATGACCAATGACAAACTTTAAAATTTGGTCAGGATATTTCACAGAATCTTTACATTAAAAGTGCTGATGATAACCAAAACTTTCTCATCCTCCTTTTAACTTCCACAATCTCAAAATGCCATCCGATCCATCAAAAGAAACCGAATCACCCAACGAAAAAAACTGGCACTACAGTTCTGAAGAACCAGAGTCCGAGTCATTTACTGCCCCGAAACCGGCACCCCCAGGGACGGTCAAAAGTGGCATCCTCCGTCTCCCCCGGCGATGGTTGGCGGGATTGGCGGCGGCTTGGTTGGTGGCGATGGCCACTATCCTGGGCTATATGGTTTTACGCTCCCGGCAACCCAAGATAGACCCCTTGGCTGAGCTAACTGTGCCGGTGGAGTTACAAAACTTGGCGCTGAAAATCTCTGCGAGCGGTACGATTAAGCCGGTGCAAAGTGTCAATCTTTCGCCGAAAACAGCGGGGCGGATTGAGCGCCTGTTGGTAGAGCAGGGGGATATAGTCCAGGCAGGGCAAATTATTGCGGTGATGGAAAGTAACGATGTGCGATCGCGCTTGAGTCAGGCTAATGCTGGTGTGGCGCAAGCACAGGCCCGTCTAGAGCAACTACAGGCAGGGGCGCGTCCCGAAGAAATCCAGCAAGCGCAATCCCGCTTGGCGCAAGCCCAAGCCCAATTGGCGCAGGTGCGCAGTGGTCCGCGCCCGGAAGAGATAGAACAAGGGAAAGCCAGATTCGCCCAAGCCCAAGCCCAATTGGCGCAGGTACGCAGTGGTCCGCGCCCCGAAGAAATCGAGCAAGCTCAATCTCGCTTGGCACAAGCCCAAGCGCAACTGGCGCAGCTCCGGGCTGGTTCCCGTCCCGAAGAGATAGAACAAGCGAAAGCCCAGGTAGAAGCGGCGATGGCTGCTGCTGCTTTGGCGGCGGAAAAGCTGCGACGCAATGAGATGTTAGCAGCGGAGGGGGCAATTTCTCAGGATGCGTTGGACGAAGTACGTACAGAGGACCGCCGCGCCCGGGCGAGTCTAGATGAGGCTGAGCAGCGGTTGGAATTATTACTCAAGGGGAGCCGCCGAGAGGAAATTCAGCGGGCCGAGGCGCAGGTACGGGAGGCGCAGCAGGCTTTGGCTTTGCTGGAGCGGGGTAGCCGTGAGGAGGAAATTCAGCGCACCGAGGCGCAGGTACGGGAGGCGCAGCAGGCTTTGGCTTTGCTGGAGCGGGGTAGCCGTGAGGAGGAAATTCAGCGGGCCGAGGCGCAGGTACGGGAGGCGCAACAGGCTTTGACTTTGCTGGAACAGGGCAACCGTGTAGAGGAAATTGCTCAAGCGGAAGCGCAGGTGGCGGAGGCGCAGGGGCGGTTGCGGGGAGTTGAGGTGGAGTTGGAAGATGCGACGGTGCGGGCTCCTTTTGGGGGGCAAGTTACGCAGAAATATGCGACGGAAGGGGCGTTTGTGACGCCGACGACTTCGGCTTCGGCGGCGGGAAGTGCTACTTCGACTTCAGTTGTGACTTTGGCGCGGGGACTGGAGGTGGTGGCGAAGGTGCCGGAAGCGGATATTAGTAAGATTAAACCGGCGCAAAAGGTGGAAATTGTGGCGGATGCTTATCGGGAGCAGGTGTTTTCTGGGCGGGTGCGCTTGGTTGCGCCGGAGGCGATTAAGGAGCAGGATGTGACTTTGTTTGAGGTGCGGGTGGATATTTTTGGTGGGGAGCAGCAGTTACGATCGGGTATGAATGCTGATGTTACCTTTTTGGGGGAAGAAATCAGCGGCGCTTTGGTGGTGCCTGCGGTGGCGATCGTCACTGATATCGAGCAGGGCGGCCAAAAGGGGGTACTGGTGCCCGATGACAAAAATCAACCCCAATTTCGCCCAGTCACAGTCGGGGAGATAATTGGCGATAAAATCCGCATTATCAACGGCGTAGAAACGGGAGAGCGGGTATTTATCGGCTTACCTCCTGGTCAAAAATTAGAAGATATTCTCAAACAAGATAATTAGGTGATTGGTTATTTGTCCAAGAGTCCTTTCTCCTTGGTCATTTGGTAATATGTACTGGAGTCAAGCTCATGCCTTGGCTCCCTTTATCCCCATTAGTTACGCCCAAGGCAGAATTAAGATTTTATGCCCTTGACAAAATAGCTGCCCATCACATATAATCAAAGCGTATTGTTATAATTTTAAAATCATATTTATATGACAAAATTAGAAAAAATATCGGTGAAAGGGTATCGCCGCCTGAGAGATTTGGAAATTGAGATGCGATCGCTGCTCGTGATCATTGGTGCCAACGGAGCCGGGAAAACATCTTTTTTAGATGTACTTTCGCTCCTGGCGGCTTCCGCTAGGGGAAATCTCCAGGATAAATTACAACTGCAAGGGGGGTTAAGCCAAATTTTAACCAGAGGCAAAGCAGAGGAGTTGGAAATTTCACTGGCCATGCAAGTCCCAGAGAAACCACCTTTGCACTACAGTTTAGCTTTGTGCCCTCACGGCATATCTTATGAAATTGGAGAAGAAAACCTCACGCAGCAGAGTAATCCCACCGCTCACGACCCATTTAAATATATTGAATCATCCGGTGTAGATATTAGATATTTTAGTCAGGAAGAACGCCGACTGGTGCGGCCAAATTGGGAGCATAATTATCTAGAAACCTCACTTTCTCAAGTTCCTAAAATGTATCGCGAGCCAGAGAATTTGAGAAAAAGCCTTGCTGCCTGTACTTATTATGCCGCCCTTGATGTCTCGGAGAAAAGCCCCATCCGGCTCCCTCAAGCGATGCGTCCAGCCAAGCTACCGGGAAAAAACGGTGAAGATTTAGTTTCCTGTCTCTATGACCTCCGGGAGACAGATAGAGATGGATTTGAAATGATAGAAGATATTCTGGGTACAGCATTTCCTGACTTTGAGCGGTTAAACTTTCCCCCAGTTGCCGCCGGAACTCTTTCCATGACTTGGACAGATAAAAACTTTTCCCAACCTATCTATATCCATGAGCTATCCGAGGGGACATTGCGGTTCCTGTGGCTGGCGACATTGCTACAAAGTCAAAGTTTAACTACCATCACGTTGATAGATGAACCAGAAGTTAGTTTACACCCGGAGCTATTACAGCACCTGGTTTATCTAATGAGGGAAGCTGCCAAGCAGACACAGCTAATCGTAGCCACCCATTCAGACCGACTGATTAGATTTCTGGAACCCCATGAGGTTGTGATTTGCGATTTAGAAGAGGGTGAGGCCAAAATGACGTGGGGGGATACGCTGGATTTGGATAAATGGTTGGCCGATTATACCCTTGACCAACTGTGGGCAATGAATGTGATGGGGGGGCGTCCATGAAAATTGCGATTTTGGTAGAAGGTGAAACAGAGCAGGCTTTTAGAGAAAAGCTCATTGAGTTTCTGAAAAATCGTTTAGGGCAACAAATGCCCAAACTCAAATTTATTCCCCAACATGGGCGCATACCTAAAGAAGAAAAACTCAGCCGGGTAGTTGAGAACTTGCTCAGCGGTAAGGATGCCTATGATGCTGTCATTGCCCTTACAGATGTTTACACGGGAACCAATGATTTTGCCGATGCGGCTGATGCTAAAGCTAAAATGAAGGCTTGGGTAGGGAATCGCCCAAATTTTTATCCCCACACAGCATTACATGATTTTGAAGCGTGGCTGCTTCCCTATTGGTCAACGATTCAACGTTTAGCCAAACATGATAGAGCGGCTCCCAGTGCTTCTCCCGAAACGGTGAATCATAACAAGCCTCCCTCTTATTGGATTAAAGAGATTTTTCGAGGGGGAAAAATCCGCCAAGACTATAGTAAAACCATTCACGGCAGAAAAATTTTGAAGGAGCAAGACTTGATGATATCCATCCGCGCTTGTCCAGAGTTAAAAGAGTTTGTGAATCGAATTCTTTTTTTATGTGGTGGCGATGAAATTCCTTAAGGTTTGGGAGCGTATCTAGTATGTCTATGGTAAACGCATCAAATTAATGATACAATAATTGTGATATGGTTTTATCTCAATTAAGTGGCGGCAAAAAACTCTATTTTCTGGCCTGACGAGTTGGGTTGACCAATGACCAAGGACAAGTAACAAAGGACAAATAACCAAGGATAAATAACAATGGACTTTTTAGAAAGCGTGAATATGGCGGTAAAAACCCTGGTGGCCAATAAGTTGCGCAGCACTTTGACCATGTTGGGGATTATTATCGGTAATGGGGCGGTAATTGCGACGATTGGGGTGGGAGAAGGTGCGCAGCAATTTGTGGCGCGGGAGGTGCAGTCTTTGGGGACGAATTTGCTGTTTGTGATTCCTGGTAGTCCCAAGGCCCAAAGCCGTCCGGTGTTGCCCCCGAAAACTCTGGTTTTGGGGGATGCAGAGGCGATCGCTTCCCAAGTACCCAAGGTGCAGGCAGTTGCCCCCCAACTCAATGCCAGGGAAAGAGTGATTTATGGCAATGGCAATTTGCCCACCACGGTGGTGGGAGTAACGCCGCCATTCCCGGCGGTGCGGAATTTTCAAGTAGCAACCGGACGGTTTGTCACGGATTTAGATTTACAACAGAATAGCTTGATTGCGGTTCTGGGTTCGGAACTGGCGACGGATTTGTTTGGCAATGCTGACCCGATCGGCCAGCAAGTGCGGATTAAAAATCGCTCGTTTTTGGTGGTGGGGGTGATGGCACCGAAAGGCTCTAGTTTTGGTCGGAATGAAGATGATGTGGTATTTGTACCTTTGACCACGGCGGCGAGTTTAATTGTGGGCGATACTTCTCCTTATGGCACGATGATTAGTTTTATTTCCGTGTCGGTGCAGGATGAACAGAGTATGAAAGCGGCACAATTTCAGATAGAAAATTTGCTGCGGTTGCGCCACCAAATTACTGATGAAGATGATTTTACGGTGAGAAATCAGAAGGATTTGCAGCAGATTACTGGGGCGGTGACGGGAGCGCTGACGGCGATGCTATCGGCGGTGGCGGGGATTTCTTTGTTTGTGGGGGGCATCGGGATTATGAATATTATGCTGGTGTCGGTGACGGAACGGACGAAGGAAATTGGTTTGCGCAAGGCGATCGGGGCATCGCCGAACGATATTTTGGTGCAGTTTACCATTGAGGCGGTGATTTTGTCGGTGGCTGGGGGATTAATTGGGATTTTTATTGGCACCGGGGGGATTTTGTTAGTGAGCGCTTTATCTCCTTTTGATGCGGGGATATCCACCACAGCCATCTTGTTTGCGAGTGGGGTTTCTGGGGCGATCGGGTTGTTGTTTGGCATTGTCCCGGCCCAGCGAGCCGCCAAACTGGACCCGATCGCTGCCCTCAGAAGTGAGTAAATTGATAATTGATAATTGATAATTGATAATTGATAATTGGTCACTTGTCCTTTGTCACTGGTCACTGGTCACTGGTCACTGGTCACTTGTCACTTGTTACCAAAGGACAAATGACAAATGACAAAGGACAAATGACAAATGACAAATGACATTTAATCAGAAATAGCCACATGGCGGAGGACGTTCATCGGGCCGCACTCTTGGAGGACCTGCATTTGCTCTTGGTTGCGCACGAGTAAGGCTCCGGCAAAACCGAGGGAATTGATGGAGATAGAGTGGAAATGCTCCTGGGAACGTGGCACTAGGAGCATCCATTCCCGCGTCACCAGCAAATTATAAGGACCTTCTTGGCACTGGAGCAGGGAACTGTGATGAGTCCGGCTCCCCAGCAAACCGACTGTAGTGAGTAATTGGCGATAAAGTTCTAGGGTGGTGTCTGCGGCAGTGCGAAGATCCGATGTCATCATCTGGTCAGAGAAGCGGACAAAAGCGTGACGGAAGGGTAAACCAGGTATTTGCCCAATATTCTCCCTCGGTAGGGATGTGGCCCTGGGGAGCAAAGGAGCGATCGGGATTTGTGAACCAGTAGCTGCCAAAGGCAGAGGCACCAACTGTAAATGCTTGTGACGCTGGGAAGCACCCGCCACCTGACCGCCATTATAAAAAGCCAAACCGTCGTATTCCCGCAAGCAGGCCCACATTGCCTCGAAATCTGTCCCGGTGAGGAGCATGTCCTGGTCCTCAAAGTGGCGAGTCACGATGAGCAGGTGATAGTTGACCACATTAAATTTGTTTAAAAGACAAAGATGAGTCTGGGAAATATCCGCCACAAACAGATTTTGCTCATAAGGGAGAAACGGGTTGAATTCCTTGCCAGCGGCGGTTTTCTGCTGTTGCTTTTGCTGGGCTTCATCTTTGCGCTGCAGGTTAGATATAATTCTCACTAGGAAGGCAATGCCATCTTGCTCCACGAAAAAACATTCCGTCGGAATCGATCGCAGCGCGCCACAGCCGAGGGCCGCTTCCGTGCGCTGGATAACTTTTGTCCATAAAGTGCCCGGTTTCAGCACCAGTGGAGATAGTACATTTAATTTTCCGTCGGACATAGCTGAGAATTTAATGGTTTAATTTAAAAAAAGACGGGAGTGAGTGAGATATTAATGCTGCCTGACAGAAAAACCAGTCAGGGGGGGGCAATTAGCTCCACTCTACACCAAATCAGCCTTGTTTACTCACCGTCTCATTTCTCCCTTGTCTGCCCTGGTGAAATCGCATCCCTTTATGATGATGCGGGAGCTGAGTTATGAGTCTTTGCATTAATTCTCGCTGCTCTAAGCCCCAGAATGCCGATAAATCAGCCTTCTGCGCCGCCTGCGGTGCTGAACTGGTAGTGGGTGGACGCTATCGCGTGCAGCGCAAGCTGGGAACCGGCGGCTTTGGTGATACTTATGAAGTGCTGCATGGGGACAGCATCCGGGTTTTGAAGGTATTGCGGATTGAGAAAATCGATTCATCCTGTCGGGTGAAGGTATTATCCCTATTTCAGCAAGAAGCCAGAGTGTTGATGCAGCTAGATGAGCCGGGAATACCCAAAGCTGATGGGTATTTTGAGTTTTGGCCGCCTAACGCTGAAGAGCCTTTACATTGTCTGGTGATGGAGAAAATAGAAGGCGTAAATTTAGAGGAATACCATAAACAGCGCCGCCGTCCTACTGACCCAGAATTGGCTCTAGAATGGCTATGTCAGCTAGTAAAAATTTTAGAACGGGTGCATGCCAGAAATATATTTCACCGAGATATTAAGCCAGCCAATATCATGGTTAAACCAGATGGAAGTTTGGCTTTAATTGACTTTGGCACGGCGCGAGAAGTGACTGGTACTTATTATGTAAAACACGCCGGTGGCATGGTGACGGGGTTTGTTTCTGCCGGTTACACGCCGCCGGAACAGCTCAATGGTCACGCGGTGCCGCAATCGGATTTTTTTGCGTTGGGACGGACTTTTGTTTATTTACTTACCGGTTTTAAACCTAATCATCCCAAGCTATATGATGCGATTAATGATGAGCTAAACTGGCGCAAATATGCACCGAAAATCTCACCAAAATTTGCCGATTTAATTGATTGGTTAATGGCGCGCACGCCCAAACAGCGTCCCCCAAATACCCGTGCGATTTGGCAACGCCTAGAAGAACTTCAGCAAGGTTTGAAAAATGCCAGCACCTCCTCATTAGGGGGTCCTTCTGAGGTGGGGATGGAAATAAAAGACCGCTGGCGGCTTGTACCGCCGCCACCACCACCGCCAAAATCGTTGGGGGGAACCACTGGGGGACGCAAGGGGGGAAATTCGCAGCCGCCTACGGCTTTGCGCCTACCGCCATCGCCGTTTCCCATGAAAAACCCTAGCCGATATTCAGGAGCCGCGAACCTTTCTGACAACAGTGGGCCGAAAACTGTGCCAGACTTGCCGCCTCAGTTTGTCTCTGATGATGCTACTGATACGCTGTTCTCAGGCACATTTCCTCTTGATTTTACTCTGGGCAGCTCACTGCACTCGCTCTTGAAACCCTCTGAGTGGACAAGTACCAAGCTACACCACACTCTCACGGGACATATGCAGCCGGTGTCTGCTGTCTGTATCAGCCCAGACGGCCAGATTTTGGCTTCTGGCAGTGACGACAATACCATCAAACTTTGGGAAATTGCTACTGGTGAAGAAATCGCTACTCTCGCTAGTAGTGATGTTCTCAGTTTCCAAACTATCACGGGGATTGTTTTTCTTCCCAGTGGGGAAATGTTGGTGAGCAGCAGCGATGATGGTAGTATCAAACTCTGGGAAGTTGCTACGGGCAATCTGACGGGGACGATCGCCTCTCACCCAGAACCATTACACTGTCTCGCTATCAGTCCAGATGGCCAGATTTTAGCTGCTGGCAGCGATGACAGTACCATCCTACTTTATCGTCTGCCCCAAGGGGAAAAAATCGGGACGCTGCCCGGTCATACGGAGCCAGTTTATGCTCTGGCTATTAGTCCTGATGGTCAGATTTTGGCTGCTGGCAGCGCTGATAATACGATTAAACTTTATCGCCTTGCCGATCGCCAAGAAATTGCTACTCTCTGGGGTCATTCTGCCCCAGTGCGGGCCTTGGCCATTAGTCCTGATGCGCAACAACTTGCTAGTGGTAGTGCTGACAGCAAAATCAAAATCTGGGACATTCCCTCCCAGCGAGAAATTAACACTCTGGTGGGACATTCTGACTGGGTTTTATCCCTGGCTTATGGGAGTTTTAGCGGCGGGCTGGTTCTCGCTAGTGCCAGTTGGGATAATACGATTAAGCTGTGGAATAGTCGCACTGGGGAGCTGCTATGCAATATTGAGGGTCATTCCATGCGCGTCAGTTCTGTAGGTTTCAGCCCTGACGGGACTCGCCTCGCTAGTGGCGGTTGGGACTGTACGATTAAAATTTGGGGCTATCGATAATTGATAATTGATAATTGATAATTGATAATTGATAATCCAGAGAACTGGCCCTCTATCCCCCAACCCCTTTCTCCCAAAAAGGGAGAAAGGGGAGCCAGAGGGGAAGGGTGGGAGGAGGGGGAAGGGTGGGAGGAGGGGGAGGAGAGGGAGGAGGGGGAGGAGAGGGAGGGGTGGGAGGGGTGGGAGGAGTGGGAGGATTACTTCCCACACTCCCCACACTCCCCACACTTCCCCCTCTTCCCACACTCCCCACACTCCCCACACTCCCCACACTCCCCCTGCCCCCCTGCCCCCCTGCTCCCCTACGAAGATTTGGGGGCAGATAATTCGCCAAATTTCGGCGACCACCACCCCCCCTGCTTACTCTGGAAAAATGCCACTTCTTTGCAGCTTGTTCGCTTCGTTTCGGGGTTAGCGCAACGCCACATTACCTTATTTTGACCATCCTTATTGTACTCGTAGCGTTCCATTGGGGTGCCGCACAGGGGACAGGGATATTCTGCTGCTGGCGAGTCGGTTTTAGGTGTCTGCGGGCGGTGAGAATAGGGGAGTTCATAAGTGCCGGTTTTGACATTCAAGAACATCACTGTCCCACATCCATTTTGCCACTTATCGCAACTTAGGAAATGGTCGGCTTTCATTTTCTCTGATTTGGATAACACTTTTGTCATCAAATTTCCACAGTTGGGACAAAGGATTTCTATTGGTGCTGCTTGTGGGGTGCCATCGCTTTGGCTGGGAGAGGAATTAACTGGTTTTCTCTTTTTGCTTGGGGCAGCCATGCCGCTGTTTTCGCTGGCAAAGGGATTTACCGGTTGCTCCTTTTTCATCTGGGCTAATCTGGCATTGTCATCAGTATCAAAATGATTAACCGGTTGGCGTTTTTTCTTGTCCGCCAAGCTGCCAGTTTCCTGAGTTTTAAACTCACCCCTGGGGATGCCTTTTCTGATTTCCGCAACGGCATGGGCGATCGCAGGAGCGAAATATTCCCGGTGCCAGCCGGTTAAATAGCGCTCCCAGTCCAGCTTGCCTCCGGCGATCGCATCCAATTGCCGCTCCATTTGGGCGGTAAAATCAGCTTGGATTAAGTCTGGCAACACCCGCTCTAAAACAGCATCCAAGTCCATCCCTAATGCTGTGGGCTGCAATTTGCCTTTAGATAATACCACATATTCCCGCTCTTTCAGCGTCTTAATGGTGGGAGAATAAGTGCTGGGGCGGCCAATGCCTTTTTGTTCCATGAGTTGGACGAGTTTTGGCTCGGTATAGCGCGGTGGTGCCTGGGTTTGTTTCTGGTCAGCTCCGGCTTTTTTCAGTTGCAGGGGCTGCCCTTGTTTCACGGTTGGAAGTTGGGAATCACCGCTGATATTATGCCAATAAATAGTATATCCTGGAAATAGGAGAATTTGGCCACGGGCTTCCCAAAAAACTGTCCCGGATTGGGTGATGATGCGAGTTTTTCCCAGTTGAGCCGGACTGCACTGTGAGGCGACGGCTCGCCGCCAAATTAAGTCATAGAGTTTGGCTTCATCGGCGATTAAGTTTAGGGATAATTTATCGGGAGTTTGGAAAACATCGGTGGGGCGAATGGCTTCGTGTGCTTCCTGGGCTATGTGACTGGCTCGGTGTTTGGTTTGGCTGTGGGGAATATTGGTAGGGTCTTGTTGTTGCAGATATTTACGGACATCGGCGCAAAATTGCTCTGAAAGCGCTACGGAATCGGTGCGCATGTAGGTAATATAGCCCGCTTCATAAAGAGATTGGGCGACTTTCATGGTGGTTTCTGGGGAAAAGCGCAATTTCGCACCGGCGGCTTGTTGAAGGGTGGAGGTGATAAAGGGTGGCGGTGGGGGAGAGCTGGTGGTTTTGCTTTCGATTTTGACTACTTGATGGGGGTGAGTGCGGGCGATTTCTACCAGTCGATCGGCTTCGGCTTGGCTGAGAACTCGCTCGGATTCGGGGGTGGTGGTTTCGGTTGATTCGGCGGCATCATCTTGAGCTTGGGTGGGGTTTTCTGTTTCGCTCAAACTTCCCCGATAAAGTGCGCGAAATCCTTCGGCGTACTCAACCCAAACGCTCCAGTAATCTTGGGGTTTAAAGGCTTGAATTTCTCTCTCGCGCAGACAAAGCAGATGCAGGGTGGCGCTCTGGACTCTTCCCATTGATTTGGCGCCGTTTTTCAATGCCCAAACTACGTGTTTACTGCCTTTGTAGCCTACCAGTTTATCGAGGCAATCGCGAGCGCGACCGGCGGCGATTAAGTTGGCGTTGAGGGTTCTGGGATGGGCGATCGCGCCGGTGACTGCGGGTTTGGTAATTTCGGTATAAGTGACGCGCTTGGGTTGCTTGAGGCGCAATTCTTGGGCGAGGTGCCAGCCAATGGTCTCGCCTTCGCGATCGGGGTCGGTGGCGATATAGACTTCTGTGGCTTGTTTGACGGCTTGGCGCAGTTCAGCGAGTACCTTTTTGCCCCGATCGCCTCTGGGTTCATACCGACAGTGAACGCGATCGCCTTCCAGGTCGAAACCGAGAGCATCTTCGCCATCATTTGCTAGCTCGCGGATATGTCCGCTACTGGCTTTGACTATCCAGCCACTACCCAGGATTTGACTCAGCTTTTTGATTTTACCTGGGGATTCGATTAGCAGTAGATTACCCATGATGCCTCCTGCTTGATTTCGAGTTTAGCAAACGGTCCCCCCTGTCCCCGCTCTCAAAGCTCCCCGTCAATCTGGGCGACAAGAGCGGTAAAATTGACCAAAGAGACAGACGGCGCCCGTCTCTGGAGTAGCTATATAGGGAGCAAAACACAAACATGCTGGCATATATCCTGGCCATAACGATCGCTGTGGGTAGCATCGCTATCTACTTAGCCGCCTTCTTCTTTCCAGAGGTCCACCGCAAAGAAGACTTTATCTGGAGTGGCGTAGGACTATTCTATGCTTTAGTTTTGTGGTTCTGTGCTGGACGCATCACTGGTGCAGTGTTGCTCGGCCAAACTGCCAGCGTGGCTTTGCTCTCCTGGTTTGGCTGGCAAACCCTCAACTTGCGTCGGGAAGTCACCCCCGCACCCATGCGCACCCGCATCGCTGAGCAAAAAAAGCTCTCTGCTGGTATCTCCCAACTGCAAGAACGTTTTACCAGTCTATTTAAAGGTAAGCCCAAAGACAAGCCGGAAGCTAAACCGGTGGCTGCAACTCCTGTCAGTGCCCCAACTTCTGAGCCGGTGGCCCCTCCTCCAGTTGCTGCATCGGCTGCTGATATTGTCGCCCCCGAGCCACCACCCGCTACAGTTGTCCCAGAAGTGGTATCGGAACCTGTACCGGAAGCCGCATCAGAACCGGTATCAGAAGCCACACCAGAAGCCACACCAGAAGCCACACCAGAACCGACCCCAGAACCCGCATCAGAAGCCGCATCAGAACCGGTTGCCACCACTTCGGCAAAACCTGTCCGGGCGAAACCGGAAACTAAGCCTGCTCAAGGCAAGGTGAAAACTCCTCCATCTAAGTCAAAAACTCCGGCTACAACTCCGGCGACTAAATCTGGTGGCGGTTTGGCGAAAATTACTGCCCCTGTCTCTGGTTTGGTTCTTGGTTTGCTGGGTAAATTCAAAAAGGATAAAGCCCAAACTCCATCTACTGCTAAACCAAAGGTGGATGCTCCCACATCGGCCCCTGTAGCTGAGGTAGTGCCTCCTGTGACTGAGGAGGCAGTATCTGTAGCAGCTCCCCCGGTGGAAATGGCCCCGGAAACTGTGGCGGAAACTCCCACGGTGGAAATGGCCCCGGAAACTGTGGCGGAAACTCCCCCGGTGGAAATGGTCCCGGAAACTGTGGTGGAAACTCCCACGGTGGAAATGGCCCCGGAAACTGTGGCGGAAACTCCCACGGTGGAAATGGTCCCAGAAACTGTGGCGGAAACTCCCCCGGTGGAAATGGCCCCGGAAACTGTGGCGGAAACTCCCCCGGTGGAAATGGTCCCAGAAACTGTGGCGGAAACTCCCACGGTGGAAATGGTCCCGGAAACTGTGGTGGAAACTCCCACGGTGGAAACGGTCCCGGAAATTGTGGCGGAAACTCCCACGGTGGAAACGGCCCCGGAAACTGTGGCTGAAGGTAATTCAGAAACGCCACCGGAGGAAGACTCGCAAGCGGCGCGATCGAAACGACTTGAACCGGCGATCGTCGCTACGGATAAAAGCCCTGGGGAAGCTAGCTCCTCACCGGCTGACCCGATCGAATAGTTATAGTCATTTCAAATAATCAGGAGACAAACCAGCTCGATTGCCTAACCCCCTAATGGGGGTTAGTTAACCTGTTGACCTGATGCACCTTTTTTCTTTGCTCTTCGGAGCTTCCATCCCATAAGTAGGAAAATGTCCTTGAGTCGCCGGACTCAAGGACATTTTTCATTTAAATGAGTTTTTGAAATTTGTAACAAAAATCAAATTTTGGAAGCCCGAAAATACAGATTTTGATTATTGTTACAAGAATCAATTTCGGTAGTCCCCGGTACTACCCAGAAGGCCATCATCACTCGTTTCCATTCAAGTTATGTCCCCGACTAGCGGGGACATCAAAAAATGTAAAACAGAAAAATGGACATACATCCACATAGTTTCCATTCAAGTTATGTCCCCGACTAGCGGGGACCGCCTAGACGCGAGCGCCCGTGCTGGATGTTTCTCGGCGAAGCCGTTTCCATTCAAGTTATGTCCCCGACTAGCGGGGACCCAAAACAAGCTATCATGGGCTTTTCAGGGGCAGATAATAAGTTTCCATTCAAGTTATGTCCCCGACTAGCGGGGACAGATGGAGAGGTAAAAATGAAAATTGGTTATCGCCACTGGGATGGTTTCCATTCAAGTTATGTCCCCGACTAGCGGGGACTAGAATCTATCCTTGAAGAAGGGTTAGTATCAATGTTTCCATTCAAGTTATGTCCCCGACTAGCGGGGACTAAAAGAGTGCAATAGCAGCTTGGCATTGGCGGCATTCAAGGGTTTCCATTCAAGTTATGTCCCCGACTAGCGGGGACATTCCCAGTATTTCCAGTTTGCTGCACTGGCTGGCATATGTTTCCATTCAAGTTATGTCCCCGACTAGCGGGGACTGTACCCTGAATGGATACCCAATACCGCATCCTATCGTTTCCATTCAAGTTATGTCCCCGACTAGCGGGGACATACTGCCCTTTGCGGACTCCCGGATGTTCTGCACCCGTGCAGATGGAAGCAGTTTCCATTCAAGTTATGTCCCCGACTAGCGGGGACCAGTTATTAATGAACGTTTCATTGCCTGCTTTACCGCAGTTTGTTTCCATTCAAGTTATGTCCCCGACTAGCGGGGACTGATTTCAACCCACCCCTCAAACTCAAGGTTAAGCTCTTAATAGTTTCCATTCAAGTTATGTCCCCGACTAGCGGGGACAAGCAAAACACTGACTATGGACATCGAAAAGACATTAGACGGTTTCCATTCAAGTTATGTCCCCGACTAGCGGGGACGCCCATGCCGTCCCGGCACGGGTGAAGGGGCGTGACATAGGGTTTCCATTCAAGTTATGTCCCCGACTAGCGGGGACTCCACACCCGCCGGTGGGTTTGTGCGATCGGTGGCCGAGGGTTTCCATTCAAGTTATGTCCCCGACTAGCGGGGACACCGCTCAGGTCCCGCTCCAGCAGCGCGGCGTCGAGGAACTGCAGGTCAAGTTTCCATTCAAGTTATGTCCCCGACTAGCGGGGACGTGGAGGATGCGCGCCTGCCGCTCGTTCAGCCCGCCGCCGCCGACGCCGTCCTGGTTTCCATTCAAGTTATGTCCCCGACTAGCGGGGACGCAGAGCTGCGTGTCACACACCGCATCGCAGTCCCTGCGGGGTGTTTCCATTCAAGTTATGTCCCCGACTAGCGGGGACTGTTAACTTAGCTAGCCTAGCTATTGTGATGTTGTTTAGTTTCCATTCAAGTTATGTCCCCGACTAGCGGGGACTCTCCTTATTAAAACCCATACGGGGCGCCGTGTCAAGAGGCGATTTGCGAGGGATCCGAAATTGACCACTACAAAACCCCAAAACACCCCCAGTAAAAATCGCTGAAACCCTTACAGGGCAACCTATCGAGGGATTCCACGAAGTTGCGTTATTTGCGGCCATTTCTTCTATCCCTCGCGAGTGATGAAGCGCCCTCCCCAGGGTCCCCACAGCCGCCGCAGGACCCATTCTGACCGCTTTTGGGGGATTCTGGCCCCCCAAAATTTGATTGTTGTAACAAAATTCAAATTCTAGAAGCCCCGAAAACACAATATTTTTGATTAAAGTTACAACATTCATAATGATTACAGTTACAGAAATCAAGAACTGGGGGGGCCTATTGTCCTTTGGTAACTCAACCGTACAACCGTAGGACCCGGCATTGCGGTGTCCATTGCCCGCGTAATTATAGTCATTTCAATTAAGAATGAGAATGTTTTTTTGTTAAACCCCGCGCCCTCACCCCCGTCCCCTCTCCCAAGTAGGGAGAGGGGAGAGTTGGAGCCAGAAAGCATCCAGGTCTTACT
>Ga0073934_10005307_pt1 | contig 20137 bp, 17 predicted proteins | sample LarsenN4metaG_FD_76834 | JGI IMG/M metagenome (GOLD analysis project Ga0073934, IMG submission 76834) | Hot spring sediment bacterial and archeal communities from British Columbia, Canada, to study Microbial Dark Matter (Phase II) - Larsen... ... | reverse complement strand
GGAGATCTCCGCGCGCACGCTCCAGAAGCTCAAGCGCGACGCGGAGTCGTACCTCGGCCAGCCGGTCACCCAGGCCGTCATCACGGTCCCCGCGTACTTCGACGACGCCCAGCGCCAGGCCACCAAGGAGGCGGGCGAGATCGCGGGCCTCGAGGTGCTGCGCATCATCAACGAGCCCACCGCGGCCGCGCTCGCGTACGGGCTCGACAAGGAAGGCGCCGAGCAGACGATCCTCGTGTTCGACCTCGGGGGCGGCACGTTCGACGTGTCGGTGCTCGAGCTCGGCGACGGCGTCTTCGAGGTGAAGGCGACCGCCGGCAACACCCACCTCGGCGGCGACGACTGGGACCAGCGCGTCATCGACTGGATGGTGACCGAGTTCAAGAACGCGCACGGTGTCGACCTCTCGGCCGACAAGATGGCGTTGCAGCGTCTGAAGGAAGCAGCCGAGAAGGCGAAGATCGAGCTGTCGACGCTCCAGGAGACGTCGATCAACCTGCCGTTCATCACTGCGACGAGCGAAGGACCGCTGCATCTCGAGCTGTCGCTCACGCGGGCGAAGTTCCAGGAGATGACCGCCGACTTGCTCCAGGCGTGCCGCGGGCCGTTCGAGCAGGCGATCCGCGACGCGGGGCTCGACAAGTCGAAGATCGACCACGTCATCCTCGTGGGCGGGTCGACCCGCATGCCCGCCGTGAGCGAGCTCGTGCGCGAGTTCACGGGCAAGGAGCCTCACAAGGGCGTGAACCCCGACGAGGCGGTCGCGATCGGTGCGTCGATCCAGGCCGGTGTGCTGAAGGGCGAGGTGAAGGACATCCTCCTGCTCGACGTGACGCCGCTGTCGCTCGGCATCGAGACCAAGGGTCAGATCATGACGAAGCTCATCGAGCGCAACACCACGATCCCGGTGAAGCGTTCGGAGGTCTTCACGACGGCCGACGACAACCAGCCGAGCGTCGAGATCAAGGTGCTGCAGGGCGAGTCCGACATGGCGTACCGGAACAAGCCGCTCGGTACCTTCACGCTGACGGGCCTGCCGCCCGCGCCGCGCGGTGTGCCGCAGATCGAGGTGACGTTCGACATCGACGCGAACGGCATCGTGCACGTGTCCGCCAAGGACCTCGGCACGGGCAAGGAGCAGTCGATGACGATCACCGGCGGAACCGCGCTCGGCAAGGAGGACATCGACCGGATGATCCGCGACGCCGAGGCGCACGCGGAGGAGGACCGCCGCAAGCGCGAGGAGGCGGAGACGCGCAACAACGCCGACTCGCTCGTCTACCAGACCGAGAACCTGCTCAAGGAGCAGGGCGACAAGGTCCCGGCCGACGACCGCACCAAGGTCGAGGACGCCCTCCAGCGCCTGAAGGACGCGCTCGCGGGCAGCGACATCGACGCGGTGAAGTCGGCGCACGAGAACCTGCTCACGGTGAGCCAGGACTTCACGCGCCGGCTGTACGAGAGCGTGCAGGCCCAGCAGCACCAGGCTGCGGGCGGCACCACCGCCGGCGGCGCGAACGCCCAGCCGTCCGATGACGAGGTGGCCGACGCCGAGATCGTCGACGACGAACGGAGCGCGTGATTCCGATGACCGAGTACGAGGAGACGGAGGTCCGGGAGCCTGCCGAGCAGGCTCCCGAGGTCTCCGACGAGGAGGCGACGGTCGTCGCGGACATCGAGTCGCTGTTGCGCGAGCGCGACGACCTGCTCGACACGTCGCGGCGGTTGCAGGCCGACTTCGAGAACTACCGCAAGCGTGTGCTGCGCGAGCAGACCGCGCTCGCGGAGCGGGCGTCCGAGGCGCTCGTCGAGCAGTTGCTGCCGGTGCTCGACACGTTCGAGCTCGCGCTTTCCAACATGGGCGGCGAAGCCGACGTCGACAAGGTCCGCAAAGGCGTCGAGCTCGTGTTCGCCGAGCTGGTCGGCGTGCTCGAGAAGGCGGGCCTCGAGCGCATCGAGGCGGTCGGGTCGCCGTTCGATCCGAACGAGCACGAAGCGGTGATGCAGGACGACGGCGACGGCGATCCCGTCGTCGACGGCGTCCTGCGCGCTGGTTGGAAGCTGAAGGGCCGCGTGTTGCGGCCTGCGATGGTCAAGGTGACGAGAGCTTCTTGAGGTCTTGATGGCACCCCAGCGCGAGTGGTTCGAGAAGGATTACTACGCCGTGCTCGGTGTCGACGCGAGCGCGAGCGCCAAGGAGATCTCGCGCGCCTACAAGAAGCTCGCCAAGCAGCTCCACCCCGACGCGAACCCCGGCAACCGGGATGCGGAGGAGCGCTTCAAGGACGTGTCCGCGGCCTACGACGTGCTCGGCGACGCCGGGAAGCGCAAGGAGTACGACGAGGTGCGCCGCATGGTCGCGGCGGGAGTCGGCCCGGGTGGCTTCGGCGGTCCGGGAGGGCAGGGCTTGCGCTTCGAGACCGGTGACTTCGCGGGCGCAGACGCCGGCTTCTTCTCCGACCTGTTCGGCGGGCTCTTCGGGGGCGGCAGCGGCGGGCGGCGCGCCGGGCGGCGCGCGACCGGCCCGCAACGTGGCCGCGACCTCGAGACCGAGCTGCATATCTCGTTCGACGACGCGGTGACCGGCGTCACGAGCACCGTGCGCTTCCGCGCCGAGGCGCAGTGCTCGACGTGCAACGGCTCGGGCGCCGCGCCGGGCACGGCGCCCGAACGCTGCCCACAGTGCGGCGGTGCCGGCACGATCGCCGACAACCAGGGGCCGTTCTCGTTCTCGCAGGTGTGCCCGAACTGCGGTGGCCGAGGCACCGTCATCCCGACGCCGTGCCCCACGTGCTCGGGCCGCGGCGTCGAGGTGCGGCCGCGCGAGGTCAAGGTCCGCATCCCGGCCGGCGTGCAGGACGGCCAGCGGATCCGCGTGAAGGGACGCGGCGCGGCCGGCGAGCGGGGCGGGCCCCCCGGCGACCTCTACGTGATCGTGCACGTGCGACCGCACCCGCTGTTCGGTCGCGACGGCAAGAACCTCACGCTCCGGTTGCCGGTGACGTTCGCCGAGGCGGCGTTGGGTGCCGACGTCGCGGTGCCGACGCTCGACAACCCCGTGACCGTTCGCATCCCGCCCGGGACGCCGAGCGGCAAGGTGCTGCGCGTGCGCGGCCGCGGCGTCCCCGCGGAGAACGGCAAGGCCGCGGGCGACCTCCTCGTCACCGTCGACGTGCAGGTGCCCGTCCACCTCACCGACGACCAGCGCCGGGCGATCGCCGGGCTCGCGGGCGTGCTCGACGAGGACCCGCGCGCGCCCCTGATGTCGGCGTTGCACAACCGCCGGCGCACCGACCGGGAGGCCGATCGATGAGCATGAACCCCGACGAACGCGCGCTGTACATCATCTCGGTCGCCGCCGAGCTCGCCGGCGTCCACCCGCAGACGCTGCGCATCTACGAGCGCAAGGGCCTCATCGAGCCGCAACGCACGAGCGGGCGCACGCGGCGCTACTCCGACCGCGACATCGCACTCCTGCGCCGCATCCAGGACCTCACCAACGACGGTGTGACCCTGGCCGGCGTCCAGCGCATCCTCGATCTCGAGCGCGCGCTCGAAGCCGCGCAGGCGCGCATCGGCGAGCTCGAAGCCAAGGTGGAGCAGCTCGTGCGCGAGATGGAGGAACGCGTCGAGGCCGTCCACCGCCAGTACCGCCGCGAGCTCGTGCCGTTCCGCCGCACGGCAATCGTCCAGTTCGAAAACCCGAAAGTGACCCGCCATGGCCGTTGACCCCAACCGTTTCACCCGCAAGACGCAAGAGGCGTTCGGCGCCGCGCAGTCGTACGCCCGCGAGCGCGGGCACACCGAGATCGGTTCCGAGCACCTGCTGCGCGCGCTGCTCGACCAACCCGAAGGTGTCGTGAGCGGCGTCGTGGAGCGTATCGGCGTCGACGTCGGCGGGTTGCGTCGCCGCGTCGACGAGGCGCTGGCGCGCCGGCCGAGTGTCTCGGGTGCGACCGTGCGCGACGCGCAGCTCGCCGCGGAGGCCTACCGCCTGCTCGAGGAGGCCGACAAGGAGCGCGCCGCGCTCGACGACGAGTACCTCTCGACCGAGCACGTGTTGCTCGCCATGACGAACGTCCCCGGCGGCGTCGGCGATCTCCTGCGCTCGGCCGGCGTGACGCGCGACGCGGTGCTCGACGCCCTGAAGGACGTGCGGGGCAGCCACCGCGTCACGAGCGACAACCCCGAGGAGCAGTACCAGGCGCTCGAGAAGTACGGCCGCGATCTCACCGAGGCGGCGCGCAAGGGCAAGATCGACCCGGTGATCGGCCGTGACGACGAGATCCGGCGCATCATCCAGGTGCTGTCGCGCCGGACCAAGAACAACCCGGTGCTCATCGGCGAGCCGGGCGTCGGCAAGACCGCGATCGTGGAAGGGCTCGCGCGCCGCATCGTGGAGGGCGACGTCCCGGAGGGCTTGCGCAACAAGCGGCTCGTCGCGCTCGACATCGGCGCGATGGTCGCCGGCGCGAAGTACCGGGGCGAGTTCGAGGAGCGGTTCAAGGCGGTGCTCAAGGAGATCGCCGACGCCGAGGGCGAGATCATCACGTTCATCGACGAGCTGCACACGCTCGTCGGCGCGGGCGGAGCCGAAGGCGCAGTCGACGCCGGCAACATGATCAAGCCGATGCTCGCGCGCGGTGAGCTGCGCCTGATCGGTGCGACGACGCTCGACGAGTACCGCAAGTACATCGAGAAGGACGCCGCGCTCGAACGCCGGTTCCAGCAGGTCTACGTCGGGCAGCCGACGGTCGAGGACACCATCGCGATCCTGCGCGGTCTCAAGGAGCGTTACGAGATCCACCACGGCGTGCGCATCCAGGACGCGGCGCTGGTTGCGGCGGCCGTGCTGTCGGATCGCTACATCACGGGCCGGCAGCTTCCCGACAAGGCGATCGACCTCGTCGACGAGGCGGCCTCGCGACTTCGCATCGAGATCGACTCGATGCCGCTCGAGATCGACGTCGTCGAGCGGCGCATCCGCCAGCTCGAGATCGAGCGCGCCGCGCTGGCCAAAGAGACCGACGAACCCTCGAAGCAGCGGCTCGAGGCGCTCGACGCCGAGCTCCAGTCGCTGCGCGAGGAGCGCGACGGGATGGTCGCGCACTGGCAGTCCGAAAAGGATGCGATCACGGCGATCCAAGACGGCAAGGAGCGCCTCGAGCAGGCGCGCCTGGAGGCCGAGCGGGCCGAGCGCGAAGGCGATCTGGAGCGCGCCGCTCAGCTTCGCTACGGCCACATCCCTGTGCTGGAGCGCGAGGTCGAGGCGATGTCGGCGCGGCTCGAAGAGCTGCAGCGCGACGGCGCGATGCTCAAGGAGGAGGTCGACGAAGAGGACGTCGCCGAGATCGTCGCCAAGTGGACCGGCATCCCGGTCGCGCGCCTCATGGAGGGCGAGATGGCCAAGCTCGTGCGGCTCGAAGACGTGCTGCACGAGCGCGTCGTCGGCCAGGACGAGCCGGTGCGCGCGGTCGCGAACGCGATCCGGCGGTCGCGAGCGGGCCTGTCCGACCCCCACCGGCCGATCGGTTCGTTCCTGTTCCTCGGCCCGACCGGTGTCGGCAAGACGGAGCTTGCCCGCGCGCTCGCCGAGTTCCTGTTCGACGACGAGCGGGCGATGGTTCGCATCGACATGTCGGAATACATGGAGAAGCACGCCGTGTCGCGCCTCGTCGGTGCGCCCCCCGGCTACGTCGGCTACGAGGAGGGCGGCCAGCTCACCGAGGCGGTGCGCCGCCGCCCGTATGCGGTGATCCTTCTCGACGAGATCGAAAAGGCCCACCCCGACGTGTTCAACATCCTGCTGCAGCTCATGGACGACGGGCGCCTGACCGACGGCCAGGGGCGCACGGTCGACTTCACCAACACCGTCGTCATCATGACGAGCAACCTGGGCGCCGGTGCGGCCGAAGAGCAGGTGCTGGCGGCGGTGCGCGCGCACTTCAAGCCGGAGTTCCTGAACCGCATCGACGAGATCGTGGTGTTCCACCGCTTGTCGGAGGCACACATCGCGCAGATCGTCGACATCCAGGTCGAGCACCTGCGCTCGCGACTGCGCGACCGCGGCCTCGATCTCCAGCTCACCGATGCGGCGCGAGCGTGGGTCGCGAAGACTGGCTACGACCCCGACTTCGGCGCCCGCCCGCTCAAGCGGGTGCTCCAGCGGGAGATCGCCGACCCGATCGCGCTGGAGCTGCTCAAGGGCGCGTATCAGGACGGCGACACGATCGTCGTCGACGCGGGTGGAGACGGCCTCGTCTTCGAAGCCGCCGCCACCGCGGAGTTCGTGTAACACGACGTTTTGGCGGCACAGGGCGACCGAATTGGTCGCCGTCTGTCGCCAAAACCGGGAAAGAGTGCGTCAAGATGCCCGGATGCGCCGCGAGCTGGTGCACCGGGGCACGGTCCGGCAGGCGCTGCCGGTCGCACTCGTCAGTTGGGCTGCGGCGCGCGCGGCCGTGCTCGGCGCGCTCGCGCTGGTCGAGTTCGTGCTCGGCGAGCTGACCGTCACGCGCGACGGCGTTCCCTTCACCGCGACCGATGGGCTGCTCGGCTACGACGCGGCCTGGTATCGCGACATCGCCGAGCACGGCTACGGCGCGCTGCCTGACGAGGCCGTGCGCTTCTTCCCGCTCGTGCCGCTGCTCGCCCGGCTGCTCGGCTTCGGGGTGGTCGAAGACGTCGCGCTCGTCGTGATCGCGAACGCCTCCGCGCTCGTACTCGGCGTGCTCGTGTACCTGCTCGTCGTCGCCGAAGGGCGCGAGCCGGCGGTCGCGCGCCGGGCCGTGTGGTTCGTGGCGTTGTTCCCCGCCGCGTTCGTCTTCGTCTGGGGGTACGCCGAGGCGACCGCAATGGCGCTCACCGTCGCGGCGTTCCTCGCGCTGCGCTCGCGGGCGTGGTTGTGGGCGGCGGGCCTCGGCTTCCTCGTCGGCCTCGGCCGCCCGACGGGATTCCTGCTCGCGCTGCCGGCTGCCGTCGAGGCGTACGCCCGCTGGCCGGAGGCGCACGGACCCGAGCGGGTCCGGCGCGCTCTGGCGGTTGCCGCGGCGCCCGCGGGGACGCTGGTCTACCTCGCCGTCGTCGGCGCCCGTTACGGCGCGTTCTTCGATCCGTACTCGGTGCAACTCGACGACGACCGCTCGGGCGGGTTCGTCAACCCGGTGTCGACACTCGTCGATGCGACGCGCGGGTTGCTCGACGGCGACGAGATCGGCACCGGGCTCCACGTCCCGTGGGTCGCCGTGCTCGGCGTACTGGCGGTGCTGACCTTCCGGTACTGGCCGCCGTCGTACGGCGTGTTCGCGGTGGCGGCCCTCGGTGCGGGCGTCGCGACCAACAACCTGGACTCGCTCGAGCGCTATGGCCTCGCGGCGTTCCCCATTCTGCTCACCGTCGCAGTTCTCGCCGCGCGCCCGTACGCCGAACGCGTCGTGCTCGTCGCGTCCGCAAGCGGCCTGACGGCGTACGCGACGCTCGCGTACCTCCGCCTGTACGTTCCCTGACCGCAACTTGCGTCGGATCTGCGCACCGGAAGCGTTGTCAACGCAAGAACGCCTGGAGGAGCTTGCGGAGGACCCGGTCGAGGTGCTTGCGATCGGCCGGCGACAGCGCTTCGAGGAGACGGGCTTCGTTGGCGACGTGCTCGGTGACGATCTCGTCGGCGAGCGCGACTGCTTCCGCCGTGAGCGCGACACGAAAACTCCGGCGGTCGTCGGGGTCGAGGGCACGCGTGACGAGGCCCGCTCGTTCGAGCTTGTCGATGCGGTTCGTGATCCCGGCGGGCGAGAGCATGAGCGTGCGGGCGAGCTCCGACGGCGTCAGGGTGTAGGGGGACCCCGACCGTCGAAGCGCGAACAGCACGTCGACCTCGCCCGCGGTGAACCCGTAGCGCGCCGCGAACGCGTCGAACTCCTTCATGAGCGCCACCGACACGCGCGCGGCGCGCCCGAGCAGCGCCATCGGCGCGAGGTCGAGGTCGGGCCGCTCTTGTGCCCACTGCTCGACGATGGCGTCCACGGGGTCGTCCACGCACGAAAGAATAGTTTGACGCAAGATACCTTGATACCGTAATATCTGACGCATGACGACCTTCACCGAGCACGTGATCCTCGACCTCCCCCCGGACGAGGCGTTTGCCCTCGTCAGCGACTACCGGCACGATCCGCGGTGGCGGGCCGGCGTCGCCTCGATGCAGCCGTCGACGGCCGGTCCGGCCCGGCCGGGTACGAGAACCGAGGAAACGATCCGGTTCCTCGGGCGGACGTTCGTGAACCCAGGCCGGGTCGTGCGCGTCGACGGGCGCTGCATGGAGTGGGAGGCGAGCAGCGACACGACCCGCGCGCGGGGAACGCGCGCGATCGCCCCGCTGGGTTCCCGCAGATCCAGCTTCACCTACTCGATCGAGGTCGAGCTCGTCGGCGCGGGCGGATTCACGAACGCGATCGTCGGGCGTCTGTTCCGCCGCCGTGTACGCAAGGACTTGCGTCGCCTACGCAAGCTCGTGCGCGAGCACGCGCAGCTCCCCCTTCGCCACCTTGCCGCCTGACGAGCGGGGCAACGCGTCGAGCACCACGAGACGCTCGGGCCAGAGCTCCTTGCCCGTCCCGCGCGCGTCGAGGTGCGCTCGCAAGCCGTCGAGGTCGAGTTCCCCGCCGGGTCGCAGTTCGACGAAGGCGCACACCCGCTCGCCCAGGACCGGGTCGGGCGTGCCGACGGCCGCGCACAGCGCGACGGCGGGGTGCGACGACACCTCGTCCTCCACCTGTGCGGCGCTCACGTTCTTGCCGCCGCGGATGACGAAGTCCGAGGTCCGGCCGACCACCGTGAGGTAGCCGTCCGAGTCGATGGTCGCGACGTCACCCATGCGCATCCACCCGTCGGCGGTGAAGAGGGCGGCGTTCGCCGCTTCGTCCTCCCAGTAGCCGAGGCACAGCGTCGGACCCTTCGCCGCGGGCACGCCGGGCCCGCCACCGGCCGTGACGTCGGCGCCGGTGTCAGGGTCGAGCAGGCGGACGTGCATCTCGGGGATCACCCGACCGGCCGTGCGGAGCCGGCGCTCCTGCGGATCGTCCGGTGCCGTGCCCGACAGCGCGCCGGTCTCGTTCGAGCCGTAGAACTGGAGCACGCATGCACCGGTCCGGTCTTCGAACTCCTTCGCGCGGTCGTAGGGCACCGTCTCGCCACCGGTGAACATGACGCGCAGCGACGACAAGTCGGTGGCCGCGAACTGTGGCGAGTTGAGCATCATCACGAACTGGCTCGACACCGCGGCGAGCACGGTGACCCGGTAGCGCTCGATCGCGGCGAGCGCCGCTTCGGGCGAGAACCGCTCGAGCACGACGCACGGCGCGCCGACGATCGCCGGGGTGAAGTGCGCGGTCCACAGGCCGAACCCGTACGGTGCCGGCAACGCACTCAGGAACACGTCGTCGGCGGCGAAGTGCGCGACGCGATCCGCGAACGCGTGGAACGCGAACCAGCGCCGCTGGTGGTGCATGACGACCTTCGGCAGCCCGGTCGTGCCGGACGTCGAGTTGAGGAACCAGAGGTCGTCGGGACCGATCGCCCGTTCCGCGGGAGCGGTCCCCGGCGCGGAGGGAACGTCGGTCAGCAGCGCGCGGGCGCCGGTGCGCGCGACGAGGTGCTCCACCTCCCGGGTCCCGGCGCGCGTCCCGATGCCGACGGCGACGACGCCCGCGCGCTCGCAGCCCACCATCGCGGCGTGCACGCCCGGGCCGTCGGCGATCTGCAGGGCCACGCGCGCACCCTTGGGATGGCGCGCGACCGCCGCCCCGACACGGTCGGCGCGCTCGTGATACTCGCCCCACGTCATCGAAGCGCCCGACAACGCCTCGACGACCGCGAGCCCGTCGCCTCGCTCCCGCGCGTTGCGCGCGACTGTCAGGGAGACAGTTGATGCCGGAACAACTTCGCCGCGTTCTTCCACGTGATGAGCTCGGCTTCCTCGTCGGGTATGCCCTGGCCCTCGAGCTGGCGGGCGAGCATCGCCTGCGTGTCGGGCCACGACGAGTCCGCGTGCGGGTAGTCGGACTCGACGCAGATGTGCTCGATCCCGATGCGGTGCCGCAGCAGCATCCCGGCGTCGTCGTCGAGCGCGCAGAACCAGAAGTTGCGGCGCAGCACCTCGCTGGGCGGCTCCGCGACGTCGCGCCAGGTGGGTAGGTACCCAAGCTGGTAGCGGTAGCAGTGGTCGAGCCGGTCGAGGATCCCCGCGACCCACCCGATACCGCCCTCGGACAGGCAGATCTTGATGTCGGGGAACCGCACCGGGATGCGCGAGTACAGCCAGTCGACCGCCGAGTACATGCCGTACGCGCCGAACAGCACGGCGGGGATCTCGGGCGGTGCGTCGGGCGACGTCGTAGGTGAGGTCCCGGAAGATCCGACGTGCAGGCACACGACCGTCTCGGTCTCCGAGCACGCCGCGAACAACGGGTCCCAGTGGCCGGAGTGGATGCTCGGCAGCCCGAGCTTGTCGGGCGCCTCCGAGAACGTGATCGCCCGGAACCCGCGTGCGGCGTTGCGCCGCACCTCGTCGGCCGCGACCTGCGGGTCGCGCAGGTACACGATCTGGTTGGGTACGAACCGGCGCGGGTGCGCGCCGCACCACGCCTCGAGATGCCAGTCGTTGTACGCGCGCATCGCGGCGAGCGCGAGGTCGGCGTCGCCTGGCCACAACGTCAGGCGCTGGCCGACGAATCCGGGCAGGAACGACGGGAAGCACACGGAAGCCGCGACTCCGTCGATGTCCATGTCGCGCACCCGTTCGTCGACGCCCCAGGCGCCGCGCCGCATCTCGTCGAAGCGGGTGGGTTCGAAGCCGTACTCGCTCGACGGTCGCCCGACGACCGCGTTGAACCCCACGTTGGGGAGCAGCTCGCCGTTCCACAGCCACGCCTCGCCGCCGTCGTCGGTCTCGACGACGCGGGGCTCCTGTTCGGCGTAACGGTGCGGGAACCGTCCGGCGAACGCGTCCGGCGGTTCGACGACGTGGTCGTCGACGGAGAACACGGTGTAACGGCGCTCGCGCGGCTCGGGCTCGGGCAGCCACGTGACCGTCGCGCGGCGGCCCTTGCCTCCGCCGAACGCCTCCATCGAGGCGAGGTCGTCGAGCGACATTCCCACTACGACAGGACCTCCGGCTGGTCGCGCAGCAGCATCCGCACCGCGCCCTCCCAGTACGCGCCGGGCGCGTTCTGCCGCAGCGCCGCCTTGAGCTCGGCGCGCTCGGAGGCGCGCACCTCGACCGGATCGCGCGCGGCGCGCAGCACGTCGTACGTGAGGCGGCACATCCGCTCGAACGTGACCGCCTTGTAGCACGCCTCCTCGACGGTGGGCGCGGTGACGATCGCGCCGTGGTGCGCGAGCAGCACACCCGACGCGTCGCGGACCTCGCGTGCGAGCCACTCGCCACCCACGTCGTCGGCGACGCCGCCGTACTCGTCGACGAACGCCAGCTCACCGTCGAAGATGCACGAGTTCTGGTGCACGAGTCGCGGCCGTTCGCCCATCACGGCGAGCAGCGTCGCGTAGTAGGGATGGTTGTGCACGATCACCGTGGCGTCGGGTCGGGCCCGGTGCAGCTCGGTGTGCAGGAAGACCGCCGGAGTGACGTCCCATTCACCCTCGACGACCTCGCCGTCGGCGTCGAGACGGATGATCTGCGACGCCCGCACCTCGTCCCACCAGACGCCCCACGGGTTGACCCACATGCCACCGTCGGCCGTCGCCCACGTGATGTGTCCCGAGAGGTTCTCGCGCCAGCCCTCGCGCGCCAGGATGCGCAGCGCGCACGCGAGTTGCTGCGCGACGCTGAGGTCGCGACCGATGCCCGGACCGGGCCGAGGCTGGCGCACGTGTGAGAACGTACTCCGCGTGACGGTCCTGGTGATCGGGGCGGCAGGGGACCTCGGGCGGCGCGTCGTGCGGCACGTCGAGGCGCGCGGCGAAGACGTGCGGCCGTTCACGCGCGCCGCGGGCTTCGACCTACGCGATCGGTCGGCCTTGGACCGCGCGCTGCCGGGATGCCGGGCGATGTTCCTGCAGTCGTCGCCCGCTCGCGACCTTGCGGCCATCGAGTCCTCCGCGATCGCGGCCGCCGAGCGCGCGGGCGTGGAGCGCATCGTCAAGATCGCCAACATCCCGATCGCCGGACTCGACCACGGCCTGCACGGCTGCCATCGGACGGTCGAGCGCCGGCTGGCCGGCTCGCCGGTGCGCTCCACGGTCGTGCAGCCGTCGTTCTTCACGACCGTGCTCGACCGTCAGCGCGACCTCATCGCGCGGGGCCGGGTGGTGCTCCCCTTCGGCGCGGGGCGCGTCGCGTGGGTCGATCCCGAAGACATCGCCGAGGTCGCGGCCGAGGCGCTCGTGCGCGACGTCGACGGCCCGCTCGTGGTCACCGGTCCCGAGGCCCTCGACGGCGACGAGGTCGCGGCCCGGCTCGGCGTCGTGCGGCTCGACCCGCCGCTCGACCAGTGGCGCGTCGCGGTCGCGAAGACCGGGATGGACCCATGGCTCCTCGATTCGACGGTGCACCTCTACGCCGCGGTCGCGAGCGGGTTGCTCGACGTCGTTGCCGCCGACGTGGAACGCGTGCTCAACCGGCCAGCGCGGCGAGCCTTCGTGTGAACGGGTGCTCCGGAGCGACGTACGACCGCCGCCCCCACACCATCGTCACCGGGTACCGACCCCAACCGGGCTCGCCCGTCGCGGCGAACCGCGCCCACGTGGCGCGCATCTCCGCCGAGAGGCGCTCCGCGTCGGCGTCGTGGCCGACGAACTCCGCCCAGCCGTCGGTGAAGTTCCCCAGGATGAAGGGGATGTCGACGGCGTGCGCGGCGCCGACCGACGGTGCCTCCCAGGTGAACAGGTAGGCGTACACCGGCGCGTGCGCCGCCTGCGCGTCGAGCACGCGCCGCAGCGGGAGCTGCATCTCGTTGTCGCCGAAGATCGCCGGCCACGCGTCCGGACCGGCGTCGCCGACGTAGGCCGCGACGATCTGCTCGGCTCGCTCCGCGCCCACACCCAGGTACTTCTCCACCCGGCGCACGAGCCGGGCGTGCGTGGGAGGCGGGAGTGCGGGATCGAGGTACAGCCGCATCTCGTCGGCGGTCGTGCCCGCGAGGAGCGGCACCCCGGTCGCGACCCCGGCCCCGAGCGCGGCTGCCGGCGCGGCGAGCAGCACCTCGCCGTCGATCACGGGGTGGAACGGCATCATGCCGACGGTCGGAAGCAACTCGGCGATCGTCGCGGTCTGCGCGTCGAGCACCGCATCGAGGGGGAGCGCGCGCAGCTCGTCGGACGACGGTGCGCCGGCCAGCCGGGCGAACGTCGTCGCGACCAGCGCGGCGCGCTCGGCGTCGAGGGTGTGCTCGGTGACCCCGCTCTGCACGATCGCGCCGCGAAACAAGCCGTGCGCGAGCGGCGACGCGAGCAGGTGCGCACACATCCCGCCGCCGGCCGATTCGCCGAAGACAGTGACGCGCCGCGGGTCGCCGCCGAGTGCCGCGATGTTGTCGCGCACCCACCGCAGCGCACAGAGCGCGTCGTGCAACCCGAGGTTCGCGACGGAGCCGCCCAGCGCGCGCAGATCGAGGAAGCCGAGCGCGCCGAGCCGGTAGTTGACCGACACCACGACGACGTCCTGTTCGGCGGCGAGGCGCGTGCCGTCGAAGCACGCCTGCGACGATGCGCCGGTGACGAACGAGCCGCCGTAGAACCACACGAGCACGGGGCGCAGCTCGTCGACCGTCCGGGCGGGCCACACGTTGAGCGTCAGGCACCGGTGCTCGTCGGTGTCGACGATCGGCGAACCCGGCACGAGATCTGCACCGGGTCGCTGCGGCGGCGCGGGTCCGAACGCGACGCACTCCGACACGTCGGCGAGCGGGACCGGCCGCGGCCGTTCGAAGCGCACCGCCGTCGCGTACGGAATCCCCAGGACCGCCATCGCGCCGCACCGTAACAACTTGCGCCGAACATGCGTCCCGGAACCGCGTTTTCGACGCAAGAACGCGTCAGACTCGATGGCTGTGACCGACGAAGCGGTCGTGCGGGAGACGGAACGCTGGTTCCTGAAGCGGGGACTCCCGCACTTCACGGCCGACTACAACGCGGCGCAGGACATCTGGACCCGTGCCCTGCCCGCCCTGATCCTGCTGTTCCTCGTCGAGGTCGCGGTCAACGCGCCCAGCCGCGAGTTCCCGATCTGGCTCGACGTCGTGGTGGTCGCCGCCGCGTTCGCCGCGCTCGGCGCGGTGTGGGCGCTCGTGAACCGCGCTCGGCGCCGCGCCGCGTTCGCGCGCCCCGACGACGTCGGCGTGTGGGAGGTCGCGTTCTTCGTCGTCGTGCCGGCGCTGGTGCCGCTCGCGGTCGGCGGCCAGGAAGGCGCGGCGGCCGTCACGGCGGCGATCAACGTGTTCGTGCTCGGCGGGATCTACCTCTCGACGTCGTACGGGCTCGTACCGATGACTCGCTGGGCGCTCGGGAAGCTCGTCCGCCAGGCGGGCACAGTGCTCAACCTCCTGGTGCGCGCGCTACCGCTGTTGTTGCTGTTCATCACGTTCCTGTTCATCAACACGGAGGTGTGGCAGGTCGCATCCGGGCTCACCTGGCAGGCACTCCTGGTCGTCGTCGCGCTGTTCGTGCTCGTGGGCACAGGGTTCGCGGTCATCCGGCTCCCGCGCCAGATCGGCGAGCTGGCGTCGTTCGAGTCGTGGGACCACGCCGAGCAGCGCCTCCACGGAACGCCGCTCGAACACGTGCTCGACGAGGTCGGCGAGCCGCCCGAGGGGACCCCCGCGCTGTCGAGCCGGCAATGGGGCAACGTCGGGCTCGTGGTGCTGGTGAGCGAGGGCATCCAGATCGTGCTCGTCGCGGTCCTCGTGTTCGCGTTCTTCGTCGTGTTCGGCACCTTTGCCATCGAGCGGGCCGTCATCGAGTCGTGGATCGGGCAGGACCCCGACCGGCTCGCGACGCTCGACATGTGGGGCCAGGAGCTCGTGCTGACCCGTGAGCTGCTCCACGTCGCCGCGTTCCTCGCCGCGTTCGCCGGGCTGTACTTCACCGTCGTGCTCCTCACCGACACGACCTACCGCGAGGAGTTCCTGGAGGAGGTGGTCGACGAGGTGCGCGAGTCGTTCGCAGCCCGGGCCGTGTACCTCGCATATCTGGGTGGCGGCGACGGCGTGTCCACTACAGTGTCGCCAACGTGAACGCATTTCACCGGCTCGCTCCCGCCGGCCACCACTGATGCCGGGCGCGGTCGTCGTCGGGATGCAGTGGGGCGACGAAGGAAAAGGTCGCTTCACCGACTATCTCGCCAAGGAAGCGGCGCTCGTCGTGCGCTACCAGGGCGGGCACAACGCCGGCCACACGATCATCGTCGACGGCGAGGTGTTCAAGCTCCAGCTCGTGCCGAGCGGGGTGCTGTACCCGTGGGTCACGCCGGTGATCGCGAACGGCGTCGTGGTCGATCCGAAGGTGCTCTTCGAAGAGCTCGACATGCTCGAAGCCCGCCACATCGACACGCGCCGGCTGCGAGTGTCGGGCAACGCGCACCTGATCATGCCGTACCACCAGGAGCTCGACCGCGTCACCGAGCGGTTCCTGGGTAAGAACAAGCTCGGCACGACGATGCGCGGCATCGGGCCCGCGTACGGTGACAAGGCCTGGCGCACCGGCATCCGCGTGCAGGACCTGCTCGACCCGAAGATCTTCCGCGAGAAACTCGATCTCGCGTTACGCGAGAAGAACGGCGTGCTGACCAAGGTCTACAACCGCCTGCCGTTCGACGCGAAGGAGCTTGCGGACCGCTACCTCGGCTACGTGCCGCGCCTCGCACCGCTGATCGACGACACCGTCCACCTGATCCACGAGGCGCTCGACGCGCAGCAGTGGGTGCTCTTCGAGGGCGCGCAGGCGACGTTCCTCGACCTCGACCACGGCACCTATCCGTTCGTCACGTCGAGCAACCCGACGGCGGGTGGCGTCGGGCCGGGTGCCGGCGTCGGGCCGCGCGCCATCGAGCGGATCGTCGGTGTCGCGAAGGCCTATGTCACCCGGGTCGGGTCCGGTCCGTTCCCCACGGAGCTGCTCGAAGGCGACGTGGTCGGCGACCTGCTCGTCGAGCGGGGCCAGGAGTACGGCACCAACACCGGGCGGCGGCGCCGGCCCGGCTGGCTCGACCTCGTCATGCTCAGGCACGCGGCGCGGCTCAACACCTGCACCGAGCTCGCGATCACGAAGCTCGACGTGCTCTCGCCGCTCGAAGCCTTGAAAGTGTGCGTTGCGTACGAGGACGACGAGGGCCACCGCTACGAGCACGTGCCGTACCACCAGTCGGTCTTGCACAAGGTCCGGCCGGTCTACGAGACGCTCCCCGGATGGGGTTCCGACATCGAGACCGCCGAGCGGATCGACGACCTGCCCATCGCGGCGCGCGACTACGTACGGTTCGTCGAGGAGTTCACGGGCGTGCACGTGAGCTTCGTGTCGGTCGGCCCCGCGCGCGACCAGACGGTCGTGCTGCCCCGCGCCGCGTGACGACGCGCGTCCTGGTCGTCGGCGGGGGAGGCCGGGAGCACGCCCTCGCGTGGGGTCTCGCGCGTAGCGCTGCGGTCGACGAGATCGTGAGCGCGCCCGGCAACCCGGGGATGGCCGAGCTCGGCGAGTGCCGCCCGGTGGACCCGACCGACCCGGCAGCGGTGGCGAGGCTCGCCGACGAGGTCGACGCCGAGCTGGTCGTCGTCGGACCGGAGGAACCGCTCGCGGCCGGCGTCGTCGACGCAGTGGTGGCGAGCGGGCGCGCGGCGTTCGGCCCTCCGGCGGCCGCGGCGCGGCTCGAGGGCTCGAAGGCGTGGATGAAGGAGGTCGTGACCGCGGCCGGCGTACCGACCGCGCGCTACGGCGCGTTCACCGAACGGGCGGCGGCGTACGCGTTCCTCGACACGCTGCGCGATCTCTACGTCGTCAAGACCGACGGGCTCGCGGCGGGTAAGGGCGTGCTCGTCACCGAGTCGCTCGCCGAGGCGCGCGCGGCGGTCGACGCGTACCTGTCGGGCGAGGCGTTCGGCGACGCGGGCCGCCGGTGCGTGCTCGAAGAAGGGATCAGCGGCCCGGAGCTGTCGGTCTTCGTACTGTGCGACGGGCGAGACGCCGTCCCGTTCGCGGCCGCGCAGGACCACAAGCGCGCGTTCGACGGCGACGCCGGGCCCAACACGGGTGGCATGGGCGCGTACTCGCCCGTGCCGTTCGCCGACGACTCCCTCCTCGACGAGGTGATGGAGAAGATGGTCCGGCCGACGCTTTCGGAGATGCGCAACCGCGACGCCGAGTTTCGCGGTGTCCTGTTCTGCGGTCTCATGCTGACGGCCGACGGGCTCAAGCTCCTCGAGTTCAACGTCCGCTTCGGTGACCCCGAGTGCCAGGTGCTCGTCCCGCGACTCGCGTCGGATCTCTACGCGCACTGCCGGGAGTCGGCGGCCGGGAGGATCGAGACCGCCGTGCGCATGCGCGACGACGCCGCAGTGGCGGTCGCGCTCGCGTCGGAGGGCTATCCGCCCGCCCCGGTCCGCCGCGGCGACGTCATCGAGGGTCTCGACGCGGCACGGCGGGTTCCCCGAGCTGTCGTGTTCCACTCCGGCACCCGGCGCGACGACGGCGCCGTGGTGACGCACGGGGGGCGGGTCCTCACGGTCGCCGCGACGGGCCCCGACCTCGGCGCGGCACGGAGCCGCGTGTACGAGGCCGCGGCCTGCATCTCGTGGCCGGGCATGCACTACCGTCGTGACATCGCCGCCCGAGCGCTGACGTGATCCCCCGCTACTCGCTGCCCGAGATCGCCGACCTGTTCACCGACGAAGCTCGCTTCGGCGCGTGGCTCGAAGTCGAGGTTCTCGCGGTCGAAGCATGGGCCCGGCTCGGCGTCGTCCCCGAGGCAGACGCCCGGCTCGTCCGCGAGCGGGCATCGTTCGAGACGCAGGCCGTGCACGAGCGCGAGAAGGTCACCGACCACGATGTCGCCGCGTTCGTCGACGTCGTGCAGGCAAGTGTCGGTCCGCCGGCTGGCACCTGGGTCCATTACGGCCTCACGTCGACCGATGTCGTCGACACCGCCCTGTCGCTCCAAGTCGTGCGCGCGCTCGACCGGATCGACGGTGCTGCACGCGAGCTCGAGGGCGCGATCGCCACGCGGGCGCGCGAGTTCCGCGACACGCCGATGGTGGGCCGAACGCATGGCATCCACGCCGAACCGACCACGTTCGGTGCCAAGCTCGCGTTGTGGGCCATGCAGGTTCGGCGCGACCGCACCCGCCTCGCACGCGCCCGGGAAGCGATCGCGGTCGGCAAGCTCTCCGGCGCGGTCGGTACCTACTCCAACATCGACCCGTTCGTGGAGCGGTACGTCTGCGAGCAGCTCGGTCTCCGGCCCGTTCCCGCGACACAGGTGCTCGCGCGCGACCGGCATGCGGAGGTGATGTACGCGCTCGCGAGCGTCGGCGCGTCGATCGAGTCGTTCGCCGTCGAGATCCGGCACCTCCAGCGAACCGAGGTACGCGAGGCGGAGGAACCGTTCCGTGAGGGCGAGCAGAAGGGCTCGTCGGCGATGCCGCACAAGCGCAACCCCGTCAAGTCGGAGCAGCTGACCGGCTTGGCCCGTGTGCTGCGCGGCAACCTCCAGGCGGCGTTCGAGAACGTGGCGCTCTGGCACGAGCGCGACATCTCGCACTCTTCGGTCGAGCGCATCGTGCTTCCCGACTCCTTGATGCTCGCGTATTACATGCTCGTCCGCTTCCGCGACATCGTCGCCGGGTTGCGCGTCGATCCCGAGCGGATGCTGCGGAACCTCGACGCTTCGTACGGGCTCGTGTTCAGCCAGCCGGTGCTGCTGGCGCTCGTCGCGGCCGGGCGGAAGCGCGACGAGGCGTACCGGATCGTGCAGCGGAACGCGATGCGCGCGTGGTCAGAGGAGCGTCCGTTCCGCGAGGTGCTGGCGGAGGATGCGGCGGTGCGCGAGGTGCTCGACGACGCGCGCCTCGACGGCTGCTTCGACTTGAAGCGCGCGCTCGCCAACGCCGGCCGAGTGTTCGACGAGCTCGACCGGCTGGAGGCCGAGCAGCAGTGAGCGCCAAGTCCACCGCGCTGCCGCACGTCTACTCGGGCAAGGTGCGAGAGCTCTACGAGGTCGGCCACGACCGCCTGCTGCTCGTCGCGAGCGACCGGATCTCCGTCTTCGACGTCGTGCTGCCCGACGAGATCCCCGACAAGGGCCGCGTGCTCACGGGCCTGTCGAGCTTCTGGTTCGAGCGCACCCACGACATCGTGGCGAACCACATGATCTCGTGCGACCCGACCGACTTCCCGGAGACTGCAGGCGACGTCGGTGGACGCGCGATGCTCGTGCGCGCCACCCGTCCCGTTCGCCTCGAGTGCGTCGTGCGGGGCTACGTCTTCGGGTCGGCCTGGAAGGAATACCGCGAGCGCGGCACCGTCGGCGGCATCCGAGTGCCGGCCGGACTCGCCGAGGCGGAGCGCCTCCCCGAGCCGTTGTTCACCCCGACGACCAAGGCGGAATCCGGCCACGATCTGCCGCTCACGCCCGACGAGGCGATCGCGCTCGTCGGTGCCGACGTGTACGAGGAGCTGCGCGACCTGTCGGTGCGTCTCTACGAAGCCGGTGCGGCACACGCCGAGTCGTGCGGCGTGATCCTCGCCGACACCAAGTTCGAGTTCGGAACGCTCGACGACGAGATCCTCGTGATCGACGAGATGATGACGCCCGACTCGTCCCGGTACTGGCCCGCCGACGAGTACCGGCCCGGAACGTCTCCACCCTCGTTCGACAAGCAGTACGTGCGCGACTTCATGGACGCGACCGGGTGGGACCACGAGCCGCCGGCCCCACGCATGTCCCCGGAAGCCATCGCCAACACCCGCGCCCGCTACCGCGAGGCCTACGAGCTGATCACCGGCTCGAGCCTCGACGACTGGTTCACCTCCGAAGACTGACCTGTTCGAAGACCTGGGGCCCCGCACGGGTCGCCATCGGGGCTTGCGGCGGCATCGCGGCGATGATAAGAATGATTCTCATTATGGTTCGCTTGCTGGCCGG
>Ga0073934_10005306_pt1 | contig 20142 bp, 15 predicted proteins | sample LarsenN4metaG_FD_76834 | JGI IMG/M metagenome (GOLD analysis project Ga0073934, IMG submission 76834) | Hot spring sediment bacterial and archeal communities from British Columbia, Canada, to study Microbial Dark Matter (Phase II) - Larsen... ... | reverse complement strand
TCGCTCTTTCGTATCGCGGCCGAACCTGGCAGCGGGTCCATGCATATCCGAAGGCGGTTGAGGATTTTCGCAAAGTGATCGCGTTTGACGCCGAGCGCGACGACGATCGTTACCGCCTGGCCGAGTGCCTGATCGAAACGAGCGCGCCAAACGAGGCGGCAGAACAATTGGAGTTATTACGTGCACGGCGTCCGCAGGATTCCGCCGTCCTCAGCCGGCTCGCCTTTGCCTGGTACCAGATCGGCCGCGCCGGCGACAGCATTCGGCTCTTGGACGAGGTCATCGAGCGCGAACCGGGCAACGCCATGGCCTTGGCGGCGCACGCACAGATCGACTTTCAAGAAGGCCGCATTGAAGACGCGGAAAAATACGCCCGGCGCGCGATCGACATTAATCCGTACGACCGGCAGGCGCACTTTACGCTCTATCAATCCCTGGCGTCGCAGCCGATGCGGGAGGCGGAGGCGAAGCAGCAGCACGCCAAACTCAAAGAGTTGGAAACGCGGCTAACGCGGCTGATCGACATCACCAATCGATACATGCCGCAACGGCCGCGCGATCCCGATCTGCAATATGAGTTGGCGACGCTGTTGTTGGCGCTCGGCCAGCGTGAATTGGCGTTTACGTGGTTTGAGAGCGCGCTGAATGTGGATCCCTCGCATGCGCCAACCCATCGGTATTTGGCGGAATACTACCTCTCGCAGGGCGACGAGGAGAAAGCCGCTTTGCATCGTCGCCAAGCCCAGACTGCCAAGAATGGAACATAAACGCATCCCGCAGCACGCCCGGACGTGGGGCGCCTCAAAGCGGCGGCCATTGCTGGTCCAGACCCTCGCGTTCGATTTGCCGGATTTGCTCCTCGCTGACGCCGAACTGGCCGGCAATCAGTTCGCGCGATTGGGCCACGCCCATCTCGCGATCTTGCGCTTCGACCAGCGCCTGAAAGATTTCTTTGCGGCGCTGTTCCGGCAGCGGTTGGTCCGTGCCGTGCGTCATAGCCATCTCCTTTGCCAATGGACTGATCCAATTCGCTCGTTGCTTTCGTGCAGGGCAACTTATTCGTCTTACCCCGTATGCGACTTCAGGCAAGCCCAAAGTTCGAGGCGAAGCGCACTATCTTTGGAAAGCTTAAGTCAGGAGTGAGTCCGTGCCGCTGCGCGATGTGCCAATTCGATTGACGAGCGGCGATCCTCCGGCACGGGTTCAGGATTTCCTGCGCGAGGCGCAGCGTCGAATTGCCGCGTTTCAGGAAACACGCACCATCGCCAGCTTCGTCCCGAGCAACTTCGAACTTTTGTTTCGCTGCCTGCAGCCGCTGTACGCTTCGCCGTTCTTGCGCGGCAACCGCTTTTGCGAGCTCGGCAGCGGTTTCGGCGTCGTTGCCTGTCTGGCGACGATGATCGGCTTCAAAGCCTCCGGCATCGAAATCGAACCGGCTCTCGTCGAGGAATCGGGCCGCCTGGCCGCGGATTATTCGCTGCCGGTCGATTTTTTCCACGGCAGCTTCGTGCCCGCCGCGGAAACGACGAGGGCTGGCCCGGACGCCAATCCACGGCGGCAGGCGCCGATCGATGAAGGCTGGTTCGAATGCGATATTGCTTTTGTTTACCCATGGCCGGACGAAGAACGGCAGATCACCTTGTTCTTTGAGCAAAGGGCCCGGCCTGGCGCCTTGTTGCTCACCTATCAAGACGGCAACATACTTCGCCTCAGAAAAAAAGTGGGCAAGCGGTAGCTTTGGCGCGCCGTGTGCAACTCATGCATTGACCCGAATTTGCCGAGCAATCGGCGCCAGATTACATCGAGGCTTGACATGCTGAGAGCACAAATTCGCCGACTGGCCAATATGCGTTGGGGCTTGATTGCGTTGTTGCTGGGCCTGCCGCTCCCCATTGTGGTTATCGCCTTTTTGTTTGGCGGATGCGATTGATCATGGCTGCGACAGCGACTTTTTCCAGGCGGCATATTCCTTCAGGACTTCCGCGCGATCGCACTTGTCGCGATAAACCAGCCGGAGGCGAAAGCGATATTCCGCTTTGACCTGGAACGCCGGAATGATGAACTGAAAATCCCAGGCCGGATTGGTCGTCTGTCGCACATTGTTGACGCCGCCGCCGCTGGGAGAGTGCGTAAAGCGGATGCCCGCCGTGCGGTCTACCATCACGATGACAATTTGGTTGCGAAAGAGGCCGTAAAAGAACGGCTCTTGAAATCGCAGCGAGTTCAGGTTTCGAAAAAGTGCATCGCCCAGTCCCTCGCTGAACTTCAATTCGATTCGGTCGTCCTTGTGCCGGATGGTGCTGTCGCGGTTGTGTGCCGGCGTGCACAGCTGCTGCCAGAGTTTTCCGTCGAAAAAGTACATGCTTTTGTCGTCGGGCGCGTTCATGTAACTCGCCCAGAACAGGCCGATGTAGCCGTGCGCAAATGCATGTTGCGTCGGCACGCAGCGAAACGACATGTCCACGTAATGCGGCGCTTTCAACTCGAACGTCGTCCAGCTTTCCAGGTGAAACGTCGGCGTCGCCGGTTGATGCAGTTCGGCGGCGGCGCCGGACAGCTTCTTGAACGTCATCGGCGCATTCCGCGGTTCAAAAAAGATCTTTCGAGTTCCGTCCGTATCGCGCTTGTCGCCGTCGAAAATGTGCTCGAAATTCAACCCCGCCACGGCCGGCACAAAGAGGTTCTCCGCTTCGTGGCGATGCGTGAGGCTCCATAGCCCGTTGTAACCGGCTCGATGTGCGCCATGAGCGGCGTTGTCGCCGATGATCGCGGTCAAATCTCCAGCCTGAAACGTGTCATGCGCCATGTTCATCCGCCCTTCATCGGTCTGACTTCGAATCTTCATCGACCGTTCGCAAGCAAACGCGGCCAGCCGGCTATAATACCGTGGAGAGCATTCTCAAACAACGAATTGAGGCCTTCATGGCTGCTCCGCGTGCACGGGCGGAAATCACGCGTCACCCGATGGGTCTGCCGGCCGGCAGCGTTCGGGCCGTGCTGGCGGTGGCGATTGCCGCTCTTTTCTGGACGATTCTGCTGTTGCCCGAAAGCTGGAACATCCCGGTTCCGTTGTTTCTGTATTTCCTGTCGATCATGGTGCTCTTGTTCTTCTTCGGACACGGCAAGAGCATCGGTTCGCCGGAGGAGCGTCCGCCGTGGGGCCTGCCGCGGGGGACGTTTCGTGTCATCATCGTGGTCGGCACAATTGCCGGCATCGCGCTGCACTACTATCTGCACCGCGAACATGTATGGCGCCGCCTGCAGCCCGACGTGGATCAATTGCGAGCCCAGTGGTTGTATCTTGTAATCGCTCTTCTCGGCGGGTTGGGATCCGGCTGGCTGATCGGCCGCGGACCGTGGCGACGCTCCGCCGTGTTTCAGGACCTGCAGGCATGGGTCTCGCTTCTGGCGATGCTGGGGCTCGTCGTCGAAATGATCATTGTGCTTTTCATCAATCCGAATCTGGGAAGCGACCTCAAATTGAACCTCACCATCTGGGAGAGCGTTCTGACGGCGATTGTCGCCTGGTACTTCGGTTCGCGGTCGTAGCCGTTTTTTGGTCGGGTATCTGTTGGGTAGCCGCGTCGCTCCGCGTGTTGCGGAGCAACGCGATTACTTCAAACTGAAACACTACCCGCTTTTTCATTGACCCAGCGGATTGTTGCGCCGCATAATAACGTCACGACCATCGACCGATCGTCCGGTCAAACGCTGCCGCCTCGCCACGCCGCGACGGTGGGCGGATGGTTTTATATAGCTGGTATTCGGTCCGGCGTAATCTCGAGTCCGCTGGGAGTTGTCCTGCGGAGTCTGCGAATAGCAATCGCGATCCGCGCTGCGGTGCGGTGACAACGAGTTGGTGCATGTTGACTGCATTGTTTTTGCTTCTCGTACTCGCCGTTCTCTTGCCGGGAATTGCTTCCCTGGCGAGGCCGGCGAGCGACGCTAACGGATCGGCATCGGCGACAGTCGCTTCGACTGCCGTCGGCGCCGGGGCCAATTTTCTTGTCCGAAGTCTCATGGAATTTACGACGTTGACAAGTTCGTACGTGCACACATCCTCGCTTTCGAGTAGTCCGCCGGGCCTGCCGGAGCAACTTCCGGAGTGGCCGCAATGGATCCGCATCAACAGCCGTGGTTCTGGATGGCCGTGGCCCTGGCGCTTGGTCTCGCCGCCGGCGCGGGTTTGATTTACATCCTGCAACGCAACCGCCGGCGTGCCGAACAGGCCGCGAGCGATCAATTTCTTGCGCAGAGCCAGGAAATCCTGGCGCAAGCCCGCAAGGAGGCGGAAAACCTCTACAAAGAGGCCGACCTCCGCGCCAAGGACGAGATTTTCCAAAAGCGCAACGAATTCAGCAAGGAAATGGAACAGGCCCGCGCCGAACTGCGCGAGCATGAACGCCGGCTGGAAAAGCGCGAGGATGCGATCGACCAGAAACAACGCGAGCTTTCGAAAAAAGAACGCGTGCTGGAACACCAGCACAAAAAGAATGTCGAACGCCGGGAAAACCTCGAACGAAAACAGAAAGAGATCGAGGCGCTGCTCCAGCAACACCTGCAGAAGCTTTTCGAAATCAGCGGGCTTACCAAGGCGGAGGCCGAGGTCCAGCTCTTGCAGCGGCTGGAACGCGACCTGAGCGCCGAATATGCGATCCGCATCCAGCGCAACGAAGAAGGCATTCGCCTCGCCAGCGAGCAAAAGGCGCGCGAGATCGTCGCCACCGCCATTCAACGCTTCGCGGCCGGGCATACCGCCGACACCACCGTCAGCACCGTGGACATCCCCAGCGACGACATGAAAGGCCGCATCATCGGCCGCGAGGGCCGCAATATCCGCACCTTCGAAAAATGCACCGGCGTCGATGTCATCGTGGACGACACGCCGGGCGTCGTCATCGTCAGCGCCTTCGACAACGTGCGCCGCGAAGTGGCTCGCCTCGCCCTGACCAAGCTGATTCAGGACGGCCGCATCCATCCATCGCGAATCGAAGAAGTCGTCAAGGAAACTCAGGAAGAAATCGACAAACTGATTTTGGAAGTCGGCCGGCAGGCTGCCCAGGAAGCCAACATCGGTCCGCTACACGACAAACTATGCCAGCTTTTGGGACGCTTGAAATTCCGCACCAGCTACAGTCAGAACGTGCTGCAACATAGTCTCGAAGTGGCGCATCTCACCGGCATGATGGCGGAAGAATTGCGGCTCGATGGCCGCATCGCCCGCCGCTGCGGCCTGTTGCACGACATCGGCAAAGCGGCCGACCACGAAATGGAAGGCGGCCATCCGAAGATCGGCGCCGAACTCGCCAAGCGCTACGGCGAAACCAATGCCGACGTGCTCCATGCGATCATCGGCCATCACGACGATGTGACCTTGGATCACATCTACACGGTCCTGGTCGCCGCCGCCGACGCCATTAGCGCCTCGCGCCCCGGCGCTCGCCGCGAAACGCTGGAAAAGTACGTCAAGCGTCTGGAGGAACTCGAAGCGGTCGCGTCCGGCTTCCCGGGCATCGAGCAGGCCTACGCCATCCAGGCCGGCCGCGAAGTCCGCGTCATCGCCGACGCCGCCCGCCTCAACGACGCCGAAGCGCTGCAAGTGTGCCGCAACATCGCCCGCGCCATCGAGGAACAGATGGACTTCCCGGGCGAGATCAAAGTGACCGTCGTGCGCGAAACGCGCGCAGTGGAGGTGGCGAAGTAGGGAGGTAAATCGCGTGTCCGTCGCCAGATTGGAGTCCTTCCCCTCGTGCAAGTCGCGCTATTTGGGCTTTTGCGGTGCGGCTGATTTTTTTTCAACAAATCTTCCTGGCAGGTTGTAAATCCGAGTCGCATCTTTGCTGTACTGGTAGTCCTTAAATGAAATGATCTTTGACCCAACCTCCGGAACAAAATTTCGATCCTTATCGAACTTTCCCTTGATCAGCGCGCCGGACCGGAATTCATAAACGGGAACCGGAGGGGCCTTGCCATTGAGGCTGTTCAGAGGCTCGTAGATTGGCGTTCCACTAAACAGACCAGCTTTCGTCGGCTTTCTATCGGGCATCGGCAGAAAGTTTCCACTGGAATCCAAGTGGCCAAGCCAAAGATACTCGCCGCGAGTAAGCCCCACAACTCGCGTGAGATCCTCGCGGTACTCGTACTGCGTTGCTTCCACTTCTCCTGGTCCATTGTTTTCGTTCGATTGAGTTCCCGGGAGTTTGTGGCAGCCCGGCAGAACCACAAATGCGATCAACATGCTGAACAGGATGGCAGAAAAAGACCTGCTATTTGGTAGGTGGCGCGTCATTCTTTATCCCTCATGCATTTACAAAAGCGTGGCTTACATTCCAAACTGGTGGGGCGACGATGGGGTCGTTATGAAATAGCTCAAACGGCCACGCGAACACTCCGTTCGGACTGAGATTGGTGTCCACCCATCCTGGACCGTTAGCAGAGGCCGTTGCGCGAAATCGTACTTGCCAAGGAGCCCGGGCAAGTGAGTAGACAATGCCTGTGCCAGGCGAACCGAATCGCCAAACCAAATGCATCTTGAGTGACATACGAATGTCAAAATCAATGATTGCACGAGAGTTAACGAAAGATTCCTGGATCGCCGGAAGATCGTCGGCTGTAATGCGCTGAGTATTCGGATCACCCGTATCTGGGAAGGAAAGATGATAGATATAGTCGGGGGGAGAACTGTTGGGATCCTTGTCAAGAATCGGGAACGTCGCACCATTGATCAGCACGACATTTTTGTTGGGTCCCCAACCGGACCGATAGACTACACCCGCGCCCGCCCCGTCGTAGTCGTTCTCCACGACCGAAATGTTTTGAATGAACGCGAGATTGCCGGATAAATTTTTCCGGTTGGCTATGGCATCAAAGGTCGCACCTGGAACAGTGGCGGTCCCCGCACGCATCCCTTCTGTACCGTCGTTTGGATTGATAAAGACAACTGGCCCCGGCGTGATTGAAAATTGCTCGACGACGGGTGTAACCGTCGCTTTCAACTGGTCCGTTACTGGCCAGAGATTGCCATTCCCGCCCGCGGAGATGTATCGCACGCTGACGATGCTTTCACCAAGCGCCGCTCCGGGCTTCACCCCCTCCATGTAAAATGTCTGAGGTAAATTCGCTTGTGTGTACATTCCTTCGGCGCGGTTCAGTTTGAATGGTTCACGCCAAAGCTTGATCTCGCTGATCCCGTGATTCGCGACCAGTATGGTAAAAGTACCGTTCAGTCCGGCATTCGGATTGACGGCGACGGTCACGGGTATCAAGTCCGGGTCGTTGAATGCCTCTGTATTCCATGGCCCTGCGTCGAAGTCGCGAAGAATTGGAATTTCGTGAGTTACTGTCGATCCGTTATCATTATTCGCATTTATTGGGACAAACGCCCCGACAGTCATGTTTTGATTGTGCGCCACGCCTGGCGTAGTGATCTTCAAATCGACTACGTCAACTCCAACAGGCCGCCAGGCGCTTCTTCTATCATTTTGAACACTCACGTACCAGAATGAGTCATGGCCGCCGGTTTCGCGGATGGTCTCGCCCGGTGTGTAGGTGAATGATCCATTCGCATTAAGGACGACAGTGCCATAGGAAGGTTGCGAAACAATTTCTGCGTGGTATTGCCCTGGGCTAAAGAAATAGTCATTCGCAAGAACCCCTTCCGGATTAACAATTAGCGAAGACTGTTCGACGCTCATCGCGTAGTTATCCGCGTTGGCGATGGGATCGAGCGGCGGCGCCTCGTCGTCGTAAATCGTTACCGTCGCCGTTTCCGGTGGGATGATGTAGTAATTCGAATCCGGTTGCAGCGTGACGGTGACATTCTCGTCGCCTTCTACGTTTGTGTCGTCGAGTGGCGTAATCCAGATCGGTGCCGCGTAAACGGCATACGGCAATGGGGCAGTTCCTGAAAGTTGGATGTAGTCGAGGTTCGCCGCGGCGCTACCGTCGACCGTGTACGTGGGCGTGATGGGTGCCGGATGCGTCCAGGTTGTGCCCGGCGGGTTCAGGATGAGCGCCGAACGATTGACCAGGTGCAGGCCGGTGCTCGACTCTTGCGCAAACTCGGCGGCGTTGGCGTCCAGCGTGTATATGCCGATACTTGGCTTGTCGCCGGTGACTTCAATCTGCTCCGGATGAATCGTCGCCGTCTCGGCGATGTTCACTTGCGCTGGATTCGGGTCCACGATCAGGTAGTTTGACGACTCACTGAGTGCGACGCGAACCGATTTGGTCGATTCGCCGCTCGCATTGTCCAGCGGCCGAATGATGATCGGGGCGCTGTGCAGGCCGGCGGCAATCGTCACGGAGCCGGAAAGCGCTTGATAGTCCTGTCCGCCGACTGCAGTGCTGAATCCATCGACCGTGTAATTCACCGTCAGCGCCTCGCTCACATCGCCAGCGCGGAACACGCCGAACGCGCCGGTGCTAATGCCGGTGATGTTGTCGATCTTGAATTTCGCTGATGTGGGATCAACTGCGAGCAAAGCGACAAACGGCGTAGTGCTTGGCCCGCCTGGATCGACGATCACACCGTTGGCCACACCGTCCGCGTCGCCGCGTCCGCCATCGACGAAGTGCAACGTGATGATGTTGCCGTCGATTTGCGCGCCAGTTCGGCCGTCGAAGGCGAACGGTTGCAGCTTGCCGGTTGCGGGATCCTGTTTGACATAACCGCTCGGGCGTGCGTCGTCGGGGAGGATCATGCAGACGGTGGCCGCGCCGCCGGGAGTTACGTCGTGGATTTCGAAGTTGAAGAGTCCGAATGGGAGGGTTGAGCGCTCGCTGACGCTCGCGGCTAAACTGTGGACGTTACGCAATGAATGACCGGGGGATTCCAACGTGACGAACTCGCCGCTTGCGCTGCGCAGGCTGGCGACGTTCGGTTGCTCGTGATCGGCGATGCCGTCCCCGTTGCCGTCGCCGCGATTGGCCGTGCCGAGTTCGCCGACGCCGGGGATGCCGTCCGCGTCCGTATCGGGTATTTGCCAAACAGGCGGTGCATCAAGGGACGCGATTGGCGTAGCAGACGGGTTGTGGAATGTCGTTCTGGATTCGGGCGGCGGCAATGAGACCGCATCGGCTTGTTGGCTTGGTTGTGCCGAGAGCAATGTACCGGAAGATATAGCCGGGAGATTGACAGAGTCGTGGAACGATGCAATTTCAAACCATGACGAATCGAGCGCTCTGTCGCTAGCCGTTGCAGAAATCGGCGACTCGTCGAACGAAAACAGCCAGGTCGTTTCGTTAATCTTCGGTAGCTCGTGTGCGCTTTCAACGCTTTTCGAGCCTACGGCACTCGCTGCCGGGGGAGCGTTCGCCACTACGGGCAGAAAATTCGACCCATCAGACTCCGGCACATCGGTACGCGATTTAACAACCCAGAATTCCAATGGGGGGGGGCGCCTCGCCTGAAGCGGCCTGCGATGGCGCCGAAAGGAACGACTGCAGATACCCCCACGTGTCCGAGGCCGGGTTGCGTTCTTCGAGGCGATCCAAGATAGGCCGAAAAAACCAGGATTTGCGCTTCATGTTGTCCGTCCTGTGACTGCCAGACGACCGATCTGCCAGAAATGTCGGTTCAATCGTAATGGAAGTGGCCCATTTCATCAAACAAAAAAGCGAAAAAATGTACCGGGAAGATACCGAAGTTTTCAATGTGCCCGTCCCCTCCCCCCGCGCCGCGCCTCCGCTGTCAGCGGATCCTCCGGCCAGGCGTGTTTGGGGTAGCGGGCGCGGAGGTCTTTGCGCACTTGCGGATAGGTGTACTTCCAGAAGCTGGCGAGATCGTCGGTGACCTGTTGCGGCCGGAAATTTGGCGCCAGCAGATGCAGCAGGACCTTCACGCGCCCGGCGGCGAGGCGGGGCGTCTCGGTCCAGCCGAATAATTCCTGGATACGCACGGCCAGCACCGGTGGCCGGCCTTGCTCGTATTTCAGGGCGATCTTGTTGCCGCTGGGCGCCTCCAGGCGTTCGGGCGCTTCGCGGTCAACAGTGTGCAATTGCTGCCGCGTGAGTTTGCTTTGCAGCATCCCCAACCAGTCGGCTTTTCGCAAATCGGCGAACGATTTACAGCCGCTGCCAAGCCAGGGCAGCATTTCGGCCAGTTCGGCGCTGTCGAACGCCGGCAAGCCGAGTTCCGGCATGAAGCCGCGCAGCCAGCGAACGCGCGACAGCAACGAGCCCGCGACGCTGTCGTCCGCCGGCAAGACGCGATCGAGGCGTGCCGCGGCTGCGTCGATCAGAACCCGTTCCACTTCGGCGTTTGCGGGCAGATGCATCGGTGTTTCGTCCAGCACCAGGTCTTCGAAGCGAGTCACTTGCCGAGCGGCGACGCGCTCCGTGGTGAAGTCGAACGCGAGTTCGGCTTTCGTCACGACCTGGCCCAGCGGCAGCCAATCGCGGCGAATCGGCGTCGCTTGCCGCACCCAGGATTCGCCTTCGCCCGCATCGACGTCGAGGCAAAGAAAGAGCTCCGAGTCGCCGACGCTTGCCGCATCCGCCAGGCGCACGCCGCGGCCTCCGACCATCACGCCGCGATTGCTGCCCGGTTCGCGTCGGCGCGCGACACGATCCGGAAAAGCGGCAATCAACGCGCGCAGAAGCCGCTCGTGGGCGTCTCCCTGCATCGGATCGACTGGCCCGAGTTCCTCTTCGATCGAGCGAGTGAGTTGATCGCGCACGCGGAACAGATAGCTGGCCGCCCCGCGATGAATCGTGCCGAGGTTGCTTCGATCGTTGCCGGCCCGTTCGAATTCCGTCAGAGCTTCGATACGTTCGAGCAAATCGGACGAACTTCGCTTGCTGCCCGCCGGCCGCACGAATGGATCGCGCTCGGTCAAAAGCGCCGCGGCCATGGCGGCGCTGCGAACGACGCCGAACCGATGTCCCTCGATCAGAAGCCTGCCCAGTCGAGGCGGAGCAGGCAGTCGCGCCAGGGTATTGCCCGTTTCCGTCAAGTTGCCGTTCGTTACCGCACTCAATCGACCCAGCAATTGCAACGACTGGTCCAGCGCCGCTTGCCTGGGCGCTTCGAGCCAGGGGAATGAGGACAGGTCGCGTTCGCCCAGGGCAAGCAACTGAAGAACGGCCCCGGTCAAATCGACACGGTGAATCTCCGGCTCGGTTTGTGCAGCACGTGCCTGTTGCTGCAATTCGCTCCACAGTCGAATGCAAACTCCAGGCTGGGTTCGGCCTGCCCGTCCCGCACGCTGGTCTGCCGACGCTCGTGAGATCGGCAGAAGTTCCAAGCGATCGAGCCCGAGAGCCGGGTCGTAGCGAAGCTGGCGGGCCAGGCCCGAATCGACGACTCCGGTGACCCCCTCGACCGTCACCGACGTTTCGGCAACATTGGTGGCGAGCACAATCTTTCGTTGTGCCTGCGGCAGCAATGCTCGATCCTGCTCTTCGGCCGGGAGGTCGCCGTGCAAAGCAACGATAAGCAGATTTTCGAGTTTTGCGATGCGTTCGAGTTGGCGAGCCGCTTCGCGGATCTCGCTCCAACCAGGCAGGAAAACGAGGATATCGCCTGATGTACCCGCCAGCAGTTCTTCGACCGCACGACCGACCGCCTCGGAAAGCGCTTGCGATTCGGGCCGTCCCTTCTGGATGATTTGCACGGGGAAAAGCCGTCCCTCGGCCGTGACGACCGGCGCATCGTCCAGGTAGTGCGATACAGCGCTTGCATCGAGCGTCGCCGACATCGCCAGGATGCGCAACTCCGGTCGCACCTGTGTCTGAACGTGCCGAACGAGTCCAAGGGCCAGGTCGCTTTCCAGGCCGCGTTCATGGAATTCATCAAAGATGACCGTCTGAGCGGATTCCAGGAACGGGTCGTCGTGCAGGTAGCGGAGCAGAATTCCGGGCGTTACGATCAGAAGCCGCGTTGCTTTGCCCGAACAGCGATCAAAACGGACATGATAACCCACTTCATCTCCGACTCGGCCCGATCTTTCGAAAGCGATTCTCCGTGCCGCGGCCCGGGCCGCCAGCCGCCTGGGTTCCACCAGGATGACCTTGCCGTGTGTGGCATCGAGCAACGCCGGGGCGACGCGCGTTGTTTTGCCCGAACCGGTCGGGGCGCGAACGACGGCGCTGGGATGCCGTTGCAGTGCCGCTAGCAGTTCCGGCAGCACAGTGTCAATGGGTAGCGCCGTCAGGCTCACGCCGGCAAGCTCGCAAAAACAGGCCAAATCATGCGAAACTGAACACTTTTTAGCGGCTTACGAGCGAAGTTCATACGTGAAAAGCAATGGACCGCGATTGCCAGCAGTCGAGGACGGGCCGGCGGGAGGCCGAAAAATTAGAAATGCGATGCAATTCGATGCACGGCAACGCAGGGGGGTGGCAGCGGTTGCTGCCCATCAATTCCAAGAATGAAGAGTGGAAGTACTCCGTGGGGAGGACAGGCAGTCAGTTGCCGAGGCCGGCATGTACGCGGACAATGACTACATCATGATCCATCGCCAACGAGGATTAAGTCATGTTCGTGTCACTAACCGTTGCTATGGTGCTCGCAATGCCCGCTGATGAATCCAAACCGAATAATCCAGGGAAAGATGCAGGCACGCCGGTAAAGATCCTGTGCCGAGCGACGTGGCGTGCGTCGAGGAAGCCGGGGGCGGCGGCACAACAGCTCGTCATTCGCAGCGAGGCCGACTTCGCGAAGGCCGTCGGCGCCGGCAACGACGCCAAGGCAGCCCTCGACAATTTGAAAATGCAGATGAAAGTAGATCAGATCGACTGGCAGAAGCAGATGTTGATCGTCGTCACCGCGGGCGCCCAGCGGACCGGCGGCTACCGTTTAGAAATCCTCGGCGCTTTCGCGAAAGGCGATACGCTCACGGTGCGCTGGAAGCTGCACGCGCCGAAACCGACCGATTTCGTGACCATGGCGTTCACGCATCCGGCCGAAACGGTGCTCGTCGAAAGCACGGCCGGCAAGGTGGTTTTCGACCCGCCGGCGCCCAAGCCGGAAGGAAAGCGGGGCAAGGATAATTCCAAAAAGCCTGATCCGTCCGAGTGAATAGAATGAGACGTGGTCCGTCTTCGGCGTGCCGGAGGCGCTGCTTCATGTGAGGCGGTCCCTCCGGTTTGCCGTTTCGGCGCGAGGTCATTTGTGAAGTTGATTTTGCCTCCCTTCGATGCGACGGTGGAAGTGCGCGACGATGCGTACGTGGCGGCGCATCGTGCTTCGGAGGCGGCGGCCATCGGCAATCTGGCGCATGCTCTGCGGGCGGCGCTCGATGTGCCGCTCGATTTTCCATCGCTGAAGCGCGCTCTGACGCCGGATGACCGTATCGTTCTGGTGGTGGACGATCGGACTCCCTCGCTGGGCGAACTACTCCGCGAGATGCTGAACTACCTCGGCGAAGCCGGCATCGTGCCGGAGAACATCACGTTGTTGTCGCCGGCCGGTAGTCGCCAGCCGTGGGTGGACGATTTGCCGGATGCCTGGCAGGATGTGCGAACGGAAATCCACGATCCGACGGACCGCCGGCGGCTAAGTTACCTTGCCAGCACGCGACACGGCCGGCGCGTCTATCTCAATCGCACGCTGATCGATGCCGACCAAACCGTCATCCTTTCCGATTGCCGATTCGATCCGCAATACGGCTACCTGGGCGGAGCGGCGCCTTTGTTTCCGGCGCTGAGCGATGCGGCGACGATCCAGCAGGTCGAGAGCGTTGCCGAATTCGGCAGCATGCCCGATCCGATACAGCCGTTAGAGGCGGAAACACAGGAAGTTGCCTGGCTCCTCGGCGCTCCGTTTCTGATTCAGATTGTCGAAGGCGCCGGCGACTCCATCGCGCACATTGTCGGCGGTGCTGCCGAATCGGTGCCCGAAGTGAAACGGCTCTGCACGCAGCGCTGGCATGTGACGGTGAAACAACCCGCTCAGACGGTCGTCGTTTCAATTACCGGCGATCCCGGGCGACAAGATTTCACGACGCTCGCCGAAGCAGCCAGCAGCGCGGCCAATGTGGTCGAGCCTGGCGGCAGGATTGTCATTCTTTCGCGGGCTGCACCGGAGCTGGGCGATGGCATGTCGCTCTTGCGCGACACCGACAGCACTGCAGTGGCCGCTCGCCGCGTCCAGGAACGGCAGCCTGCGGACCGAGTGACGGCGCGGCTGTGGTTGAACGCGGCCAACAAGGCCAGCCTGTATCTGCTCAGCGGACTGGACGACGGCGTCGTCGAGGAGCTTTTCGCAACGCCCCTGCAACAGGCACGGCAAGTGCAGCGCCTGGTCGATGCCGCCGGCTCCTGCGTGTTCCTGCCGGATGCCCACAAGATGCTGACCGAAATCAAAACGACTGTGCACGATTCGGCAACAAAAAGGGAGAAAGAGCATGAACATGATTATGAAGAGGATTAGGAGTAAGAGTGCGATCAGAGGAACGATAACCTGTTGACTCTTTCAAAATCCTTATCGTGCTCCTGTTCTTAATCCTCTTCCTAATCCTGCTCATACTCCTTCTTCGACGACAGCTTGCAGGATGATGCACGGTGATAAAGTGAGGTCCCATGGCACAGTCTCCGCTGCACGAATTGACGACAGAAGCCGGCGCGGTTTTTCGCGATGATGCCGGCTGGCAGATGCCGGCACATTTTGGATCGGCAGCTACGGAGTACGACGCCGCCTTGAAGACTGCCGCGGTTTTTGACGTTTCACATCATGGCAAGGTCGAAGTCAGCGGCAAAGACGCGCCATCCTTCCTGCATAACCTCTGCACCAACGACATTTTGAACATGCCGCTCGGCGCCGGCTGCGAGGCGTTCTTCTGCACGGCCAAGGCCAAGGTAGTTGCACATGTGTTGATCTATCATGTGTTGCTGCCGGAGGACCGCCACGCGTTTTGGTTGGACGTCGCGCCGGGGCAAGCGGAAGTATTGATCAAGCACCTCGATCGGTTCATCATTGCCGAGCAGGTGGAACTCGTCGATCGTACGACTGGGTTTGTTCAACTCCATTTGGCGGGGCCCAAAGCCGCCGCCGTTTTGGCTCGGGCGCTGGCCGACGTATTGCCGCCGCTGGAGCCGTTGCAGCACATGGAACGCACCTTTGGGGCCAACGTGACGGCTCACATTCGCCGCAACGATCCGCTGGGCGTGCCCGGCTTCGACATCGTCTGCGCGTCCAGTCTGGCTTCCGGCTTGTGGCGCATGTTGACCTCGGCCGAGGCGAAGCCGGCAGGGCTCGACGCATTCGAGTTGCTTCGCGTCGAAGCCGGCACACCGGTGTACGGCAAGGACATCGACGAGAATCGCTTCGCGTTTGACGTCGGTCGAACTCAGCAGGCAATCAGTTACAACAAGGGCTGCTATCTCGGTCAGGAACCGATCGTCATGGCCCGCGATCGCGCCGGGCATGCCCCGCGCACCCTGCTGGGCTTGAAACTGGCGGGCAACGACTCGGTTCCTCGCGGCAGCAAGCTCTATCGCGGCGCCGAGGAAGTTGGGTTTACTTGCACGTCGATTCGCTCGCCCCGGCTGGGCACGCCGATCGCGCTGGCTTACGTTCGCTTCGGTCATCAGGCGCCGGGCACGGCCGTCGAAGTGGAAACGCCCGCGGGCCGGGTAGCTGCCGAGGTTCGTTCTCTGCCTTTTGCGTAATGTCATTTCACATCAATGCCGCGAAGCAAAAGCAGAGTCGAAACCGCATTGAATAGTCCGTGCAAGACAATGGGGCCCCACAGGCTTTGCGTCCTGTTTCGCAGCCAACCAAGTCCGAGTGAAAGAAAAACGAGCGGAATCGGCGTCGGCCAGACGCTGGCGTGCATCATCGCAAACAGTAGAGATGCTCCCAAATTGGCCCACCAAAACTGCTCGGCGGGCTTTTGACGCAGCGAAAGCGCCATTAAGGCGAGGGCCGGCGCCATCATGACAATGGGACCAACGCTCTCTGGAACGCGCAGACCGGCAAGGATCAGTGCCGCCACCGCAGCCGTCCATCCGCCAAACCATCGTCTTGTCGCCCATGGGAGGATGAGCCCGCGAAACAGAAACTCTTCTAACAGCGGCGCAAAAACAGTTGCCTGAGCGACGATCAGAATCCATTCGATGGCGTCGGCTCGTTCCATCGCCAATTTTTGCAGCGGATGCATCACCGGCTCGCCGGGCGTGAAGTGCGAATACGTCAATCGCGTGACGAAATGCACCAAAAACGTCAACGGAGCAAGCAAGGCGCATGCAATGTACCCAAGGGTAATGTTCTTTACCCAGTGATCATCGCCCAAACCGATCTGCGAAGGGCGCGTTCCGCTGATGGCGCGAAGGACAAGCAGAATGACGAGTATCGTGATTGGAGTCGACAGTGCCACCCACAGCCCGGCACGAGCGATGTCGGCCTTGTCATTCGAATCCGGATTGGACCCGTAGTACCACAGGAAGAATCCCGATTGTTGGAACACGCGAAACACCGTCGCAGGAATCGCCACAACGAGTAGGGCGGCGATGCACAATTCAACGGTCGACCACGGAGGCAAAAGCGAAAGACGAGGCGGCCAAATGCGACTTCGGCGAACGATCGCATAAAAGACGGATGCCGATAGGCCGCCGAACAGAATAACGCCGAGAGCCGCACTCAGAATTTGTCGCATCTCTCCGGCGTTCAATCGCTCACCGCCTTTCATTCCGTTCAAACGCCTGTATCGTAGGGAAAATACGGCACTCCCGACAAGCTACGGATATGGACAACATTCTCGATACCATCGTCGCCTCGAAGCGCGCCGAAATTGCTGCCGCGATGCAGCGCGTCCCGGCAGCCGACCTGGAACGCGCGCTGGCTCACATGGCCCCGGTGCGCGATTTCGAAGGCGCTTTGCGCAAACCGGGCATGCAAATCATCGCGGAGGTAAAGAAGGCTTCGCCCTCCGCCGGCGTCATCCGGGCCGATTTCGACCCCGTAGGAATTGCGCACACTTACGAACGGCATGGCGCTGCCTGCATCAGCGTGCTGACGGACGTCCCGTTCTTTCAGGGCGATTTGCGATATCTCGAGCAGATCCGCATGGCCGTCGGTTTGCCCGTGCTGCGCAAAGATTTTGTCCTGGAGCGCTATCAACTGCTGGAGTCGCGCGTCGCGGGCGCGGATGCCGTATTGTTGATCGCAGAAATCCTGCCGGGCGACGAATTGCGCCGGCTTTACCTGGAAGCTCGCAACCTGGGGCTGCACGTCCTGGTCGAGTTGCATGACGAGGATCAGCTTCCCCGCGTCGTCGATTGCGGCGCCACGATCATCGGCATCAACAATCGCAACCTGAGGAGGTTTGAAACAAATCTCGGACATACGCTTCAATTGGCGCCGCGGATTCCATCGGACCGCTGCCTCGTGAGCGAAAGCGGCATTCGCACGTCCGAGGATTTGCAACAGCTGTCTGCCGTCGGCGTGAAAGCCGTTCTGGTCGGTGAAACGTTGATGCGGGCGCCGGACATCGGCACGCAACTCGACGTATTGCGCGGCATCGCCTAAGGGCTGCGGCTCGACAACTCGCGGCCGACATCGTTCAGCGCTTTGCCATATGCAGCCAGTTCCGGGCGCGTCGCCACTTTCAAAAACATATTGGCATCCTTGACGTAGCGTTCCTCGCCCAGCCAGCGCCATAGCGCCGTCCACTGTTGCCGTCGGTTTACCAGGGCCGGTTCGCGCGGGAACGGCTCGTTGGCGATCATTGCAACCGCCGCGAGATCGTCAGGATGGAGCAGCCATCCCGCCCGCTCCTGTTGTTCCAGGCCGGCATTTTTGAAGCGGGCGGTGAGCGTCGCCGCCGCAGCCGTCCGTATTTTGGCTCCAAGCTTCTGCCAGCCGTCGCTGGCCGTACCCGCCTTGGTAAGTTCAGCTTCCAGTGACGCGGCATCCGACAATCCGTCGAGTTTCAACAAGTCGATCGCCAGTCGCGCGCGCCAGGCGGCGGCGTCCGTCAACCTTTCTGAGTTCAGCGACGCAGGCGTCGCCGGAGCAATTTGATTTGCTTTGGCGATTGCGGACTCCGCTGTTTCGCGTTCGAGTTTGCCGGCCGCAGCATAGAGCCGAGCTCGCTGTGCCGCAGGCCATAACGGCGAACGCAGTTGCTCGAAGAGGTCCAGTGCTGCCGGCGCGCTCGGCGTGTTCAATCGCCGAAGTTGCCGGTCGAGTCCGGCCGTCTCGAATTGCGCTTGTGCCTTGTTGCATAAGACGGCCAAATCCTGCGTCAGCGATTCAATTTCCTTAATCGCCGGCCTGGCGGATGGAGTCATCGATGCGATTAATCGCTCGGTGTTCTGTGTTAACGACGTCCATAATTGCCGCGTATCGGCGTCGGGATTCTTTCGGCCAATTGCGGGCGTCATCGCCGGCAAAATGCGCAAAACCACTTCGAGTTGCAGATACGCCCGTTCGAGAGCCGTCGCCGTCGATAGCAGGCCCTGATAGCGCTTGATGGATTCGTCGAGTTTCTCGCGGCCCTGTCTGCGATCGGCGCTTTCTCCGACGGCGAGTTGAAAAAGCCCGTCGCGACGCAAGGCGTTGGCGGCGGCCAGGTCCTCCTGAATCCAGGGCAAGACGCGCGGATCGCCTGCGGAAACTTGTTCGGCCAATTGCCCGCTGCGCAGCACCACGTGGGCGGTGCCCGGCAACTCCTGCCAGCGCTGCCACTGGGCAAGTTCGAGATCGACAAGCAACTGAAGCAGTTGGATCTCCAAGTGCCGCGGACGCGGCTGCAGCTTCGAAATGACGTCCAGTCCGGCTTTCAACTGCTCCCGGCTCGGATCAGGAATATCCGCGAGCGCCGAAAACAGAATCAGTGCCGCCAATCCCGACTGGCCGGCTTCCAGGGGTTTTTCAAATGTCTTCTGCCAGAGCATGTCGAGCTCGCCCGGCATCAACGGCGACTTGCTTTGAAGCCGATCGATGATCACCTGCAACTTGGTGCGAAGCCCCGATTCGTCTTTCGACTTCTGCCGTTGGACCTGCGCCAACGAGTGGGACGGATACTCGGCCGGTTTGGATTTCTGTCGATGATTCTCCAATTCCTGCATTTCGGCCTGGAGCTCGTTTTGAATGGTCTGCATATCATGGCCGGCCAGCCAGCGTTGCTCCGCCCGAATCAAGGCCGTCTCCAGTTGTCGAAAAGCACGCGGCACGCGGCGCCACGATTCATCGGCCAGCCAGCCGTCGCGCGCTAGCCACGCTTTGTTCAAGTTGTCCGGGTAGGCTTCCGGCGATTCCGGCAACGCGAGCGATGCTGTCTTTGCCGGCGGCGTGATAAGAACAAAGTCCTTCCCGCTGCCATACAACGCCGGCGTCTGCGGCGTCAGCCGAAGTCGAGCCGCCCATTCGAAGACCTGCGCTTCGACATAGGCTGCGAGTTCTCGCGCCGACACCTGTCCGTCCTTGCTCTTGCCGGTCTCCCAACCATCGGCGTGTCCGAGCAGCCCTTGCTCGACAAAAAACCCGAACACGGAACGGCGCAGAGCAGCGGATGAATGACTCACTTCGTTTTCGGAGCACGACGACAAGACGAAAAACGGCAGTTTGTTTTCGGACTCCAGTCGCTTCAATTCGCTGTGGATCGCCGCACCGCTGCTCTCTTCGAGAAACCCAAGGTGCGAATCCGCAATCGGACGGGCGACGTCGAGCAATACCAGGCAGCCTCCCGCACAACGCCGCAAAACTTCGATGACTTCGGCGAACGGCAGCCAGGAGCTTTCATGGTCGGGCTGGCTGAAGCCGGCCAGCAGATAGATCGAATTGTTGCGTACCACCGCGTAGGCGCTGAGATGAACGATTACGGGCCGGTTCTTTTCGGCGCTGGTTGCCGTGCGATCCGCCAGTTGAGCCAATTCGCGTAGAATCAGATCGCGTTCCTGACTCTGAAACGCTTGCACGCTGTCTTTTCCAAAAACGGCTCGCAGCGAATCGCCGTCCTGGCGGGCCCACGGGTTCGGCGGGATGCTGCGATTCACGTATTCGGTTACCGCAATGCTCAGGAAGATCGGCTTTTTCGGCGGCCGCAAGAAGACGATCAACCCGGCAATGATTCCGACCGTTGCCAATGCCGCCGCCAACAGCAGAAAGCGGAACAGCGTCGCGGACTTTTTTTTACCTGCATTGGCCGTCGCGGACCCGGCTCCGCCGCGCCAATCGGTCGATTTCCAGGAAGGACT
>Ga0073934_10005305_pt1 | contig 20151 bp, 11 predicted proteins | sample LarsenN4metaG_FD_76834 | JGI IMG/M metagenome (GOLD analysis project Ga0073934, IMG submission 76834) | Hot spring sediment bacterial and archeal communities from British Columbia, Canada, to study Microbial Dark Matter (Phase II) - Larsen... ... | reverse complement strand
GTTCGGCCACGTAGTCAAGCGAATCGGGGTTGATGAGCGGCTCATCGCCCTGGAGGTTGACAATGAGCTCCGCATCGGTGGATCGAGCAGCCTCGGCGACGCGGTCGGTGCCGCTGACGTGCTCCGAACTGGTCATGACTGCTCGCCCGCCGAAACTGTGCACAGCGCGGAGGATTCGTTCGTCGTCCGTGGCGACGAGGACGTCGCTGGCCAGGCGGGCCTTGATGGCGCGCTCGTACACGTGCTGGATCAGGTACTTGCCAGTCTCGCGGAGCAGCGGCTTGCCTGGCAGTCGGCTCGAAGCGAAACGAGCGGGGATGATGATGGCGGTTTTCATGCGTTCGGCCTCCATGCCTGAGGAGCGAGGTGTGTCCGACCTCGCCGGACTGGATTACAACCTGTCCGCGTGAATCGAGCAAGTCGTCTTTAACGTGGCTTTAATGGGGGAGGCGGTAAGTTTATGAGAGCGAATCAAAGGCATCGTCCGCGCCGTGCGCGCGGGCCAGCCGCAAGCAAGGGAACAGGGGGAGACGCACTGGCGGTACCCCCAAACGCGCTTCCCCGTCCCTTGCCTGCGGCCGTACCTTTGCTTTTCTACCCGACATGGGCAAGAATGCCAGTATCGGGTTCCGCCCAGGCAGGAATTGCTGTCCTCTCCCCGTTCTTGGCCAAGAAGTTGAGGCTACCATGAAAGTCCTGCTTGTCGAGGACCACAAGCCGCTGGCTCGAGCGCTCAAGCAAGGGCTCGAGGAAGAAGGCTTCGCCGTAGACGTGGCGGTGGACGGCGAAGAGGGGAACTACAAGGCCACGACGGCGTCCTACGACGTTATCATCCTGGACCTCATGCTGCCTAAGATCGATGGGCTGCAGCTGCTCCAGAAGTGGCGCAAGGAGGGCCTGCAAACCCACGTGCTCATCCTCACGGCCAAGGGCACGCTGGAAGATCGCGTCAAGGGCCTGGATTTGGGGGCGGACGACTATCTCACCAAGCCGTTTGAAGTGGACGAGCTGTTGGCCCGCGTCCGCGCCCTGGTCCGCCGCGGCCACCACGTCAAGGATCCGGTCATTCGCATCCACGACCTGGAGATCGACACGGCCGCTCGGACGGTCAAACGCGCGGGCAAGTGGATTCATCTCACGCCGCGCGAATACGCCCTCCTTGAATTCCTTGCCTTCCACACCGGCAAGGTGGTGACGCGGCCGATGATCTGGGAACACCTCTATGACGAAGAGGACGAGAACACTTCTAACGTCGTGGATGTTTACATTCGCTATCTGCGGAACAAAGTGGACAAGGGCTACGACCTTCCGCTCATTCTCACTCGCTGGGGCGAGGGATACATGCTGCGCGGGCCGGACATGGATGGCGGCGACGGTCCGGCACGGGCTGCCCGCGAGGTTTCGTCGGGCTACTGAACAGGCGATCTGGCCATGCGCTCGATTCGGCTCAGCTTGCTGGTCTACTTCCTCGCCTTGCTGGCGCTGGCGCTGGCGGCGTTCTCGTTCTTGATCCACGAGAACTCCCGAATCCGCCTGACGCAAATCTACGAAACGACCCGCCAGATGTTCACCGAGGAAAGCCAGCGGTCACGCGCGGTTCGTGAAGACCATTACGTCAAGACGCGCGACACCCTGAAGAAGAATCTCGACGATGCGCTGCTGCTCAAGGCTCAGACGATGGCCAGCCAGCTCGCCGAGAGCGACATCCGGCCCGAGCGCGTCTTTGCCGTGCGGGTTCTCACGCCCATCATGCCCACTCTCCTGGCGCCTCATGGTCCTGGCGTACCCGCGTACTTCGCTGGCTTTTTCGATACCGAGCTCCGGCACGGCTGGTCCTCGCCGCGCTGGACGGGCCGCAAGCAACTGGACCTGGCCTTCGTGGACGACGTGCTCTACCACACCCGCGCCGAGCGTTCGCCCTTCGTCTTTCAGGTCTATAACGAACAAGGCGAGATCATGGCCCGTTCGCGGTCGCTCGGGGAAGAGAACCTGCCGCTCGACAAGGATTCCCACGAACTCAAGCTCTGTGAGGCGGACTTTGACGACGTTCTCTTGCCTTCGGGCAAGAAGCTGCGGCGCGTCACCATCCGTGTACCGATCACGCGATTGAGTGTGACGCGCTTGTGGCCATCCGGAGATCGCCGCCGGCAAGCGCAGCCGGCCCTCCCGGGCGTACCCCCCACGCCAGCGCCCTTGAGAGCGCAGACAAGCCTGATTCCGGTCGATCCCGAGGCGATCCAGCGCGGCGACGTGCCTAAGGTCTTCCTGCTCTATGCCAAGCCCATCGCCGAGGTGGAAGAGACGCTAGCCGAGCTGCGGGCGGAGCTGGATTCCAGCCAGCGGATACTCGAGCAGGCCCAGGCCCAAACGCTGGAAGAACTCAACGAGCAATCACGCCTCGCGCTGGCAGCCCTGCGCACCAGACTGTGGCTCATCAGCCTGGGCGTCTTCGGGGCGACAGTAATTGGCGGCGTGTGGGTGGTGCGCTGGGCGCTCTCCCCCTTGGAACGACTGACTGACGCGGTAAGCCAGGTGTCCGAACGCGACTTCCAGCTTCGCATCGACCCTGACCAGGTCCCAGAGGAACTCAAGCCAATTGTCGAAAGGCTCCGGCAATCATTGGCCTCGCTGGAGCAGGCCTTTGCTCGCGAGAAGCAGGCTGCCGCGGACATCTCGCACGATCTCCGCACCCCCATCGCCTCGTTGCTTGCGACCACGCAGGTCTGCCTGCGCCGTCCGCGCTCTTCCGAGGAGTACCGAGAGGCGATCGAGACCTGCCGCGAGATCGGCGCCCAGTTGAATACGCTGGTTGAGCGGCTGCTGGCCCTGGCTCGTCTCGATGCCGGCGCTGATCGGTTGCAGACCGAGCCCGTGGACGTGCCCGAACTGGCGGAGCAGTGCGTGGCGTTGATCCGCCCCTTGGCCGCCGAAAAGGGCCTCAGCGTGCATGTCGAACGGGACGGTCCGATCCTGATCGAGACGGACGCCGGCAAGCTGCGGGAAGTGCTGACGAACCTGCTCGACAACGCCATCGAGTACAACCGCCCCCACGGCCGGATCGATGTCGTGGTTTCACGAGGCCAGGGCGAAGTAGAGGTCGTGGTGCGCGATACGGGCATCGGCATCGCCCCAGAGGCTCGTCAGCATCTTTTCGAGCGGTTCTACCGAGTCGACCCGTCACGGCATACCGATACGCCCCATTGCGGGCTCGGCTTGGCAATCGTGAAGGGCTATGTCGAGCTGATGGGGGGAAAGGTCGAGGTGGACAGCACGCCAGGGCAAGGCAGCATGTTCCGCGTGCGACTCCCCCTGCCCGCCGAGGAATCTCAGGATGAAGCATCGCAGCACATGGCAACAGGCCGAGCAGTGACAGAGGTTGGCGGATGGCAGTCACGACCTTGAAGAACAAGAAGTTGGCGCTTCAGGACCCAGACGTGCAATTGATGCTGCGCGTCCAGCGGGATGAGCCGGCCGCTTTTCAGGAGCTTGTGCAGCGCTATAACGATCGTGTCTACCAGCAGCTTTACTTGACGGTAACCCATCGGGAGGAGGCCGAGGACCTGACCCAGGAAGTATTCCTTCGCGTGTTCCGACATCGCAAGTCGTATTCGCCTCGGGCCAAGTTCGTGACCTGGCTTTTTCACATCGTCCGGAACATCGCCCGCAACGCGCTGCGGAATCGCCGACGCCGGCCGACCTATCATCTGGCGGCCATGCTGCCCGAAGGCGAATCAGGAAACTGGGAAGGTCTGCTTTCCGATCATCGACTGGATGGGCCCAGCGAACCCATCGAGAAGCGCGAGACCCGCCGCCTGGTGCGGGACGCCCTCGATCGGCTCCACATTCGCCAACGCATGGCCCTGGTGATGCAGCAGTATGATGATCAGAGCTACGGTGATATTGCCCAGGTGCTCGCGCTGACGCCGCAAGCGGCCAAGAGCTTGCTCTACCGAGCACGTAACCAGCTTCGTCAGGAACTGGCCCCGCACGTCCTGGCCGACTGACGAGGACCAAGGAAACGCCCTGCTTCACCGGACCTTGGCGGGCTGCTACAATCGGCCTGCTAAACGACCGAGGTGAAGCTTCCGGACGCCCCAGGCGTCTCCAATCGCGATCAAGCGAAGGTGCTCCATGCCCCAGCGCTACGTGCTTGCCATAGATCAAGGGACCACGAGCACGAGGGTCATTCTCTACGATGAATCCGCCCGCGCTATTGGTTCCGCCTCCCAGGAGCTGACGCAGCACTACCCGCAACCTGGCTGGGTCGAACACAACGCCGAGGAAATCTGGCAAGCAGTGGAGCTGCTCATCCCGCGCCTGCTAGGGGTCACGGGCGTCTCGCCCGCCAGCATCGCAGTGATCGGCCTGACCAACCAGCGCGAGACCACTCTGATGTGGGAGCGGGCGACGGGAAAGCCGATCCACCACGCGATCGTCTGGCAGGATCGCCGCACTTCGGACTTCTGCCGGCTATTCAAGGAACGCGAGCCCTGGGTCTACGAACGTACCGGCCTGGTGCTCGATCCGTACTTCTCCGGCACCAAGATTCGCTGGTTGCTCGATCATGTTGCGGGTGCGCGAGACGCTGCAAACGCGGGACGCCTTGCCTTTGGAACCATCGACTCCTTCCTCATCTGGCGATTGACCGGTGGCAAGGTTCATGCAACCGATGTGAGCAATGCGTCCCGGACCCTCCTCCTGAACTTGCATAATGCAAGCTGGGATCGTGAACTGGCGGCGTTTTTCGATGTCCCGTGCAGCCTGCTGCCCGAGGTAAGACCTAGCTCCTCTCTGTATGGGACCACCGCTGGGATGAAGTCGCTCCCTGACGGAATCCCGATCGGCGGAGTAGCTGGGGATCAACAAGCCGCGCTCTTCGGGCAGCGATGTTTCGATGTGGGCCAGGCGAAGTGCACCTACGGCACGGGCGCCTTCTTCCTGATGCAAACGGGCCACAACCCGACGCTTTCCAGGCATCGCCTGCTCGCGACGCTGGCCGCCACTACCACTTCCCGGCCTCAGTATGCTGTGGAAGGGAGCGTCTTCATTGCAGGGGCTGCGGTGCAATGGCTCCGCGATGGAATCAAGTTGTTTCAGAACGCGGCCCAGGTTGAAGCCCTTGCCAGGGAATCGAACCCGAACGAGGAAGTGTTCTTCGTGCCAGCTCTGGTCGGACTGGGAGCGCCGCACTGGGTCCCCGAAGCTCGTGGTGCAATTCTTGGCCTGACCCGGGGCACAACCGCGGCAGATCTCGCCCGAGCCGCTCTTGAAGGGGTTGCCTGGCAGGTTGTGGACCTGATTGAGGCCGCGGAGAAAGACAGTGGTGCAACGCTACAAGAATTGCGCGTTGACGGTGGCATGTCCAGGAACGACTACTTCCTGCAGCTCCAGGCTGATCTGATAGGCCGGCCCTTGATCCGCACCGAGCAAGCCGAGGCCACTGCGCTGGGAGCGGCATTCCTGGCTGGTCTACAGGCCGGCATCTGGGCGGATTTGCAGAGCCTTCGTTCCCTACCAATGACTGAGCAGCGTTTCCAACCTGCCCTGGCGGCGGAACTGCGTCAGCGGAAGCATGGGGCCTGGCAAAGAGCAGTGGCAACGACGATCGCCCATTACCGCGAGGGTTGACGCAATTTGCCACGAAGTTTGGGAGAACTGGATAACGAAGGAGGATTGGCCAGACTTACCACTTATACCGCCTGAAGCGGGTATGCCGGATTTGCCGAAGACTCTCGCCTGTGTTTGCCGAATAACACCCTGCGGCATCGGACGAGCAGGCGTGAGCAAGGGCTCACGGCGCGCCGCTAGAGGTTGATCGATCGGGAAACGGTCAAGGGGAGTGGGCCCATGAGGCGAGCGTTCCTCGGTTCCATCGCCATGTGTTTGGCTGGCGCTGGTGTTAGTCTGGCGCAACCGTGGGGTCCGCCTCCGCTGGTTCCGCCAGGGTTCGGTCCCATGCCTCCTCAGGCCGTCGCTCCGGCCATGAATCCGGCGCGTCCCAACTGGGGAACCTGGCCGGCGCCCAGTGCTCAGATCAGTGACCCAGGTGTCGTGCAAGCCAACCATGCGACGCCGTCGGATTGTCCGGCGTGCGGCGATACCTGCGGGCCAACCTGTGCCGTGGATTGCTGCCCTCCGGCGCTGCCGCCCGAATGCCCCGAGACCTACTGCATCCACTCCTGGTTCAGCATCGAACACCTCCGCTGGGCAATCAAGGACGGCCCGTTGCCCGCGCCTCTGGTGACGAGCACGACCACGCTGGGATCTGTCGCTCCCGCGGTACTCGGCGATGCCGGTACCATCGTGCTCTACGGCTCGAAAGACATCGACTACGACACTGCCCACGGAATGAAGCTGGCATGCGGAGTCTATGACCCTAGCCTTAACCTTGGTCTTGAAGGCGCCGTCTTCGTTCTTGAGGACGTCCCTGCCCGCTTCGAGGATCGCGTTCAGGCCAACGAGAACCGCTTCCTGGCTCGGCCGTTTTACAATCTGCAGGACAATATCCAGGACGTTTTCTATCTCGCATTTCCAGGGGCTTTTTACGGCGGCATCAACGTGACCTCGACCAGTCGATTCTGGGGCGCCGAGGGCAACATTACCGGCTGCGTCTATGCGGATGATGGTTGCAGCATCGATCTCATCGGCGGCTTTCGGTACATGTACCTGAAGGAAGGTCTGACCATTACCGACAACACAGTCATCGTTCCGGGGGGAGCCCAGGGCTTCTTCCTCGGCGATCCAGTCAACGACGGCCAGATTGTTCGCCAGGACAACTTCGATACGCAAAACAAGTTCTATGGCGGTCAGTTCGGCTTCCGGACGGAGCTCTACCTCGGCAAGCTGTTTGCCAACTTCAAGGGTCTCGTTGCCGTCGGAACGAATCATACATCCTCGACTATCCGCGGCCAGTCGCAGCTTTTCAGCACGTCCGGCCAGTCGCTCAACTACACTACCGCCGGAGGCATGCTCGCCGTTCGCGAAAACAGCAATCGCATCAGCCAGGACAGTGCCACGGTCATCCCGATCTTCGAGGTGAACGTCGGCTGCGACATCACGACCTGGTTGCGAGCTTACGCAGGCTACACGTTCATCTACTGGGGCAGCGTGACTCGGCCGGGCGATCAGATCGACGTGCGCATCGACCCTCGGTCGATTCCGACCAGTGCTACCTATGATCCAGCTTTCCGCGGCGCCGGCCCCCGCAATCCGTTCGATCGGAGTGACTTCTGGGCTCAAGGTTTGAGCCTCGGCCTGGCGGTTCGGTTCTAACCGCCGATCGAGACGACGAACTTCGGCAGCCGGCGGACTTCCGCCGGCTGTTTTGCTTGCTCCTGGACCTTCATGGGTCATACCACTAAATCACCTCCTCTACACATTCCTCCTCGTCCTGGAGTCAATGAGCGTGAATCGAGCTGCCGCGTGTGCCCTGGGGGTGGTGCTCTTCTCATGTTTGTCCCTGGTGCTGGCCATGGAGCCTAGAAAGCCCGCCTATCCAACTACTGAGCCCAGGCCCGTCGTGGAAAAGCTGCATGGCGTCACGATTGCTGATCCGTATCGCTGGCTGGAAGACGGCGACCAGGCAGAGGTCAAGGCCTGGACTGAGCGCCAGAACGCATTCACAAAGACGTTTCTCGACAACCTGCCCGGGCGCTCCAGCATTCATCGCCAGCTCAGCAAGCTCCTCGAGATTGGCCGAATTAGCGTCGCTCAGCCGGCTGGCAGCCGCTACTTCTACACCAAGCGAACGGGAACCCAGAACCAGGCCATTCTCTACGTGAGGGATCAGCTCAACGGCCCAGATCGAGTGCTCATCGACCCGAATACTCTCGAAGTAGATGGCACGATCGCGCTGGACTGGTGGTATCCCAGTGAGGACGGCAGTCTGATCGCTTATGGCCTTTCCCAGGGAGGAAGCGAAGAATCGGTCCTGCACGTTCGGGACGTGGCATCGGCCAAGGACTTGCCAGACACCATCGAGAGCACAAGAGCCGCCTCCCTGGCCTGGACTCCCGACAACAAGGGCTTCTACTATACCCGCTATCCCCGCGTTGGTGAGAAGCTCCTCGACGGCGGGCGGATACGGCCTGCCACAAAGGACGACACGAACTATTTCCGGCACGTGTACTTCCACATCCTGGGCGACGATCCCGCCCGCGATCGGAAGGTCTTCGGTGATGGGCGCGACAAGGAAGATTGGCCCAATGTCGACTTGTCGCCCGACGGCCGCTGGTTGGCAGTCACGGTCGAGAAAGGTTGGTCCAAGAGCGAGGTCTACCTCCGGAAGACAACCCCCGAAGCCGAGAAGTTTGTCCCGCTGGTTGAAGGCGTCGAGGCGTTGTTCTCGGCCATCGTCCGCAATGATGCCATCTACCTTCGCACCAATCAGGGCGCCCCGCGCTACCGCGTCTTCAAGGTCAATCCCGAAACGCCGGAGAAGGAGCAATGGCGCGAGATCATCTCCGAAGGCGAAGACGTTCTCGATGGAATTGGCGTCGTTAGCGACACGCTTATCGGGCTCTACATGGTCAATGCGTCGTCGCGGCTGCGGCTGTTCGATCTGGCAGGCAAGCAGAAGGGCCAGATCGAGTTGCCAACCCTCGGCACGGTCAGTGGATTGGGCGGCAAGTGGAATGGATCGGAGCTGTTCTACGATTTCAGCTCCTTCACTGTTCCACCCAGCGTGTATCGCTACGACCTGCGAAAACAAACGTCCGAACTGTGGCAACGCGTCCAGGCGGATATCGACACTAGCCTCTATGAGGTCAGACAGGTCAAATACCTCTCCAAGGACGGCACTCCCATCACGATGTTCCTTGCTCACAAGAAGGGACTTCAAAGGGACGGGCAGAACCCTGCCTTGCTGACCGGCTACGGTGGATTCAACGTCAGCGAGACGCCGTTCTTTGGAGCCAGCCTGTTCCTGTTCCTGGAGCGGGGAGGAGTGCTGGCCCTGCCCAACCTCCGCGGCGGCGGTGAGTACGGTGAAGCCTGGCATCAGGCCGGAATGCTTGAGAGAAAGCAGAATGTCTTTGACGATTTCCAGGCCGCCGCTCGCTGGTTGATCGCGGAAAAGTACACCCGCCCCGAGCGTCTCGCCATCATGGGAGGCAGCAACGGGGGCCTTCTCATGGGAGCGATGGTCACGCAGTGCCCCGAGTTGTTCCGAGCCGTGGTCTGCCAGGTGCCGCTGCTCGACATGGTCCGCTATCACAAGTTCCGCATCGCCAGGCTTTGGATTCCAGAGTATGGAGATCCCGACTCGGCGGAAGACTTCAAGTGGCTGCACGCCTACTCGCCCTACCACAACGTGAAACCAGGGAAGGCCTACCCTGCCATGCTCATCACTGCCGCTGAATCGGATACTCGGGTGGATCCCCTGCACGCTCGAAAGATGACGGCGCTTTTGCAGGCAGCTACCAGCTCGGATCAGCCGATCATGCTTCGCCTTGAAACCAAGGCTGGCCACGGCGCGGGCAAGCCTCGGGCCAAGGTGCTTGACGAACTGACGGACACCTGGACCTTCCTGTTCTGGGCCCTGGGAATGCAGGCCGACTGAGGACGCTGTGGTCAGCGGACTGGGTATCCAAAGCCATCCCTGTCGAGGATTGACTCCCATCCCCTCGTTCGGCTTGGAATTGGCCTTGACCGACCGCCGATCTCCGCTATGAGACGCGGATTGTCTCATTAGCGACAGGCTACGATCGGGAACGGGGGAGGTCGTCGTGTACACACTGCGCCATTGGGGGGGGCTGGTGTTTGGCTTGATGGCCCTGGTTTCAACCGCGGAAAGCCAGGTTCTCCAGCCCGCGGACGATGCCAAGGCGCCTAGCCCCAGGCCGATCGTTGCCCAGCAGCCTGGCGCGGGCCAACCCTCGACGCCGGCCACGCCCGCACAGCCAGGCAACCAGGGAGCGCCTGCTGGTTCAGGCCAATCAGGCGGCCAGGGCGCCCCGCGCGACGTCGCTGGATCCTCCACCGACTCGAGCTCCAATGCCGCTGGCGATGTCGCCCCGGCGGGCGACATTCCGAACATGATGGGCGATTTCCCAGGCCGCTCCGGTTTCCGCATCTTCTTCGTTCCGCGCTTCACGCAAGTGAGAGACGTGCAAACCACGATCGTTTTCCTCAATCCGAACGAACCGCCAATTACTCGAACGACAGTTCGAGAGTTTGTCGTCCAGACCAATGAGCCGGTTGCGGTCCGCGTGCCCATCGCCAGTAGAACCTACAAGGTAGCCGAAAACGAAAGTCCCATGCCCCGCGACCGCGTCTACTTCCAGTTCAACTACTTCGACGATCTCTACGGCTCCATCAACCGCCGCTTTGCCAACGTAGGGACGTTCAACCAGCACCGCGAAGGCGTGGGCTTCGAGAAGAGCTTCCTCAACGGCGCCGCGTCCTTCGGCATGCGCGTGCCCGTAAGCACAATCTGGAACACCAGCACCGTTCCTGGGATTGGCGGTACCGACCCAGAACTGGGCGATGTAACCTTGATCTTCAAGACCGCACCCTACTTCGATCCCAGGAACCTGGATGTTCTGAGCCTCGGTCTGGCAGTGACGCTCCCGACCGCCCAGGGCGCTCCCGCACCCTTTAATAGCACTGCATTCCAGCCTTTCGTGGGGTTCATCTGGACGTTTGGGGACCTCTATCTTCAGGGGTTCACCTCCGTCGATATCCCCACGGATGACAATGACGTGACCCTTCTGTTCAATGACGTCGGCGTTGGCTACATCGTGTATCGCAGCCTAAATCCCGACTCCCTCGTGACCATCGTCGCGCCGACGATCGAAGTTCACGTGAACACGCCGTTGAATCATCGCGGGGCCTTCGATCTCCTCGACCCCGCTGGCACGCCCGACTGGGTGAGCATCACTGCTGGTACCACCTTTCAGCTCTTCGGCCGGAGCACGCTCGCCATCGGCGGGAACGTGCCGGTCACAGGTCCGAAACCCTACGACTTCGAGATCCAGTGCCAGTTAAACTGGTACTACTAGGCTTCATTTGCTCCTGAACTCGAACACGGGATCGAACTTCTCGGGCGGCGAACGCAGGCACTCCACCGCCCGGGAGACCAGATCCAGGCTGGGCAGATCGTAGTGTCCGTCCTGGAGTTCGAGCAGCGATTGCACCGTCTGGCAAGCGCTCGACCACTGCATGGCCTCATACTGAGCCAGCGCCTTTTCGTAGGTATCCCGGCGTTCTTCCCAGGCTGGATCACGACGAGCCGAATGCAGCTCGAACAGGTCCACGGCTCCGTCGATGCCCGCCAGTCTGGCCCGGCACAACCGCCTCAAGGCGAAATCGCCCCCCAGCCGCTCGCGCGTGGAGCCTGTGACCAGCAGCGGAACCCCCAGATGCTTGGTAGCGCCCTCGACGCGGCTGGCCAGGTTGACGGTGTGCCCGAACGGGCCGTACTTCAAGCGCGTCTGGCTGCCAACGTTTCCCACCAGGGCCTGTCCCGTGTTGATGCCGATGCCAAGCCCGAGCGCGCCGCCCATGACGCCGCGATAACTCTCCGACACCTGCGGCAGATCGCCGATCATGGCCAGCGCGGCTCGGCAAGCGAGGACTGCGTGCTCCGGCTGATCGGTGGGGGCGTTCCACATTGCCATCATGCCGTCGCCGGCAAAATCGACGACGACGCCATCGAATTCGCGGACCCGGCTGGTGAAGCGGTCCATGGCCTCGCGAACCAGTCGGCAGGCGTCGCGGGGCCCCAGCTTCTCCGCCAGCCGCGAGAAGCCGCGCAAGTCGCTGAATAGCACGGTGACTTCGCGTTCTTGTCCCTCGAGCAGCCGGGGATTGCGCTGCAACTCCGCCGATAGCCGAGGGGAGAAGAACTGGTCGAATTGCGAGCGCAAGGTGAGCGCCTGCTGTTCCTGTGCTTGCCGGGCCAATCCCGCTTCAACGGCTGAGGCAAGGAGCTGAACCACCTGTGCTTCCAGCGCACCTATCCCGCCGCCAGTCATTCCCGTGATGCGATTGCGCGAGCCGTAGACTACGCCGACTATCTGCTCGGTCGCATCGAAAATGGGCGAGGCCACCACAGCCTCGACTTCCATCAGACTGTCCGCACCCGTGGCGGTTGGGGTGTTCTGATAGACCGTGTGGCGAAGTTCGAGGACGCGCCGCAAGATGGTGCTGCTGAAGGCATCCCGACCGCCATCGTCCAGGGCAGCAACTCGGGCCACGCACTCCCAGCTCTCGCCACGGCGAAGGAGCACGAGGCCGCGGTCCAGGCCAACCACTTCCACCAAGGCCCTGGCTGTCTCGCGGTAGAACTCCGGCGAACCGGCAGCCGCTCGCTGTACTCGGATGATTTGCTCAAACCAATCGGCGAGCACCTCCGGCGGCGGCGACGAACCGAGGCTCATCAGGGTCATTCCGCTCGTTCCCTGGCTGCGGCGGGTTGCAGGAGCGGCCAGAGTGCGGAGCGATTCGATCGGCACATCGTGGATCGGCCTGTCTTCCTCGATGTGGATGATCAGCGAGCCGAGTCGCAGGCGGCCTGGCAGCTTCAGTTCCCGCGCCGGACCGCCTGGCGGAATGAAGATCTGGTCGTGCAGCTTGATGGGATTGGTCGTGCTCAGGTTGTGGACCTGGATCTTTCCCCCCGCAAGCTCCTCAATGCGCATGTGATTGCGCGAAATGAAGTCGCCTTCGATGACGCAGCGCTCCACGTTGCCCTGCTTGGGTCCTCGGCCGAACTCAATCGCCCCTCCCTGATGGAGATGCGTGCGCGTCTGACTTGTGCGCGGATCAGTAATGGTGATTCGCAACATGTCTGCTCGTCCCTGGGTGATCCGAGCCTCTGCTAGCTTCCGTTCCAAGCGCTGCGGCGGTCATCGGCCCGTAAGCATGAAGGCCGCCCAGAAGAACGGATGAGCGGCGCCACGATCCTCCCGGCGGTTGCCAATGAAGTCGAGCTGAGATCTCCGAAGTGCGTCCTCAACAGGCAAGCCCGCGGCCAGGTGCTTGAAAACACCTTCGGAGAGCTCGATTGTCTCGCGATCCGGAATCGTCCACAAGGTCGCAATAACCTTTTCCGCTCCCGCCAGGTGAAATGCCTGGCGAAGACCGACCACGCCTTCTCCTGTCTGGACGTCGCCCAGAGCGGTTTCGCACGCGCTGAGCATCACGAGTCTCGTCCGTCGCAGGTCCACGTCGAGGATTTCCATTCCGGTGAGGATTCCATCCTCTCCCTGCCTTTCGGGCGTGTTCGCGTTGGCCAGGACCAGCCCGCAGCGGAGCAGCGCGTGACCGCGCGATCTCGCCTGGTTGCCTTTGGCAGGCGCGGGGTCCATGAAGAAGCCGTGCGTGCACAACACCACCACGCCAGGCTGACGCAGGGACTTGAATGCAGGTTCGGAAGCCTCCTTGCGGAGGAGCAGCCGCGGCTCAGCGCCAGTGATCTGGCGAAGCAAGGGCTTCACGGCGTTGGCTTCCTGAGCAAACCCTGGCAGCGATTCCACGGCCTGGCCGAAGAAGGCCCGCACGCTTGCTGCAGCCTTTGCCGGATTGCCGTAGTCTGGGTCGGCCAGGATCACCGCCGCCCCGAACCCTGCCGGCGCTGGCGGCCTGATGAGATCGCGGCTGCTCACCAGGAACTTCAAGGTCTGACTCTCGACGAGATACTTCCCCGAGGGGAGCGGCAGCGCCGCCCAGGGAACCAGCCAGAGCTGTCCGTCTGGCACGAAGATGAGCCGTTTGCAGTCGCCGAGTCGCGGCAGCAGAGGATTCAGCAGGCGCTCGGAAATCCCCGCGAGCAGCTTGTTCAGTTCTGCGGCATGTTCTCGTTCCTTGCGGATCAGCTCACGCTGAGCATCTGGAACCCGGAAGGCGTTGAGCCGCGCGCGCACTGCCGCGATGGCTTCATCGATCTCCGCTGCGCGACCAAGATCAATCAGCTTCACCTGCCCCTGGCCGGCTGGGGGGATGACCCAGGCAACATAGTGGTCCGGCTGCCAGAGCGGCTGGCCCGGTCGGCTGGAGAAATCGAACATCGGCAAACGCACGAGTTCGATGAGCATGGCATCCGCGGGCAGGCTATTGCGCACGTCGGCAAGGTTGACCCAGGGCGTGAACCGTTCCCCGCGGGTGAGCAGTGCGCCGACTTCCTTGCGAAGCTGGGCCTCGCGGCGCTCCAGACCGAGGACCTGGCGGGCAAGCTGAGTGTTGGCGTTGTCCGCGGCGGCAGCCAGGCGAACGTTGGCCAGGGTCGACCGAGTGGTCCTCAGGTCAGACACGGCCTTGCGCGTACTGGAATCCGAACTGTCACGGGCCAGCAGGCTCAGCTCGCCCATGCATTCGTTGGCCACGGCCTTCCCGTTGACAACCCACTCGGCCGATTGCTCAAGCAGCGCTGTGTCGCTGCTGTCGCGGCGCAAGTAGGCCAGGGTGAGAGCCTCGAAGAGCGTGTAGCGGTCGCTCATGCCTTCCAGGAAGGCAACTTGCTCCGCTTCATCGAGCACTGGCAGCGCCGAGCCGACGTGATACCGCACAATCCGCCTGGCTCGGTCCATGCTGGCTGCTGCCTGCGGCCAGTTCTGGCGGCGCACGTGAATCATGGTCAGGCCATGCAAGGTCATCAGCAGAGCCGAGGAATTGCGGCCATGGCTTTTCTCGCGAATGGCCAGGGCGAGTTCGAGATGATTCTGCGCCTCCTCCAGGCGGCCCAGGTTGGTCAGGGCGACGCCCAGGTTGTGGTGCGACGCACCGAGCTTCGAGTGATTGGAGGGAAGGTCCTTCTGTCGGATGGCCAGGGCGCGTGAGTTCCAGTCGGCTGCCGCAGCAAACTCGTTGCGCGCTGCCGCTGCGTAGCCAAGCGAATCGAGCACGCCGGCGCTGGCCAGGCGGTCGTTCTGCTTCTCGTACAGCTCCAGAGCCTGCCGAAGCAGCGAATCGATTTCACGTGCGCTCCTGTTCTGATTGACGCGGACCAGTGCCAGGTTGTTCAGCGTTTCCGCCAGTTTGCCTGGCTCGGCGTCGGCGGCGGAGCGGATGCGTCGGGCATCTTCGAGCTGGCTCGCCGCGGCCTCGTACAGTCCGAGGTTAGCCAGGGCGAGCCCGAGGTTGTTGGCGGTCTCGCCGACCTTTTGGCTGTCCTTGCCTAGCAGCGCGCGCCGAGCGGCCAGGGCCTGCTTGAGGTACACCTCAGCCGAGCCGCTGCGACCCAGCTGGTAGAGCACCAGGCCGAGGTTGTTGTGCAGGTCAGCCAGCCAGCGTTCGTGCTGCTTCGGATCTGGGAATCGAACGCCGTCCATCTCCTCGACGGCCCGGCTCAGCAACTCCTCAGCAGCGCTCAACTCCCCCAGCCGCCTCAGCCCCAGCGCCGCCTGGTTGAGCACGCGGACACGTTCCGAATTGCCGGCCGGGTAGGCAGCGGGGGCCTGCCTTGCGGCATCGTGGTAAGCCTGCCGGGCCTCGTCGAACCTGCGTGCGGCAAGGGCCTGGTCCGCCTCCCTGAGCAGGCGTTCGACCTGCCCCTCCGCTCCCGTGGTCTGGGCGAACATTCCGCGGTCCATCAGCAGCAGGGCAAGCCCCGCTGCCAGGTTCGTCACGATGCTCCGCCATTTTCCAGACCAGTTCTGCATCGCTTACATGCCTTCAAACATGCTGCGAGGCGAAGCGACGAAGCCTAGCGAACCTGGTAGTAGGTGATCGTCGCCGACATCAAGGGCGACGGATTCGCCTTGAACGGCACGACTCGCGTACCTTCGGTCGCGACCTTGTTTCCCGCGCCGACCAGCCCGCCCAGGCCGCGCGTAGCAATCCGGCTCGCACCCCCAGCTTCATACCGTAGAGTTCGCTGCAGGTCCACCAGCGTATCCGGTTTCTCCTGCGGATAGAAGCCGGCCACCAACGCCGCGTAGTTGTCGTCGCGAGGTTGTTCCTGGATTGCTCCTGGATCCTGTTCGCCGTACACCGTGAGGCTATACGTCCCGACGTCGGCGCCGTAATAGACCTCGTAGGCCTTGGATTCGCTCGGCGTCAGGACCTTGAACTCGCGGGCCGACTTCTCGCCCTTTACCGCGTAGCCGACGATGTCAATCTTGTCCATGTCCGGCTCCAGGATCCACTTGTGGCAGCGGTGATCGGGCAGCCTTTCCTGGAAAATAGTGTTCTCCCCGTTCACTTTCAGCACGATGCCGTACCGCCCTGGCTTGTTGCGCACGATCCGAAAGGAGACCTTCTCCCCGAGCTGTGGAGGGCGAATCACCGCCTTGCCGCTGGTGGTATTGAAGGGGACCTTGCTCTTGCCGTACCAGATCTCCAGCGTGACTGGCGCCTCCGAGGCGTCGTCGAGCGGGTAAGGCTCGGCCTTCGACTTGACCTTGGCCGCGCTGGCAACGGCCTTGCTGGGATCGACCTGGTTGATCTTGCCGCCCGTGAAGAAACCGCGCACCAGGAAGCTTTCACCCATCTCGCTGAGCAGCTCGCTCTCGACGGGGACGGTGAAGGCGACAGTCCGCTCGCGCTTGGGCACGCTGCTCTGGCTGTCGATCGGCCCCATGACGACTTTCATTTCGCGCAGGTCCGGACTGATCACCGCGACGCCTGTCACCAGGGCGTCGGGCTTCGCGCTCTTGTTCCCCCAGGCCAGGGGATAGCTGGCACTAAACAGAACCTGGCGTCCTTGCGGGTTGAGATGGCTGGCTCCTTGCAACCTGGCAGCGACGGCACTGACGTCTTGCAGAATGCCCAGCTGACGGTCCGGAGCTGGGTCGTTGACCAGCACCAGGGCCATCTCGACACGCTGGGCCAGGCTCAGATTCAGGGTTCCCACGCTGTCGCTGTAGTCCGCCGCTCCCTTCTTCACACGGAACTTGAGCACCCCTACGTTCTGGTAGCCTTCCTCGCGCAAGTTCTTCATGAGTGCAGGGGCGTGCTTGAGCATTTCCTGCTCGAGAGCCCCCGCTTGCGCAACATCCGGCGTCCAGGCCAGCCAGCCGAGGACGAGCAAGGCTGCCAGTCCAACGGGCCCCTGCCGAGGAGGGCCGAGACCAGTCCAGAATGAAGTGGAACCCGCCATGAGACGCTCCTTCATATTGCAAGCCCCTTCAGGGGCGCGGATAGTACACGATGACCGGCGAAACCAGGCCGGTCAACAACTTAAACGGAGTTCTGAGCCGAGCCGGACAGGGAGCGCAACAAATGCCAGCATCCGCCGAGCCAGCGCGCCCTGGCTTCCTGCACCATGATCGGGGCGGAGATAGCGTCTCGAGATCGCGCAATATCCACGGAGTGGTCGCAGCTCTCCGAGCGGCTCAATTTGGGGAAGCTGGGCAATCTGACGTTGTCTCGGCCAGCTTGCGGATCCCCTGCTGGAGCGCGATGCGCAATAAATAAAACTCGCTGCTCCTGCTTCCCCCGTTCGATTCTGCTCGCGATTTCCAGGACCAAATGAGGGTGTCTCCCCCAGCAAGGGCGATCCTTACGGCCCAGGTGCGCAACATTTTCGTTCGTGTTCATCGCTGGGCTCCTCCGAAACCTGGACTACCGCCCCCGGCGCGCACCCCGGCCGACGGGCGACACCTTGCATCGTACCCCTGAGCATGTACTTTTGTCAATGTTGGATGTCCTGTCAGCTGCGCAGTGCTCCTCGGACCAGCACGCGCGGCCGCTGCGAACTTCCGGCCCCCAAGAACCCAGCTTGATCCGGTTCCCATTGTCGCTATAGTCCGCCCGCCTTGGAAGGAAGGGACTGTGCGCGCCAGCGGTGCGTGCCGAGTAAGGGCGTTGACCTAGGGGAGGGACAGAGCGTGAACCGCACAATTCTGCAGGGTGTGGCGTGCCTGGTGGTCGTTTTAGCACACGCACCGATCGTACTCGCTCAGCCGGAGTTGCCCGGGCGCCCCACTCCTCAGCCGCCGGCCCCCGTTCTCACGCCTCCCCCGGCTCCCATGCCGCCGCGAGTGATCCGGCTGGTGGCGGATGAAGACCAGCTGCCCGCCGTGCCGCAGGAGAACGCTCCCGCCGCCGCGGACGCGCCCATGAGCAAGCAGGAGCCCGCAGTCAGCCTCGAATGGTCCAGCCCAGCGATGTTGCGGCTGGGTCAGCCGGCGCAGTGCATGCTGACCGTGCGGAACACGAGCGGCTCGGCGGTGCATGGCGTCGTGGTTCGCCAGCGCGTGCCGGCCGGCGTCGTGGTCAAGGCCGCGGAACCGCGTGCCGGCGGCGAGGGGCCGATCATGGTCTGGGAACTCGGCACGCTCCAGCCAGGCCAGGAACGCCGCATTCAGTTGCAACTGGTTCCCGAGAAGAAAGGCGACCTCGATTGCCAGGCGACGGTGACGTTCACCGGCGCAGCCACGGCTCGGTTAAAGGTCCGCGAGCCCAAGCTTACACTGAAAGCCGCCGCGGTCGAAAAGGTGATGATCGGCGATTCCGCCACGCTCACGCTGACCATCAGCAACTCGGGCGACGGCGTTGCCGAGGCGGTCAAGGTCAAGGCCACGCTGCCCGAGGGGCTGGAGCATGCCCGCGGCAAGGTCATTGATTTCGAGCTGGGGAATCTCGCTGCGAATGAGACCCGTACGGTGCAGCTGGTCTGCGCCACCAGGTCCGGCGGAGAGCAGAAGTTCGAGGCGGTCGCCACCGCGGAAGGGGAACTGACCTCCGCCGATTCGGCGACCGTTGAGGTCATGCTGCCCCGTCTGGACATCGTCGCCAGCGGTCCGAAGCTCCGCTATCTCGACCGCCAGGCAACCTACGTCATCCAGGTTGTCAACGCCGGCTCGGCCCCGGTCCAGAATGTCACGGTAAACGACGTGCTCCCGGCCGGCTTCAAGTTTGTGAGCGCCACCATGGGCGGCAAGCACGATCAGCCGACGCGGAGCGTCAGCTGGTTCATCGGCGACCTGACTCCCGGCCAGTCGCGCGAGGTCAGCGTGACCGCCCTGGCCGTGCAGCCTGGCGAGCACCGGCACAAGGTAACCGCCAGTGCCGCGCGGGGCCTGAAGGCCGAGACGGAAGCCGTCACCCGCGTCGATGGCCTGTCCGCCCTGTTGATGGAACTCGTCGATCTGGACGACCCCGTTGAGATCGGGTCGGACACGAGCTACGAGATTCGCATCACTAACACTGGCTCCAAGACCGAGACCAATCTGCAACTCGTCTGCACGATTCCGGACAAGATGGAGTTCCTCGGCGTGCGTGCTCCGGCTGGAGTGAAGCACAAGGTGCAGGGCAAGGAAATCGTCTTCGAGCCTCTGCCGAAGCTGGCCCCGCGGGCCGACGTCGTCTTCAAGGTGCAGGTGCGCGGCACGGCCCCAGGCGATCTGCGCTTCCGGGCTCGCATCACCTCGGACGGTCTCTCCGATCCTGTTTTGAAGGAAGAGAGCACGAAGGTGTACGGCGAGTAGCTTGCGGTTGCTGTTAAATCCTGAGGGCCGTGGCGAGTCGATTCGCCGCGGCCCTTTCGCTTTGCATTGGCCTCCAGGCGGAGCAGCCGAGTCGTGACGCCTCTCCGGCATGGGCATCCGCCAGTCCTGGCATTACCATAAGTGCTGTGCAAAGAATGTCCGCCCGCCCCATGGTGAACAGCGAGGAGGGTGCAGCCTTGTGGTTTCGCAGGAGTGCAGGATGGCTTGTCGTTGCTGGAATCTTCGGGCTGGCGGCGGCTGATTGGCCCGAGTTCCGCGGGCCGACCGGCCAGGGCCTCGTGCCGTCGGGCCGACTTCCGGTCGAGTGGGGAGCTGGGAAGAACATTGCCTGGAAGCAGGCGATTCCCGGCAAGGGCTGGTCGTCGCCGATCCTGGTCGGCGGGCGAATCTTCCTGACCACGGCCGTGCCGACAAGCGACGACAAGAACGCCGACCAGTCGTTGCGAGCGCTTTGCCTCGACGCCGCCACGGGGCGAATCCTCTGGGACACAGAAGTCTTCAAGCAGGATGGCGAGAGCGCGCCGAGCATTCACTCCAAGAACAGCCACGCCAGCCCGACGCCGATCAGCGACGGCAAGAAGCTCTGGGTTCACTTCGGCCACGAAGGGACGGCATGCCTGGACCTGGACGGCAAGGTTCTATGGCGGAACCAGGCCAATCGCTACCAGCCTGTGCACGGCAACGGCGGGTCGCCGATCCTGGCGGGCCAGGCGCTAATCTTCAGCATCGACGGCAGCGACCGCCAGTGCGTCCTCGCCCT
>Ga0073934_10005304_pt1 | contig 20152 bp, 15 predicted proteins | sample LarsenN4metaG_FD_76834 | JGI IMG/M metagenome (GOLD analysis project Ga0073934, IMG submission 76834) | Hot spring sediment bacterial and archeal communities from British Columbia, Canada, to study Microbial Dark Matter (Phase II) - Larsen... ... | reverse complement strand
GGTTTCAGTTACTCAAACGCATCCAATCTCACGCTGATATTGCGGCTCATTTTGGGTTCGATATTGACCTCAAACCTCGCTTAGAATCGGCTTATTGAGAATGCTGCAAGATCTCAGTTAACTCATATTGAGCTTGCATCGAAGCCTCAAAATGGTCAATGCCGTACTTTGCAATAAAGAAGCCATGTGGCATATACAGAAACGGAGCCATGCCTGACGCTTGCGTTTGATCGAGTGTTGGCCCCAACGAATTGATCAGAATTGCGATCGCGGTTTCGTAATTACTTGGTAAATGGCAATGCAGCGCGTCTGCAATTTTCCAACCGCGTGCCATTAAATCCAGCTCATCATACCCATTTAGCGCATCTTTGATAAATGCTGCGGCGGGAAATGTAGGAGATACCGCAAAAACCATTGCAGCTATTTTGCGAGGGATGTCTGCTCCAAATTGATTCTTCAGTGGTTCCGCCAAGCCAACTCTCCTCTAGTCAGACACCAAGGTTAGCAAAGTAAGACATATATACTAATTCATGATTCTTGTTTGTTCAACAGTAAGTATTATTTATTTGTGGGAAATCACGTCAATTTAATCTAATCCCATAGATGAATCTCAGAATCACTGAGACATGCAACGTTTAGAGTTGATAGAGAGATTGTCGTTTGCTTTGTGATCTAAGTGGGGGTGGGGCGATCGCGGTTTTGATTCTGTGAGTCTAAGCCACCTTACACCCACAGAACCCATTAACCTTTGACACACATCACCTGCTTTAAAGTGGCGACCACTTCAACCAGATCGGATTGATTGGCCATCACTTGTTCAATCGGCTTGTAAGCACCTGGAATTTCATCCAATACCCCTTCATCCTTACGACACTCAACTCCTTGAGTTTGTTGAATTAAGTCATCCAGGGTATAAGCTTTTTTGGCCTTAGCACGAGACATCAACCGTCCTGCCCCGTGAGAACAGGAACAGTAGCTCTCGACATTTCCTTTGCCTTTGACAATAAAAGACTTAGCCCCCATTGAGCCGGGAATAATGCCGTAGTCCTCTATTTGTGCCCGGACTGCCCCTTTACGCGTGATGTAGACAGATTCATTAAAATGAACCTCTTGCTCCGCGTAGTTGTGGTGGCAGTTCACTTGAATCGTCGGCTTAAACGGTTTGCCGCCTGCAACATGTTGCTCAACAACCCGCTTAAATCGGTTCATCATCACAACCCGATTAAATAATGCATAGTTTTGTGCCCACTGGAGGTCATGCCAATATGCTTCGAATTCAGGAGTCCCCTGAACAAAATGAGCCAGGTCAGGATCGGGTAGTCTTAAACCTGCCAACTTTGCCAGATTCTTTGCCGTTTCGATGTGGCGCTGTGCCAGCATATTGCCGATATTGCGAGACCCCGAATGCAGCATCAGCCAAACCGATCCATCGGTATCAATACAGCACTCAATAAAATGGTTTCCACCGCCTAAAGAACCCATCTGCTTTAACGCTTTGGACTCTAGATTTTGAACTTTAGAATGTAAATCTTTGAAACTTCTCCAACCTTGCCAGTTTGAGGCTTCTTTATCTACATTAGAGTTCTCATTAAAGCCAACGGGAATTAGCTTTTCTATATCCAAGCGGATCTTTTTTAACTTACCATCGAGCTGTTCAGCCTGGTAGGGAGTTTTCAGCGCACACATTCCACAACCAATGTCTACACCAACGGCTGCCGGAATAATTGCAGCTTTTGTGGCGATAACTGAACCAACGAGAGCGCCCTTGCCTAGATGCACATCTGGCATCAAAGCAACATGCTTGTGAACAAAAGGCAAGGAAGCAACGTTCTTCGCCATTTGTAGCTCATCGTGCCCTAATTCATGTCCAGCCCAAGATAAAACTGGAACCGACGTGGAGACCTGTAACTTTTCGTAAGGCATAATTTACCGTCCTGATTCGTAACGTGATGAAGGATACCCAAAGCAACTACCAGGGCTTGAACGCGTGGCCTTTGCTTCGACAAAAAATATTTGGACCATTGGGTTCTCCCTAAAAGCCGCAAAGATGACTTGTCTGCTGGCTGAAATCCGCTAGAAAGCAAGCCATAGAGATACTACAAAACGAGCATGATCGATTTCTTCAATGATTGGTTGAATGTTCATGTTAGCTCCTCAAAAAACAACCCCCACTGCTGATGGCCAGAAGCGGGGGAGGGGAGGTAAAAGGTTTCCCTATCTGTGTGTCAGGCTCAACCTGCACATCCCGCTGCTGGGTACTAACGCTACCCTGTTCCATTTTGTATTGCCGCGACTCCCCAATGAAAGGGCGCGATCGCCACCTTCAGGCTCAACCTCCTGTCTGTCAAACGGGTACGTCTTCTCAAATGCAAACGGCACCGATGCTTGACCCGCTTTGTTAACTGGGAGGTAGGGCAGGACTTTGGTTAAAGTGGCGAGCAGATGCAGCATGGAAGGTCATTTTATTGAAACGACAAATCTCTCTACTTGTATACTACACTTGTAGTATCGAGCTGTCCACTGCTTCATCAAAGTTACAAAAACGCACGTACAGCCCTGCTTCTCAAGCAAATGGCATCATTTGAGTTTAATTGCACCCACGTATTTAAACAAAAAATAGCCACAGTCAAAAAAAGACTGTGACTACCTAATCAGGAGATTCAGAGAATTTATCTTTTTAAAGTTTCATTGTTGAGAATTTTGGGCCAATTGGCATTAGCTTTGACGATTTTAGTTGCAGTGTCTTGCTTCCATTCTTTTTGAGCATCCAGACTGTAGTTGAGGTAGAGTTTGCCATCACGCACTTCCCAAGCATTTGGAATCGTCGTGGCTAACACACCACCTGCCGCTGCCTTAGAGCAGTATCCGCCATACTGTGGAGCGTATTTTGTGGGATTTTGAGCAAACATATCCCGATGTTTGGCACTCGAAAACAACCATTGCGCACCTTTCCAGCGGTAAGCATATTTTGAATTACCTTCAACGAGTGCATTTTGAGTGAAATAGGCAACAACATCTTGTCCATCGAGCGCGATTCCATTTTCGGTGTAAACGGCTGGGAATCGGGTTTCTGTCATTTGAGCCACTTTTTGAGTTGCGCCAGACTCTAGTGCGACAGCATCGCGAACAACGGCGGCGTTGAGGCTAGTGCTGGTTCCTACAGCCATTAGACCCATAACAATTATGCTAGCCAGGGATTGAACGTTCATCATTTTTGGGGTTATCCTTGATTGTTGAGCGTGTGTGAGTTTACTTGTTCAAGACTGCACAGGACTGAGAAGAACGGTGCGCCTGGTCTATAGCCTAGAGGTTGAATTTGCTTGCCACATGAGTTTTTGCTTAGAAACGCCTAAGAAAAGCAAAAGAAAACACCGGGTTAGCGCTGAAACACCTGGCAATTCTCAAAGCCGCGATCTCTCTAGGGCTATTTGCGTCATGCTTTGCTGCTTTTGGCTGCTTGAGTAAGGTAGGGCATTACTCCGCTGTCGTTTAGTGGAGGGGACTGTCTGAGGCTTAACGAAACCTTAACTACGCTGTGCCGGGTAAACCCAATTGTGCTAATCTGCAAGTACTTAGTCGGCTCTAATGGGGAACAGCCATTAGACGTAAGGGGGAAAGAGCAGTGTAAATCTGCCGCTGTCCCGCAACTGTGATGAGAGCTTGATTGCTTTCTTAGTCAGGATGCCCACCGACTGTCTGAGTCTTTAACAGAGACTTGCAAACCTGTTGTTTTTCATCTGCGAGGTACGGATGATGGTCTATTTAGTTTTGGTAGCGACCAATTTATGGTCGCAATACTTAGTATCTTTTGGGCGATCGCAGGCTACAAATCCTAGTCTCTAGCGTTTCTAGATGGCTTTGCAACCACGCTCTCCGGGATGTTGCAGGTATTCGTTAATTGAGATTGAGGAAATGATTGTATGCGACCGCAAGATAGCACCTGGCAGGGCTGTTTTGGCTACTGGCAGAATTTATTTATTTGTGAAAATTTACTACCTTTAGGGCACGCGTCCTGGTTGGGATTTACGACTCAAGGGCGCGGTCTGTTGGCCTGTGATGTCGCGATCTCGGATACAGGGGCTGTTGATTGGAGTGAGGATGTGGTGGAGTATTCCACCCGGTTTGTCCCAGAGCATGAGATTCCTGCTTATTTGCAAACCCTCAAGCTAGATAGGGCGTTAATCGCTCCCCTGCTGGACACCGTCCAGACCTATCACCCTGATCAAGACATTGTGCTGTTAATTCACGAGAATGGGCAGGTCAACATTAACCTGCTGCGGCATCTGACGATTTCTCCAGCTGAGTGTTATCAACAGGTGCAACGGCGCTGGTCAGAGTTTCAGCTTGATCAGGTTTAGAGGTGTCTATGAGCGAAATCTCTGCCCCGCTGGATTGGCAACAAAACTTGATTTCCAGTAATTTGCTGACCATTGGTTACAATGCGTGGGGCGGCTATTTAGGCGGTGAACGCGGTGCCCTGATTTGCAGCACCAACTCGCCTGCGGTGGGCCTTGCGGGAGAATCGTTTAAGGTCTATTTCGTCCGGAGATCGCGGCTGGCAGCCTTCTTAAATGCCTGGTTAGCGGCACCTGATACGGTGATTTTGCGCCACCACTTTATGAATGCTCATATTTTAGAAGCGGTGGATACTTACAACCCAACCACTGAAGTCGTGCTTCTGCTGGAGTCATTTAATCAGGTGACCTTTTTCTATCTAAAAAACCTACCCATCACTCCTCCCCAGTGCTATGAGCAGGTTTCTCTCACCTGGGCAGAATTTCAACCACCCACTCGTGTACTCCAGAAAGAAAACGTTCAATAATACAAGGGGACATTTTTTAAGGAATTATCTTTTACTGACGACCGTTCAATTCAATATGCTCAGGCATTATCTCTACCGCTCTGGAAAAATTCCAACTTCAGTTCATCCATTTGTCAAACAGGAGTTACTCGATCCATCCAATTCAGCACAACGCTTTCAACTGAGACGCATCATAGGCCGTATACAAATTATTGTCTTCCCTATACTGCGTGTAATTTTCTGTAAAAAGACTAAACATTAACGAGTTTGACTTAAACCATTTAACATGATTAACACTTTTTTACTGGCGATCGCTCTGTTCCTTTTCCTCTTGCTGTTGGGGTTAGCACTCTATCTGTTGTTTCCCCGCAAGTATCAATCAACCGATTCTGTTGCAAGTTCTTACGATGATTGGACGAATGATGGCATTTTAGAATTTTACTGGGGTGAGCACATCCATTTGGGCCACTATGGTTCGCCTCCACAACGAAGAGACTTTCTCAAAGCAAAGGAAGACTTTGTGCATGAAATGGTGCGCTGGGGCGGTCTTGATTGCCTCCCTGCAGGTACAACCGTTTTAGATGTGGGCTGTGGCATTGGTGGCAGTAGTCGAATTTTGGCGCGAGATTATGGATTTGTTGTCACAGGTGTGACGATTAGCCCCAATCAAGTCAAACGTGCGCAAGAGCTAACTCCATCTGATCTGGCGGCGCAGTTCCAGGTCGATGATGCGATGGCGCTCTCTTTCCCCGATGCTAGTTTTGATGTGGTCTGGTCGATCGAAGCAGGCCCCCACATGCCAGATAAAGCGATTTTTGCGAGAGAACTTCTACGCGTGCTGAAACCAGGCGGCATTTTAGTCGTTGCTGATTGGAATCAACGGGACGATCGCCAAAAGCCGTTGAACTTTTGGGAAAAAACAGTCATGCAGCAACTTCTAGATCAGTGGGCACACCCAGCCTTTGCCAGCATTGAGGGATTTTCGGAGTTGTTAGAGGCAACCGGATTAGTTGAGGGAACAGTCGTCACCGCCGATTGGACAGAGCCGACGCTTCCTTCATGGCTGGATTCAATCTGGCAGGGCATTGTGCGGCCCGAAGGCTTAGTACGTTTTGGTGTATCAGGTTTTGTCAAGTCTGTGCGAGAAGTACCAACCTTGTTATTGATGCGGTTGGCATTTGGGGCTGGGCTATGCCGCTTTGGCATGTTTCGCGCGGTGAGAGCCAACCGTGCAGTGCCAGCGATAGAGATGATCAAAAGCCAGACCGCTCCGTTGTAGTTTGAAGGAAAGACCGTGAGACAAGAAACCTTATTTGTTTGTATTCTTTGCCGATTTTCTCAACCTGAACCAGTTCACGAGAATTTAAGTGGTGGGCAACGGCTGTTTAACCAACTTCAAGAGCAGCTAGAAACTTCAGGAAACGCTGAGCATATCAAGCTCCAACCTGTTCGGTGTATGGGTGCCTGCGATCGCTCCTGTGTCGTGTCATTTGCTGCTCCCAACAAACTCACCTTTGTTTTGAGTCAACTCTCGCCCAACGATGCAGTCCCAGACCTGCTCGAATTTAGCCATCAATACATGGCTTGCTCAGATGGCAAAGTCCCTTACAAAGAACGCCCCACAACAGTGAAGCAGAAAATTCATGCCGTTCTACCTTCCGTATCAGCCTATCCTTGATCAGCCCTTGCCAGTCTCACCTACTGCTTCATCTGCTCTGTTGCGTTGAAAGTCAAAATACAAACAAGCACATTACACAGTTCTTCAGGCAAACTACCAGGGCGATCGCGGTTGTAACCGTCGCCTCACCTCACCTGTATCTTCTGCAAATGATCAGAGTACTAACCTTACTACCCGCACCGTATCGCTAGCTAACCATTCAACCCCTACCCGCATCACCTTGCGGGGGTTGTAGGGGAGTGAGGCCCCTACATCGCGGGGGCGCGGGGAAGTCCTCCGATCTTGCGGCTCCGCCGCCCCCAAATCTTTGTTTTACTCCCATCACAAAGGCTTTTCTCAGAGAAGTTTTTCCAAATCCGTACCCTTTTACGTCCTAGCCAAACTCTGAAAGGTCTTGGTTTGCACCAAGTGCTGCATTATAGAGTCGATCCGCCAATTCTGTAATTTCCCTGCGCATCGTTAGTTTTTCGAGCCAACGCGTAGGAATTCCAGATTCACCATAATACGCCCCAGCAACCTGCCCACAAATAGCAGCGGTTGTGTCAGCATCGTCACCCAAGTTAGCCGCCGTAAGAATCGCTTGTTCATACGTATCGGTCGTCAAAAAGCACCAAAGTGCTGCCTCTAAACTCGCGACGACATATCCCGTTCCTCGAATCAGATTGACTGCCTTATCACGATATTCACCTCTTGCGATCGCTTGCAGGGAAGGCGATTCAACAAGTTCGGGTGCGTGTCCAAACAAAATCTCTGTTTTGCTCGTGCCTGACAGTGCCCGAAACAAAATACTGCCAAACAAACGACTTGCCTCAACACACTCCACTGCACCATGAGTTGTACGCGCACTCTCACCCGAAAAATGTAAAACGCGATCGCGATCGGGGAAGTAAAACATCGGCACCGGAGCCAGTCGCATTAAACAACCATTACCAGCCGTTCTGGGATGTGTGGAGCCGCTGAAGGGGTTGCCAGATGTTTTGTATTGGGCTAAGGCTTGACGAACCGTATTACCAATGTCAAAGCATTTTCCGGTGCTGCTGAGATAACCAAACTCAAACCAGTTGGAGTAGCGATCCATTTGGTCTTTGGCATCAAACTGACCAACTTCGATTAAACTTGTCGCCAAACACAAGGCCATCGATGTATCGTCTGTCCATTGACCCGGTTGAAGATTAAACGGGCCACCACCCTCCATATCTTGAATTGGTGGAAACGATCCACGAGACTGAAACTCAACCGTTGTACCAACGGCATCTCCTGCTGTCAGCCCTAACAAACATCCTCGAAATCGCTCTGCTAAATTCATAAACTGTTTATTGTATTTAACACTATTCTACGTGTGGCTTAGATCACTTCTCAAATCAGGAAAAGTCCTAATCTTCTAGTGGTCTGCCAAGCCAACTTTGCCAGGTAGAGAAAACGAATGACCAATGACCAATGGCTCAGTCACGAGCGAACCTGCAAAGTCCTTTTGGTGAACTACTAGCCTGACACCCACTATTACCCTTTAAATCAAAGCTGTCAGGAAAACCTGCGTCATCAAACAAGTTAATGGACTGACTGACAAAACTCAACCCGTCTACTCTTTGAGCTTCCAGCGCGAGCGGCTCTCGACCCAACTGTTTTGTTTAAAACTCCTTTGCCCCTTGTAGAAGAAGGGCTGAGAGATGAGGAAAAAGATTTGTCAGGCAACCAGGGTTCATGTGTCACTCAAAACATCCTTTGCAATGGTTGGTTTTGCACTTATGATTGATGTTAGTTGCACATGAGAATAATCAGTCTCATTGTCCTTTAGTGCAATTCGTTCTGACTTTTACTGGAAACTAAATATGCCACAAACACGTAGCCGAGGTACGCGAGCATCGGTTGTTAAGCCCGAAGTCATGGGTCAAGTTGCTGGTTTCTTAGGGGAGTTGCCCGACAAACCCAAAGATCAACTTTCACTCAAAGAGGCGATCGCTGAGTTGTCAGAACAGATTCAGAGTGCTTTTGACAAAGGTTACACTTATCCAGAAATTGCAGAGATTCTGCATGATCATGGTATTCAAATCAGTGCTTTTACTCTAAAAAGTTATGTGCCGCGTGGGCGCAAAAAGACTTCTGCTAGAAAGACCGGCACAACTAAGAAAACGCGTAAGCCCACAGAAGGAGTTACAACTGTGATTCAAGAGCCTGCTCAGGCACCAGCAAAAGCCGCGAAACCAAAGGCGAGTGAAACGCCAGCAACGACACGCAAACCAGCTGCAAAGGCTGCCTCTACCACTAGCACAACAACCCGCAAGCCAACGAGTCCAACCACTCGTAAGCGAAAAACAACATAACCTTTAATTCAATCCATTAGTCTTGCGATCGCATCTATGATTGGGCATCTCTTAACACCTAACAAGATTTTAGATGAACAAATAGACCCTATTGGTGCGATCGCAATGATAGATCCTTGAGCGCTCAACATTGTTTCATTCTTATTCCTAAGAGGCTTTTGAATTCAATTCATTAAAGGTTAAATTGGGTTGCGAAGTGCTCTTCTCAATCCCATATTGCGGCTTATAGACATGTAACCTTTTGCCGACCCAGTATTCGTTTCCGTCTTTTAATGCTTTAAACGCAAGTCCTTGAGGGTGAAATACAACGGAGAGATGATCGATCGCTCCGTAATAAAGTCGGACTGTCATACTTACCAGTCTTGTCTCAGGAGAAATGACTTCCCAAACTCCCTGCCAGATGGTGCCAACTCGCATAGTTCCGTCGGTGAAAATTTCCCAAGGGATCCGGTGGTAATGATGGGGTTTAGAGGCACAGGCAACTTGCCAGAGAGTATTATTTAAAGTCTCTGATAGTGGAACTTGAGGTACTGCCTCATAATCTGGGCATTTGCAAATTGGATACTGTGCAACTCTTTCGGCAGGAAGTGATTGCAGATGCTTCCAAAATTCCCAGTAGTAAGGGTTCACTGCGCATCCAAGATCATAAATGCTTTTTTGCCATGTGTAAAATTGGCAGTTTTCGCAATGTGAAAGCATACTAGAAGTTCCAACGGGGGTAGGCTGTTTGGCTGATGTGCTTATCATCTAGCTTTTAGTGCGGCTACAAGGTGATTTATCACTGTTGGGACTTGTGTTTTACCTCTAGCTAAAGAATGACGCAAAACACTTCTGGGGTGTGTTCTCTGTCACGTAGGGCGAGTAAGGTAGAAAAGTATTTCCTGAGAAAGGCCGTCCATCATTGGCTTAGCAATATATCGAAGTCTGAAAATGGACACTGATGCTAAGTAACCTAACAATTGATGGAAAAGCCTGAAAAACGTCGTTGTTAAATGGAGCTAAACCTACTGCGATCGCATCCTCTCCGAAATTTGCGTGAGTGAGGTTCAGCAACAATCTTTGCGTATAGTGGTAGTCATCTAGGTTAGGACGCAGTGCAGGGGTTCCACCCCTGGCTGGGGGCGCAGCACCCTCAACCTCATTTATTTTCAATCTCTTAAACCAACTGGTGACAGCAATGATTGTCTCTCAAATGATGCACCTTGAGCTTAACTTGAGCTTAATCACGTTTTTCACAAGGAAGCGATCGCGTTGGTGAATCCTCAGCGATCGCCAATTAGGTTGTTATCATCATAGACATAGGGTGCCCAAAGGGTAACGCAGGCTGAATCAGACGATATTAAAAGTTAACACTAGCATCGAGTGACGGTTAAGAATATCGACGCTCTAGTTCTAATTTTCAGCTAACGTTTCTAAAAAAAGAGTTTTACCTTTGCACCACTTTGTTAGTAGTAAAGGTATCTTATCTTGATGCCATAGAAGATAGAAAAGTAAACAGTATTCCATTAAAATAATGTAGATAACAGCAACCGCGATCGCAGTGTAGCTCGATTGCGAGCTAAGGAGAAGCTGAATGGTGATAACTTATCGAATTGCAGCGATCGAAGATTTATCGGTTTCTCTAGAACTGGTGCAAGAGTTTCATCTAGAAGAACGCTTGCCTTTCAATGCGTCTCTTGATCGACCTGTGTTAGCTGATTTCTTGTCTAATCCGAATTTGGGGCGAATGTGGCTAATCGAGGAAAGGGACGAAGTGCTTGGCTATATTCTGGTGACGTTTGGCTACAGCCTGGAGTTTCGGGGACGAGACGCGTTTATCGATGAGTTTTACCTGCGATCGCTATACCGACGACAAGGTATTGGAACTCAGACACTAGCATTTGCAGAAGATGCATGTCGTGATCTTGGTATAAAAGCACTTCATCTAGAAGCTGATTTTAAGAATCCTGATGCTCAGCGTCTCTACAACAGAACCGGATATGCCCAACACGATCGCGTCTTGATGACTAAGTTGCTGACAGAGATGTCCTAGTCTATTCATAAGCACCTTAAAGACTGCCTGCGAAGCTTGCTGAGTTTTGCCTGGTGCCTATAGCAAGATTCAACGATAGATCTTGCTATCAAATAGCATAACAACACGAGTGATGAATCCTGTGAATAAGGTATGGATATCTATGAGCAACTAGATCAAGACAGGCTCAAGAAGCGACGGGTAGAATTGGGAATACTATGGAGTGCCAATACGTAGCAGATATTTTATTCTTTCAAGAGCAAAACACTCTCATAATCTTTCATATCTAGGAACTGCTCAAGTTGAATGGTGCCAATTTTTTGAAATCCTTGTTTGTTGTGAAAATCTAATGACCGTAAATTTTTGACGGGTTTGGTGACAACAAACGCTGTAAAGAATGAGTCTGGAAATTCATGGTACAGCGATTCATACAAAAAACGAGCAATTCCTTGACTTGTGTGTTCAGGCCTGACAGCGACCACCTGAATGTAGCGATTACCATCTCTAGTGACTAGATTTTTGTAAGTATCATCTTCCCAATAAACTTGCTCTAAAAAGTCAGAGGTAATGCGAGGAGTTGATACAGCAATATATCCAAGGATTTCATTGCTGGTACCAGTCGCAACAAAATACTGAACTTCTTCCTCCTGTTTCTTTAAGAGTTCATCCTCTGTTACCTCACACAACAAGAACCCCTGCTGAGTTGAAGTTGCTTTGCTTCGAACATTTACATTATGGATAGCACAGATAGCCGATATATCCTGATTGATTGCAGTTCTGAAGTTCAGGTTTTGAATTTGCGAAAGACTCAAGTAAATTCTCCTGTCACTGATTTTGTTGATTTTGTTGTATAGAAAAGATAACAACAGATTGTGAGTTTAGATGGTAGTTTGAAAGACAAAGAGAATGAATCTTATAAGAGCCGAACAACTAAATGGGGAAAGTTTACTGACTAGCGATCGCTTTGAGAGAATCAGTCTTTCGCTAAACCAAATGGAATGAGTTGCAAAGGTATTGAATTGAGCAGTAATCCTAGCTTGAGCCGATCTGAGCTAGATTGCAAAAGGTTGTCTGAAAAATCTTTTTCGCTACACCTTGTTTATTTCTCAGGTCAGGTAGAACTGCTGTAATTTATTAATCGTCACATATCTTAAATTCTTGAATTTTCTTCGGTAGAAGAAGTGCTATTTAACTTTGGCAAAGATTGACATAATTTGATTATATTGATAAGCCGATCGCTCATTTTTTTCTTAAGGGACACGTATTATCCTCTGTGATGCTGGATTGACTATGGTTCTTGGGCGATCGTGCCATGTCATCTAATTTGATTAAGAGCTTTAGTAGAACTGATGTCATTCTTCATCTGACTTAACCTTGCAAGAAGGGGTGAGAAATTATTATGGTGGTACACGTTCTGACATCTGAAGCATCCACTAAATAATTTTCGAGTCATTTAAGAGATAACCTGGGTCGTCCTTCAGATGTCTTGCTAAGTTGTTCAATCCCTTGTTCGCAGGAAAAAGTACTATGTCGTATCGTCGGTTTGTCTATCAAGTTGCTACAGCTTTGGCAGTGACAGGAATGGTGGTTTCGATCTCGCTCGTTGAAGCCACAGCACAGACCATCCTAAAAAATGGGCAAGAAGTCACTGGGCTTGTTCGCACAAACTCCCGCACCTATCGATTCACAAACCAATCTGTAACTGGTAGCCCTGTGCAGTCTGCAGCAGGAGATGAGTACACTTTTACTGCTCGACAGGGAGATCAGATTGAGGTTGGCGTTGATGTTGTATCGGGTAGCAAATTACAACCAATTCTGGTGCTAATTTCTGCGCGTTCTGGCAGGCAAGTAGCCTTCAGCACCAAAGACACATTGAGTTACAAAGTACCGTTGGCTGGAGAGTATCGCTTACTTGTGCTGGCTAGAAATAAAACTGTCGGTCGATATGTGGTAGCTGTTAGTGGTATAACAGGCACAACAGCATCTCAACCCACTAATCCCTCAACAAGTAATCCGGCAGCTTCAGATCCCCGACGGCAAAAATTACAACGCGATTATGGCTTGACAACACTAGATGCATGTCCGGCAACAACCAGTAATTTAGTTGTGGTGACATTCAACGAGTATGGGCAAGTCTATACTTATTGCGCCAATCCGACCCGTTTAGTTAAAGCGGGAGAGTACGTTTATGACATTGCCAATGATGAGTTGAAGCCAAGAACCGTTGCGCAAACACCAGGCACATCGACAACTAATCCTTCTGCCTCAGATCCCCGACGGCAAACATTACAACGCGACTATGGCTTAACTGTACTGAATGCCTGCCCAGGAACAACCAGTAATTTGGTTGTGGTGACGTTTAACGAGTATGGGCAAGTTTATACCTATTGCGCTAATCCAAACCGTTTCGTTAAGGCAGGAGAGTACATTTATGATATTGCCAGTAATGAGTTGAAACCAGCAACCGTGGGGCAGACGCCTGGTACATCTACGCCTAACGCTTCAACAACTGATCCTCGCCGTCAACTGTTGCAAACCGAATTTGGCCTGTCTGTTTTGGATACGTGTCCTCAAGTGAAAACTTCGTCTGTTGTAGTTTATTTCCAAGAAAATAGTCAGGTTTATACCTATTGTGCGACGCCCAATCGAGTCTTTCCAGCCGGGGAATATGCATATAACCCTAATACACGCAATTTGCAGTCAACTAAACGAGAGGAACAGTGTACAGTCTCACTCGGTGGTGTCTGTATTGTCAAATAGGTCAAGACTCCGTGATCACCTTACTGTCACCGTAGTTTAGGTCACATAAGTGATAATCACTTCCGACTAATTTAGATCTACTGAACCAGTAGGTAAATGCTCTACGCTTTCCTACTGGTTTAATGTTGCAGCCGTTCTACGAGTACGATCGCACTTCCTCTAATTGGACTTTAGATGATCTGCAATCTTCCACTTTATGTAAGAGCGAGTAGCTGTTCGCCTCTTCTAAATGAGATGTATTTTTTGAATTAGTCCAAATTCCAGTTAACCATGATCTTAAGCTGCGAACCATTGTCTCAACTCTGGCAAATAACGCGCTGTGAGAATGCCACCGATCAAGCCAAACAGGTGCCCCTGCCAGGATATCCCACGGTGTGAAGGCAAGATACCCCAAATTAGAGGACCATAGAGTAAGACAACGAGGGCCGCAATAGCCGCAGAGAAAAAATCTTGCTCAAAGTAACTCCGCGACAATAAGAAGCCAAAATAGCCAAAAATAATGCCACTTGCGCCAATATGCAGAGAATTAGATGCCCCAAATAACCAAACGCCGAGACCACTGACCAGCCAGATAACAGCTGTGGCGATCGCAAAATCAGCACTACCGCCTAGCATCGTCAACCAGCCCAGAACAGCCAGAGGAACCGTGTTGGCGATCAGATGATTCCAAGTACCATGTAGCAGCGGTGCAAACAAGACCCCCCGTAGCCCAATGGAAGTGCGGGGAATGATGCCAAAGCGATTTAAGCGATGCCTGAATAACAGTTGATCGATAATCTCCAGTGCCCATATCAGTAAGATAAAGCCACCGAGAATTTGGGCTTGAAGTTCAAAATTATTGGCAAGAGATGACATTGATGACAAACAACACTTTTCAGTTAATAAGTCTAGGGTATCAGTGGATGCACGTTTCAAGCCTGTGAGTTTAACGTGCAATATCAACTTCAACAAGGGGCGCTTATCTTAAAAGATCGTGGAGAGTTTGCAAAAGATGGTTGAGTGTATAAGGTTTGACTAAGAATGCGTTGGCACCTGCAGCCAGTGACGCTTCTCGATTACTAGATAACCCACTCATCGCAATGATCTTAACTGATGGGTTGATTTGCTTCAATTTCTGGATGAGTAAAACGCCATCCATCGTGGGCATCATAATGTCTAGAATGACTAACCCAATTTTAGACTGATGTTGTGTGTAAAGCGCGATCGCCTGGGCACCACTATTGGCAGACAACACAGTGTAGTTGAGGTTTTCTAGTAAAGCCTGAGTGCTTACTTGTACGGCAGGGTCATCATCAACACTTAAAATGAGTTCACCGTTGCCTTCTAAAAACGCCTGAGATGGTTGCGATTGGTTTGGGTTGGCGTCAATTAGCGGCAGGTACACTTTCATCTGTGTGCCTACTCCAACCTCACTAAAGACCTGCAAAAAGCCACCATAGTTTCTGACAATGCCTAATACAGTTGCCAGTCCCAGACCACTTCCTTGCCCAAGCGGCTTAGTCGTAAAGAAAGGGTCAAAGATATGTTCACGAATTTCTAGTGGAATCCCTGTACCTGTGTCGGCAATGGTAACAGCGACATAATTACCAACCTGCGCATCCAGGTTTGCCTGGGCAAAGGCAGGGTCAACAAAGTAAGGCGCGATCGACAACGTGAGTGTTCCACCATCAGGCATGGAATCGCGTGCGTTCACACAGAGGTTCATGAAAACCTGGTGCAAGTAGGTAGAATCAGCAAAAACAAACCAGTCCGCCGTCGTGGGAATACTCTGCTGAATCGCGATCGCTCTTGGAAATGTTTGTTGAACGACGCTGATGACTTCCTGTAGGACGGTCGTGAGTAGAACTGGACTGCATTCGCCGCTGGTGCCTCTGGTAAAAGTCAGAATTTGTTTAATCATATTTGCGCCACGCTTAGCGCTGTCTTCGATCACTTTCACCATCTCGCGCGATCGCTGATCGAGGCCGGGTTGCTTCAAATTCAAGAGTTGAGAAATTGCCACAATCGGAGTCAGAACATTGTTGAGGTCATGGGCAATGCCTCCGGCAAGAGTTCCTAAACTCTCTAGCCGCTGCGCTCGGTAAAACTGGGATTCGAGGCGTTTCTTTTCAGTGATGTCAGTTGAGATGCCACAAACTGCATACGGTACGCCAGCCGCATCACAGAGGCGAAACTTAAGCGTAATGTAGGTATGTTCTCCATCTGACATCGGCACAAGTTGTTCAGTTTGCATCAGTTGCCCCGTTTCAAACACCCTCTGGTTAGCGTCAGCAAATGGGTCGGCAACGTCCTTTGACCAAAATTCATAAATATTTTTGCCAATCAAGCTGTCCGGGGTTGTAGAAAGCGCTTCAGCACAAATCTGATTAGCAAATAGAAAGTTGTTTTGAGCGTCAAGCAGGTAGATAGCGGCTGGTGAGTTGTTTAGAATTGTTTGCAGGCGTTGCTCACTTTCTCGTAGGGCCTGTTCTGCCTGTTTCTGCTCAGTAATATCAAGCCCAATGCTGACATAACCGATCGTCTCGCCAGCCCCTGATTTCATCGCCGCTGCCTGTGTCGCGACCCAACGAACTTCGCCTGTAGGGGTCAACAGCCTGTATTCATGGAAAAATTCATTATTGGTTTCCAGGTACATAGTCCAGGCGTCCATGAGGGCAGCGCGGTCATCGGGGTGAACAGCAGAGAGCCAACCTGTTCCGAGCGACGCTTCAAAACTTAAGCCTGACATTTCCTGCCAGCGCTCGTTGCTGTAGAGACAAACACCATCGGCATTCGCTTGACAGATAGCGATCGGTGCGGCAGCATTCAAGCTGCGAAAGCGTTCTTCACTTTCTTCTAAAACAGATTGCATTTGTTCGCGGGCTAGTAACTCACGCTGAGTTTGCTCATACAGCTCTGACTGTTGAATCGCGATGCTGACCTGAATTGCTAACTGCTGCAATAAGTCAGTTTCACTGGTTTGCCATTGGCGAGGAGCGCTGCACTGATGCGCAAGCAGTAAACCCCAAAGACTTTCGCCGACTATGATAGGAACAACGAGATTTGCTTTGACCTGAAAATGCTGGAGTAACTCAATGTCGCAGGGAGGCGGAGCAAGTTGAGTAATATCTGTTATTGCAACAATCTGCCCTTGCTGGTAAAACTCGATCTGGCGATCGCTAAAACAAGGGTTATAAATTGTTGAAAGAACCGATTCCCAGCCTGTCCCAACCGATTCCATAATGACATCAGCTTGCCAGTTAGAGCGAAAACGACAAGTAATGACGCGATCGGCATTCAGCACCTCGCGCACGCGATCAACAGTACGCGATAACACATGATTGAGATTAAGAGAGCGGCGAATGTCTTGAGAGATATCTGCAATCAGTTGTTCACGTAAAACTTGTTGTTGCAGAGTCCGCTCAGCTTGTTTGCGTTCAGTAATTTCTTGAACAACTGTGTGAACTCCAACAATATCTTGATCAGTATTTTTAAGCGGAAACCAGTTGACTAACCATACCCGCTGATTACCCGGTTGTGCTTGTGTTTCACCTTCAATTTCTAAATTGAGGAGCGGTTCACCTGATTGGATCACATGATAGAGTGGTTCGACAATCATGTTAGCTAGACTGGGCACAATTTCATTGATAGACCGACCAAAATGATCTTCAACAGAAATGCCGTTAATCTCTGCTAACAATTGATTGACTCGTATAAACCGCAGGTCGCGATCAAGGATAGCTAGACCCACAGGTGCAGTTTGATAAATAATCTCAATCTCGCTTAACTGCCGACGAATTGTTTCTTGATTTTGATAAAGGGTTCGTTCTGTCTGTTTAAGATCCGTAATATCATGATTAACTGTGGTGACAATCCAGCAATCGTCCGCGATTTTTTGTGATGCGTAAGAACTGGAGAACCAGCGCAATGAACCATCCTTTCGATAAAAACGATATTCAGCAGTGACATCTTGTTCAGCAAAAAAAGCATCAAATAATGGTGTGATGACTTGTTCAAGATCGTCTGGATAAACTTGAGACAGCCATAAATACTTATCTGTATACTCATCTAAGGTATAACCATATAGTCTTTCACACCCAGCTGACCAATATTCATACTCCCAAGTGCGATTTGCAAAAACACGAAAGCTCGAAATCGCAGCATTCACATTATCAAGTACTCGATTCAGTTTTGCCTCAGATGATTGCAGGCAAAGCTCTAATTCTTTGCGATCGCTAATATCTAGATTGATGCCACCTAAACGAACGAGTTCACCTTTTTCATTTAAGGTTGAGTGTCCCAAACTGAGGATCCAACGAATACCCAACTCAGGATGAAGAATGCGAAACTCAGTTTGAAAACTGGGTAGACGCTGCTCCATAATGTGTGCCATAAAATTACGCGTTGAGTCGCGATCGTCAGGATGTACGACTGTGTTACACCAATCGTTGAATTCAGGAATGGCATTTGGATCGAGTCCGTATATGTGTTGGGTTTCTGATGAGCCGATCGCTGTACTGGTAGCCAGATCCCAATCCCAAGTGCAGGCTTTGGCTCCAGCTAAGGTGAGCTGCAGGATCTCTTCATTTCTGCGAAGAACAGCTTCGGTACTGACGCGTTCAAGGCGAGGAAAGATGCGATTGGTAATTTCGCGAATTAACTCAATTTCATCTGCGCTCCAATCGCGGGGGGAAAAGCGAGCAAGAGTAAAGAAATACTTCCATTCACCCTGTTGTTGAAAGGGGATGCTGACAAACGCCCGAATTTTTAGCGGTCTGTGGTTGTCTCTATCGACACGGGGATCGGTTTCAGTGTCACAAACAGCAATAGATTCACCATTGCAAGCCATTTGCTGAAAATCTTCGGTGATAAAATCTGAGAGCTGGTAAACCCCCATTAAATCAGGTGAATCTGCGCTATGCCAGTTGTAGTTTACGATCGCCCGATCTTGTGACAAATCAACTTCAGCGAACATGCAGTTCGATATATCAAAGTATGTGCCAATTTTGGCTCCAACGGTTTGCACAATCTCATCAACCGTTGTCAGACAGGCTAAATCTCCAGTAATTTCGGTCAAAAAGGCGAGATTGTCTTCGCGACGTTTGCGATCGCTCACATCCAGCGTGATTCCTACCATCCGCACGGCTTGCCCCGCAGTATTGTAAATCGATTGGCCTCTGACTAAAAGCCAATGCACGCTACCATCAGGGTGAATCACGCGGTACTCTACTTCTTCCATGGTTTGAGCTTCTAGCGCCTGACAGAGTACCCAATCAGTTCGCTCTAAGTCATCAGGATGGATATGATCGCGCCATGCCTGGGCACTGGGAGTCACTTCACCAGGCAAATAACCTAATAATTGAAATAGGCGATCGCTCCAGGTAAACTGCCCTGCTTGAACGTCCCAATCCCACCAACCAACATGGGTTAGATCGAGAGCTAAACGACGCTGTTCTTCACTCAGCCAAAGAGCTGCCTCAGTTGCCTGGCGCTCGGCTTCAAGCCGTTTTTGCTCAGTAATTTCGACCGCTGTGCCAACTAATTGTTCAATCCGCCCAGTCGCATCTCTCAGTGGCACCAGAGTCGTGAACAACCAGCTTGAGCGGCTTTGCAATAGGAAATAGTCTTCGTAAGTAGTTGTGGTATCTGCTCGGAGGCAACACTCATAATTTTGCCGAAGGCGTGCCCCCATCTCTGAACCAAATACCTGTTCGGGCGTTTTACCCTGAATTGCTGGTAAACTTAAACCTGTCATCTCTAGGGCTGGGCGGTTAAAGCTAACGTAACGGAAATCGTTTGCTTCAGTCACCTCAATCACAAAAATTGGTTGTGCTGTACTATCGTAAATACGACTCAATGAGCCTTCCTGTTGAACCAATTCGGCTGCACAATGAGTGTGCTGGTCTAATTCATCTTGCAAGGTTTGCAGTTGCTGTTGTTTTTGCTCAATCTGTTGATCAGCAAGCTCTAATTCTTGGTGTTTCTGATGCAACTGGGTCTGAGTTGCTTGCAGTTGTTCTAATGTAATGCGTAATTCTTCATAAACCGCATTGACCTCCGCAGGTTGCAGGGATGTTGACGAGTCACCTGCCTGCAGAATGGAGGAAGAGGTATAAACTGGGTTGAGTTGATAGCCTTTTCCAGGTTGAGTCTGAATAAAATCTTGAGGTGCCCCAACCGTTGTTAGCTTTTGACGAAGCCTCTTAATGTGCGTTTGAACTGACTTCTCGCTTAGAGTTTCTAAAGGCCAAATGCTTTCTAGGACTGCTTTTGCACTAAATATCGTTTGTGAATTACGTAAAAACAGTTCTAAAATGGCGTACTCTTTTGGCGTAGTGGCAACTACCTGCGTGTTATAGGCCGCTGAACATTCACCAGGGTCAAGCGACAGACATCCCCATACTAAGACAGATGAACTATCAGGGTTGCTTTGTTGCAGTAATGCTTGCACCCGCGCAATGACTTCTTCTGAGTTAAACGGGGGCGCATCCGGAGGTTGGGGGAGTACGGGGCGGATTAGCGAGAATAGAAGAGGATACAAAAAAGGGGCACCCAGTGGGTGCACCCCAATCAATTAAGTTCTAGATCTATGCTAACGCTTT
>Ga0073934_10005303_pt1 | contig 20153 bp, 13 predicted proteins | sample LarsenN4metaG_FD_76834 | JGI IMG/M metagenome (GOLD analysis project Ga0073934, IMG submission 76834) | Hot spring sediment bacterial and archeal communities from British Columbia, Canada, to study Microbial Dark Matter (Phase II) - Larsen... ... | reverse complement strand
TTCGGCCATCGTGACCGAGCTCGCCTTCCCTCAGAGCGATGCGCTCAGGATCCCTCCCGAGGAGCTCTTAAAGCAGAATGGGGGAACGGGAGCGGGGGAGCACGGGAACCTGGGAGAGCTTTCCCTTCCCCCCTCCTCCCCTGCGCCTCCATCCGATCTCGATCAGATCTCCTACGTTCAGTTTACGTCGGGGAGTACAGGACGTCCCAGGGGGGCGGCCCTGACTTTAAAAGCGATGGTTGCCAGCCTGGAGGCGATGAGGTGGCGGTTCCGGATGACTCCGGAAGACCAGGTGGTTTCCTGGCTTCCCATGTATCATGATATGGGATTTTTCGGCACGTTCCTCCTCCCCCTCTACTGTGGAGCCACCCTGACGCTCATGGACCCGTCCTTTTTTGTGGCCAATCCCTTGCTCTGGTTTAAGGCCATGGCGGAGGCCAAGGTCACCATGACGGCGGTGTCCCCTTCTGCCCTCCAGCTTTGTCTGGACCTCCTCCAGCGGCGCCCGCTGTCCCGTCTGGACCTCTCCTCCGCTATCCACTTCATCGTGGGATCCGAATCGGTGCCGCCGCGCTTGATCCAGAACTCTCGTCAGGTCCTGACGCGCTATGGGGTTAACGAGTCGGTCCTAAAACCCTCGTACGGTTTGGCCGAGGCCACCCTGGCCGTCACCGCCCCCCTCATCGGGCAATCGCCCCGGGTGGACTGGGTCCGGGGAGAATCTTTGGAGGTCGATCGCAAGGCGGTTCCAACGACGGCGGAGGCCAGCGGCGCCCAAGGCTGGGTCTCCGCAGGCGTGCCTTTGGAAGGATTTCATCTCTGCATCGCCTCGGAAACCGGAGAACCCTTACCCGAGAGGCACGTAGGTCGTATCTTGCTCAAATCCCCGAGCCTGATGACCGCCACCCTCGAGGAGGGGACCTTTCATCCCCGCCGGGGAGAATGGCTAGATACCGGAGACCTGGGGTACCTGGCCGAAGGAGAGCTTTTTATTACGGGCCGGCAGAGGGATATTATCATAAAAAGGGGGCGAAATTACTCCCCCGAGAGGCTAGAACACCTGACGACCTTAACCGAGGGGGTTCATCACGTAGTAGCCTTCGGCCTCTACGATCAGAGTACCTTCACGGAGAAGGTGATTCTCTTGATTGAGCCCAGGGGTAAGTTTTATAAAACGGCGGATCAGCGGGATCGGATGCGGCTTTCTGTCCGCTCTCATCTCCGGACTGCAGGCTATGAAGTCGATGAGGTGTATATCGTCCCTAAGGGAAGTCTGCCACGAACGACCAGTGGCAAGATACGCCGACAGCAGTGCCGGGAGCTTTTTTTACAGAACGCCTTTGATAAGGAAGAAAGCTCGGAGTCCGAGCCCCTCGATCATCAGAATTTATAGGTGTCTTTTTAATCACGTAACCCGCGGGATACTGAAATTTCGATATAAGCAGGGCCTAGTTATTAAGAGGGTATCCGTAGCCTGAATGTCTTATATCTTCATTTCAGTTGTGGCAGGAAAATGATAGATAAAACCATCAATAAATCAAAGGGCGCAGATAATCCCTTAGCAGATAGACCGAGTCAGGCTGTGAAGTTAAGCCTTTTTAAACGGCTCTTCAACCTCATCAAAAAAGATCCTCGGGTGCCTGTGGCTCTCATCCTGTTCACCTATTTGGTCCTTGGCTTTACCGTCCTCGGTTTTAATAGAACCCCTGCCCAGGCCCTGGTTACCACGGCTTCCACCTGCTCCCTCGAGCTGATTTTGACTTACATTTTTAAGAGAAAATGGATTTTTCCATTTAGCGCCCTGATCACCTCTTTTAGCCTCTCCATCCTCCTGAACTATAGCCACGATTACTACGTGCTTTTAATCCCTCCATTTTTTGCCATTGGCTCCAAATATGTGTTCACTTTTAAGGGACGGCACGTCTATAATCCGGCCCTGGCGGGCGTTGCGTTCTCGCTCCTTCTTTCCCGCACCCTGATCTCCTCGGCCCCGGCTTATCAATGGAACGGCATAGCGGCTATGAGCTTATTTATCATCATGCCTGCCATCCTGTTCTTTCTTCCGAACATCAATCGCACGGCGTTAGTTTTGTCTTTTCTTTTCTTTTTTACGATAGAAACGGCCCTCCGCGCTTACCTGCTACGATATCAATTGCCGTTTGAAGCTCTGTTCTTGGGCGCCCTTTCGTCGCCGGCCTTTTTCCTCTTTACGTTTTTTATGATTACGGACCCCATGACCTCTCCTTCCAGTAAGCGGGGACAAATTCTCGCCGGAGCCGCCCTGGCTCTTTTAGATTTCCTCTTTCACCTGCGACGAAGCTATCACACGTTCTTCTACGCTGCCTTCGTCATGTTTTCCTTTAAACTCCTCTTTAATCATCTTAAAGCTTGCTACGAGATGGGCAACCCCCTGGAGTACGTAAAAACCACATTTATAAAATCCAAGTACTACCTCCGACCGCTGACCCTGGCCCTGATGGCCGTCGTCGCTGTGGGTTTCTATAAAGGTTTTGTGCGTCCGAGCATCAGTGTAGAAAATGTGGGCTGGTCTTTCGTAGAAGTTCATCCCCAACAATCGGGGATCGAGACCCATATGGGCAACGTGCTTGAAAAGTTTGATCCCCGCGTCCATAATATCGCAAAATGGATTATGGGAGTCGGCGACTCTGTCGCTGTGGGCGATTTTGATGAAGATGGCCTGCAAGATCTCTTCTTTACAAATACGATAAAAGGCGATGAAGACCGAAATGCCCTCTATAAAAATCTCGGTAATTTTCAGTTTGAGCGCATTCCCTTGCCCATGTTAGATCAGCAAAACAGGGAGGTTGAGAAGTTTGGCGTGCCGACCGGCTCTATCTTCGTAGATTACGACAATGATGGGGACCTGGATCTTTTCATCGCGCGTTATTTTGGCTCCCCGATTCTCCTTAAAAATATGCTCCGTGAGACGGGCAGAGCAGAGTTTAAGGATGTCACCCAAGAGGTCGGGCTCGAGGAGTATACCAACTCGGTCAACGCCAATTTCTTGGATGCCAATCGAGATGGGAAGCTTGATCTTATCATTGGAAATTGGCTTTCTATCTATCTCTCTGATTATCCAACCCCCACCCGTCTCAATCTCTTCCGGCTTCCGAGCGAAGAGTATCCCGGGGATAGGCGGATGTTTCACTTCATGATTAACAGTTGGATCAACGCCGATAATGGGGGCCTCAACTACCTTTACCTCGCCCAGGGGGATGGAACCTTCCAAAGGCAAGATAGCGCCGCCTGGGGACTGCCCGAGACCCATTTTACCTTTGCCATCGGGACCGGCGACCTTAACCACGATGGATGGACCGACATGTATATAGCTAACGATTTTGGTCCCGATGATTTATACTTGAATCAGAAAGGAACCGGTTTTCAAAGGATTCAAGGTAAGATTTACGGAAGTATCGGAAAGGATACCTACAAGGGCATGAACGCTTCCTTGGGAGATCTTGACCGTAATGGGTATCTGGACATCTATGTATCCAACGTGCACCGGACCCTTTTAGCGGAAGGGAGCCTGCTCTGGATGCTAGGGCCTTCGGAGGATTCTTTTGTCCCCTCCATTAAAGATCGTGCCACTCAAATGGGAGTCCTTAACGAAGGGCGGTTCGGCTGGGGCGCGACGCTGGCCGATTTCAATAATGACGGCTGGCTGGATATCGCTCAAGCCAACGGCATGGTCGACGATACCTTCGACAAGAAATATGATCCCTGCCCAAGCTACTGGTATATCAATGAAAAGCTTAGCCGCTCGCCGGCCTCGATCTATAGCTATTCGGATATGTGGGGGGATGTCAGGGGCCAGTGCATTTACGCCCAGGAGAAGAATCGGCTTTATCTCAATCGGGGTAATAACACAAAGCCGGAGTTTATCGATATTGCGGACCAGGTGGGCCTCTCTGAAAAGGGAAACTCACGGGGTATGGCCGCCGTGGACCTGGATAATGATGGCCGTCTGGATTTAGTCGTCACGCATATGTATAAAAGAGCCTCCATTTATCATAATACGGCCATGCCCAACGAAAAGATGAATTGGCTGGGCCTGGAACTGGTGGGGAACGGGACGACCTGTAACAAGATGGGAGCGGGCAGTACGGTTAAGGTCGAATACCAAGACGAGGGCGGGGAGAAGATCTCGCAAATGAGGGAAGTGCAGGTGGTCAACGGATTCTCCGCTCAAGATGATCGACGGGTTCATTTTGGTTTGGGCTCCTATCAAGGCCCCGTGACCGTGCGCGTGAACTGGTGCGGAATGGTCGAAAGGACCTACACCCACCTCGACCTCAACAAATATCAAAAAATTACCATGGAGTAAAGGTCTCCGGAGAAAAATTCAAACTTTTCAGTTGACATTTGATTAAAAAACGTTAGAATATAGCCTTTGTAATCGTCCGTTCTCGATTAACAGGAGTTAATTCCACGAACTTTGAACCTTTTTGACGAAAAGGAGGCTATATGAGGTTAAGACTTTTTATTGCTACTTTCTTCGTTCTAGGGATATGGACCTTTTGGATGGCCGGCCATGCTCTGGCTGCCAATTACAGTTGGGTCCCTGCCACGCAGGGGAGTTGTGATACAATCTGTAAAAATTTAGGTAAAATGGCTGTGTACGGCGGGTTCGATGGGGTTGTCAAATCGAGCCTGTACGTTTGTGGTGTGGATACCCAGAATTTCGCAAAAGGAAAACAAAGCGCTTCTGGCTACATACCAGGTAAAAATGTAAGTACAACGGGCACTTGTACCGTCCCCTTTAAGGGGAGAGAATTTAGCAACAAGACCTTTGTTTGCTTGTGTCTCCCGTAGTCACCCAGGTTAGTCGGGGATTCCTTTGGAGGAGGGATCTTTTTCTCCCCAAAGGAGCCCTGATCCTACCGGTTCCGTGTGAATGCTTTGCGGAGGGGAGGTCGGGTTTCTCGGGAGCAGCCGTTACCTGAAGTTGGTATAAATTAGATCTGGGAATTGGGTGCGTCATGAAGAGGTATTTGAAAGATCTCTCTTTACTGCTGGTTTATTTCCCCTACCGCTGGCTGGTCCAGACTTTGCCCTTCCAGGTGAGTTATCAGATAGCCACTTTACTGGGAAATCTGAAGTACCTTCTTCTTCCTCCCCGGCGTAAACATCAGATCATGGCGAACCTGGATCTGATTTTTGGCTCTAAGCTCAGCGCCCGTGAGAAAAAAAGTATTCTACGGCGCCTGTGTATCAACACCCAGAAGGAATTCGTAGATCTTTTTATTTTAGGAAGAAAAGATTACACCAGGTATCTTCAAGCCTGCAGCGCAGAGGGTTTAGAACATTTTGATCAGGTTTTATCCCGAGGAAAAGGCGCCGTCGGATTGATTTTCCATTTTGTCTCCGTTAATCTGAGCTCTCCCTATACAATTTATAAGGGTTATCAAGTAACGGGTTTCCTGGCGCTGTCGGCTTACCTTAAAGGTTCCAGTCCCTGGGTCTCCCGAAAAGTTCTGAAGGTGAAGTATCTCATTTGGAAAGAGCGGGGAAACTATCAGATTTTCACTTCTTTGAAATCTCTGCTCTCCATGGCCGTGACCCAGTACCAGTGTCTGAGGGAGAATCATATTGTGGGCTCCGCCGGAGATGGGCCCTTGGGAAAAAAATCTACGGTGGTCGACTTTTTTAACGTAAAATTAAGGGTCACTCTGGGAACGACCCTGCTGGCCGCAAAAAGCGGCGCAGGTATGGTTCCCACCTTCGCGATCCGGAGAAAAGACAACGCTCAACACTTCGTCTTTAAGGAACCGATCTACGTAGAGGGTGAAGGTGAGGAAGCGGTAAAAAGGGCTGTACAGGCGTATATCCGGCATCTGGAGCATTACGTTTCTCACCATCCGGATCACTGGCTCCATTGGATGCGTTTAGAAGTAGAAGGGGTTGAAGATGGGGTTCCTGTGATCCGATTTCCTTACACCCGGTTTTTCGAAGCCGAGTCTGTCCGGCCCGCATCTGCGGAGATTCCATCTTTAACCTTATGAGAGTCATAGAAAGGAGGGAAGGACATGGATTCTGAGAAAGGGGTTATTTCCCGACTCTGGGAAGACCATCGCAAAGCAATACTGGCAGCGGGCGTGCTCGTATGGGTTTTACTTATCGGTGTCGCGTACTGGAAGATGAACCGCGGCGGGAACGGGGAGAGGCCTCCCGTGCAGACCTCTTCGTTGCAGACCTCGGCCCCGACGATCTTGCCGGTTGGGGCGTTGCCTGTCACCTGAAACCTTACCCTTCCCATCGCCTGTATGGCGATGATGAAACATGACGTCCAAGGAGACATGGCCATGGACAAGTCCATGAAGCACGACGACATGAAGAATATGGCCGTCGAAGGAGTTGCCAGATTCAACAAATACAGCGGCTGGCCGGAGCTCAAGGAGTCTTTCATGTCGGGGAATCTCAAGGCCGCCTATTTGCTGGCTCCTATGGCCATGGACCTGGCTGGTAAAGGAGTTCCGGCGAAGATTGTTTCGCTGGGGCACCGCTCTGGGGCGGTCATTATGGTGAAGGCCGACTCTCCGATAAAGAATTTCGGAGACCTCAAGGGTCAACGGATTGCTATCCCTAGCCGGTTTGCTGTGGATCATCTCTTCGTCAGAAAGATGATGAAGCAATTTGGACTGACGAACAAGGATGTGGAACTGGTGGAGATGAATCCCCCAGATATGCCGGCGGCCCTTTTTGCCGGGTCGGTGGCTGCGTACGCGACGGGAGAGCCCTTTGGGGCTGTAGCCCAAAAGGCCGGATATGCGCGTCCCCTGTATATGACCCGGGATGTCTGGCCCAATTACATCTGCTGCGTCCTGACGGTCCGAGATGAGCTGATCCAGACCAATCGCCCGCTGGTGCAGAAACTGGTTAATCACGTTATGTCTGCAGGGCAATGGTTAGATGCCTCCCCTGCAAACCGGGATAAGGCTGCAGAGATCGCGGCTGGACAGAACTTCTTTAACCAGGACCCGGAGATTCTCAAGTTCGTTATGAAGAATCCCCCGGACCGCGTTACCTACGGAGACCTCAGGATCATCCGCGGGGAGTTCGAAGAGCTCATGCAACTAGCCCTGGAGGCCGGGATGATCGATCATCCTATTCCGTATGAGAAGTACGTGGACGAGAGTTTTTCACGGAATTTCAACCCGGAGGAGATCAAGCTTGAAGAGTAGAGCGAGAATCTTAGCCCCCGTAGTCGTCATAACCCTGCTGGTTGCCCTTTGGTGGGTCGCTGTGGCCTTCAGCAGGAGTCCCATTTTCCCTACGCCCTGGCAGGTGGTCCTGGGCATTGTGGAGTTGGCGCGCCAAGGTTTACTGTTGAGACATATCCTGGCTTCGCTCTTTCGGGTCACCCTTGGATATTTGTTGGCCGCGACCCTCGCCATTCCGCTGGGTATTCTCATGGGCTGGTTCCAAGGGGCTTACGAGGCCTTCAACCCCCTGATCCAGATCCTCCGACCTATCTCCCCCATTGCCTGGATTCCTCTGGCCATCCTTTGGTTTGGGGTGGGAGACCTCTCCCCCATGTTTTTGATCTTCCTCTCGTCCTTCTTCCCTATGGTGGTAGAGACAACTGCCGGCGTCCATACCATCGAGCGGAATTATATCCTGGCTGCGCGGAACTTTGGAGTCTCCAGCCTTAAGCTCTTTCGCCTCGTCATCCTTCCCGCAGCCCTTCCTCAAATCATCATTGGAATGCGGATCAGCCTTGGGGTGGCCTGGCTGGTCGTCGTCGCCGCGGAAATGATTGCCAGCACCTCGGGCCTCGGCTATCTCATCATCGATTCCCGGAACGCTGGAAATCGCTATGACTTGGTGGTGGCCGGGATGGTCATCATCGGAGCGATCGGGCTCCTGCTGGATGGCCTGATGCGACATCTGGAGCAGTTAGACGAGGTGCGGTGGCGGTATGGGGATTGAGAAAAATAGTTCGTGTGGAAAGGAGGACACATTCATCGAGCATGGGTAACAAGATTAGCGTAACAGACCTCTGGAAGACTTACCCGACCCGGAAGGGTCCCCTGCCTGTACTTCAGGGGATCGAGTTTACAGTGACCGACGGGGAGTTTGTAGCTCTGATCGGACCCTCGGGGTGCGGCAAATCCACTTTACTAAATATCCTTGCTGGATTCAGCCGACCGGACCGAGGGGAAGTGGTTGTGGACGCTAAACCGGTGCAGGGGCCAAGTCCCAGGGGCATTTTTATCTTTCAACAAGGGTCTGTCTTTCCATGGCTTACGGTGCGACAGAACTTGCTGTTCGGTCTCAATGGGCACCACTCTAAGGAAGAACGCCGACGCCTCGCCGACCACTACGTAGAAATGGTAGGATTGCAGGGGTTCGAGCGGGCATTTCCTTATCAGCTTTCAGGTGGAATGCTGCAGCGGGTGGAAGTGGCCCGTGCCCTCATGGTAAAACCGGAGATTTTGTACATGGATGAACCGTTTGGGGCTCTGGATGCCCTTACGCGATTCCGCATGCGGACCGAACTGCGACGAATTCTTTCCCGTGAGCACCACACCACCCTGCTGGTCACCCACGACGTGGAAGAGGCCCTCCACCTGGCCGATCGGATCTTCATCCTCTCCCCCAGACCTGCCAAGATTCAATCCATCGTGGAAGTGCCCTTCCCTCACCCTCGGGTGTTATCAAGCGGGGAGATGGTGGAACTGAAGGTGCAGATCTTGCGAGAACTGGGCCTCGAAGGGGTAGAGTCCTCTTAGGGGTTTCAGGGGTAAATCTTACGTCTGCAATCGGCACTCAGAGACGGTCAAGGTGAGATCCTTTTTTAAAGACCTTTTCCTATGGCTGGTGTATTTTCCCTATCGCCGGCTGGTCCAAATCTTGCCTTTTCAGGTCAGTTATCAACTGGCTACGTGGCTGGGACATATCCACTACCTCCTCCTCCCTGCCCGGAAAAAACGTCAAATCGTGACCCATCTGGATTTGGTTTTCGGTCCTAAATATGAGGCCGGGGAGAAAAAAACGATCCTGCGCCGCTTTTGTATCCATAAGCAGAAGGAGCTCGTGGATCTTTTTATCTTGGGAAGAAAAGACTATGGGAGGTATCTCGGGGCCTGCAGCGAGGAAGGACGAAGCCATCTGGATCAAGTTTTATCCCGGGGCCAAGGGGCTATAGCCCTCGGCTTCCATTTTGGGTCCGTTAATCGCCTCGAAACTTATCTGGCCGACCGGGGCTATAAAATAGCCCCCTTTCTGGTGTTGCCGGGCACGCCGGGCGCCGGCGCCTGGGTCTCCCAACAGGTCCTAAAGGTTAGAGCGTCTATCTGGAAAGAGCGGGGGAATTTTCAGATTATTACCTCCCCGAGGTCTCTGCTCTCCATGGCCAGGATCCAGTATAGATCCTTGAATCAGAATCAAATTATCGATTCCACGGGAGATGGGGCCCTGGGAACCCGATTTACCTACGTGGATTTTTTCAATGTAAAGCTGAAAGTTCCCCTGGGGCCCGTCCTCATGGCCGCAAAAAGCGGCGCAGGGATCGTCCCGAGCTTTGCGATCCGACGCGGAGATAACGTGCACCATTTCGTTTTTAAGGCCCCCATCTACGTGGAAAGTGAAGATGAGGGGGCGCTTAAAAAGGCTATCCGGGAATATATCTCCTATTTAGAACATTACATTTCCCAACATCCCGACCGCTGGACTTATTGGACGCGCATGGAAGTCGAGGGGGATGAGGACGGAATTCCCAGGATACGGTTGATCTTACAGTGGTTTCTCGAAGCTGAGCCCGCCCCCCCTGCGTGAAGGGGAGGTGATGATTTAAGCGCCAGAACGAAAACCTTACGGGAAATAGCTTTACGTAGATAAATCCTCTTAAAAAAGAAGAGACGCGGGGTTAACATGGAAGTGCTTATCCTAAAGCCAGATCAAGAAAGAGAATGGAACGAATATATCTTACGAAGTCCATTTTCCTATCCCCATCAGCTCTTGGGATGGAAAAGGGTTCTGGAAAGAACTTACGGGTTAGAGACCCAGTATTTGGTTGCCTGGGAGGAGGGAAAAGTGGTCGGGGTGCTCCCCTTGTTTATAGTGCAAGGGAGATGGCTCCGAAATTACGTCTCCTCTCTGCCAGGAGGCCTGCTTGCCGACCGCGAAGGGATCGCCCAGGCCCTTTTCGAACAGGCCAAATCTTTGACCCGGGCGCGGGGCGCCAACTACCTCAAAATCCGAGATAACGTTTACCCCTGGAACTTAAGCCCTCAGCTTTTGGTTGAGCAGACCTCTATTCTAGATTTGACCGTTGGGGTAGAGGTCCTCTGGAAAAATTTTAAATCCGAAGCCAGAAATCGGATACGAAAGGCGGAAAAGCTGGGACTTCGGGTGGATAAAGGAAAAGGATATTTAAAAGAGTTCTACCATGTCCTGGCGACGAACCTGCGGGATATGGGAACGCCCATCTTCGGCTTTAACTTTTTCCAAAACCTTCTCAACGAATTTTCTAAGGAAATTGAATTGCTTGTTGTCAAATTGGGAGATAAAGTAATTAGTGAGATGCTCTTGTTTTCTTTTAAAGACACGTTATATTCGCCTTTTATAGCGGGTTTAAAGGATTATTCCAGTTATTGTTCCAACGATCTACTTTATTGGGAAGCCATTCAGCATGCCTGCCGCCAGGGGTTTGATTACTTTAATTTTGGTAAAAACAGAAAGGATTCAGGGGCTGCCCGGTTCAAGCAGAAGTTTAACGTACAACCTAAGGATCTTTACGATTATTATGACCTTAACAAGGTATCCGAGATCCCTAAGATTGGGAGGGCCAATTGGAAATTTCAAGCCTTAAGGGCTGTATGGCAAAGGCTTCCCGTCGGGTTAACGAAAAAGATAGGGCCTATCGTTCGGAAGGATTTGCCTTTTGGATAGTCGCTTTTGTCTGTTGACCGTTGTCCGTTGTTTTTAGCCGCGCAGCGAAGGGTGCTATGGCAGGGCGGACCGTCAGCAGCTGACCGCGAACTACTCAGGTATATGCGTTTTCAGCCTTTGTTCTTAAGCATGATGAGTATTTTTGCCCTCTTTTATCCGCTTTCGTCAAAATCTTATGGTCAGGCCGATGCCTCGGGCCACGGCGTCTACGACTTGAATGGAATGGAGGAGGATTTTAGGCCGGCGGTGTTAGAGGCTCCCATCATTCGGGGGTTAAGCCCCCGGGTCAAATGGAGCACGGTGGAGCCCGCCGAGGGACGTTATAATTGGAGTTATCTGGATGGGGTCTTTCAGTTGGCTGCCAAATACAATAAGAAAATCATCCTCCGGGTCCATCCGGGCGTTTTCACCCCGGAATGGGTTTATCAAGCCGGTGCCCAGAGGCTCCAGCAGCCGGGGCGATCCGTTTCCATGCCCGCCCCCTGGGACCCCGTTTATCTAACCAAGTGGACCAACTTCGTCAAAGTCCTGGGAAGCCATTATGGCTCCCATCCATCCTTATACATCGTGGCGGTCGCAGGACCTACCATGGGCTCCGTGGAGTTTCATCTTCTAGGCCCCAAACCGGCCTGGGAACGTGCAGGGTACACGCCTGCTAAGGTGCTGGACGCCTGGAAAGCCTGTATAGATGCTTTCGCTCAGGCCTTCCCGAATAAGGCCGTCGCTTTGAATATCACGTTTCAAATTTTGGGAAATCAGGAACTCCCCCGACAGATCATTAGTTATGGCCTTGATACTTATGGGCGCCGGGTCTTCCTTCAGGGGAACTGGCTAAGCGTGGATACCCCGGCGCAGAGATTAAGTATTATGCGGGATTACAGTAAGAAGACCACGGTTGGTTTTCAAATGCTCGGCACTTCCGAGAGGATGAAAGGCCTGCGTAAAGCCATTGAAAATGCCTTGGTAGGTGGAGCCAGCTACCTGGAAATTTATCAGTCTGACCTCATTAAGGCCAAATTTAAGGCGGATATCCAATACGCAGCCTCCCAGCTTCAAATACCTGCCGATCAAAGGAAGGCCGGCCTCTCTCCGGAAACCTTTCGGTCTCAAGACCTCACCTGGAGCGGGGATTTGGAGGAGGGGATGGGGGGCAGCCCCGAGGGTAGAACAGCGGCCAGGCAGCTCATGGAACAGTTGCGCCAGGCTAAGCAATCTGCTTTAAATCGAGATCTTCAGGCGGCTGCCGGAGAGTTGCAAAATGCAAGGAATACTCTGGATATTCTCCGGGAGCAATATCCCCAGGCCAGTGGCCGGCTTCTGGAAGCTCAAACCAAACTTGATCAGACGGTCGATAGTATCAACCGTAGAGATTTCCGGCAAGCCCGACAGTTATATAGGGAAACCCTCCAAATCCTTAAAGCGGCGAAGAGGGAAGTTTTATCCCCTTAAGGGAAACGCCGCGTCTACAGCTTGCAGAATGACTTTAAACCTTCGAGATGCGCTCGTCGTCAAACATCGAGGATAAAAAGGCCTATGGCTAGCCGGTATTTTGGTTCCCTAGAAGGGGCCCCTTACTTTATTGAAAATGAGCTCACCGGAGAGCCCGCATAAGAAGTCTTTGTGTCGCAGCGGAGGCCTATTGCTTTGTTATGGATTCTTCAGGAGGGGGGGATTTTGTGCGCTTAATTCCTTTTAAGAGATGGAAGGTCTGGCTTTTTTATACGTTTTGTGTGCCTGGGCTGGTTCTGTTGCTCACCGGGTTTTCGGCGGCAGCGGTGCAAACGGACGGTCCGCTGGTCGGAGGCGTAACGGATAGCTCCGCGAAAGTTTTCGTTCGGACGGACGTTTCGGCGTTTGTCACGGTCCAGTTTTCTGAGGAGGCCTCTCTAAAATTCTCCGTTCAGACTCCTCCGGCCCTGACCCACGCAGAAGCCGATTTCACGGCTATTATTACGCTCAACGGCCTACGACCCGAGACGACCTACTACTACCGCATCCTGGTAAATGGAGTCCCTCAACAGACCGCCCCGTTCCCGTTCTTTACCACGTTTCCCATCCCCGGCACTCCCAGGGACTTCCGTTTTGCCGTCGTGGCGGATCTTATTAACGTCCAGAACCATCCGACCACCCCGGCCCCTGCTTACGCCCACGTCATGGCGGAGGCTCCGGCCTTCGTCCTGCAGATCGGTGATTTCGATCACCGGGACCCTTCTACCCTCCCGCGTATGCGGCAGATGCACCGGGAAGTTCGAGGCCCCTACACGGCGTCGGGGTTTGACTTCGCCAGGTACCTGGCTTCCAAGTTTCCCCTATTCCACATCTTCGATGACCATGACTATGGCATCAATAACGGGGATAAGACCTTCTCTGGTCGGGCGCTCGCCCTGCAAGCCTTCCGAGAGTACTACCCGGTCCCTGACCTTCCAAACCCCTCCGCCGGCATCTGGTACAAGTTCAGCTATGGTCAGGCGGAGTTTTTCATGCTGGATTTGCGGTCCCAGCGAGACCCCGATGGTGATCCGGATAACTCGGAGAAATCGATACTCGACGGGGATCTCATTCCCGACGGGCAAAAGGCCTGGTTGAAGGCCAATTTACTGGCCTCCACGGCCCGGTGGAAGTTCTTGATCTCTTCGGTGTCTTTCAACCCCACTTCAAAGCCCAGGGATAGTTGGGGGGCTTTTGCCACCGAACACGCCGAGATGGTGGACTTCATCCGACAGAATCACATCCAGGGCGTCGTTACCATATCCGGGGATCTGCACTCGGGAGGTGGGATCGATGACGGAACTTACGCAGGGTTTCCGGAGATCACCGTCCCCCATACTAACCTCACCGGAGGAGACTCCGGACCCAAGGGGAAGTGGAGCGAGGGCTTGATATCAGGGAGCGTGGGGGGCGGGTATGCCCTCCTCACCGTGCTGACGAACCCAGATCGGGTTATTCTGGAGGCCAAGGGGGCTCACGGGGGGCTTCGAAAAAAGCTGGTGATCCCGACTTTTGTAGACGCTACCCGCTCAGCCGGGCTCGCCGAGGCCGGGTTTACCTTCGGAAACCCCATCTGGGGAGACTTTGATAACGATGGGGACCTCGATCTCTTCGTGGACAACCATTATCAGTCTCCGCCCTTTCTTTACCGTAATGAGGGTGATGGGACCTTCACGGACGTGCAGCCAAGCTCCGGCATCATCTCCGAAGAGGACTACCACGGGACCGCGTGGGGTGACTTCGACAACGACGGGGATCTGGATCTGTTTATAACCCAGGGAGCCCGGGGGGGATTCTCCCTGGGTCGTAAACAGGACGAACTATGCCTGAATGTAGGGACGGGACAATTCGTAGACGTTGCCCAGGCGGCAGGGGTTACCAATTCCTTTGGAAGAGGGAGAAGCGTAGCCTGGGGGGACTATAACAACGATGGATACCTGGACCTCCTGGTCGGAAACCTCCAGACCCCCCTGGTCCTCTATAAGAACAATGGGAACGGGACCTTCCAGGACGTGACCGTGGAGGCGCACCTTGGAAATCTTGGGTATCCGGAATGTGCCTTTGCGGATTATAATAACGACGGGTTCCCGGATATTTTCTGCACCGGCGGATTTTTACCTATCTCAGTTCCCTTGGAAGATATCTTATTGAAAAATAACGGAGATGGAACCTTTACGGAGGTCTCTCAAGCAGCCCACCTCCTCCCCCTGGCTTACGGGAAAGCCGTTGCCTGGGGGGATTATGACAACGACGGGGATCTGGATCTCTTTATCTCAAGGGGCTATAACGATCAAAGTGATAGCTTATCCTGGAACCGCTCGGCCATCGCTTTCTCCGATGTGACCAATGCCAAACAGCCCGATGACGGGCTGGACTTTCAGATCGCTGAAGCGGCGGACCTCAATTCAGGTCCTCTGCGCTTCGATTTATACCTGGATGGGGCCCATCAACCCCCTCTAGTCTCCATTGGGCGCGAAGCCGGTCACCCTAACGAGATTCCTTTCTCATTAACCCAGGGCTCCGGCACCGGAAAGCCGGCTTATATGCCCGGACGCGATCTCGGCTTCTTCATCTGGCAGGACCTTCCGGGAAATTGGCACCTCCGGTGGAGCGGTGACGGCAAGACCCACCACGTCTACGGAACCATCACCGGATGCTGTATCGCGTCCGTCGCCCCTTTAAATTTTAAGCCTCCTCCTTCCCTGAAGGACACCCTCTATGAGAATAACGGAGATGGGACGTTTACGGAGGTAACCGATCGAGCCGGAGTGGGGAACCTCAGCAACAACAACGCGGCCGTATGGGGGGATTTCGATAACGACGGTGACCTGGACCTCTATGTGGTCAACTCCGGGAGTTCCGCCTCAGGAAATGGACCGAACTATCTTTACAGAAATAACGGAGACAAAACCTTCACCAACGTGGCGGGCATCCGGGGCGTCGAGGCGTTGGTAACGGGCCGGGGCCGGGGCGCTGCCTGGGAAGATTACGACGACGACGGGTTCCTGGATCTTTTTGTGACCAACGGTCAGGATCCTTTTCCCTTCACCCAGGGGTCTCACCTCTTATACCACAACGAGGGGAACGGCAATAACTGGCTTAAGGTTAAACTCATAGGGACCGTGAGCAACCGGCAAGGGATTGGAGCTAAGGTCTTGATCCAGGTTGGCCGCCATCTTCAATATGCGGAGGCGAACGGAGGGGGAGGAGGTCATTTCCTCTCCCAGGGGGCAGGTCCCCTCCATTTTGGGTTAGGTCCGGCCACCCTGGTCGATCAGCTCCGGATTCAGTGGCCGAGCGGTTTAAAGCAAACTTTAAAGAATGTCTCCGTAAATCAGGAAATTACCGTGGTCGAGGGCCGGTGACCGGAGGGCCAAAATTCTAAGCTTTCAGTTCTCGCATTAAGACGGCCCATACCACCGATGTAAATGTGGGGACCGGAGGGTTAAAATTCTAAGCTTTCAGTTCCCCGTTTTCCGTGGGTGGTTTTATGAAAAAAATTCTTATTTTAAGTCCTCTCTTGTTGGTCTTTTTGATTGTTTTTCCCCCTCTAGACTCAGGAAAAATTAAAGGGCAGGGGCGTACAGAATCCATCTTTTCCGTACAGATGCATCTCCACGGCTCTTTGAGCGAAAAACTTGGCACGATGGCCTGGCATACCCAGCAGGCCGAGCGTAGCGGAATTGACGTCCTCTGGTGGTCCGATCACGATCAGATGGTAAACCTTTTCAAGGAGGACTTTAAGTCCTTTTATAATTTTGAGTCCGGTAGCCTCCACGAAACAGACCCTGAGGATATAACGGGGAGACGCGGCAAGGGGTGGCACTTGAAAAAAGAGGACATTTTTAAGGACCCATTTCCGTTCAGCCAGGCTATGGTAACCCATGAACAGGCCTATACCGGCCAGTTTGCCTTTAAAATGTTTGGCGTCTCGGGGTCTACCGGCTCCTGGCAGACCTTGGGCTATAGGTATTTCGCCAACGGAGACGCGGCGATCCGTTCCCTCCTCTCAGAGGTATCCCTTAACATTGCCATTTATCCTGTAGGGCCTGTGACCCCGGATACCCTGATCTTCGTCCAGGTGGCTTTGTCTCAGGATCTAAACCTTCAGCCCAATTTTTTATACTATGTACTTTCGCCAAATCCTCCCGTATCTTCGCCTAATTCGATCTTTATCCCCCTCCCGTATCAAGAGAACCAGTGGAATTTCTATACCCTCCCGATCACAGCCGATGCCATCACCTACTTCCCCACCTTAAAGGATGACCAGTCCCTCCATGAGACCACGTTAGGCATAGCTTCAAGGAACCTGGCGCAGGTCACGGCGTTTTTTGATGACTTCCGCATCAACACAAATGGAGCCAAGGGAGAGGCCCTCCTGGCCTTGCAAAGGGCGGTATTAAAGACCCGATATTCTTCTGTGATTACCCACCACGTGGGTAACGAAATTACCAACCCGCTTCAAGTCCCCATCCTTCAGTTTGGTCAAGGGGAAGAACGCATCCATCTTAACGCCCTGGGTGAAAAGGTCCCCTTGATAGATTATAATCATTTTAATACTCTGGATTACCCTAAGAGTGCGGTAGATCACGTCCATAAGTACGGTGGGATCATTTCCTATAATCACATGTTTGGGTATAACGATAAGGGACTTCCTCCAGGTATGACGCCTGAAAAGTTGAAAGAAGAAGTAAAAGCGCGCTTGCTGGCGCGTAAAGTCTATGGCGCGGATCTTCTGGAGGTAGGCTATGTGAAGCGGCAGTTGCTCTTAAAGGATTTTCTAGAGGTCTGGGACGCCCTCTCTATGGCCAACATTTTTGTCACAGGCACCGGGGTCACCGATGATCACGGGGGCTCCCCCTGGTCTAAAGAGACCAATCGTTTCGTGACCTGGGTCTATGCCCCCTCTAAGAGCGAAGAGGATCTCATCGCCGGATTAAAAAGCGGCAAGGCCTTCTTTGGAGATCCCTTTGCGTTCAACATCAAAGGGAAACTGGATCTGACCACCCCGGAGGGGTTTCGTATGGGGCAGACGGTCATTACCCCGTTAACCGGCCACCAGGTGACTGTGGACTTGAACGGGCTGGCCGCCGGGGATCTGGTGAAACTCGTTGAAAATGGGGTTGTTACGCAACAGATCCAGGCTTCCGGGGTATCTCTCCAAAAGTCTTTCCGCGTGGATACCTCCTTACCCAAGGTGGTCCGAATAGAAGTCTATGGGCAGGATGGTATCCCTAAAGTCTTCAGCAACCCGATCTATCTTTTAAAGGCTCTTCCTCCCGGAGGTCTCCCTGTAGAGAGGGTTGTGCCGCTCTCCGGCAGGCCGGTGCTAGTTTCCGCAAATTACAGTGGATCGGGAGGAACGGATATGGCCGTATGGCGTCCCTCCCAGGGACTCTGGCTGGCGTTGCTTTCTTCAGGAAAGGTCCTATACCAGCCCTGGGGCCTACCGGGGGATATCCCGGTGCCGGGAGATTACGATGGGGACGGAAAGACGGATATGGCCGTATGGCGGCCTCTGGAAGGGAATTGGTATATTCTTCGCTCCAGCGCCGGTATCGATAAGTACGCTCTGGGGAATTTCGGAGACGTTCCGGTGCCGGGGGATTACGATGGGGATGGGCGGGTGGATAGGGCCGTATGGCGTCCTGCCGGCGGGTTGTGGTCGATCCAGGGGAGCTCGGGAGGAACTCGAACTATCCGGTGGGGACGGCAGGGAGATATCCCGGTGCCGGGGGATTACGATGGGGATGGAAAAACGGACCTGGGGATCTGGCGACCTTCCAAAGGGACCTGGTTTTTGTTGTTATCCTCGGGGAGAGCCCAAACCGAATCCTGGGGCCAATTCGGGGATATCCCGGTTTCCGGGGATTACGACGGGGACGGGGTTTTTGATCCGGGAGTATGGAGCCCGGATTCAGGAACCTGGCAGGTTCGTCTCTCTTCAGGGGGAACCCTTTCCCAAAATCTGGGAGGCCAGGAAGATATCCCAGTACCGGGAGATTACGATAAGGACGGGCGGACAGATATAGCCGTCTGGACCCCAGACAGCGGAATCTGGACGATCTTTCAATCTTCAGATGGTAAGAAGACCCAACAGCTTTGGGGTCAGAAAGGGGATGTACCAGTATCGAGGTAGTAAGTAACAGATAACAAGTAGCGGGCAATGGGGAAGGGCAGAGGGGTAACAGGTCCAATCTCTCTGCTTTTTGCTTTTTGCTTTCTGCTTTCGAGGGTAGAAGAGGCTATGACTTCTGTGAAAGTTCTAAGCATTCTGCTGTTGGCTGTTACGTTGGCTGGTTGCGTCGGTACAGTTCCTCCCACTGGAACGAGCCCTGGAAATCAGGGTCCAGGGAGAAAGTTTATCATTGAAGAGAAGCTTGTGCGAACGGAAGGTCCGTTTCAACTATGGAGAGTCCTTTACTGGAGCCGGGATAAAAACGGTCGACCTGTTAAAACAACCGCCAAAGTCTACCGCCCCACGGACACCTCGGTAAAAAGACCGGGCCTCATCTGGAACCATGGGGGATGGAACCAGTGTACGTCCCTTCGACAGTTGTTTAAATACGCGGAGCTGGGGTACGTGGTGATCGGCGCCGATTATCAAGGCTGCGATGGGCTGGGAGAGCCGGATTACCTGGGAACGGAGATCAACGATGTCCTTGGAACCCTGGACTGGCTCAAGAGCCATCCGGAGTTTGTGGACGTGACCAAAATCTATATGGTGGGCCACTCCCTGGGCGGCGCCATCACCCTTCGGACTTTGGATACGCTCCCGGATCTGGGACGAGTCCGGGAAATTAAGGCGGCGGTCGTACAGGCTACGGTCTATTCTGAGAACAGGGCGTATAAGGAGGAGAAGAACCAAGAAATCCGAACTGAACTCATGGAAAAATATCACCTCTCGGATCAAGAGGTCCAGGCGCTAAAACGCTCCAGATCTCCCGATATGCCTCAGAATCATGATAAGGTCGCGGTCCCCATTTTTATAGCCCATGGCACCGCAGATACCTATGTTCCCCCAGACCATTCTAAATTGCTGGCAGCCGATCTGGCGAAAATGGGGGTTAAACATAAATTGAAACTATATCCGGGCGCCAGGCATACTTTTGACGAACCACAGCTCTCTGAATATCTCAGGGATTGTCAGATTTGGTTTCAGGAAAACTCCCGGTAGCCGGTAAAACGCCCCGTTGATTTCTTTTGCCAAAGGTACCCTTTGGTTCCAAAACCAGATTTCCGTTGAAAATGGATCGCTAAAGGTTTACAATTCTAATAGGGAATTGTTATGACCTTAAGCAGGAAGTTTTTATGCTGTTTGATAGGGACCGGAATACTCCTCGGCCTCGGGAGCATGATTTTTCTGAGTAGGCCGAATTCGGCCATGGGAAACCCGATCCCGGGAAGCTCAAGTTTGGGAGACCCGCCTTTTATCCTTGAGGAAAAACTTGTTCGGTCTGACGGCCAGTTTCAACTATGGAAAATCTTATACTGGAGCCGGGATAAAACGGATCGACCTGTTAAAACGACCGCAAAAGTTATCCGACCTGCCGATATCTCCGTGAAGAGACCTGGCGTGATATTTAACCACGGGGGGTGGAACGAGTGCGCGTCGGAGGGCCGAATGTTTAAATACGCGGAGCTGGGATACGTGGTGATCGGCGCCGATTATCAAGGCTGCGATGGGCTGGGAGAGCCGGATTACCTGGGAACGGAGATCAACGATGTCCTTGGAACCCTGGACTGGCTCA
>Ga0073934_10005302_pt1 | contig 20158 bp, 19 predicted proteins | sample LarsenN4metaG_FD_76834 | JGI IMG/M metagenome (GOLD analysis project Ga0073934, IMG submission 76834) | Hot spring sediment bacterial and archeal communities from British Columbia, Canada, to study Microbial Dark Matter (Phase II) - Larsen... ... | reverse complement strand
CGCTGCTCGGCGCGCTGGTCTGGCTGGTGTCTCCGATGCCGATCACGCTGATGGGCAGACAGCGATGACCACGCCGCCGCCCCTGATCGCCGCCGCATTCCTGGCCGCTGTGGCGATCCCGGCGCTGCTGGTTCTGCTCGCCTTCGGCCCCGCGCGCCTGCGCGCGCCGTGGCCGCGCTACAAGGCCAGCGTTCTCATGGCCTATGCGGGATGGGGCACCGCCGGACTGACGCTGGCGCTGCGAGGAATGCCCGCGCCGCTCTTCGACTGGGCGGCCGGCTTTGCCCTGATCCTGGCTTCGGCGCTCGCTTCCTTCGTGGTGTGGAGCGTCCTTGCCTGGGGCTTCACGCTCAACATGCTGCTGCATCTCGCGCAGGCGCGCGAACCGCTCGACACCATGGCCTGGGTCGAGCGCTATTGCGGCCATCGCTCGTTCCGCCAGATCGCGCTCGATCGCCTCAACATTCTGTTCGCTTCCGGCCTGGCACGGCGCCGGGAGGAGTCCGTCGAGCTTGCTCCGGGCGCCGGGCGGCTTGCGGTTGCCGGTCTCGTCGTCCTCCGCCGTATCTTCGGCCTGTCATGACCGCCGAGTTCGCAACCCTTGCCGCAACGAGCCTCGCCCTTGCGGCCTATCTTCTGCTTGTCGCCATCGCATTGCGGCTCTCCGCGCAGTCGCATGCGTTGCTCCTTCTCGTCGGAGGCGCGGTTCTGGTCTGCGCCGCATCGTTGACCCTGGTCCTCGTCTGGACATCCTGGCCGGTTCTGCTCTGGCATTTCCTCGCCTTCTATTGCGGCGGCGTCGCCATCGTCATTTTCCTTTATGGTGCGGCGTTAAAATCTCTGTCGCTGCAGATGTGCGCCCTGCTCGGCAGTCATGCAACGCGCAGCGTCGGCGAACTGGCCGACGCCGTGATCCGGACTGAATTTGAAAAGCGCATTGCCCTGCTCGAAGGGAGCGGACTGGTCGAACGGCAGGAAAACTTGTTCGCCGTGACGGAGAAGGGCTCAACCGCAGCTAACCGCATAGTGCGGACAAGAAATGCGCTGCGCCTGGAATCCAAAGGCCTCTACGCAATGTGACAACCGCGATATTCAGATCATATGGCACAGGCGATTGAAACGAAGACTGCAAATCCACGCGATGTGCCGTCGTATCCCGACATATGGCCGCTGCTCTTTTTTGCGCCGCTACTGGTCTATTGGCCGCTCGTCGCCTTCCCCTATCTGCTTATGGATGACAACTGGCTGATCCGTGGATGGACGGAACAGGGCTATCCCACACTCGGATTCGTGTCTGTCGTGCAAGGGCGGCCAGCATTGGCGGCTCTCGCTGGCGCCAGTGCCCTACTTGTAAGCACACTTGGCGAATTCGGCGTTCAGATTTTCCGACTTTGCGGCATAGCCGTTCTCGGTCTTTGCTGCATGAGCACGTACAGGATCCTCGGCCGGTTTCCACTGTCACAACCGTTCCGCATCCTAGGGGCGGTCATCTGGATCACTTTGCCGCCGGCGCAGGTGATCATGGCCAACGGCACCTGGCTCACCATTGGTATATTGTCCGCCCTGCTTGCAACGCAGATTTTGCTTCACGGACTGACGCTCAGATCCGCAGCGGCGGCCGCCATTCTCCTACTGATATCGATTTCGACCTATCAGCCGCTCTTCTTCATTTCGCCTGCCATCTACCTCCTGTCGCTCTATAACAAGGACATTCGCGTCAGGGAGGACTTCCGATCGCTCGTTCTCCACGTCGGGTTCTTCGTCGGGGTGTTTGTCGCCTACTACCTCGCCTGGAAAGGCCTGTTTTCTTATCTTTATCCGACCATTCAGGAACATCGCTACAGCCCGAAAGCGCTCCTGTCGTTTCGGCAGGCATGGGAGCGTCTGCCGCAGCACTTCCTGTATCGGGGTACGAGGCTGCTCGACATGTGGGATGTCCCGAACGGCTTTCCACGGATCTCAGGCTATGTGCAGATTGTGTTGGCCGCCGTCGGAATTGCCGCCCTGAGCCGATGGATATTTGCGCACAGTCAGGATTGGCGGCGAGGCCTGGAGCGCAGCCTGGCCATTCTCTTCGTTGGTCCAGCCGCCTTTTTCGTGTCTGAGACGGCAGTATTGCCGTCGGTCAACTGGATTGTGTCCTATACAGTGATGATGGGCGCGTCTCTCATCTTTTCAATCCTACTGACCTGTCTTCTCGGCTACACACTCGCCACCTCGCCGCGTTGGCTTCGGTCGGCGGCCTGCACGTCGATCTTGGCGCTGGGCATCGTTCTGTCGTCAGTATCAGTGGTACGTCATTTTGCCATTCCCACATGGCTCGACGCGAAAGCCATCGCGCAGTATGCGCGAACGCATGCGCTTGCGTCGCGCCTCCCGGACGGGACGCTCTATTTCTGCTACATCGACAAGCCTCAGGATTTCGGAATTCACGAATTTTCCTGGAACAACGTTTCTCCGTTCTATGCCTATTGGCACACGCGCAACGTCCTTGATCTTATGGGCGAAGACAGCCGCAAGATTGTCGTGGCGATCAGAAATTTCAGGACCAAGGAAATCTACGACGTTTCGCCAGCCGACGACTTCGATCAGGCGCTGTGCCGGGATACCAACACGCTCGATTTTTCCCGTACAACGAAGAGACAGCTTTTCAGCGATCTGCTCTAGGATCCGGTCGGATCACCGCCGCGATCACCCGCGTCGCTTTCTGCAGCCGATCCATGGCCAGCGTCGCCCGCGCCTCTTCGCCCGCGGGCAATTCCGCCAGACGGTCGCTGCGGAACGGGTTGAGCAGGATCAGCGCCCAGCGCACCGCATAAAGCGGCAGCGTGCGGTGCAGCCGCGCGGCGAAATCGGGATCGTCCGGCAAAGCCGCGGCCATGCGCTCCGCGAACAGCTGCCGGTCCTGTGCGGTCAGGGTCATGCCGGGATGCAGGATGACATCGGCGGTGAGCTTCACCGGATCGTCCCAGCCGAAATAATCGAAATCGATATAGCGCAGGCTGCCGTCGGCCACGCGCAGGGCATTGTGAAATCCAAAATCGGCGGGGATCAGCCGCTTCTGCGAGGCCGCGATCTCCTTGCCCGCCGCGATCTCCGCCGCCAGCGCCCGCCGGCGCTCGTCGAGCACCGGCATGATCGCTTCGCTGATGAAACGCTGAAGATCCGGCGGCGGCGCCAGCGCCGCCAGCCGCGCCTCGATCTGGCGCACGATCTCCGCCACCGACAGGCACGCCTCCGAGGCCGGCGGGAAATGCTGCGCCTCGCGATCGCCGGACAAGGAGAAGATAGCCGCGATGAAATCCGCCGCCGCCGCGACGTCCCGTGCGTCGTGCCGTGCGACAGGCTCGCCCGCGATCCACTCCATCAGCAGATAGCGGCCCTCCTCGTCGCGCGCGAGCGGGCGTGGCGTCGCCGCGATCCCGTGCGCGCGCAGGAAGGCGAGCGTCTGCCATTCGACATCGGAGCGCCGGCGCGTGTCGCCCGCGCGATCGGGATAGCATTTCAGCGCGAAACGGCCGTCGCGGGTCTCGACCCGGAAGATGCGGCTGTTCGCGCCCGATCCCGCAGGCGCGATCGCCGTCACCGGCGCACCGGCCAGCCGTTCGGCGACGGAGCGCACCTGCGGCGGGATCGAAGCGTGCATCGGCGGCTCTCAGACAAGACCCGCGAGCCGCGCACGCAGGAAGAGCGACAGCGTGAAGCCGTCGATGATGGTCGAATTGCGCATCAGGTCCTCGACTTTCGCCACCGGCAAGGTCTCGATCGATTCGATTCCGTCGGCGCGGTCGGGCGCACCGAAGGCCTTGATGCGCGCGGCGAAGAAATGCGCCGCGATGGTGAGCGAGGAGCCGCCCGGCGTGAAGCGGCCGAGCGGGATCAGTTCGTCGATCTCGGCGCCGATTTCCTCGCGCACCTCGCGCCGCGCGGAGGCTTCGGGGCTCTCCCCCGCTTCGCAGCCGCCGCGCGGAAATTCCAGCGACCAGTCGCGCAACCCATGCCGGAAGATTTTCAGCAGCACCAGCCTGTCGCCGATGAGCGGCAGTACCGCGACGCTCTCCGCCTCCACGATGCGATTGTAGAGGCCGAGCGAGCCGTCGGGAAAGCGCACCGCGTCGCGCAGCACGATCATGTAGGGATCGCGGGCAATCACGCCCGCACGCAGATCGGAGGTGTCGAGCCCGCGGCTCTCCCGCATCTGCAAGGCGGCCTGTTGCGCGGCCTCGATCTCCTGCGGCGCGGAGAGAATCTCGATGCTGTTCGGCCCGCGATTGCGGAACAGATGCGGCATCTCCCGCATGAGCACGGCATAGGCCGTCAGCGATTGCGGCTGGGAGAAACGGTCCATCACGCCGTCCGGCAGGCCTGCGGCCCGGCTTCGCGGTCCGCCCGCATCGCTGCAACGCTCGGCGCAATGCGATAGCCCGGCAGCGCGATGCCGATGAAATCGCCGATCGGCAGGTCGAGGGTCGGCCCCTTGCTTTTCAGGCCGGCCGCGACCTGCGCCACCGCTTCGCGGAACGCCGCCTGCTGCGGCGTCTCCGGCAGATCGGGAGTGTCCAGCCAGGCGATCATATCCTTCACCGCCGCCACGATTTCCTCGGCCGAAGCATCTTCCGTGCGAATGCCGGCCTGCCGGAACTGATAGGTATTGTCGAAGTGATACACGCCGGCGGCGAGCGCGTCCAACAGCCTGATCTCGCGCGGGCCGCTTGCCTCCTCGCGGATATAGCGCTTGAAGCAGGCCATCTCCTTCGCCGCCGGCAGCAGCGTGTAGTGCAGCACTGCATTGATCGACAGCAGCGGAATGCCGAGCGCCCGCGCATAGGAACACGGCCCCGACTGGCAGCCGATCATGAAGCGGCTGCGCGCAATGAAGAACGGATCGAGCCGGTGGTCGTATCCGTCCATGAAGGGCAACTCGTGGAAACCGCCCGACGCAATCTCCAGCCGCTGCATGTGGCGGTCGCCGATGCGGATGACCTGATACCCGGCATCCAGAAGATATTTCAGCGCCGGCAGATAATTCGTCACGTCGGCGTTGCGGAAATCCTGCTTCTCGAGCTTGTGGTAGCCATGGTCGCGCGCATGCACGACCACGATCGGCGTCGCCGGATCGATCCCGTGCCGGCGGCAGAACGCGCGGCCGTTGTCCTCGAACGCGGCCGGCAGCCGCATGTGCCAGGCATTGTGGCGGAACGCATCCCCTTCATCGCCCGTGCGATGCACGGCTTCGCGCAGCAGGCTCCAGTAATGCTCGATGACGATGTCGATCGGCTGGAACCTACTCTGCACGATCGCCTGGTCCTGTCCGTCCCCGACGAATCGCATGTCCAGCGTGCCGCTCGAGATCGTCCCCATGCTCATCCAGGACAGGTTGAGCAGCAGATCGTCGTCGACTTCGACATAGTCGCCATACTGCTCGACGATTTCCAGGCAGACGGCGGATGCGGCGCGGTAGCGCTCGCGCGGCGGCCCGACAAACACCACCCGGCCGTAATTCTCCCGGCGCAGCGCCAGAAAATGATACGGATCGAGAATGGCATGCCCCAGCGCCTCGGTCGACGACAGGAAGAACACGGCGTTGCGCGCGCCGCCATCCTGCGCCGCATTCCGGCGCGCGATCATGCGCATGATCGCCATGTTCACACGGCAATAGACGTGACCGAGGAAGGATTTGCGGTCGCCGTCGTCGAACGGCTTCGGGCCGCTGCAGATGCCGAATTGCCGCGCGAAAAATTCCATCGCCAGGTCGGCCTTGCGGATTTTTCCGGCGGCGTAGGCCGCCTTGGCGTAATTGTAGCCGTCGCACAAGGAGGACGGGTCGGCGTCGCGCACGCGCACGAAGGCAGCCACGGCGTCCTTGTATTTCGCCAGCTCGTAGGCGGCGATCGCGATCGCGAACGGCGATTTCGCGGGCCTGGTGCGCCCCGCCTCATCTGCAAACGCGGCCCACGACCCGATCAGACCCGGTGCATAGGCGAGAATCAGATCGTGTGCGGCGAACAGCCGGGCGCTGCCGGACCGGCGGGCCCAGGCGAGGACGCTGGCGGCAAGATTCTTCTGCGCCGCGGGCGTCATCTGCGCCAGCATTCGCCGGACGAACCAGCGCTGCTGCCGCTCATCCGCCACAACGAAGCTCGCAACCAGCGCCATGCGGGCCGGTGCTGTGCTCACGAGCCACGCAAAAACGCGCCGGCCTGTCCGGGTCGAGAAGAATGTCTTGCGCAGAATCCAGACCAGCGGGCGCGCCAGCCAGCGGCGAATCGCCCGGGCGAAACGCGACCACGGCATCCTGCCAGCCTCGAAGCCGCCCCGGTCCGGCAGGACGGCCGCGGCGCCCGGCTCAGATCTTTCGGCAGCTTCGGCCAAAAACCAGGTTCCCCCTAAAGGCGATAACGGAACGCGAAATTTCTATCCAACTACCGCCAAGGTTGATGATAAAGCAAGTCTGGAAGTGGTGCGTCCGGGAAGGGGTCAATGCAAGGCATTTCTATCGTCCTGCCGAATTTCAACCATGCTGTCGAACTTGGGACATCGCTGGGCGCCATTGCGGGGCAGACCCGTCCTTTCGACGAAATCATCGTTATTGATGACGCATCAACAGATCACAGTCTCGCGGTGATTCGGACCTTCGCAGACGCCTGTCCGCAAATGCGCCTCCTGCAGAATGAAACCAGGATGGGCGTTGCAGCGTCCGTGAACCGCGGGATCGAAGCCGCCTCGCGCAGCCATGTGGTGCTCGCCAGCGCCGACGAGAAAGTCGAGCGCGGCATGTGCGCGGCATTTCACGACGCGCTGCAGACATTCCCCGATTTGCATCTGGCCGTGTCCTGTTACAGCGAGTGGGACGAGCAGACCGGTATCGTGACGAATTACGGCCGGCAGCCCGGTCTGGGCATGTGGTACGCGGACGGCGACGCGCCGTTTTTCGTATCGCAGGAACGGTTTCTCGCGTTGCTGCGACGGCAATTCGTCTGGCTCGGCATCAACACCGCGATCTTCCGCAAGGACGCGCTGTCGCAGGTAGGCGGATTCGATCCCGCCTTGCGCTGGCACAGCGACTGGTTTGCGATCTATGCCATCGCGTTCCGTCACGGATTCTGCGCGATACCGAAAACGCTGGCGACGTTCCGCCGCTCCGCGCATTCCTATTCCGCCCGCGGCATGCGCGATGCCCCGATGCAAGAACAGGTCATCCTCGCCATTGTCGACAAGCTGGAGCGTCCGGAATTTTCCGACTTCAACCGCGCCGCCAGGCAGGCGCCGGCTGCGCTGTCCCCGTTCGTGCGCACGATGATCCCCACGCTGCTGAAACAGCCTCGGCGCTACGGTCTCCTCTCCCGGTTGGTCCTGTGGTGGCTGGGAGAATTCGTTCGGTTGCGGCGGCCGGGCTGGGCGCTGCGGCTGCGCGAGCGCCTCGCGGGAAGCAGTCGGAAAGCTCCCACACTCCTCTCCGCCGAGATGATCCGTCAGCAGGAGGAAGTGCCATCCGCGGGGGACAGGGCTTGATGTCGTGCCTAGTTTGCCGCTCGGAGAGTATCGCACCTGTCTTGCATCTGGGGCCGCAACCGGTTTCGAGTCACTTCACGGCGGCGCCTGATCAGAAATCGAAGCTGCACGATCTCGATCTCGCGGTCTGCAGCGCCTGCGGCGTCATTCAGCTCATGCGTCCGATCCCGCATGCCGACCTTGTTCCCGCCTATGACTGGATCACTTATCGCGAGCCGGAAACGCATCTTGATCGCGTCGTTGAGCGCGCGCTCGAGCTCGCAGATTTGGGAAAGCACGCGGTCATTCTCGGCCTGAGTTTCAAGGACGCCACGACGCTCGACCGCTTCCGCCGGCGCGGCTTCTCGCGCGTCCGCTGCATCGACGCAAAAACCGAACTCGGCGCGCGCAAGACCGACGCCGGCGTGGAATCGATCCAGGCCCTGTTTACGCGTGAGAACGCCCGAGCCATCGCCGAACGTCACGGCCCGGCTGATCTTGTCATCGCCAGACACATTGCCGAACACGCAGAACGACCGCATGACTTCATGGCGGCGCTGGGCGATTTGCTGGCGCCGGGTGGCCATCTGCTCATCGAGGTGCCGGATTGTCGCGCCAATCTGGAGCGGCAGGACTACACCATGATCTGGGAGGAGCATGTCCTCTACTTCACGCCGGAGACGTTGCCGCAGATGCTGGCGGCCGCAGGCTGCGTCCCTGTCGCATGGGATATTCATCCCTTTCCGTTCGAGGATGTTATCGTCCTCCATGCCCGCAAGGATGCGGCCAGCGAACTCAGACCCGACCCTGACGCCGTCTCGCGCAACCTCGGTCTCGCCAAGGCCTATGGCGATGCCTTCGGCGGCTGGACGGAGCGTTATCGCGCACTGTTCGAGACCTTCACGGGGGGCGGCAAGCGCCTTGCCGCCTACGGCGCCGGCCATCTCACCGCGGCCTTCATCAATTTTCATGGCCTCGCCGGTTATTTCGCCTGCGTGATCGACGACACGCCGCAGAAGCAGGGCCTGTTCCTGCCCGGCTGCAATCTGCCGATCGCGCCGCGCAGCCGCCTGCTCGACGGCGACATCGCGCATTGCCTGTTCGGGCTGGCACCGCAGATCGAGGACAAGGTGATCGCCAACAATGCGGACTTCGTCGCGCGTGGCGGGCAATTCCACTCGATGTTCGCCGACAGCCCGCGCTCGATCCGCAAGCTGATCGCCCGCTGATCAGTCGCCGGCAATCTTGAGCAGAATGCGCCCGCCCTCGCCGCTGCGCATCACTGTGAGCGCGTCGTTGATCTTATCGAGCGGAAATTCGTGGGTGATGATGCCGTCGAAAGAGATGCGGCCGGCCTGATTGAGCTTCACGATGCGCGGAATATCGACATCCGGCACACAATCGCCGCCATGCGAACCGGTCAGCACCTTGTTGAAGTGGATGGGCAAGGTGTAGATCGTGACCTTCTCGGTCGGCACCCCCACCAGCACGCAGGTGCCGTCGGGATGCGTCAGATTGTAGGCCATCTCGATGACGGATTTGGCGCCGGTGGTCTCGATCACCTTGTCGGCTCCCTTCTCGCCCACGATCGCACGCAGCTCGCCTTCGAGATTCGAAGCCTGCTTGGCGTTGATGCGATGCGTCGCACCCAGCTTCATCGCCATGTCGAGCTTGCTGTCCAGAAGATCGACGGCGACGATGGGATGCGCCCCCACGACCTTCGCGAATTGCACGACATTGAGTCCGACCCCGCCGGCACCGAACACAACCACCGACTCGCCGATCTTCACCTTGGCGTCGTTGTTGATGACGCCCACGGCCGTCGTCACCGCACAGCCCAGAAGCGGCGCGACCTTCAGGTCGTAATCGGCGGCGATCTTCGTCAGCCGGTTCTCGGAGACCACGGCGTGGTCGTTGAAAGTCGTCACCCAGCCGGCATTCAGCTTCTGGCCGCGCCAGCGATAATGCGGCGTCGGGCTCTGGATGCCGGCGCTCGGCCGCCAATGCATGACCACCGTGTCACCGGCGGCGACTGTGGTCACGCCGGGGCCGGTCTCGACGACGATCGCCGAGGCCTCATGGCCGAGCAGATGCGGCAGGAACTTGTCCGGCCCTTTCACCGCATCGATCTCGTTGATCTGCGCGCCGCAGATCGTGCTGTAGAGCACCTTCACCAGCACCTGCCCGACATCGAGGCGATCGGGCAATTCGAAGTCGTCGACGATCAGCGGCTTGCGCGATTCAGCGAGAATCGCGGCCTTGGCGGTCTTCACATCCATGTCCGCTCACTCGAAATAGATGAACTCGTAATCGCCGGTATAGCCGAAATGGTTGTAGAGCCAGATCCATTCGGCGGTATCGAAGAACGACTCGGCGGTCAGCGCCCAGCATTGCAGATTGAACTGCTCGAGCTCGTTGCGGTAGCTCTCCAGCATGACGTATTTGTTCTTGCCGACGCGCTCGACTTCGGCAAGCGCGGTCTGCAGCTCGAACAGGCGCAGATTGTGGAAGCAGCCGAGCGAGATGACGAGATCGAAATGCTTGTCGCCATAGGGGTAGCGGTCCTGCGCGCGATAGCGGAACAGGTAGGGCCGCACTTCCTCCTTGGCCTCGGCGAGGCCATGGCGGGAAATGTCAAAGCCGGCGATCTGCGCATTCGGCAACAGCAGCTTGAGCTCATAAAGGAGATGCGCCTTGCCGCAGCCGACATCGAGAATCTTGTCGCCGTCCTTGAGGCCGTAGATGTCAATCAGCGCCTGCGCCACCGGCTTCCAGCGGCCCGGGATGTATTTGTAGCCGCCATAGCCGTAACGGCGGTCGCCGTCCCAATAGTCGAATTCGTACTCCTTCGCCTTCATCATGCAGTGGACCTTGTCGTCCACCATGCGCGCTAGATAATCCCGCTTGGTCGCCTTGTGCAGCGGCGTCACGATATTCAGAAGTCTACCCACGTCTCACCCTTTTCCGCTTATCCGAGAAGTTGTCGCATTTACGAGATTCGTCGCGAAGGTCCTATGCGACGCGCGCCTGCATAAGCACGCGCTCGACCTGTCCCGCGATCTGCGGCGGCTGCAGACCGTTCAGCTCCAGCAGGTCGTCCTGGCTGCCGTAATTCTTGGCGAATTCGTCGGACAGGCCGAGCTTTTTCACATAGGGCATGTTCGGGCCGAGTTCTTCCGACAAAACATCGAGCACGGCGCTGCCGAGACCGCCGATGGTCGTGTGTTCCTCGATGGTGAAGACAGAACGCACATCGCGCGCGCGCTCCACGATCAGCTTGCTGTCGAGCGGCTTGATCGTGTGCACATGAATGACTTCGGCGGCGATGCCCTGCTTGGCCAGAAGATCGGCGGCCTTGAGTGCGCGGCCGGTCATTACCCCGCAGGAGACGAGCAGCACGCGGTCGCGGCCGCCGGCCGGGCGCATCACGATGGCCTTGCCGATGGCGAAGCCATTTTCCTCCTTGCTGACAATGGGGTCGCCGCCCTTGCCCAGCCGGATATAGATCGGATGCGGCCAATCGAGCGTCGCGCGCATCAGGCGCACCATTTCGTCGGCATCCGCCACCGCGGTGACGGTCATCTTCGGCAGCGCGCGCATGATGGCGATGTCTTCCACCGCCAGATGCGTCGGCCCGAGCGGCGCGTAGACCAGACCGCCGCCATTGGCGATCAGGCGGACCGGCAGATCGTGCAGGCACAGATCGAGCGCGACCTGTTCGTAGCAGCGGCGGGTGATGAAGGTGGCGATGGTGTTGACGAAAGGCATGTAGCCGTCCATCGCCATACCCGCCGCCATGCCGATGACATTGGCCTCGGTCACGCCTTCCATGTAGTAGCGCTCGGGCATCTCCGCCTTCATCTTGCCGAGCAGGCCGGGGCTGAGGTCGGAGCCGATGAACACCACGCGCGGATCGGATTTGGCGAGCGTGTGGACCATGTCGAGGCAGGTTTTTCTCACCGCATTCCCCCGACCGCCTGCTGCAAATCTTCAAGCACCTTGGCCTCGAAATTCGACTGGTGATGCCATTTCGGATCGCCCTCGGCGAAGGGAATGCCCTTGCCCTTCACGGTATGGCAGATGACCGCCGACGGACGCTCCGCATCGAATGGCAGACGCTGCAACAAATTGCGCAGCGCATCGACGTCGTGGCCGTCGACATCGACCGTTGCGAAACCGAAAGCGCTCCACTTGTCGACCAGTGGCTCGAGATCCTGGATTTCGGCGGTAGGGCCCGCCGACTGGATCTTGTTGTAGTCGACGATGGCGCAGAGATTGCGGAGCTTGTGCTTGCCGGCGGCGAGCGCCGCCTCCCACACCGAGCCCTCGTTGATCTCGCCGTCACCCATCACCACGAAGACGCGGCTGTCGCGCTTCTGCATGCGGGCGGCCAGCGCCATGCCGACGCCGATCGAAAGTCCGTGGCCGAGCGCGCCGGTGGAGGCCTCGACGCCCGGCACCTTGCCGCGTTCGGGATGGCCACCGAGGATCCCGTCCACATGGCAGAAGCGGTCGAGTTCCGCGACCGGAATGAAACCCTTGTCCGCCAGCATCGCGTACAATGCGAGGCAGCCATGGCCCTTGCTGAGAATGCAGCGGTCGCGCTCCGGCCAGTTCGGCCGTTTGGGGTCGAAGCGCAGGATGTCGTCGTAAAGAACCCGCAGAATCTCGATCAGGGACATCGAGGAGCCAACATGCCCCCGGTTGCCCCCGACAAGTCCCCGCACCACCAGACTGCGCAAATACAAGGATCGTTCATCGAGCGGCGGCGACGCCTGGGCGAGCCGGACAACCTTCACGTCAATCCCCCTGTTTTGCCGGACGAAAACGGTCTCCGGCGGACATGACCCGCTTGGCCGGCCACCCGCAAGCCCCAAGCCGCCAAAATCGATCAGCGGCCGCTTCCAGGGTTGCAGGCCTCCTCCCTTAGCAACCTGAGAGTTGCCTCCGCAAGTTCTTCCCAGCTGCGGTAGGCCGGCAATCCATGACCAGCCTCCGCCGGCTGCCCGGCCGCGAACCATAATTTCCCGACATTTTCCGGGAATTGCGGATGGTCCAGCACGTCCGGCAGGTCGTCGATGAACAGAGCGCATCCGAGCGAACGGATCAGGGCCAGCTTGCCCTCCCGTGTCTCCGAGAAATGCACGTCTTCAGGCCGCAGGCCGAAGCCGCTCGCGGCAAAAAAGCGGTTCGCCTCCAGCCAGTTCCGCGCCGCGTCCCACAGATCGACATTGTGCGGATCGAAATGTCCGCGCCTGGTCTTGTGGCTGACGATGCTCAGACGGCAGCCGTGTTCGCGGACCTGGGCGATGAACGCAGCAACGCCCTCATAGAGCCGCGCACGGCCGAGATAGCGGCCATAGACCTGTCCCTGCAGCCGCATCCAGAGCATCTCGCCGTCCGGCTGCGCCTGCAGAAAGGATTTCACCTGCTCCTTGGATTGCAGCGCGGGTGAGCGGGGCAGCAACCCCAGCTCCTGTCCGACTTCCGGGAACACGGCGTCATAGTCGATCAGCGTGTTGTCGAGATCGAGCCCGATATGGAAGGCGGTCATGCGCGCAACTCTTCCGCCGGCGGCCGGCGCATTTGTGCGGCCACGTCGCGCAGCCGGCCCGCATAGGCCCGGCGGATTTCCCGCGCCGCTGCGACATGGGCAAGACGGCGCGGTCGGCAGACCTCGCGGAACGCCGCAAGGCTTGTGCGAACATCGCCCGCCTGCAGGCTGCGCACGGCAAGGACGGCGGCTTCGTGTGCCGCCCAATGGGCCGCCATCTCGCTCACATGCGGCACGAGCGTCGAGTCCGTCATCAGGCGCGCGGCAATCCGGGCATGTTCCCTGGCGATGCCGGCCCGGGCTTTGGCCGTTTGCTGCAAGGTCTTCGATCCGGCGTGAATGCGATAGCGATACATGAGGGTCGGACTGCAATCGATACGGAGGTGCGAGGACATCGCCGCCAAACGCAGCAGCAGATCGCGGTCGGCTGCGACCGGTAGCGAAGTGTCGAAGCCGCCCGCGTCAAGCAGGAGCGTGCGCCGGAATATCTTGGCGTTGATCAGCGGCGCGCCGAACAGCAAGGTCTCCCAGGTAAGTCCAGTCAGCCCCGCGCCGCGGTAAGAATAGCGTGGCGGGTGTGAGGCGTCGTTGTCGAACGCCTCCGCCTCGGCGCACAGAATATCCAGTGGCGCTTTCAGGTGCGGCAGCAGACGGTCGAGCGCCCCGGCAACGAGCAGATCGTCCGCATTCAGGAACAGCACATAATCGCCCTGCGCCGCGGCAAGCGCCTCGTTCCACGCGTCATAGAGTGGCAAGCCCGGCCGCTCGATCAGGCGCAGGTCCGATCTGGCGCGCAAGATGTCCAGCGTTCCGTCGGACGATCCCGCGTCGATGACCAGATGCTCGATCTGCGGATTGGCCAGTACCGACGCCAGCATCTCGTCGATATGGGGGCGGCCGTTGAGGACCGAGGTGACGAGCGTCAGCGTGGTCATGACCCTAGCGCGGGGCGGTGACGCGGCGGCATGCCGCTAGATCGGGCGCGTGAAGGAGACATAGACGGTTTCGCGACCGAACAGTCCGGCAAATTTTCTCATGCCATGGATGGCGTCGGTCCCGATCGCCGGCTGCCGCCAGACATCCGCTGTCTCCGCGACGGCCTCGCCCAGTCCCGGATCGATCTCGCCCGTCATGACTGCAAGCGCGTCAAGACGCGCGGCGATGTCGGCATCCAGCCGTGCGCGCGTCGCACTGTCCCTTGCCTCGAATGCCGCCTGCCAGTCGAGCGCGCTGCGGTGGAATTCCGCGAACGCCTTGTCGAGATCGGCATTGGCTTCGGCCGCCCGCACCGGGAACACGGCGCGATAGTCGATGAAATTGTGCACATTCTCGCGGCAGGCCTTGAGCGCCAGCGCGTTGAAGCTGCGCCCTTCCCCGGTCAACGCCTTGAACCAGCGCCAGTCAGTGCTGAAGCGCGGAAAGGTCGCAAGAATTTCCATCTCCGCACCGATGGCCTCGACCACCGTGTCCAGCGGCAGCGCGACGTTCAGATAATGCGGATTGAGCAGGCAATCCTTCACCCAGTCCTCATGACTGCGCGTCATGTTGGCGATGGTCGACAGATGCGGCCCGAACATCGCCGCAAGCTGCCTGACCCGCCCTTCGAAAGGCGCGTTGACATCCGCCGCCCGCAACGCCAGCAATTTGCGCACGACATTGGGAAAGAATCCGCTGTGCGGAACCACGGTCAGCACCAGCACGCCGCCCGGCGCGACCAGACCGGCCAGCTTGCGGATCAGCGCGATTTCATGCGGCAGCGACCCGAGCCAGTTCTCGCAGAGAACGATGTCGTAAGAAGCGTTTGCGGCAAAGTCTTCAAATCGGGTCGTATAGAGTTCAGGCGCCGTATGAGGAAGCGAAAGCCCGGCATAGGCAGCCTCGATATCCCGCAGCCCGGCGGGATTGGGTTCGACGAGATCGTAGCTCGCCGGCCGGCGGGTGGCGACATACAGACTGTTCTGCCCCGAGCCGGCCGCCACCTCCAGCACCCGCACCCCGCGGAAGGCGGCCGGCGGCAGCCCCAGCGACCGGTAAAGACCGTCGCGGCGCTGAAAATGCGACGCCAGATCGGCATAGTTATAGCGCACCGGCGAGATGCCGTGGCGCCGGTAATACGCGAGATGCCCCCCCTCCGGTGCAGCATATGATCTGGTCAAACCGCAGTCCTTATTTGCAAATACATCGAGACATCCGGCCACACTGCCGGTCCTTCCGCGGCTGGGACCACTCCGTCGCGGCAGCATGCCAGCTTGTCAACCAGCAGCGGCCGCGATAAGCCTTAGCTCAATTCAAGCACATAGCTTATTATAATATATCATCAATGCTCAGAAGAACTGTGCCATCGGAGTATTGAGCAAAATGGGCCTCGCGCCCTTTCGAGGGACATTCGCGGGAACGCAATGGGCAACATTATTTCGCTGGCTGCCAATGTTCACCTGACCCGCAAATATCCGGTGAGTATTGTTCATTTCGTGACGCACCGCTGCAATGCGCGATGTTCATTCTGTTTCATCGATTTCGATGATCCAAACACATTCCGGCACGAACTAACTATCGAGGAAATTGATCGCATTACCAAATCGCTCGGACCGAGCCTGCAGAACGTCAATCTGACCGGCGGCGAGCCTTTCGCGCGAAAGGAGCTTATCGATATCGCCCGCAGCTACTTCCGCAACACTGGAATCCGATCCATCTTCATTACGTCAAATGGAAGTCTTCCCGATCGCATCGAGAAATTTCTTACCACCCTGACCAAGGAATTCCCCGACCGGAAAATCATTTTCTCGTTCTCGATTGACGGATTTCCCGAAGAACATGACCGCATCCGGAAGATCGAAGGACTGTTCGAGAACACCATGCGATCCTATCACCTGGTAAGGAGCTTCAGCCCCAACGCGCAGGCGAATATCAGTATCACAGTCTCGCATGACAATTACGCAACCGCGGCCCGAATATACGACGCCCTGATCGACAAATACGGCGTACGCAGCCTGACGGTGGGCGTAGTTCGGGACGAAGGCGTGTACCGCATCCCGGCGGAGCACAAGCGGGCGATGCATGCGACCTATTCCGCACTGACAAAGCGCTTGCTCGAAGACATGAAGTCCGGACGGCTCGACGGCTACGATCGCAGTTCGCTGCAGGGCCGGCTCATGAACAAGAAGAACGCGCTCGTCTATGGTATCGTCCGCGATCTCTACATGGAGCCTCACTACATCTCGCCCTGCCGCGCAGGTTCGCTTTTTGGGATCATCAACGCCGACGGACTGGTCAGGCCATGCGAGATACTCGACAAGCCCTTGGGAAATCTTCGCGACTACGATTACGATTTCATGCGCCTATGGCAGGACAAGACGGCCAAGGACACGCGCGACTGGATTCAGGAAACCAACTGCCACTGCACCTATGAGTGTGCGTGGTCGTTCAACATCCTTTCCAATCTGCGCTACCAGCCCGCGCTGGTCGCGGCCGCCCTGGGTAAGGATGTCTGATCTCTTGCACCAGCCGCAACAATACGCCGTCCTGCCGCGGGCGCCGCATGCAGACGCGACCATCGTCATCCCCTGCGTCAATGTGGGTGTGCTGACGCGCAAATGCATGGACGTCTGCAACCAGACCTGTCCGCAGGCGGAAATCATCGTACTCGCCGATCATGTGGACAATAATCTCATCCTGCCTCCATCATGCCGCATCATCGTGACCGGCCCGATCACCATCGCAGCCAAGCGGAATCGCGGCGCGCGCGAGACCACCCGTCCGGTGGTGGCCTTCATCGACAGCGACGCCTTTCCCGGAAAGGAATGGCTCGACAGCGGTGTCCGCGCTTTGGCCGGTAACCCTGATGTCGGCGCGGTGTCCGGCCCAAACGTTTCACCTCCCGACGAACCCGTCTCGGAGAGGATCGTCGGTATTGCACTCAAGAGCAGGTTCGGATCACACAACGCCCACTACATCAAGCGACCCGCTGAACCCCGGCTGGTGGACAATGTACCGACTGTCAATCTGATCGTGCGGCGCGGCGAATATCTGGCGATGGGCGGCATGGACGAGCGTCTTTTCGGCGGTGAGGATGTCGAGTTTTGCGCGCGGCTCGTCAAAAGCGGCCGCCCCATTCTCTACCGGCCGGAAATTTTAGTCTACCACAAGAACCGATCCTTTCCGGAATTCATCAAGCAACGGCTCGCCTATGGGGGCTTCGCCATCGAAACGCTGATTAAGAGGGTCGATCAGACGGTGGATATCAATATCAACCGGACGATCCTGATCAGCCAGCTCCCGACCGCCTTCGTTCTGTTCCTCCTGTCGGGTGTGGCGATCCCCCTCGTTCCGCTCTGGGCCTATATCTGGCTGCCCGTCACTTTGATCTACGTCATCACGATCTTGGTGGAAGCGTATCGGCACGCGGATCGGTTTGCCGACATTCCGGGAGCCGCGGCCGCGCTCGTCGTCGCAACGCTGGCGCCCGGCGTCGGGGCCATTTCCAGATTGATCGGCGTCATGCCAAATTTCCGCCGCTTCTACCGCAATGACGGCTAGCCGCCGACAAAACCCGGCCCGGTCCAAATACACGCACATGCCAAAAGACAACGCCATCTATTCCAGCCAGGGCCATCTCGCCTATTATCTGAAGCACGGCTTGTCGCCGACCAATTACGACACACGCGATCTGTTAGCCCATCTTCAGCGTCGCGAGTCGCTCTATCGCAGTCTCGGTTTGCCGCCCGCCGCCTTCAGCGGCGCGCGAGTGCTGGAGGTCGCAGCGGGAACCGGCCAAAATAGCCTGTATGTCGCAAGCTGTATGCCTAGTGCGCTGACGCTGCTGGAGCCAAATCCGGTCGCGCGCGGCGAACTCGGGTCAAGCTATGCCGAGTTCGTCCTGCCCCACACCAGACCTGTAGTCGAGCCAAAGCTGTTTCAGGACTTCAGTTCATCGGAACCGTTTGACATCGTGATCTGCGAGAACTGGCTCGGCCACCTTCCCGACGACCGGGCGTTGGTGCGCAAACTGGGTCAACTGGTCGCTCCGGGCGGCGCGCTTGTGATGACGATGATGCCAATGCCGGGTTTCATTGCGAATGTCATCCGCAAGATTATGGCGGATCTCATTGTCAGGAATGAGACGGATTTTGCGACCCGTGGTCGCGTCCTGGCCGACGCTTTTGGTCCTCATCTAGCAACGATCACGGGCATGACCCGAAGTCATGCGAGCTGGATCGCAGATTGCATGTTGAATCCGCATTTTCTCAATGTGGTTATTCCGCCCGCCGTCATTGTCGAGGAACTCGGCGAGGAACTGGATGTCCTGAGCACCAACCCCGTTTTCCAGACCGACTGGCGCTGGTTCAAGACGCTGCATGGAGACAATCGCCGCTTCAATGACTCGTTCCTCGAAAGCTATTTGCGAAACAGCCACAACTTCATTGACTATCAGCATACGTACCCCCCTCGCAGCATCGAGGACAACCGCCGCATTGAGCAGGCCGCTCTCGCAGTTCACAACGCCGGACTGGAAATTGAAAAACAGCTCAATGAAGGCGGGAACCGCTCCGGCACTCATCTTCTGGAATTCGCTGAATCGGTTGGTCATTTCGCTGCCAGCATAGCCGATCTTGATCCAGACCTTGGCCGCGCCTTTTCAGAAGCGAAGGGTGCGCTGGCCAAGCCGGATCTTTCGGCACACGACATTGCAGGCTTAAAGCTGTTCGGCCCCATTTTCGGGCGAGAGACGGTTTATGTCTCCCTGACGCGTGGCAAGTTCTAGAACAATTCCGGTATCGCGCCCAGCGAACATCGCGGCGTCATTCGGAAACCTTGCGCAAAACCGGCGCGGAACCGAATTCGGTCGCGGACAACTGCACATTTAGATTGCGCTCCTGTGCGAATTTTTCGCCCCGCTGCTTGCTTCGGCGCCATGAGTTCCAGAGCAAGTTCAATACCAGCCATGTTTTGAAAATCGTCATTTTCAGCTTGACCCGCGAACTTGCGTCCGGCTTCGGGGTCAAGCGAGCTGGCACCTGGACGAATGTTTCGCAACGGCCCAAAAGATATGTCAGGGTTGCCAGATGATAGCGGTTGTCCAGCGGCAGCGGACCGATTTCGCGCACGATGTCGACCGGAAAGACGTAAAGACTGTGCGCGTCGCGAATGTTGGCTTTGGTGATCACCCTGACCAACGCGGTGCAAGTCCAGGACATCACCCGTCTGATGAAACTACGTTCTGCCAGATTCGAACGATAGGAAATCACCAGATCCGCCTTGCCGACCGCGCCGAACAAAGCCTTCAGTGCATCCGTATGAAAGGCGTTGTCGCCGGGCACCAGAGAAATCCAGGGATAGCGCGCCCGGATGACGCCGTTTTCGAAGGCCCTGCCCACGCCAATATTGCGGTCATGGTGCACGACGGTAATGCAGGAAAACTCCTGAGCGAGGCGGTCTGCAATCCCGCCCGTGCCGTCCGTACTGCCGTCATCCACAATGATGACTTCAAATTCATTCAGCAGCTTTCCGGCCACCTCCATAACCTCATAAACAGTTGTAGGAAGCCGGGCCTGCTCATTATATGCAGGCACAATGATTGTCAGAAGTCGCCTTGGTTCGACGGGGAAGGACATCCGAACATCATGTATAGTATAGACCGGCCCTCAAGCTGTATACACTGGAGTAATTAGAAAATAAAACCCCAAATCAGGTCCCGGCCGAAATGGTGTCGTCATAATCCGGGTATGGCAGGCTGTATGGTGTTGCAACCGCGGGCGGCAAAAGGCTAATCGAAGCGCAACTGAAATGATATTAGCAAGCCGCCGTTCGAGCGGTCCGGCGAAGCGATCGAAACAAAACGGCATCGCGCTCCGTGCCGAGTAAGCGGGTTGGTCAACAAGAGGAAGCAGCAATACCTTGCCTACGCAATTCAGGTAGTAAACGAATGTCCACACGAAAGATGCGAGACCCGGTGAACCAGCCAAATATCGATTTCGCAGAGACGCGCGGATCGATCGAACTCGGCCTTCTGAAAAGTCGCGAGTGGATATATGACCCGCGCCGCTTCCTGTTCTCGCAGGCCCGCTACAAGTTCGCCGCCAAGATGCTCTCCGGCCGCAAGCACGTCCTCGAAAT
>Ga0073934_10005301_pt1 | contig 20160 bp, 16 predicted proteins | sample LarsenN4metaG_FD_76834 | JGI IMG/M metagenome (GOLD analysis project Ga0073934, IMG submission 76834) | Hot spring sediment bacterial and archeal communities from British Columbia, Canada, to study Microbial Dark Matter (Phase II) - Larsen... ... | reverse complement strand
CGTGCCTTGCGCGGTGAATGAGGGACCGGCTGCAGCTTGCCAGACCCAGGAGGCGGGTGGCTGCCAGTCGGCCACCCACTGCGGGACCTGCTGGGCGGGTAAGGGCCGGGAGATGCCGTAACCCTGTGCCAGTTCGCAGCCCAGCTGCAGCAAGCGGCTGCCATGGGCTTCGGTTTCGACGCCTTCTGCGATGACGCTGTGGCCGAACGCATTGGCCAGGCCGATCACGCCTTGAACGATGGCGAGGTCGTCGGCGTCGTCGAGCATGTCGCGCACAAAGCTCTGATCGATCTTCAGCAAGGTGGCCGGGAGCCGCTTCAGGTAGGTGAGTGACGAGTAGCCAGTGCCGAAATCGTCCAGCGAGAACTTGACGCCGTGGCGCATGCAGTCCGTCATCAGCTGGCTCACCTGGGCCACGTCTTCCAGTGCGCTGGTTTCCAGTACCTCCAACTCCAGCATGCTGCCAGGAACCCTGGGGTGTGCGCCAAGCAGCTCACCCAGGCGTGAGGCAAAGTGGCTGCGCTGCAGGTGAACGGCGCTCACGTTCACGCTCACGGGCAGTTCCAGCCCCATCTGGATCCATTCGTCCATCTGGGCCAAGGCACGGTCGATCACCCATTCGCCAAGTTGAATGCCCAGCGCGTGGTCTTCGATGAGGGGCAGGAATTCGCAGGGGGGAACGAGTCCCCGGTCCGGGTCCTGCCAACGGACCAGAGCCTCCATGCCCACGATCTGCCCATGGCGCATGTTCACCTTGGGCTGGTAGTGCAGGACGAACTCGCCCTTTTCAAGGCCCAGGCGAATGCGTTGCTGGCTCACGCGGCGGTTCTTCTGGGCTTCGTCGTACTGCACGTCGAACAGGTGGTAGCGGTTTTTGCCCGCCTGCTTGGCGTTGTACATGGCCTGGTCGGCGTGCCGGATAAGCACGTCTGCATCCGCACCGTCTTGCGGGTAGAGCGTGACGCCTATGCTGGCTGACACCTGCAGCCGAAGGCCGTCGATGTCGACCGGCTCTGCCGCAGCCTGCAGCATGCGTTGGAGAATGACGTCGCAGTCCTGCTGGGTTTCCAGGTCGAGCAGCACGGCGACGAACTCATCCCCGCCAATGCGGGCCAGGGTGTCGCCTTCACGCAGCGCGGTTTTCAGCCGTTCGGCCAGCTTGACCAGGAAGCGGTCACCCACGCCGTGGCCATGGGTGTCGTTGATCGCCTTGAAGCCGTCCAGGTCCAGGTAGGCAACGGCCAGAGACTGTCCACGCCGCCCGCACACCATGATGCCGTGCGTCAAACGGTCTGCCAGCAGCACGCGGTTGGGCAGGTTGGTGAGGGCGTCGTAGTGGGCAATGTGCTCCAGCTGGTGCTCGTGCGCCTTCATCAGGGTGATGTCGGTGAGCAGTGCGACGTAGTTGGTGGCCTTGCCGTGTTCGTCCTTGACCGCGCTGACCGTGAGGAGTGCTGTGTAATGGTGGCCGCTGCGGTGCTGGTGCTGGACCTCTCCGTACCAGTGGTCGCGTTCGCGCAACGAGTTCCACAGTTCCTGCGAGTGGTCGTGCGTCTGGGAGTGTGGCGAGAACAGCTCGGCGGGTCGGCCAATGATCTCGTCGCGGCTGCGGCCGCTGAACTGGCAGAAGCTGCGGTTGACGTCGATGACCGTGCCTTCGGTGTCGGTGATGAAGATGCCTTCGCGCGCATGCGTGAACACGCTGGCAGCGAGCTTGAGGCGCTCTTCGGCCTCCATGCGCTTGCTGGCCATGCGGGCGAAGCGTTCTTGCAGCTGTACGAGTTCCATGGCGCCCTTGAACCGCTTGCTGCTCTGCGGCAGGCCGGATTCAAGCTCTTCCGTGGAACGTTTCAGCCGCTTCAAGGGCGACAGGATGCTCACCCGCACACCCCACAGGGCCAGCAGGATCATCAGGGCCATGAAGGCTGCCAGGGTCAGGCCATTGCGCAAGGTGCGCGAATGGATGGCGGCGAGTTGCTCGTCAAAGGGGATGCCCATGCCTACGATCACGTGTTGCCGTGCACCGGGCGGCTCCAGCCGGATGGAAGCAAAGATGCGCGTGAGGCCTGCGCCGTCTGTCAGGAGTGGCCGGCGTTCGGTTTCATCGGCGGCTGCGGCTTCCGTGCGAAAGTAGAACTCGTCCAGCTTCTTGCCCAGGCGGTTTTTGTCCTCGGGGAAGTGGGCGATGATGTTGCCGGTGGCGTCTGCAATGTAGGCCATGGAGTTGGTGGGCAAGCGACTTTCTGCCAGCCGCCGACTCCACCAGTCGAGCGACACCACGGCCACAGCCGCTGCCACGACTTGCTTGCTTCCTGATGCATCAAATACCGGATAAGCGAAGTTCACGCTGGTCACGCCAGTCGCACGGTCGGTCTGGAATGCGCCTATGGAGAACTCCTGCTGATCCATGGCCCGACGAATGTAGGGGCGGTCGGCCACGTTCACCCGCGTTCTCAGTGGGCGGGCGTTGCAGCGCAGTTCGCCGTCGGCGCTGGGTGCGCCCAGGTTCACGAAGTGGCTGTTCAGGGCCAGCACCCTGGCCAGAAACTCTCCGCATTGTGGAGAGGCTTGCTGTTGCAGTTCTGGGGCGAGCGCGAGTTGCTTCAGGAAGCTCTGGGTTTCTTCAATCAACCGTGCCTGGTCGTTGGTCAGAACGCGCAGGGTGTCCACCGCCCGCTCCTGTGCTTCTTGCATGGCGGCGTCTCGGTCGCGCCAGTATTCGATGGCAAGCATCACAACACCTGGTGCTGCGATCAGCAGTATCAGCGTGACCAGCCTGGCCCACAGTGAATACAGAAGTTTGATCATCGGTCGGCTCCCAAGTCTTGACCCAAGGCGCTGGGGCACCATGTAGAAGCCGCACCGGTCTGGTGGGGCGCGCTTGCTTGCGCAATCGATTATTGCGACAAAGACGCGGTTCGCCAATCAAATCGCCAATCCAATGGCGTCCGAGAGGGGCAGACCTTATTCCTGCTGACTGCCCTTGCGCTTGCCGGTACCCGCCGTGCGTGCCCACCATTCGGGCCCGAACTGGCCCTGCAACCAGTCGATGAACTGCGTGACCTTGGCGGGCACCATGCGCGGGGAGGGGTACACCGCGTGGATTTCCTGCTGCGGTAGCTGCCATTCGTCCAGCAGCGGAACGAGTGAGCCTTTGCGCAGCGACTCTTCTGCCACGTAGCGCGGTAGCGCGGCAATGCCCATGCCCTCGCGCGCGGCCACCAGCAGGGTGGACAGGTTGTTGGAGCGCAGCAGCCCGCGTACGGGAACGGAAGCCGACTTGCCCCCAGCGCCGCTGAACTGCCAGCGCGCGTCGCCTTGCACGGTGCTGTAGATGAGCGCGTCGTGGTCCTTCAGGTCTTTGGGTGCCGCTGGTGTGCCGCGCTGCTGCAGGTATTCCGGCGAGGCGGCCACCACCCAGGGGTTGAGGCCGAGGTAGCGCGAACCCAGCGTTGAGTCGGCCAGGGGTCCCATGCGGATGGCCACGTCCACGCCCTGTTCTACCAGGTTGACGTAGCGGTCGTCGCAGCTCAGGTCCACCTGGAGCTGTGGGTTCATCCGCATGAACTGCATGACCAATGGTGCCAGCACACGCCGCCCAAAGGCCACCGAGGTGCTGATGCGCAGTGCGCCCTGCACCTGAGTCTGCAATAGCGCCGCAACGGACTCTGCCTCTTCCACATGGTGGGTGATGAGCTTGCACTTCTCGTAATAGAGCAGCCCGATTTCGGTGGGCGTGACGCCGTGCGTGGAGCGGTGCAGCAGGCGCGCGCCCAGCTGGGCCTCCATGCGGCGCACCTGCTTGGTGGCGGCGGGCTGGCCGATGCCCAGTTCGGCGGCGGCCTTGCTGAAGGAGCCCAGGTCCACAACGCGGACGAAGAGACGGATGGCTTGAATGCGTTCCATGGGTGCTATTCCACCATGGAATAAGCGAAATGCGCCAGTGCTGCCTTCCGATTCCCTTCTGCCGGGGCGAATATTCCTTCAGACGCATAGCAACACCACCTACAGGAGATAGACATGCCCAAGATGAAAGCCGCCATGGCGGCGGTGCTGGTAATGGAGAAGGAAGGCATCACCCAGGCCTTTGGCGTGCCTGGCGCGGCCATCAACCCGCTGTATGCGCAACTGCGCGAACGCGGCACCATTTCGCACATCCTGGCACGCCACGTGGAAGGCGCCTCGCACATGGCCGAAGGCTACACGCGTGCCGCCCCGGGCAACATTGGCGTGTGCATCGGTACCTCGGGGCCCGCTGGTACCGACATGATCACCGGCCTGTATTCCGCGCAGGCCGACTCCATTCCCATCCTCTGCATCACCGGCCAGGCGCCGCGCGCGCGGCTGCACAAGGAGGACTTCCAGGCGGTGGACATTGCGTCGATTGCCAAGCCGGTGACCAAGTGGGCCACCACCGTTCTGGAGCCCGCCCAGGTGCCGCGCGCCTTCCAGCAGGCGTTTCACCTGATGCGTTCGGGCCGCCCGGGGCCGGTGCTGATCGACCTGCCGTTTGACGTGATGCAGGCGGAAATCGAGTTCGACATCGACACCTACGAGCCGCTGCCCGTTTACAAGCCTGCTGCCTCGCGCAAGCAGATCGACAAGGCTATGGAGATGCTGGCCACCGCCGAGCGCCCGCTGATCGTGGCAGGCGGCGGCATCATCAACGCTGACGCGGCAGACCTGCTGGTGCAGTTTGCCGAGATCACCGGCATACCTGTGATTCCTACCCTGATGGGCTGGGGCGCGATTCCCGACGACCACCCGCTGATGGCTGGCATGTGCGGCCTGCAGACCAGCCACCGCTACGGCAACGCCAACATGCTGGCCAGCGACTTTGTGCTGGGCATTGGCAACCGCTGGGCCAACCGCCATACCGGTTCGCCAGAGGTGTATTGCAAGGGCCGCAAGTTCATACACGTGGACATTGAGCCTACGCAGATTGGCCGTGTGTTCGCGCCGGACTACGGCATCGTGTCGGACGCGAAGGCGGCGCTTGAACTGTTCGTGGAAGCGGCCAAGGCATTGCGTGCCGCCGGGCAACTGCCCGACCGCAGCGCCTGGGCCGCCGAATGTCTGGGCCGCAAGTCTTCCGTGGAGTACCTGCGCAAGACGAACTTCGACACCGTGCCCATGAAGCCGCAGCGCGTGTACCAGTGCATGAACAACGCCTTCGGCAAGGACGTGACCTACGTCTCCACCATCGGCCTGAGCCAGATCGCAGGTGCGCAGTTCCTGCACGTGTACGGCCCGCGCCGCTGGATCAACTGCGGGCAGGCTGGCCCGCTGGGCTGGACGGTGCCTGCCGCGCTGGGGGTGCGTGCCGCCGACCCGCAACGCAAGCTCGTGGCGCTGTCGGGTGACTACGACTTCCAGTTCATGATCGAAGAGCTGGCCGTGGGCGCGCAGTTCAAGCTGCCTTACATCCACATGGTGGTGAACAACAGCTACCTGGGCTTGATCCGCCAGTCGCAGCGCGGCTTCAGCATGGACTACTGCGTGCAACTGGGCTTCGAGAACATCAACGCCCCCGCTGGCGACGCCGCTGCGCAAGGCTATGGCGTGGACCACGTGAAGGTGGTCGAAGGCCTGGGCTGCAAGGCCATCCGCGTGCACCGGCAAGAGGAGATTGCACCCGCCATCCGCCAGGCCGAAGCCTGGATGACCGAGTTCCAGGTGCCGGTGGTGATCGAGGTGATTCTGGAGCGCGTGACCAACATCGCCATGGGCACCGAAATCGACAACGTGACGGAGTTTGAAGAACTGGCCGCCAACAAGGCAGACGTGCCCACCGCCGTGGCGCTGCTGGACTGAGCCGTTGCGATTTTGAGAACACAAGGAGACTGAACCATGCCCCGTTTTGCGGCCAACCTGACCATGCTTTTCACGGAACTGCCTTTCCTGGACCGCTTTGACGCCGCGGCGCGTGCGGGCTTTAAGGCGGTGGAATTCCTGTTCCCCTATGCCTTTGAGGCGAACGACATCAAGGCCCGGCTTGACGCCAACGGTCTGCAGTTGGTGCTGCACAACCTGCCCGCTGGTGACTGGGACGCAGGCGAGCGCGGCATTGCCTGCCACCCGGACCGCGTGGAGGAATTCCGTGCGGGCGTGGAGCGTGCCATGGCCTATGCGCAGACGCTGGGGGTGAAGCAGCTCAACTGCCTGGTGGGCAAGGCCCCGGCCGGGGTGCCCGACAGCGTGCTGCGCGAGACCCTGGTGGCCAACCTGCGCCACGCCGCCGCGCGCCTCAAGACCGCCGGGCTGCGTCTGCTGGTGGAGCCCATCAACAACTACGACATTCCCGGCTTCTACCTGAGCCGTACGCAACAGGCGCTGGACCTGCTGGACGAGGTGGGTGCCGACAACGCCTTTGTGCAGTACGACATCTACCACGCCCAGCGCACCGAAGGCGAACTGGCGGCCACGCTGCAAAAGCACCTGGCGCGCATTGGCCACGTGCAACTGGCCGACAACCCGGGCCGCAACGAGCCGGGCACGGGCGAGATCAACTACGCCTTCCTGTTCCGCCACCTGGACCGCATTGGTTATGACGGCTGGGTGGGCTGCGAATACAAGCCCGCCAGCACCACCGAAGCTGGGCTGGGCTGGTTGAAGGCTCTGGCCTGAGCCCTTCCACCGACACTGCACCAGCACATTCACAACAAGGAGAAACACATGACCACACAACCCCTGAAAATCGGTTTCATCGGCCTCGGCATCATGGGCACACCCATGGCGGGCCACCTCATGAAGGCGGGGCACCAGCTTTTCGTCTACACCCACGGCAAGGTGCCTGCCGAGATCGCTGAAAGTTCGGCCACCCAATGCCTGAACGCGCGCGGCGTGGCCGAGCGGGCCGACATCATCATCACCATGGTGCCCGACACGCCTGACGTGGCAGAGGCCCTCTTCGGCGAAGAAGGCGTGGCCAAGGGGCTGACCCCGGGCAAGACGGTGGTGGACATGTCCTCTATCTCGCCGGTGGAGACCAAGGTGTTCGCGCAGAAGATCGAGGCCCTGGGCTGCGACTACCTGGACGCGCCGGTTTCCGGTGGCGACGTGGGCGCGCGCAACGCCACGCTGTCCATCATGGTCGGTGGCAAGCCGGAGGTGTTCGAGCGTGTGAAGCCGGTGTTCGAGGTGATGGGCAAGAACATTACCCTGGTGGGCGGCAACGGCGACGGCCAGACCTGCAAGGTGGCCAACCAGATCGTGGTGGCGCTGACCATCAACGCCGTGGCCGAAGGCCTGCTGTTTGCGGCGCGTGCCGGGGCCGATGCCGCCAAGGTGCGCCAGGCGCTGATGGGTGGGCTGGCAACCTCGCGCATTCTGGAGGTGCATGGCGAACGCATGATCAAGCGCACCTTTGACCCGGGCTTCCGCATTGCGTTGCACCAGAAGGACCTGAACCTGGCGCTGAGCGCGGCCAAGTCGCTCGGGTTGGCGCTGCCTGCCACGTCGAATGCACAGCAGCTCTTCAGTGCCTGCGTGTCGCACGGCGGCTCGGCCTGGGACCATTCGGGTATCGTGCGTGCGTTGGAGAAACTCAACAACTTCGAGATCGGCCAGAGCGCTGGCTGACGCAACCCGCCCACCACCAAGAGCCCGACGATGACCCAGACCACCGCCACGCCCGCCCAATTGCTGCGCCGCATGTTCGATGCGGCGGTGGCATCTGCACAGCCTGCACTGTGTGTGCCGCCCCACCTGCCCACCCGTGCCGAACTGGGCGCGGGGCGGCTGGTGGTGATTGGCGCGGGCAAGGCGTCTGCCGCCATGGCGCAGGCGGTGGAACAGCACTGGGACGGCCCGCTGAGCGGCCTGGTGGTGACGCGCTACGGCTACGCCGTGCCGTGCGAGCGCATTGAAATTGTGGAGGCCGCGCACCCCGTGCCCGACGCCGCAGGCCTGCAAGCCGCGCAGCGCCTGCTGCAGGTGGTGCAGGGCTTGCGCGAAGACGACATCGTGCTGTGCCTGATATCAGGCGGCGGCTCGGCCCTGCTGCCCTTGCCTATTGATGGCTTGACGCTGGAACACAAGCAGGCGGTCAACCGCGCGTTGCTGGCCAGCGGTGCCACCATCAGCGAGATGAACTGCGTGCGCCGCCACCTGTCCGCCATCAAGGGCGGGCGGCTGGCGGCGGCGTGCCACCCGGCACGTGTGGTCACATTGCTGCTGTCGGACGTGCCGGGCGACAACCCCATCGACATCGCTTCCGGCCCCACCGTGGCCGACCCCACCACCTGCGAAGATGCGCTGGCCATCGTGCGCCGTTACGGCATCGACCTGCCCGCGCCAGTGCGCGAGGTGCTGGAGAGCGGCCGTGGCGAGTCTGTGAAGCCTGGCGACCCGCGCCTGGCCCGGGCCGAAACGCGCATGGTGGCCACACCGCAGATGGCGCTGGAGGCCGCTGCAGCCGTGGCCCGCGAGGCGGGATACCCCGCGCACATTCTGGGCGATGCGCTGGAAGGCGAGGCCCGTGACGTGGGCAAGGTTCTGGGCGGCATGGCCTTGCAGGTGGCCGGGCGCAACCAGCCCTTTGCCGCGCCCTGCGTGCTGCTGTCGGGCGGTGAAACCACCGTGACGGTGCGCGGTAAGGGCCGGGGTGGACGCAACGTGGAGTGCCTGCTTTCCATGGCCATCACGGTGGGCGGGCACCCGCGCATTCACGCGCTGATGGGCGACACCGACGGCGTGGACGGGCTGGAGGAAACGGCTGGCGCGCTGGTGAGCCCCGACACGCTGGCGCGTGCCTGGGCGCAAGGCCTGCGCCCGCTGGACAGCCTGGCCAACAACGACGGCCATGGATTCTTCGAAGCGGTGGGAGCCTCCGTGGTGACCGGCCCCACGCTCACCAATGTCAACGATTTCCGGGCCATCGTCATCGAGGCGCCGGACCAAGGAAGCACATGACCCTGCGTCGAACGCGGCGAGCCAAGATCGTCGCCACCCTGGGGCCGGCCAGCGCCGACCGCGAGACCATCCGTGAACTCTTTCTGGCGGGCGTGGACGTGTTCCGGCTGAACTTCAGCCACGGCAGCCATGCCGACCACGCCGCGCGCTTTGCCATCCTGCGCGAGCTGGAGGCAGAGACCGGCCGCCCCATCGGCATTCTGGCCGACCTGCAGGGCCCCAAGCTGCGCGTGGGCACCTTTGCCGAAGGCCCGGTGCAACTGGTGCCTGGCGAGCCCTTCCGGCTTGACCTGGACCCCACACCCGGCAACGCGCAACGGGTGAACCTGCCCCACCCAGAGATTTTTGCCGCCCTGGTACCGGGTGCCGAACTGCTGCTGGACGACGGCAAGCTGCGCCTGGTGGTGCAGCGCTGCGATGCGAGCAGCGCCGACACGCTCGTGGCCGTGGGCGGGCGCCTGTCGGAACGCAAGGGTGTGAACGTGCCCGGTGTGGTGCTGCCGATCTCGGCCCTTACGCCCAAGGACCGCCGCGACCTGGACGCCGCGCTCGAACTGGGTGCCGACTGGATCGCCTTGTCCTTCGTGCAGCGGCCCGAAGACGTGGCCGAGGCCCGCGCCCTCATCGGCACACGTGCGGGCATCGTGGCAAAGCTGGAAAAGCCTTCAGCCATCGACCGGCTGGACGAGGTGGTGGCCGAGGCCGACGCCGTGATGGTGGCGCGTGGCGACCTGGGGGTGGAACTGCCCGCCGAGCGCGTGCCCGCCATCCAGAAGCGCATCGTGCGCGCCTGCCGCAAGGCGGGCAAGCCGGTGATCGTGGCCACACAGATGCTGGAATCCATGATCGAAAGCCCGGTGCCCACGCGCGCCGAAGCGTCCGATGTGGCCACTGCCATCTACGACGGCGCCGATGCAGTGATGCTGTCTGCCGAGTCTGCAGCGGGCAAGCACCCGCTGGCGGCTGTGGCCATGATGAACCGAATCATCGAGGGCACCGAGTCCGACCCCTTGTACCGCCAGTTGATCGAGGCTTCGCACTCGTCGCCGGTGCCGGGCGAGGCGGGCGTGGCCGATGCCGTGTGTTGCGCCATGCGCCGCGCGTCTGCCTTGCTGCGGGCGTCTGCCATTGTGTGCCACACGAGTTCAGGCCAGACCAGCCTGCGCGCCGCGCGTGAGCGGCCCGATGCACCCGTGCTGAGCCTGACGCCCAGCCGTGCCGCTGCGCGCCGCCTGGCGCTGGCCTGGGGCGTGCATTCCGTGCACGTGCAGGGGGCTCAGGACGGCCGCGAGATGACCACGCAGGCTTGCAGCGTGGCCCGCGAAACCGGCTTTGCCCAGCCGGGTGAAACCATCGTGATGATCGCGGGCATGCCCTTCGGCGAGAGCGGTAGCACCAACCTGATGCGCATCGCCACGGTATGACTATCAGGCTGCTGGCTGCATCAACAGCCAGTAGCCGGGCAGCCAGCCGGTAAAAACCCCCTGCGCCATGGCCGTCCAGGCCACGCTGCGCTTCCAGGGCTTGTGCAGCACCAGCTGCGCGAAGTAAAGCAGCCACAGAACCGCCCATGCGGCCCAGGACGCTGCCTGCCACCAGCCCCAGGCGTCCTGGGCACTCAACAGCAGTTCGGTGGCCACAGCGCCTGCAGTGAGCGCCACGAACAGGCTGAACCAGCCCAGGCCACGGCCATCGTTGCCGAACAAACGGTTCCAGGCCACCCAAAGGTAGGTGAAAGAGAACAGTAGCGAGAGCGTGGCCTCGCGAACGGTGAGCAGGTTTGCCCCGTCTCCAAACGCGTATTCGTGCGCCACCCGCAGGCTGAGCAGGCCGACCAGCAGATTGATCACCAGAATTTCACGGTCGCCAATGCGCCCCAACATCCACAGGCCGTTGAGGATGAGCACGGCGCCCACATAAAACAGAACCAGGCCTGACAGCATGACGACTCAATTCGCTGGTTGTGCGGGTGCCTTGTCGCTCCAGAGCTGGCCGCCAGTGGACCAGTCGTGCCGCTCAATGTCGAAGAAGAGAATGTCCACGCCGTCAGGTGAACCGCCGAGCACGCGCACGCAGGCGTCGGTCAATGCTTTGGCCAGTTCGGCCTTTTGCTGTGGTGTGCGGCCTTTGAACAATTCCACGCGAAGGGTGGGCATGGCAGGTACTCCAGTAGAAACAAAGGTTGTCAACGGTCAAAGCCCGGCGAAAGCCGGTGGGCTCGGCGCAGCAACACGGGCCATTCCAGGTCGCCGTCGCGTTCGCTGCCATCGCCCAGCCACTGTCGCAGCGTGTGTTCGGCCAGCTCCGGTGAGGCTACCAATATGGGTGCCCCGGCGGCCATGGCACGTAGCTGGGCCTGTGCGGCCCGTTCCAGAATGTGCATCAGCACGAACGCTTCGGCCACAGTGCGGCCCACGGTGAGCACGCCGTGGTTGTCCAGGATGAGCCCGTCCAGCGCCCCCAGGTTGGCCACCAGCCTGCGTTGCTCGTCTGCACCCAGGGCCAGGCCTTCGTAAGGGTGGCGCCCAAGGCGGCCGTGCAGGCGCATTGCCCACTGGGAGCAGGGCAGCAAACCCTCTGGCCGCATGGACAGCGCCACGCCCCAGGGGCTGTGCAGGTGGATCACGCATTCCACCTCGGGGCGTGCCGCGTGGACCGCGCCGTGGACGGTGAAGCCCGTCGGGTTCACCGGTCGGCCGCTGCCGTCCGCGGCCCGGCCCTGCAGGTCCACCTTCACCAGGCTGGAGGCGGTTACCTCGTCAAACCCCAGGCCGAATTCGTTGATGAGGTACACCCCCGGCTCACCGGGAACGGCTGCCGAGAGGTGGGTGTAGATTGTGTCGTCCCAGCCCGCCAGTGCGGCAAGCCGGAAAGCGGCGGCGAGGTCCTTGCGGACCTCGCCTTCAGTGCGTGGTGGGCGCATGGCCTGCCGGTCAGTGCGCCTCGGCGGTCTTGGCCGCTTCAATGGCGCCTTCGGTGTCCTCGCGGGCGCCGTTGAAGAACAGGTTCAGCACCACCGCCGACACTGCCGTCAGCAGAATGCCGCTTTCCAGCAGCGGGTGCAGGCCGTGGGCCATCTGCTGCGTCCAACGCGGGGCCACCAGCGGGATCAGACCGAAGCCGATGGACAGCGCCACGATGTACAGGTTGTTGCGGTTGCCCCGGTAGTCCACTGCAGCCAGGATGCGAATGCCCGTGGCGGCCACCATGCCGAACATCACCAGCCCGGCGCCGCCCAGCACGAAGGTGGGGATGGATTCCACGAAAGCCGCCATCTTGGGCAGCATGCCCAGCACGATCATGATGACGCCACCCGCCACGCACACCCAGCGGCTGCGCACGCCGGTCACGCCCACCAGACCCACGTTCTGCGAAAAGCTGGTGTACGGGAAGGTGTTGAAGATGCCGCCGATGAGCGTGCCCAGGCCGTCGGTGCGGAGGCCAGCGGCCAGCTCCGGCTGGGTAATGCGCTTTTGCGTGATGTCGCTAAGTGCCAGGAACATGCCGGTCGATTCGATCATCACCACGATCATCACCAGCGTCATGGTCAGGATCATCACGATGTCGAAAGTGGGCATGCCGAAGGCGAAGGGCGTGACCACGTCGAACCAGTGCGCCTTGCCCACCTTGTCGAAGTTCATCTTGCCCATGCCCACCGCAATCACACAGCCCACCACAATGCCCAGCAGCACCGATATGTTGGCCACGAAGCCCCGCGTGTACTTCACCAGCAGCAGAATGAACGCCAGCACCACCGCCGCAATGGCCAGGTTGTCCAGCGCACCGTAGGCCGGGTTGTCCACCATGGGAATGGGGCCGGGTAGCTTGGTCAGCTCGGCGCCCGACTGTGCGGCAGCGGCCTTGGCGCCGTCCACCATGGCCACCAGCTTGGGCACGTCCACGCTCTGTGCCATCGGGGGCGGGCCACCCAGGGCCCAGCCCACACCCACGCGCATCAGGCTGATGCCGATGATGGCAATGATGGTGCCGGTGACCACCGGCGGGAAGAACCGCAGCAGCTTGCTCACCATGGGGGCGATGATCATCGAGATGATGCCCGCACCGATGATGGCGCCGAAGATGGCGCGCGCCCCGTCCACGCCGGGCATGGCGTTGGCAAAGGCCACCATCGGCCCCACGGCCGCGAAGGTCACGCCCATCATCACCGGCAGCTTGATGCCGAAGTAGCGCGTCATGCCGAAGCTCTGGATCAGTGTGACCAGGCCGCAGCAGAACAGGTCGGCGGAAATGAGCAGGGCCACCTGCTCGGGGCTCAGCTTGAGCGCGCGACCAATGATGAGCGGCACGGCCACCGCGCCTGCGTACATCACCAGCACGTGTTGCAGGCCCAGCGCAGCCAGGCGGCCGGCGGGCAGTTTTTCATCCACGGGGTGGACTGTGGTCTCACTCATGGTTGTCTCCAGGGGTATTTTTGTGGTTGAAGTGGTCCACCGCAGGCGCAGCCCACCTCTTCGCCCTGATTTCTTTCGGGCGGGCTGCGCATGGGTGGAGGGGGGAACCGGGCGGTCAGTTGACCGTTGCTCCCTGATCGAACCAGCGTTTGATCAGGGCACGCTCGTCTTCGGTGATCTGCGTGGCGTTGTTCAGCGGCATCAGCTTGAGCACCGACGCCTGCTGGTAGACGGCCTGAGCGTGTTGCTTGATCAGCTCAGGGGTGTGCAGGGCAATGCCCTTGCTTTGCAGTGCCGCGTTGTGGCACATGCTGCAGCGTTGCTCGATGACACCCTGCACCTGCGCAAAGGTGACGGGCTGGCTGGCAGCGGCCTTGGCTTCGGCGCTGGGGGCTGCGGGGGCCAGCCACACTGCCAGGCCCACCAGCACCAGGGTGCCTGCCACGGCATGTTCCCACGGCGTGCGCTGGCCCAGCACGTGGGCTTTGTGGCGTGCCACGAAGCTGTGTCGGATGAGTGCACCTGCCAGCATCAGCAACACCAGCACCAGCCAGTTGTGCGGGCCCTGGTACAACCAGCCGTAGTGGTTGGACAGCATGGCAATCAGCACGGGCAGCGTGAAGTAGGTGTTGTGCACGCTGCGCTGCTTGCCACGCTTGCCGTGGATGGCGTCGGGCGTTTCACCTGCACGCAGCGATGCCACCACCTTGCGCTGGCCGGGAATGATCCAGAAGAACACGTTGGCGCTCATGGCCGTGGCGATCATGGCGCCCACCAGCAGGAAGGCGGCACGGCCCGCGAACAACTGGCACGCCAGCCAAGAGGCGAACACGATGAACACGAACACCAGCACGCCCACCACCAGATCGCCGTTCTTGCGCTGCCCCAGGGTGCGGCAGATCACGTCGTAGATCACCCAGAACGCCACCAGAAAGCCCAGCGCCGTGGATATGGCGGCGGCGGGCGTCCAGTCGAACACGCTCTTGTCGATGAGGAAAGTGCCCGCGTTGAACAGGTAGAGCGCTGTGAACAGGCCAAATCCGGTGAGCCAGGTGGAGTAGCTCTCCCAGTACGACCAGTGCAGGTTCTGCGGCAGCGGCAGCCACTTGGGCGCCACCATGTACTTGTTGGAGTGGTAGAAGCCGCCGCCGTGCACGGCCCACATCTCCCCGTCCACGCCCTTGGCCTTCAGGTCGCCATGGGGGGGTGGGGACAGGCTGTTGTCCAGCATGACGAAGTAGAACGACGCGCCGATCCAGGCGACAGCCGTGATGACGTGGACCCAGCGCAGCAGCAGGTTGGCCCAGTCGAGAAGGTATGCATCCATCGCATCCTCACCAATGATGTGAGCACAGCCGGGGGCTGTGCAAACACCTCACCACTGCGGGCTCTGTGAGGAGGAAACGTCGCAACCGGTGGGGCCTCTGCAAGAGCCCCGGGTGACCGGGCGCCGCGGCGACGTATATAAAGTGTATACAAACAGGCATACACTCGAATCAGGGGTTACCCTAGAGCTTAGCGGATTTCCTGCGCGGCCAGGACGGTTTTCACGAGCCGCGGTAGGTCGAGTAGGCCCAGGGGCTGACCAGCAGGGGCACGTGGTAATGGCCTGCGGCGTCGGCAATGCCGAAGTCGATGGGCACCGTGTCGATGAAGGCCGGTTCGGGCAGCGCCACGCCGCGTGCGCGGAAGTACGCCGCCACTTCGAAGGTCAGGCGGTAACGGCCAGTGGCCATGGTGCTGGCGTCAAGCAGCGGCCCGCCGTCGTTGCGTCCGTCGTGGTTGAGGGTGATGCTCTTGACCGTTTCCACGCCTTGGTTGGTAACGCGTTGCAGCGTCACCTTCATGCCAGCGGCGGGGCAGCCATTCATGGTGTCCAGAACGTGGGTGCTGAGGTGGCCCATGGTGTGATCTCCAGATAGGGTGGTAAGGGGCGGCACGCAAAAAGGTGCATGGTGTTTGCAGTGCCGTTTATTTTTGTATACACTTTAGCACACACTTTGAACACAACAAAGAGAGACATGGCCCGCAAACCTTCCCCTGCTCCGCAACTGGAAGCCAAGCCTGCACCCGCGAGCAAGCGGGCCAGCCGCGCGGCCCGTAGCGTGCCTGGTGACGAACCCGCTGGCGCCACCGAGCGCATCGTCGAATCGATCACCCTGGCCATCGTCGAGCGGCGCCTCATGCCCGGCACCAAGCTGGCCGAACAGAAGATCGCCGACATCTTCAAGGTGTCGCGCACCATCGTGCGCCAGGCGCTCAACCAGTTGAGCCGCAACCACCTGGTCACGCTCGAGCCCGCGCGCGGCGCGTTTGTTTCCACGCCCGGCGTGGACGAGGCGCGCCACGTGTTCGAGGTGCGCTCCATGCTGGAAGGCGCCATGGTGCGCCAACTCTGCACAAGCATCACCGACGAACAGATTGCCGCCTTGCGCGCCCACCTGCGCGAAGAGCGCGAAGCCGTGGCCCGCACCGACGTGACCGGACGCACACGCCTGCTGGCCGATTTCCACGTGGTGCTGGCGCGCATGCTGGGCAACGAAGTGCTGGCCGAATTGCTCAGCGACCTGCTCGGGCGCTCGTCGCTCATTTCGCTGATGTACCAGTCGTCCCACTCGGCAGAACACTCCCAGCAGGAGCACGTGCACATCGTCGATGCGCTGGAACGGCGCGACGCCCGCACCGCCGTGCGTCTGATGGAACACCACATCACCAACGTGGAGCGCAACCTGCGCTTCAACCCGCACACCTCAGACCTGGGCGCTGCACTGCGCCCATGACCTTCAACCCCAACTCACAAGAGACAACACCCATGAGCAGCCCACAGCGTTACCCGCGTGACCTTTACGGCCACGGTCCCAACCCGCCGCACGCCCAATGGCCCGGCCGCGCCCGCGTGGCGGTGCAGTTCGTGCTCAACTACGAAGAAGGCGGCGAGAACAGCGTGCTGCATGGCGACGCGGGCAGCGAGCAGTTCCTGTCCGAGATGTTCAATCCCCCGGCCTTCCCAGAGCGCCACCTGAGCATGGAAGGCATCTACGAATACGGCTCACGCGTGGGTGTGTGGCGCATCCTGCGCGAGTTCGAAAAACGTGGCCTGCCCCTTACCGTGTTTGGCGTGGGCATGGCCATGCAGCGCTGCCCCGAGGTGAGCGCTGCCTTCAAGGAACTGGGCCACGAAATCGCCTGCCACGGCTGGCGCTGGATCCACTACCAGAACGTGGACGAAGCCACCGAGCGCGAGCACATGCAGCTGGGCATGGAAGCCATTGAAAAGTTGATGGGCGAGCGCCCGCTGGGCTGGTACACAGGCCGCGACAGCCCCAACACCCGCCGCCTGGTGGCAGACTTTGGCGGCTTCGAGTACGACAGCGACTACTACGGCGACGACCTGCCCTTCTGGCTGCAGGTGAAGAAGACCGACGGCTCGCTCGCCCCGCACCTGGTGGTGCCCTACACGCTGGACTGCAACGACATGCGCTTCGCCCTGCCGCAGGGTTACAGCCACGGCGACGAGTTCTTTGAATACCTGAAGGACGCCTTCGACGTGCACTACGCCGAGGGCGACGAACGCCCGAGCATGATGAGCATTGGCATGCACTGCCGCCTGCTGGGCCGCCCGGGCCGCATGCGCGCGCTGCAGCGCTTCCTGGACCACATCGAAAAGCACGACCGCGTGTGGGTCACCCGCCGCGTTGACATTGCTCGCCACTGGAAGGCCACGCACCCCTTCAACCCCGCCACCGCCTTCGTGTGGGAGTGACCGCCATGCCCTTGACGATAGAGCAACTCAACGCCGCCAGCACCGCCGAATTCACGGCACTGCTGGACGGCACCTACGAACATTCGCCCTGGATTGCCGAGCGCGCCGCCGCGCAGCGGCCCTTTGCCAGCCTGGCGCACCTCAAGCGCGCCATGATCGAGGTGGTGCGCGAAGCCGGTGTGGACGCTCAGCTCAGGCTGATCCGCGCCCACCCGGAACTCGCAGGCAAGGCCATGGTGTCCAAGACCCTGACGGCAGAGTCCACCAACGAACAGGGCAAGGCCGGGCTTACCGATTGCACGCCAGAGGAGTTCGCGCGCATCCAGCAGCTCAACGCCGACTACAACGCCAAATTCGACTTCCCCTTCATCCTGGCCGTGCGCGGCCCGCGCGGCCTTGGGCTGAACAAGGCAGAGATCATCGCCACCTTCGCCCGCCGCCTGGGCAACCACCCCGAGTTCGAGCTGGCCGAGGCGCTGCGCAACATCCACCGCATTGCCGAAATCCGCCTGAACGACAAGTTTGGCGTGGAGCCCACCCTGGGCAACCTGGTGTGGGACTGGGCCGAAAAGCTGGCCGAGCACACCGAGCCCGGTTACGCAGAGCGCGGCGAGCTGACCGTGACCTACCTCACCGACGCTCACCGCGCCTGCGCCCAGCGCATTGCGCACTGGATGAAGGCCGACTGCGGTTTTGATGATGTAGAGATCGACGCCGTGGGCAACGTGGTGGGCATCTACCACGGCAGCGACGCCAGTGCCGCCAGGCTGCTGACTGGCAGCCACTACGACACCGTGCGCAACGGCGGCAAGTACGACGGGCGGCTGGGCATCTTCGTGCCCATGGCCTGCGTGCGTGAATTGTCCCGCCAGGGCAAGCGTCTGCCTTACGGCATCGAGGTGGTGGCCTTTGCAGAGGAAGAGGGCCAGCGCTACAAAGCCACCTTCCTGGGTTCAGGCGCGCTCACCGGCCATTTCGACGAAGCGTGGCTCGACCAGCTGGACGCCGACGGCATTTCCATGCGTGACGCCATGAAGCACGCGGGCCTGTGCATAGACGACATCCCCAAGCTGCAGCGCGACCCGGCCCGTTACCTGGGCTTTGTGGAAGTGCACATTGAACAGGGACCGGTGCTCAACGGGCAGGACATTCCGCTGGGCATCGTCACCTCCATCAACGGCAGCGTGCGCTACGTAGGCGAAATTGTGGGCATGGCCAGTCACGCGGGCACCACGCCCATGGGCATGCGCCGTGACGCCGCCGCTGCGGCTGCCGAACTCACGTTGTATGTGGAAAAGCGCGCCGCCTCGGTGCCCGATCTGGTGGGCACGGTGGGCATGCTTGAAGTGCCGAACGGCTCCATCAACGTGGTGCCGGGCCGCTGTCGCTTCAGCCTCGACATCCGCGCCACCACCAACGAAGTGCGCGACGCCTGCTCCGCCGACGTGCTGGCCGAACTGGAGCGCATCTGCCAGCGCCGTGGGCTGCACCACACGTTGGAAGAAACCATGCGCGCCGCTGCCGCGCCCTCGGCTCCGGCGTGGCAACAGCGCTGGGAACGCGCCGTGCAGGCCCTGGGCCTGCCTCTGCTGCGCATGCCCAGCGGGGCCGGGCACGACGCCATGAAGCTGCACGAAATCATGCCCCAGGCCATGCTCTTCCTGCGTGGGCTCAACGCCGGCATCAGCCACAACCCGCTGGAATCCATCACCAACGACGACACCGAACTCTGCGTGCGTGCCTTCCAGCACCTGCTCGACCAACTCACCTCCGAAGCATCATGACCACACCACAGAACTACCAGGCACTCGACGCCTGGATCGACGCCCATTTCGACGAGCAGGTCCGCTTCCTGCAGGAACTGGTGCGCGTGCCTACCGATACGCCGCCAGGCAACAACGCCCCGCACGCCGAGCGCACTGCAGAGCTGTTGCAGGCCTTCGGCTTCGACGCTGAAAAGCACGCCGTGCCCGCCCAGGCCGTCAAGGATTACGGCCTGGAGTCCATCACCAACCTGATCGTGCGCCGCCGTTACGGCGATGGCCGCACCGTTGCACTCAACGCCCACGGCGACGTGGTGCCACCCGGCGAAGGCTGGACGCACGACCCCTACGGCGGCGAAGTGGTGGACGGTCAGATGTTCGGCCGCGCCACGGCGGTGAGCAAGAGCGACTTCTCCACCTTCACCTTCGCGGTGCGCGCGCTGGAATCGCTCGGCCTGCCGCTCAAGGGCGGGGTGGAACTGCACTTCACCTACGACGAAGAGTTTGGTGGTGAAATGGGCCCCGGCTGGCTGTTGCAGCAAGGCTTGACCAAGCCCGACCTGATGATCGCCGCAGGCTTCAGCTACCAGGTGGTCACCGCGCACAACGGCTGCCTGCAGCTGGAAGTGACCGTGCAAGGCGAGATGGCTCACGCCGCCATCCCCGACAGCGGCACCGACGCCCTCCAAGGCGCCGTGCACATCCTGCAGGCGCTGTACCAGCTCAACGCCGAGTACAAGAAGACCACCTCCAAGGTGGAAGGCATCACCCACCCCTACCTGAACGTGGGCCAGATCAGCGGCGGTACCAACACCAACGTGCTGCCGGGCAAGGTGGTGTTCAAGCTCGACCGCCGCATGATCCCCGAAGAGAATCCGGCCGAGGTGGAGGCGAGCATCCGTCGCGTCATCGAAGAAGCGGCTGCTTCCTTCGCCCCCCCGCGTGGCGGCAAGCAATTGAAGGTGGAAGTGCGCCGTATGCTGCTGGCCAACGCCATGGTGCCCCTGGCGGGCAACGCACCGCTGGTCAACGCCATCCAGAAGCACGGCGAGCAGTTATTCGGCGAAGCCATTCCTGCAGTGGGCACGCCGCTCTACACCGACGTTCGCCTGTACGTGGAGCAGGGCATTCCCGGCGTCATCTACGGCGCGGGGCCGCGCACGGTGCTGGAGTCGCACGCCAAGCGCGCGGACGAGCGCGTGCTGCTGGAAGACTTGCGCCGTGCCACCAAGGTGGTGGCGCGCACCTTGCTCGATCTGCTCAGCTGATCAGCGTCTTTCCTCTCCATCCAGGGCCCTTCGGGGCCCTT
>Ga0073934_10005299_pt1 | contig 20165 bp, 19 predicted proteins | sample LarsenN4metaG_FD_76834 | JGI IMG/M metagenome (GOLD analysis project Ga0073934, IMG submission 76834) | Hot spring sediment bacterial and archeal communities from British Columbia, Canada, to study Microbial Dark Matter (Phase II) - Larsen... ... | reverse complement strand
GGTGGTCCCATCGAGCTGGCGCACGACACGATGCAGTCGTCATGGTCATCGGTATAGATACTCCGGTCTCGCCCTCCAGGGATGATGGGCTACCGCAGCTGTCTCACGTCACCCTGACAGACAGGGAAGACGCACAGCTGCGACACGTCGATCAGCCGAACGCTCTCGACAACCTCTCGGTCACGACTCAGCCGACACGCCCGCCGCGGACACCCACCACCATCCCTTGCTCGGTCACGTACAACGGACGGCTCGCTTGGTCACGCGGGAGGAGACGCCGGGGTGGGATCTCCGATCGGCTCGCCAGCGCGTTCGTCTCGTCGGGGAGGCAGATCCCGACGAGGGAGCGGCGTGGGCACTTCCTGCTCGCGACGAGCGGTGGAGGCGGGAGATCGTTCACCGCGACCGACCGCAACTCGCCGACGAGCTCGAGCGTACGCGCGACAAGCGCGTCGGCGAACGGCACGCGCACCCGTTCCTTCGACTCGGCGAAATACAGGTACCCCTCGTCGCACCGGTACCCCGCCTCGCGCAGGAGCAGACCCTGGACACAGAGCTGCACGCGCTCGGGTTCCCACGAGCGCTCGGCGTTGTCGGGCGGCCGACCCCGCTTCACGTCGATCGGGCGGACCGCGCCCTCCGACCCGCCTTCAACGATGTCAACGCGCGCGACGAGGCCCAACGTATCCGACGAAAACAACAGCGAGCGTGTCTCGCGCAGCTCACCCTCGTCGGGCAGTGGCGCGCAGCCGCGCTCGGCGTCCACGGCGCGGTGCCGATAGCGGTCCTCAACCGTGTCGTCGTTGTCCGCAAAGCGCGCCTCGACCCACTCGAGGAAGAACAGGCGCGGGTAGTACGCGAACTCGTTGACCATGCGCGCCGGGACGAGGTCCGGCACGTCCCCGCGTTCCGCAACCATGCCTGATGCATCGGCCGGCCACCAGGGTCCACGAGCGGTCAGGTCGAGGTACCCGGCGGTGCCGTACAGTCGTCGCGTGGCCGAGGTGGACGTCGACGAGTTCGAGCGATGGCTGGCGGCGGCTCGGCGGGCCGTCGGCGCGGCGCGGCTCCAAGCGGAGCACGGATTCCACGAATGGGCGTGCTTCCTGGCCGAACAGAGCGCGCAGCTCGGTGTGAAGGGCCTCCTGCACGGGATCGGCGCGCCTGCATGGGGCCACGACCTGCCTGTGCTGTGCGAGCAGGCACGCGAGCTGGTGGGCGGCCCCTGGCCTGACGAGGCCGGCCGGTGGGCCGAGCGCCTGTCGCGGTACTACATCCCAACGCGCTACCCGGACGCCGTCCCCGGCCGGATCCCGGGCGACCGGTACAGCGCCACCGATTCCGGTGAAGCGCTCTTCGACGCCGAGGCGCTGCTCGATGCGGTCGAGCGCACATGGACGGAGCTCTCGGGGTGACGCACCCGGTGATCGAGCGGCGGCGACGCGAGCGGGCCGCGGCGATCGCGCGGGTGAGATCGTGGGCCGACGGCCTCGCGACGCGCCTGACGTCGTTGCAGGCCGTTGCCGTGTTCGGTTCCGTCGCGCGCGGCGACTTCAACAAGTGGAGCGACATCGACGTGCTCGTCGTCGCAGCCGAGCTGCCGGAGCGCTACCCCGAGCGCGCCGAGCTCTTGTCGCCTGTACCGCCCGGCGTACAGCCGATCATCTGGACGCCGGAGGAGCTGGCACGAGAACGACGGCGCGGGAACCCGATCGCGCGTGAGGTCGACGAGATCGGCGTGGTCGCGTTCGGCGGGTTCCCGGGCTGAGCGCTCGATCGGTGGAGTTACCGAGATACCGCCAGGATCTGTCACCTGCGGGTCGCGCAAAGCGCAGTGGACCCTCCTCTGATCCAGCCATATCGTCGCGACTCGGCCGGGCGGCTGTGCTGCGCCACGACGATGCGCGCGCTCGGCATCTTCCGCGTCGCGGGCGCAAGACGGCGACCAATCGAGGGCCGGAAGTCCGGCGGCGTGCTGGTTCCCATCATCTCGCTCTGCGTTAGGGCGCTTGCATGTAAATCGCATGCAAGTATGCTGATTGCATGAAGCTCATACAGATTCGCAATGTGCCCGACGACGTCCATCGCATGCTGAAGGCCCGGGCCGCGCTCGCGGGCATGTCGCTGTCGGACTACGCGCTCGCGCAACTGCGGCTGGCCGCCGAGCGCCCGACGCGCCAGGAGATCCTCGACCGCATCGCGTCACGCCCGCGCCCGCGCCTTCGTCGGTCGGCAGCCGCGGCCGTGCGCGCCGAGCGGGACGCGCGGTGATCGTCCTCGACGCGTCAGCCGCGATCGAGCTATTGCTACACACCCGCGCTGGAGACGACGTTCGCAAACGGGTGAGCCATCCCGCTGAGTCGCTACACGCGCCGCACTTGCTCGCAGTCGAGGTCGCGCAGGTGCTACGACGGTTCGCAAGTACCGAAGTCATCGATGCCGACACCGCAGCGGCCGCGCTCGACGACCTCGCGTCGCTCGACATCGAGCACTACGACCACGAGCCGCTCCTGCCGCGCGTCTGGGAGCTCCGCGACAACCTCACCGCGTACGACGCCGTCTACGTCGCGCTCGCCGAGGTGCTCGACGCACCCCTGCTGACCTTCGACGAGCGGGTCGCAACCGCACCCGGGCACGGTGCCCGGGTCGAGATGCCACGTTGATCCAAACGCCTACGCGACGGATGCGTCGCAGGCAAGCCGGGTCGGCGGCCGGCGGTCCAGCCGGCTCCCACCGCTGACCGTCGCGTGCGAACGGGTACCAGCGCCCGTCACGGCCGAGTCGAGGCCGGCCGGCCTCGCCTGCTGCACCGAGCGGCACGCAGTCTTCGTGTGCGAGAACCCGGCCGTCGTCGCTCTTGCGGCCGACGCACGCGCGTCGGCTGTGGTCGTGTGCGCCGAGCGGGTGCCGTCGACGACCGCGCTCGTCCTGCTCGAGCGCCTGGCGCGAGCTCGTCATGCCGTGCGGTACCACGCATACTCCACTGGCGGGGCCTCACGATCGCGGCGCTCGTCGCACGCAAGGTGCGGGCGCCCATCCCAGGCGCTACCGAGCCGCCGACTACCTCGCGCGCTGGATCGAGGGGTCAGCACGATCCCGCTGACGGGCCGGTCGTCGCCACCCAGGGACGACACCCTCGCGACCGCGATGGGAAGCAGGTCTCGCCATCTCTGAGGAGCAGGTCCTCGAGGAGCTTCTCGACGATCTCGGCGCCAGGGAGGTGCGATGACCTGAGGCAGGGCTGCTGCGCACGCGGCAGAAACCCTTCGCGAGGGTCAGAGAGTGGGACGGGCGCGCTTGACGATCGTCGTCGCGTCGACGTGCGGGGGCAAGGTGCCGAACGCGAGGCCGCAGTCCGCACCGAGCCGGGCCGCGCAGAACGCGTCGGCGACCGCCGCCGGTGCGTTGCGCACGAGCAACGAGCCTTGGAAGACCAGGGCCATGCGTTCGACGAGGTGGCGGGCGCGTGCCTCCGCCGCGTCGAGGTCCGCCAACTCGGCGCGCAGGGCGCGGGCTGCCTCGTCGAGCCGGCGGTCGGCGCCGGCCGCCAACGCAATCTCGTCCCAGTACGCGTCGAGCGTCTCGGGCGCGCGGGCGAGCGCACGCAGCACGTCGAGGCAGATGACGTTGCCCGAGCCCTCCCACACGCCGTTCACCGGACTCTGACGGTACAGGCGCGGAAGATCGGATTCCTCGACGAACCCCGCTCCGCCCAGGCATTCCAACGCCTCGGCGGCGTGCTGCGGTGCGCGCTTGCACGTCCAATACTTGATGATCGGCGTGACGAGACGCTTGATGCGCGCCTCGTGCTCATCGTGTGTCGCGGCATCGAACGCGCGGGCGAGCCGCAGCGCCGCGGCGGTAGCCGCCTCGGCCTCGATCGCGAGATCGGCGAGCACGTTGGTCATGAGCGGCTGCTCTTCGAGCGTTCGCCCGAACGCGGCCCGGTGATGCGCATTCCACGTCGCCTGCGCGACGCCCTGACGCATGATCGCTGTGGAACCGAGCACACAGTCGAGCCGGGTGTGGTTGACCATCTCGATGATCGTCCGCACCCCGGCCCCCTCGTCGCCGACGAGTGCGCCCCACGTGTCGAGCAACTCGATCTCGCTCGACGCGTTCGATCGGTCACCGAGCTTGTCCTTGAGACGCTGGATGGCGATCGGGTTGCGGGTCCCGTCCGGTCTCCAGCGCGGCACCCAGAAGCACGACAGTCCGCCCGGCGCGTTGGCCAGCATCAGGAACCCGTCCGACATCGGTGCCGAGCAGAACCACTTGTGTCCGGTGAGGAGGTACGCGCCGTCGCCGGCATGGTGCGCGACGGTCGTGTTGGAGCGAACGTCCGAGCCGCCCTGCTTCTCCGTCATCGCCATGCCACACGTCACGCCGGCCTTCTCGGTCGCCGGGCGATTCGACGGGTCGTAGGTGCGCGACACGATGCGCGGCTCCCAGGACGCGGCCAGCTCGGCGTTGTGGCGGAGGGCGGGCAGGACCGAGTAGGTCATCGAGATCGGGCACACGTGGCCACCGTCGACCTGGTACCACGTGATGACCTTCGCGGCTCGGGCAACGTGCGCGCCCGGACGGCGCTCCGACCATGGCGCCGCGTGCAGCCCATAGCCGATCGCCGCGCGCATCAGCTCGTGGTACGCGGGGTGGTAGTCGACGACGTCGATGCGGTTGCCGTAGCGGTCGTGCGTACGCAGGACGGGTGGCGAGGTGTTCGCCTGGCGCCCGAGCTCCTGGGCCTGCGGAGTTCCGGCCCTTCGACCGAGCTCGTGCAGTTCGCCGGCCGCCCACCCCGCGCCCTCCCGGTGGACCGCCTCGACGAGAGCCGCATCGGCGGCGAACACGTCGTAGCCGGTGAGGGGCGGCGGCTGGTTGAAGACCTCGTGCGTGCGGAATGCGCTGGCCACCGCGTACACGCTACGCCCGGTGGTGGGCGACCGTCGCCGAGGCTGACGTGGGTGCAGTGCACAACGCGCCGCGTGGGATGCGGTTTTCAGTGCAATGCACGGTTCGTCAGTGGAAGTCGCGGGAGCGGAGGCCGTCGGCGAGGCCGATCGGCAGGCGAGTGATACGGCCGGCCACGAGGTTGATCACGCCTTGATGACGCTCGAGCACACCGCGCACGCGCAACGCCGGTGAGCTGCGGGCGACGATGCGGAAGCGCGCCCAGATGCCTTTCGAGCAGATGACGTTGACGAGACCGGTCTCGTCCTCGAGGTTGAGGAAGACCGTGCCCTTCGACGTTGCCGGTTGCTGCCGGTGCGTGACGACGCCCGCGACCTCGACGACCGCACGGTCGGGCAGCACGCGCAGGTCCGCCGCGGTGACGACACCCTGGCGTGCGAGCTCTTCGCGCACGAACTCGGTCGGGTGCTTCCCGACCGACAACCCCATGGCCCAGAGATCCGCCGACACGGTCTCCGGCTCGGTCATCCCCGGCAGTTGGGGCGCGTCGGCGCCGGTCACCACGCCGGGCAGCGTCTCGACGACCGAGCCGTCACGCCGCACGTTCGGCCGCGCGGTGCCGACGGCGCCGGCGGCCCACAACGCGGTGCGGCGGGACTGCCCGAAGCACTGCTCAAACGCGCCTGCGGTCGCGAGCGCCTCCACCTGGTCGACCGTCGCGCCCGACCGGCGCACGAAATCCTCGAGGTCGGTGAACGGGCGCACCGCGCGTTCGTCGTCGATGCGGTCGAGCAGCGCGTCGTGCAGGCCGCGCACCGACCGCAGCCCGAGCCGAACCGCGAGGTGCGACGGCTCGGCGTGGTAGCCGTTGACCGCACGACCGACCGGTTCGAGGTCGGGCGGACGCGGCTCGAGCGTGGCGTCGCGCCGCGACGCGTTGAGGTCCGGGCCGAGCACGTGCACGCCGTGGCGGCGGGCGTCACGCACGATCGTGTGCGGCGAGTAGAACCCCATCGGCTGCGCGTTCAGCAGCGCGGCTGCGAACTCGGCCGGGTAGTGGTACTTCACCCAGGAGCTCGCGTACACGAGGTAGGCGAAGCTCACCGAGTGGCTCTCGGGGAAGCCGAAGCTCGAGAACGCTTCGAGCTTGGTGTAGATCTGCTCGGCGATCTCCCCGATAATGCCGCGTTCGGCCATGCCCGCCATCAACCGTTCCCGCATGCGCGCCATGCGGGCCTGCGAGCGTTTCGACCCCATCGCCTGGCGGAGCTGGTCGGCCTCGGCTGCGCTGAACCCGGCGCAGTCGACCGCGAGCTGCATGAGCTGTTCCTGGAACAGCGGCACGCCGAGCGTCTTTTCGAGCGACCGCCTGGTGAGCGGGTGGATGTAGGTGACTTCCTCTTCGCCGTTGCGCCGCCGCAGGTACGGGTGCACCGAGCCGCCCTGGATCGGGCCGGGCCGGATGAGCGCGACTTCGACGACGAGGTCGTAGAACGTGCGGGGCCGCAGGCGCGGCAGCGTCGCCATCTGCGCGCGGCTCTCGACCTGGAACACGCCCACGGTGTCGGCCGCGCACAGCAGGTCGTAGACCTCCGGCTCCTGCGGGATCGTCGCGAGGTCGATGTCGACGCCGTTGCACTCGCGGATCATGTCGATCGCGAGATGCAGCATCGTCAGCATGCCGAGCCCGAGCAGGTCGAACTTCACGAGCCCGGCGGCCGCGCAGTCGTCCTTGTCCCACTGCAGCACCGAGCGCCCTTCCATGCGAGCCCACTCGACCGGGCAGAACTCCACGAGCGGCCGGTCGGCCATCACCATCCCGCCCGAGTGGATGCCGAGGTGGCGCGGGAAGTCGAGCACCTCGTTCGCGAGGGCGAGCGCGAGCGGCGGGATCGGCGGCGGCCGGGTCGACCCAAGAACTGGCGTCGAACTTGCGCTCTCCCTCTGCGTTTTCGACGCAAGTTCGCCGAAGGCTTCGGGGCCGGCGGCCCAGCGGTCGACCCACTTGCCGAGCGCATCGGCCTGCCCGGGCGCGACGCCGGCCGCCTTCGCCATCTCGCGCAGCGCCGAGCGCGGGCGGTAGGTGATCACGTTCGCGACCTGCGCGGCGCGCTCGCGACCGTAGCGGTCGTAGACGTACTGGATCACTTCTTCGCGCCGCTGGTGCTCGATGTCGAGGTCGATGTCGGGCGGGCCGTCGCGCTCGGGCGACAGGAAGCGCTCGAACAACAACCCGAGCGCGACCGCGTCGGCCTTCGTGACCCCGAGCGCGTAGCACACCGCGCTGTTGGCCGCGCTGCCCCGGCCTTGGCAGTAGATGTCGGAGCGGCGGCAGAACTCGACGATGTCGTGCAGCAGCAGGAAGTAGCCGGGGAAGCCGAGCTGCTCGATCACGTCGAGCTCGTAGGCGATCTGGCGCATTGCTTGCGCGCACTGCGCGTGCGACTCGGGGTACGCGACCGCCGCACCGCGCCGCACGAGCTCGCGTAGCCAGCTCATCTCCGTGTGCCCGTGCGGAACCGGGTAATCAGGCAGGTGCGGCGCCGCGAGCCGCAGGTCGAACGCGCACGCGGCGCCGATCTCGACCGTGCGCTCCGCCGCGCCCGGCCAGCGAGCGAACCGGCGTAGCTGCTCGGCGGGCGCACGCAGGTGCGCGAACGGCGCCGCGGGCAACCAACCGTCGATCTCGTCGAGCGACCGGCGGGCGCGCACTGCAGCGAGCGCGTTCGCGAGCGGGCGGCGCGCGGGCGTGGCGTAGTGGACGTTGTTGGTCGCGACCACTTCGACGCCACAGCGCAGTGCGACCTGCGCGAGCGCATCGTTGCGGTACCGATCGAGCGGGTCGCCGTGATCCCAGAGCTCGACGAGCACACGATCACCCCCGAACGCATCGACGAGCTCGCGCAGCGCACGCTCGGCAGCCGCGGGCCCGTCGCGTACGAGCGCGGCCGGAACCGTCCCCTTGCGGCACCCGGTGAGCACGAACCACGCGTCGTTGTGCGCGCTCGGCGCACCCGCGGTCAGGTGCACACCCGCGCGTGCCGCCTCGGCGAGCTGCGCGACCGTCGCGCGCGGCGCGCCCTTCTCCCCCGCGAGCTGCGCGGTGCTGATGGCCTTGGCCAACCGCGCGTACCCGACCGGCCCTTGCGCGAGGACGAGCAGATGCTCCCCCGGGGGGTCGGCCGTGCCGTTGGGCGGGACGCGCGCGCCCAAGGTCATCTCGGCGCCGAAGATGGTCGGCAACCCCAACGGTCGGGCCGCTTCGGCGAAGCGCACCGCGCCGTAGAACCCGTCGTGGTCGGTCAGCGCGAGACCGGCGAGCCCCAGGCGGGCGGCTTCCTCGACCAGCTCCTCGGGATGGCTGGCACCGTCGAGGAACGAGAAGTTCGAGTGGCAGTGCAACTCGGAGTAGCGACCCTCCACGCCGCAGCCCTTTCTCGCCGGGCTCGCGACCCTATGCGAACACACGTTCGGTCGACAACCCCGAACTCAGGTATCACTCCTGGTCGCCGATATCCCGAACGTGGGAGCAAGGACGCAGGGACGCGGCTCCGGCGCGCTCGGGCTGCTTGCCGCTTCTGCTGCGATCCCGCTCGTCCTGTTCGCCGTGTTTCGGTGGATCCCGGAGGTCGACCCCCTACCCGCGAACGGTGTTCATCGCGGCGGGCGGGGTGCTCCTCGTCGCGACCGCCGTCATCGCGTCGAGCCCGAGCGCGGGGGTAGGTGGCCACGCACTCGCTCACGAGGACCGCACCCTCGACGTGATCGCGCTCGCGGCGGCAGCCACACTCGTCGTCATCGCGGCCACGTACCTCCGGCGGTGGCGGCTCAGCCGCGACCATGTGCAGTACGCGATCGCCATCACCGCCGCGCTGTCGATCAGCGCGATCGTGTCCATGAAGTACGGCCGCATGTGGCGCCTGTCGTGGTGGGACTATCACGCGTTCCTCCTCGTCGCGTTCGGCATCACGGTCGGCGCGATCGTGCGCGAATACCGCATGCACGCGACCGCGACCGAGACGCTGAGACCCATCACGGCCCGCGGGAGCTTCGAGCAGATCTCCACGCGTTACACCGAGTCCCTCCGACCGCTCGTCGCGGCGGTCGAGGTCAAAGACGAGTACACACACGGTCACTCCGTCCGGGTCGCAGAGTTCGCGACGCGCCTCGGCGAGCGCCTCGGCCTCGACGCGGACACGCTGCGCGCGGTGGCCGAGGGTGCGTACCTGCACGACATCGGCAAGATCGGGATTCCCGACGCGATCCTCACCAAGGAAGGCCCGCTCACCGACGACGAGCGGCGCCTCATCGAGCAGCATCCGATCGCCGGGCACGACATCGCGCGCCGGGCCGCGTCGCTTGCGCACGCGCTGCCGGTCATCAGGTCACACCACGAACGCTGGGACGGGCGCGGGTATCCCGACGGGCTGCGCGAGGGCGACATCCCGTTGATCGCACGCGTCGCGGCCGTGGCCGACGTGTGGGACGCACTGACTTCGGACCGTTCGTACCGCGCCGCGTGGACCGAGGCGCAGGCGTTCGCGCACCTCCTCGCCGGGCGCGGGTCGCACTTCGACCCTCGCGTCGTCGATGCGCTCGAAGCGATGTTGATCGAGCGGGGCGTCCGGCCACTCGCACACGTCGGCGAGTCGGTCCTCGTGCGAGACGCCCGCGAGCTCTGCCATCACGACGTGCTCCACTGACCGCTCGGTGGCGTGCGAGGATCGCGCCGTGCGGATCTCGATCGTCATCGACTGCGCCGACACGGGCCGGCTCGCGGAATTCTGGGCGGCCGCGCTGCGCTACCGCCCGGCCGGCGCACTGGCGCAGTACCGCGTGCTCGTCCCGGCCGACGGCGCGAACGGCCCGAACCTCGTGCTCCAGCAGACCGACGACCCGCGCCTCGGCAAGAACCGCCTGCACCTCGACCTGCACGGTGGGCCGATCGAGGCAGAGGTCGCGCGCCTGCAGGCGCTCGGCGCGACGACCGACGGCGACGTGGTCGAGCTCGACGCCATCCGCTGGGTGGTGATGCAGGACCCGGAGGGCAACGAGTTCTGCGTCGTCAACGCCCCTGAGGGGCCGTAACTCTTCAATCAGTCGTACAACGCTTCGACCGTGGCGCGGCCGGATTCGACGGCCGCGATGCACGCGACGTCGCCCGCGTCGGCGGTTTCCACGACGAGCTGCCACAGGGCGCGGCGCCGGTGCGCGCTCGCGTCCCACCACCGCACGTCGTGGGGCCACGGGCCGGCCGCGGACCGCACGGCACCACCGCCGCCTGGGATCGCGCGGCAGCGCAACACCGCCGGGCACGCCGGCACGTCGCCCCGCCCCGACACGACGACCGGCCGACCCGCGTGGTCGAGCAGCTCGGCAGGCAGCGGCGGGTCGAACACGCGCGCCGGGTACGGCGGCGGCAGTGCGCCTGGCCACGCAGGCACCTCGCCGTCGACGACGAGGGGTCGAGCCGGTTCGCGCGGCTCGCCCCACGGCACCCACTGCACCTGTTCCGCGGGCGTACGGCCACCCTGCACAACGGCGGTCGCAACCGCGTCGTAGCCGAGCATGCCCTGGACCCGCGCGAGCGCACGGTCGGCGCGGTCGCGTGCCGCTTGGTCGCCGCCCCAGAACCCGAGCTGACGACCGTCGGCGGGCACGACTTCATCGGGTACGAGCCGCACGAGCGTCAGCGCGCCCGTGGTCACCTCGACGTGCGCGTCGCCGAACACGTCGAGGTCTTGCTGCGCGCGCGCATCACCCGCCTCCGCGCGCGGCACATGCGCGGCGAGCCACCCGTCGAGCTGCCAGCGCACGCGCTCCGCGAGCGCACCGGGCGTCATCGCACCGCCGTGCTCGGCCTGCGCGTGCCGCCAGCAACGCGCCAGCCGTTCACCGTGCTCGGTCTCGGCCTCGACGACCACCCGCGTGCACGCGAGCCCGCGCGCCGCAAGCCGTTCGACGAGACGATCCGCGAGGCCCTTCGCGGCGAACGCGGCGGCGTCGACGCGCGTCGCAGGCGGGTCGAGCTCGCAGGTCTCGACGAGGTCGGGTGGCGGTGGCACGAGCACGGGCGGGCCGGGGTCGGATCCGCGGGCGAGATCGTGGACGCGGCGACCCGCGACGCCGAACCGGGCCAGCACCGCGTCGGGCGGCAGCGCGGCGACCGACCCCAGGCTGCGGAGCCCGAGCCGCACGAGGAGGCTCGCGAAGTCGTCGTCGTCGAGCACCGAAACCGGCCATGGAGCGAGGAACGCCGCGCTGGTACCGGGCTCGACCACGAGTACCGGATCGGCCCGGCGCGCCGCGAGGCGCGCCGCGAACATGCCGTCGGCCACACCGATACGCACTTCGCCGCCCACACCGGTCGCGAGCACGAGCTCGCGCACGTGCGCGGCGAGCGCGTCGTCGCCGCCGAAGTACCGCGAGGGGCCGCGCGTCGGGAAGTCGCACCGGCCGGGCCGGTCGAGCACGACCCGGGGCGTGACCGACTCGACCGCGCGGGCAACGACCTCGAAGGCGCGCGCTTCGAGCGCGAGGTCGGCATCGATGCACACCAGCTCCGGACACCGAGCCTCGGCTTCGCGCCGGCGCATCCCACGTGTCACCCCCGACGCCCGCGCCTCAGGTGATGCGGCGCGCACCAGCACACGGCTGCCAGAGCGCTCGCACACGACCACGGGGCGGTCATGCAACGACGGGTCGCGCCCGCGCGCAGCCGTCACCGGCCAATCGGGACACCACACACACGCGGTTCGCGTCGTCGCCACGCGCATCACCCTGTCCGCGCGAGACCGGTGAGCACCGACCGGCGCACACCGCGCCCGTCGACGTGGACCGCGATGTCGCGGTGCCCGAGCAGCCCGCTCGACGTGCACGGCCACGCGCCCGGTTCGACGTGCAGGCGCAGCGCGGCTTCGGCCGGCCACGACCCGACCGCCACGAGCACCGACGCGCGCTCGCGCGCCTTGGCGATCAGCCGGCGCGCGTCGCCGGTGCGAAGCCGGGCGGGCACGGTGGCCGCCACGAGCGCGACACCGTCGAGCAGGGCGCCGACCACCGTCGCCCACCGCTCGGGCGCCACCCGGCGCACGACGGCGCACCGATCGAGGTCGATGCCCACCTCCGCCGCGGCTCGGGCACCGAGCGTGCCGTCGGGATCGACGACCGCGGCCCACTCGCCCGCCGCCGTCGCCGCCGCGGCCAGCGCGAGCGCGGTGGTGGTGAGGCCCGCGCCGCGCCGGCCGCCGACGACCACCGTCGCGCCCCGCTGCACGCCGCCGTGCGGCAGGGCACGGCCGAGCGCGCCCGCGACCGGCAGCACCCGCTCACCGGCCTGCACCAGGGGACGCACACGAGCCAGCAGTTCGTGGGGCACCTCCGCCCGCGTCACGTGTCGCACAGTAGCGAACATACGTTCGCCATGCGACAGTGGGGCTTCGAGTTGCGTCGAAATGCGTGTTCAGGCGGAGTCGGCGACCTCGAGGGGCGGAGGCGGCTCGATCCCCCGCGCCTCGAACGACCACCCGGCGTCGGCGCCGTAGAACTCGAACAGGTGCTCGATCGCGTGCACCACGGCATCTTCGAGCGAGGACCACGCCCCCGCCGGGGCCTCGACCGTCACGACGTTGGAGTAGATCGTCACCCGCTGCGCGCCGAGCTCGACCAGGCGCCGGGCGAGGACGTCGGGCGGCCGCTGCCCCGACACGTCCGACCCAGCCGTGTACACCTCGATCGCCATGCCGGTCACCGAGCGGTTGCACTCGAAGAACCGCACCTCCGGCCGGCTCCCCGGCCGCACACGCACCGTGATCGTCTGACCCATCGCCGCCGCAGCGTAGCCAGTGGCGGGCGCGTGACCGGGTACGAGCGGGTATGGCGTGCTGGTGACCGGCCCGAAACCTGCCGATCGAGACGGCATGACCCCGACGGAGGCGCCGATCGAGCGCGACCGCATGCCCGCGTGGGTGCCGAAGGGCATCGTGCTGTTCTGGGTCGGGTTCATCCTCGTCGAGGTGGTCGAGGGCATCGTCTCGGCGCTGCGTGCGCTCCTCGTCACGCTGCTCGTCTCGCTGTTCCTCTCGTTCGCGATCGAACCGGCGGTCAACTTCCTCGCCAAGCGTGGCTGGCGGCGGGGCGGTGCGACCGCGCTCGTGTTCCTCGGGATGCTCGCCGTCGTCGCGGTGTTCGTCTTCGCGATCGGCTCGTTGGTCGTCAGCCAGGTGCGCAACTTCGTGGACGACGCGCCCGAATACGTGCAGGACCTCGAGGAGTGGATCAACGACACGTTCGACGCGAACGTCGACTTCGACGACCTCCGTGAAGAGTTCGACGATCCGGAAGGCCCAGTCCGCGGTTTCGTCGAAGACCTTGCGGGCAACGCACTGAAGGCGGGATTGACCGCGGTCGAGGTCATCTTCCAGCTCTTCACGATCCTGCTGTTCACGTTCTACCTCGTCGCGGACGGACCGCGGCTGCGACGCACGATCTGCGCGACGCTGCCGCCGCGCCGGCAGCAGGTCGTGCTGCGCGCATGGGAGCTGGCGATCGAGAAGACCGGCGGCTACCTCTACTCGCGACTGATCCTCGCCGGGCTCTCGACGGGGTTCCACTGGATGGTGCTCACCATCATGGACGTCCCGTACGCGCTCGCGCTCGCGCTGTGGGTCGGCGTCGTGTCGCAGTTCATCCCCGTCGTCGGGACGTACCTCGCCGGCGCGCTCGCCGTACTCGTCGCCGTGTTGAACGAGCCGCTCGACGGCGCGGTCGTGCTCGGCTTCGTGCTCGTCTACCAGCAGGTCGAGAACTATCTGTTCGCGCCCCGGGTCACCGCCCACACGATGTCGCTGCACCCCGCGGTCGCGTTCGCGTCGGTCATCGCGGGTGCGGCGGTGCTCGGGCCGATCGGCGCACTGCTCGCGCTCCCGGCGGCCGCGGTGATCCAGGCGTTCGCCTCGACGCTCGGCGAGCGCCACGAGGTCGTCGACTCGGAGCTCACCGCCGAGCCGGAACCGCGCGCGGCGCGCCGGTCACGGCGTCAGCGGCGCGAGCGGTAACGCTCGAGGAGCGTCGCAGTCGAGCTGTCGTGCGCGCCGGCTGGTGCACCGGCCGTGAGCTCGCCCGCGATGCGCGTCGCCAGTTCCTTGCCGAGCTCGACCCCCCACTGGTCGAAGGAATCGATCCCCCACAGCACGCCGAGCGCCATCACCTTGTGCTCGTAGGCGGCAACGAGCGATCCGAGCGTGAACGGCTCGATGCGGTCGCAGAGGAGGACGCTGGACGGCTGGTTGCCGCGCATCACGCGGTACGGCGCGTCGACTTCGTCGCGCGTGCGGCCGAACGCCAGCGCCTCCGCCTGCGCGAGCAGGTTCGCGACGAGCAGGTCGTGCTGGGCACGCTGGTCGAGGCCGGGCCGGTCGAGGCCCGGCTGCGGTCGGGCCGCACCGATGAAGTCGACCGGGACGAGCTCGGTCCCCTGGTGGAGCAACTGGAAGTACGCGTGCTGCCCGTTGGTGCCGGGTGTGCCCCACACGATCTGGCCGGTCGGCACCTCGACCGGCTCGCCGGCCGACGTCACCGACTTGCCGTTGCTCTCCATCTCGAGCTGCTGGAGGTACGGCGGTAGCTTCCCGAGCACGTGCGCGTACGGCACGATCGCCTGGGTCGACGCGCCGAGGAAGTCGCGGTACCACAGCTCGCACAGCGCCATCAGCACGGGCAGGTTCTCGCGCAGCGGCGCCGTCCGGAAGTGGTCGTCCATCGCGCGTGCACCTGCGAGCAACTCGCGGAACGCGTCCGGACCGATCGCGATCATGAGCGAGAGCCCGATCGCCGACCAGAGGGAATACCGGCCTCCGACCCAGTCCCAGAACTCGAACATGTTCGCGGGGTCGATGCCGAACTCGGCGACCGCGGCCGCGTTGGTCGACACGGCGACGAAGTGATCGGCGACCGCGGCGTCGCCGAGCGCGTCGACGAGCCAGCGGCGCGCGGCTCGGGCGTTCGTCAGCGTCTCGAGCGTCGTGAACGTCTTCGAGGACACGACGAACATCGTCTCGGCCGGGTCGAGGTCGCGCAGCGCGAGGGCGAGATCGGCGCCGTCGACGTTCGACACGAACCGGACGGAGAGCGCCGGATCGGCATACGCGCGCAGGGCGTCGTACGCCATGGCCGGGCCGAGGTCGCTGCCGCCGATCCCGATGTTGACGATCGCTCGCAGGTCGCCGGAGCGGACGCGGTCGGCGAACGCGCTCATCCGGTCGAGCACGGCGTGCACGTCGGGTACGACGTCGCGCCCGTCGACGACGATCGCGGACGACCGCGGCGCGCGTAGCGCGACGTGCAGCACCGCCCGCTGCTCCGTGACGTTGATCCGCTCGCCGCGGAACATGGCGTCGATCGCCGCACGCAGACCGCGAGCATCGGCGAGGGCAACCAGGCGGTCGAGCGTCTCGTCGGTGATCCGGTGCTTCGCGTAGTCGAGGTACCAGCCGGCCGCCTCGACATGCATCCGCTCGCCCCGCCGGGGATCCTCGGCGAACAGCTCGCGCAGGTGCGTCTCGCGCTGCGCTGACGCGTGGTCGGCGAGTGCGCGCCACTCGGCGAGGTCGATCAGCGCCATCGGTCGGTTCCCTCCTCGCTCAGAAGAGGGTCGGCTGGCGCTGGAACCTCGGCAACCCGCCCCACAGGCAGTAGTCCATGAAGATCCACGACCGCCGGTGGATCGACGAGGGTCCGTAGGCCGCGAGCGCGCACTTGTGCACGGGGGCCGGGTATCCGCGGTTCGACTCGAACCCGTACGCCGGGAAGTGCTCGGCCTCCTCCGCCATGAGCGCGTCGCGCGTGACCTTCGCCACCACCGACGCCGCCGCCACCGACAGCACCGTCTGGTCGGCCTTCACCACCGTGCGCACGCGTTGCCCGCCGCCGAGGTAGTTGTGCTTGCCGTCGAGGATCACCCGGTCGGCCACGAAGCCCTGCGCCTCGATCGCGGCGAGCGCGCGCCCGGCCGCCCGCCGTAGCGCCTCGGTCATGCCGAGCTCGTCGCATTCGTCGTTCGTCGCATGCCCGATGCCGATCGCTCGGGCCCACCCGCGTACGCGCCTGGCGCACACCTCACGCTCGTCGGGGCTGAGCAGCTTCGAGTCGCGCACGCCGGACAGGTGGTCCTCGGGAGCGACGACGGCGCCGACTGTGACGGGGCCGGCCCACGATCCACGCCCGACCTCGTCGATGCCGACGACGACACGCTCACCCTCGGCCCAGCACTTCCGCTCGAGCCGCAGCGTCGGGTACGGACCGGCCACGCGCCGAGAAGCTAGCAGTGGTATGCATTACACCTGGTGAAGCCCGGAACCCACGTCGAGGTTCGGTCGCGGTTCGAGTCGAAGTGGAGTCGCGGCTTCGTGATCGCGGAGATCGTGAACACGAACGGGCGCGAGCAATATCGCGTCCGCCGGCGCTCCGACGGGTCGGTGCTCCCCGTGCTGTTCGACGGCGACGACCTGCGCGAGGAGCGCCGCCGCCAGATGTGGTGGCAGTGATCAGGACTTGAGCGACGTGATGAAGTCGTCGACCGAGATCGCCTGCATCGTGGTCGTGCGCATCGTTCCGCGCGACGCGAGCATCACTGCTGCGCGCGCCATGGCCTTCTCGTCGGGCGCCTCGATGATGTTGAGGAAGTCGTACTGCCCCATGAGCGCGTACTGCGCGAGGACCTTCAGCCCGACCGCCTCCACCTCTTCCCGTACGCGGAGGATGCGATCGGGGTTCTCGCGCAGCGTCTCCCAACCGTCGGGTCCGAGCGTCGTCAACATCACGTAGGTCGCCACGGGGCACGACCCTACTTGCGGTGCTCCAGCTTGGCGATGTTGGCGGCCTCCGACGGATCGGGCGCGGTCGAGAGCCACGCGTCGAGCATCTCGTGCGCGACCTGCGGACTCGTGAGACGCAGGCTCATGACGAGGACGTTGGCGTCGTTCCACTTGCGAGCACCCGCCGCGGTCGCCGCGTCGGTGCAGAGCGCGGCGCGCACGCCGGTCACCTTGTTGGCGGCGATCGACGCGCCGGTTCCCGTCCAGCAGAACAGCACGCCCGTGTCGGCGTCGCCGCGGGCGACCGCCTCGCCGACACGGCGGCCCACGTCGACCCACTGGAGCGGGTCGCCGGCCGGTGGCCCTACCAGTTCGACGTCGAACCCCCGCTCCGCGAGGTCGCGTTCGACCGCGTCGGTGAGTTCGTTCTTCTCGTCGGAGCCGAGCACGACGCGCATCACCGCCAAATTACGCGACCGCGCCGGGCGCTGGCGCCCCGCGCGAGCAACTCGACGACCCGCCGCTTCGTCCGGTCGTCGAGCTTGGTTCCGCGGGGTGCCGTGACGTCGAACGAGTCCGCGAACCCACAGCCCGAGATCCGAGCCGCGTGCACGGGCACCCCTGCTCCCGCGAACGCAGCCGTCACGGCGCGAAGGACTCCGGACCCGTCGGGCCCGTCGACCGTGCAGCGGGTGTGCCACGGTGAACCGTGGTCGTCGAACGAAACGGTGACGCCGGCGATCGGGGGAGCGTCGAGGGGCATCCGCAGCAGGGCCCGGACGCGTTCCGCGAGCTGGTCGGCCGGCGGCGATGCCGCAACCGTGAAGACGCACAGCGTCACGCCGTCGGGCCAGGTGACGACGTCCGCGGCGAGCACGGAGCACCGGAACTCGTCGAGCGCGCGCGCCGCGCGCGCGAGCAGGTCGGTCGCGCCCCGGCCGACGAGGCGCACCTGAGCGGGCGGTTCCAGCGTCGCCACGACGTCGTGGCGCGCCGGTGCGGGTACGCACGCCTGCGCGCACGAGAGCAGCATCTCCGGTTCGTGCAGCAACACGAACGACGGAGGCATCGCCTCGATCCGCCGCCGCACCGCGGCGGATCCGGCCCGCGCGGCCGCACGGGTGCGGCGGTGCTCCTCGTCGGGCGCGGTCCCGTCGGCGAGCACCTTCTGGACGAGATCGTGCAGCTCGTCGACGCGAGCCTGCCGCCAGGCGTCGTCCGTCCCGCCCGCCCGGCCGAGCGTGTAGACGGCGTGCGCGTACTCCGCAGTGCGGAGGTGCGCCGCGGCGCGCACCACGGCGAGTTCCTCGAACGCGTCGACGCGCAACGCGGCCGCCGGAAGGAACGGTGCGTCGTCGACCATCCGGACGGCGAGCGATCGCATGTGGGCGTCGAGACCGAGGCGCGCGACGGTACGGCGGCCGACCTGCGCCGGGTCGGGGCCGCCGTCACTGGCATCGAGCACCGTCGCGGCGAGCAGCGCAGCCTGCTCGGTGCGCACCTGCTCGTCCGCGAACCGCACTTCCCGCACTGCGTCGAGCCGCGGGAACCGCAGCGCACCCAACGGGTCGAGATCGAGCCCATCGCCGCGCGTCCGCGCCAACGCGTCATCGAGCTCGGGCAGCGCACGGTGCAGGACACCTGTCGACGCGAGCAGGCGCCATGATCGAGCTGTGCCGTGGCGCAACAACGCGAAGAGCTCGGCGCGTGCGTCGTCGTCCCAGCGCTGCGCGCCGAGCGGGTAGGCGGCGAACCACTCGCGCAGTGCGTCGTCGGGCGGCGTGTGCGCGCACGCGCGTGCGGCGGCGAGCGCACGCGCGAGCGTGTGGTCGCTACCGGCCGGCTTCGGCCTGGTCCGCAGCAGCCGCGCGCGCAGCGCAGCCGGTGTGAGCACCGTCGTCGCGAGCACGACGAGGAGCAGCGCACCGTATGCCTCACGGTCGAACACCCCTTCGCGAAGACCGATCGTCGCGAAGATCAATCCGACCTCACCCCGAGGCACCATGCCGATCCCGACGAGCAGCTTGTCGCCCGGCCGGCCGGCCATGCCCGCTCCCGCGAGGAGCTTGCCGGCGACGCCTACCACGAGGAGCACGCCCGCGATCGCGATGACCTTCGGGTCGGCGAATGCGCCGACATCGGCATCGATCCCGATCTGGAGGAAGAACACCGGCACGAGGAGATGGCCGACCGGCGCCAAGTCCCGGCGAACCTGATGCGCGGCGTTGGTGCGGCCGAGCGCGAGTCCGGCGACGAACGCGCCGACGATGGGCGCCAGGTCGGCGGCGTGCGCCAGCTCGGCGAACGCCAGCGTGAACGCGAGCGCGAGCGCGACGAGTGTGCCACCCGAGCGGCTGTACCTGCGGATCGCGGCGAAGAGCGGTGGCGCGACGCGCAACCCGACCGCGGTTGCCATCACCACGAAGGCCAGCGCGACGGCGACGACCTCGACGATGCCGACTGCGTCCACGTTGCCCTGCGTCACGATCCTCGTGACGACCGTCAGCACGATCAGACCGAGCACGTCGTCGGCGACGGCCGCCCCGAGCACCGTGCGCGCCTCGACCGATCCGAGCGCCCGCAGGTCGGCGAAGACACGTGCCGTGATCCCGACGCTCGTCGCCGTCAACGCAGCCCCCAGGAAGAGGGCTTCGTCACCGGAACGGCCCAGCGCGAGCGCGGCCGACACCCCCGCGGCCATCGGCGCCGCGACACCGATCACGCCGACGGCGAGCGCCGAACGCCCCACGGACCGGAGGTCGCGCAGGTCCATCTCGAGGCCGACGTCGAGCAGCAGCAGGATGACGCCGAGCTCGGCGAGCGTGTGGAGCACTTCGTTGGGCTCCACGACGCCGAGCACCGACGGCCCGACGACCAGGCCGGCGACGATCTCGCCGACCACGGCCGGGGTACCGACACGCTCGGCCACCTCGGCGGCCGCCTTCGCGGCGACGAGCACGATCAGGATGTCGAGGAGGACTGCGTTGACGTCCATCGACCGAGCGGCACGAGCGGAGCCGCCGGGCACCGGTGATCACAACGGGGGTATACATCCGCATCCGGTGCGGCGGCGGTCTCCGCTCGCGCGATCCCCTTCCGTGCTCAGTCGCCGACCGCGACGCCGGGGACGACCGCACCGGGCAGCGACGACGGGCGCGGGTGGTCGATCGAGAGCACCTCGCCGTAGCCGGGCACGCCGTGCTCGGCCATGTCGAGACCCGCCTCTTCCTCGTCCTCCGAGACGCGCAGGCCCATCGTGAACTTGATCGCGGCGAACAGCACCGTCGCGGTCGCGACGACGAACACGAAGTTGCTGCCGACGCCGAGCGCCTGGCGGCCGAGCTGCGTCAGCCCGCCGCCGTACCACACGCCCTCGGCACCGCCGAGCGCGGCCCGCTCGACGAGGTCGGGCGCCGCGAACACGCCGACCATCAGCGT
>Ga0073934_10005296_pt1 | contig 20181 bp, 10 predicted proteins | sample LarsenN4metaG_FD_76834 | JGI IMG/M metagenome (GOLD analysis project Ga0073934, IMG submission 76834) | Hot spring sediment bacterial and archeal communities from British Columbia, Canada, to study Microbial Dark Matter (Phase II) - Larsen... ... | reverse complement strand
TGTTACCGCCGTCGTCGACGCCGGTGGCGACAGTGATCGATACGATTCTGAAGAGCGCGGAGTTTTCCGCGCTGTTCCTCTAACGCAGCGACAACAGGTAGCATCATTGCGTCCCAGGAGATGTGAGCGTATGGATGGGCGCGGCCGGCTCAAACTTCGGGCACTGCTTCTGGTCCCTCTGCTGGCTTATGTTGCGCTGGACTCCGCGCACGCGCAGATCGTGGCCGCCGGTCAGAATCTCACAGTTACGACCACGAACTGCGTGGCCACGTTCAAGCGGGCGGATTTGACCGGCTTCACCAACGTGTTGACGGGTGAAGCCTATTTGAACCTTCCCACCTCAACCGCGCTGGCGAACCTCGAGACAATCACTGCTACGGGGCTGCCATTGGAAGCCTCGAATTGGGTTCTGAGCCCAGCGCCAGGCGGGGGGACGGTTGCCACGCTGACCATGGCTGACTCCATCCGCACCCTCGTTATGACGGTTAGGGTGGACGCAGCCAGCCAGGAGGTTGTGGTCCGGGTTTCGGGAGGCGCATCCAAACCCGGCATTCGCAACGTGTCGTGGACGCTGGCAGGGCTCGACTTGGCCAAAGGCCGGCTGGCAGTCGCCGCACTCTCCGGAATTGTGTTTGACAAAGAACATCCCGGCATCGGGGTGGCGCTGCAGTATCCCTTCAGTTGGGACAGCCAGGCGGCTGTGTTTGAGTCGGCGCGCGGTGGTTGGATTATTTACTCCACCGACACCAGCTTTCAGTTCAAGCAACTCCGGGTTTCCAGCCGCAGCGCTTCCATGCTGGACGTTGCATTGCTCACCGAGGCGCCTGCTCCTTGGCCGAGCGCCACTGCCGTGCCCGCGACGGAATGGCGTCTCAAGGCGTTCTCCGGCGACTGGCGGACCGGCGCTCAAACCTACCGCGACTGGCTGGTAACGAACCGGCCTCCGGTTGCGGACGGCCCGCGCGCTTGGGTGCGGAACATTCGCACCGTGGTGCGGCTGCAGCCGCTGGATGCCGGGTTGCTGGACCAACTGGCGGCGCTGTTTGTTCCCAGCCGCACGCTGTTGTACTTGCCCGATTGGCGGCAGTTCGGATACGACGTGAACTATCCCGACTACACGCCGAGAGGTGGCGTTGCCGAGTTCGTCAGCAAAGCGCAGAGTCTCGGCTTCAGAGTGATGCTGCACGCGAACCTCTTCGGAGTCTCACCGGGTAACCCGGACTATGGCCCCCTCCAGCTTTCCCAGGTGAAAGACTCCGAGAGCCTGCAGCCACAGGGTTGGTACTGGGACCGTGCCGTATCCACGCCGCAGCGGTTCGCGTACATCAGCCCGGCGTCATCGGCGTTTCGCAAGGTGCTCATCGCACGCCTTACCACGACCGTGAACACAGTTCACCCGGATGCCATTCATCTCGATCAGTCGGTGCTGGCGATCAACGATGGCAACGGTCTGATCGAAGGCATGACGTTGCCGCAAGGAGTGGTCCAATTGCATCGCGAACTGCACGAGGCGTTTCCAGGTGTCGCCTTCGGTGGCGAGGGGATGAACGATGTGGTCTACGGTTACCACGCCTTCGCGCAGAGTTGGTGGCAGAACCTGCCCGGCGACCCGCACGGACACCCGATCTCGAATTATCTGCTGGGTGGTCAGGTGCAATACTACGGTCACCTTAGCCAGCCTCCAGCCTCCGATCCTGGCTTCCTGCCTTTTCTCCAAAGAACGGAACGGCGGGGAACACTCCCAACGCTTGCCGTTTGGTCGACAGCGGATCTAGACATAACAAAGCCTGAAAACGCACGGCTGATTAGCCTGTTGCAATCGTGGCAATCAAATGGGTTTCGACCTGCCTGGTCTGCAGACTGGACCGGGGCGCTGATTCGTTATGAAGGAAGCGGCGGTTCAAGCGCCGCACTGACGGACAGTGGTTCGCTGCTTCGTTTGGATGCAGCCGGAGCATCCCTTTACCAGCGCCTGCACGACGTCAATCACGCGGAGACAACCTCGTTTGTCAGGCACTGGCCCGCTTTTGATGCCGCCCGGATATACGGCCTCGATCCAGACTTGCAATATTGGGCGGAATCGCTACCCCGTCCCAATACGACCCGGATCTCCAGCCTGCCGCCCGGGATCAAGCTCGGTGCGGAGACGATGATTACCTCGAAATTCGCGTATGTCGAGGTTGAGCCGGTTTCCCAATTCCATTTCCTGAACAATCTCTGGCTGGCTCGCAGCGGAGTTAGTTTCCTGGGAGTCGACGGCCCGCTCGCGAACGGCGCGACGGCAAACGAGGCCACGGTCCAAGCCGGAGGAGTGGCCCGTCAAGGGATCTTCATTCATCCGCCCTGGCAAGGCCAAGTGGGAGGCGAGGGCTTTGTCGAGTATGCGATCGCCGCACCGAGTAACACTCAGTTTTCCTTTTCGGTGGGCGTAGCCGATGACGCAGCCTGCACTGACGGTGTTACGTTCCGGGTCTTGGTCAACGGACAAGAAAAGTGGCGGCAGCATGTGGTTCGCACCGGCTGGATGCCCGGAACTGTGGACCTTTCAGCGCTTGGCGGAACGACGCTGCAATTGCGGCTGGTGACGAACCCGGGTGCGGCGAAAAACCCGAACTGCGATTGGGCGGCCTTCAGCCAGTTAGCGCTAGTGCCGGCAAGTTCGAGCGTTTCAGTGCCACTCGCCTTGGGAGCGGGTGCATCCTTTTCCGGTTTTTCCGGAGAGGGCAGCTACTCGGCGAGCGGGGCCGGCGCCGCGACTGTGTCGGGGACCGCACTCCCAGGGCGGTTCGTCGTGTTCCTGACCGGCGCATCGAGCGTCGCCGCGGGCAGCTCGCTGTTGAGTTTGCCCTTCGAAAGCTGGATAGGGTCTGGAAAGTATCTGCCTCTTCCTGGCCAAGTGTTCGGATCAGGGACAATTGGCCCTGCGACAGCCGGAGGGGTCACGAAGACCTCAACCGTCAGCGCTCACCCTCCGGATCACGGGCGCACTGTCTTGTCGTGGGCATTGCGTCTGCCCGATAGCGGCGCGTTACGATTCTCCTGGTCGGCTGGAATCGCCGATGGAGGGTTCACTGACAGCGGCGTCATGTTCGTGGTCCGGATTAATGGTCTTCCTTACTGGACTTTGTTCTCGAAAGAAAACGTTTGGCGGCAGGGGAGCATCGATCTGGCACGCTGGCGTGGACAGCACATCCTGCTGCAACTTGTGGCCGACTCAGCGGGTAACTACTCCTCTGACTGGGCCAGATGGGCGGACCTGACTTTCAGCGCCGCTGACACAGTCTGCACCTATGCGATTCCCAGTGGTCAGTCCTTCACCGGCAGCGCGGGGAGTTCCAGTCTCGCGGTGGCGGCAGAGCCAGGCTGCCCATGGTCGGCGGCTTCGAACATGCCGTGGATTTCAATACAAGCGCCGGGTTCCGGTATGGGCGCAGGGTCAGTGAGTTTCACGGTTGCTCTGAACCATGGCGCTGCGCGGTCTGGCACGATCAGTGTTGGCGGAAAGATCTTCACCGTCACGCAGGAGGCTGGGCTTGCCCCGGGCTGTACCGGCGCCCTGGCCAGCAACTCACTCAGCGCGCCACAGACCGGTGTGAAGGGCACGGTCAATCTCACCATCGGCGACAGCTGCGCGTGGGTCGGCTCTTCGAACCAGCCGTGGGCACAGATCTTTCCAATTAGTTGGACTGGACCGCGCGCAGTCGAGTACACGGTCTTTCCGAACTTTTCCACGAAAACGCGAACCGCGATCCTGAACGCCGCCCTGCAACCTTTCGTCATCACGCAGCCCGGCAGCGCTGAGATCGAAATCCGCCGCTTCGTCCGGCAGATGTACTTCAACTTCTTCGGACGATTGCCCAGCGAGTCCGAAGTCGATTTCAACGTGAATGCACTGAATACCGGCCTTGTGACGCGCGTGCAACTGGTTTCGAACTTCTTCAACTCGGCGGAGTTCAATAACGCGGGGCGGTTTATTGCCGGACTCTATGTCGGGATTCTGAACCGCAATGCCGAATATGGGGGTTGGCTGTTCATCCGCAATGCGCTATCGACGGCAGCGGTGCAGTACACGGACCTGGTCCACAACTTCATCGAATCGGCGGAGTTCAAACTGAACAATCCGTCGCTGACGAACCGGCAGTTTGCCGCGCTGATGTATCAGCAGATCCTGCTGCGCGCGGGAACGTCCGCGGAGTTGGATTTCATGGAAAGCGCGCTGGCGGGTGGGTTGTCGCGCGCTCAGTTCGCGACCAATTTCCTGCAGAGTGCCGAGTTCAGAGCAGGCACAGGACCACGGCTGACCACCTTCGTGCTCTACGCGTGCCTGTTGCAGCGCGACCCGAGCAATACGGAGTACACGAACGTGATTGCGTCGCTGTTACCGCCGTCGTCGACGCCGGTGGCGACAGTGATCGATACAATTCTGAAGAGCCCGGAGTTTGCGGCGCTGTTTTTGTAGGCGGCGGGATTTTGACGCCAGCACCCGCTCTCGGCTATAGTTCGGGGTTCCGATTTCCGTTTTAAAACCAAGGAGAACCACATGGCTGAGGGGATCGTCAGCGGGGAACAATTCAAACAGGAACTGCGTTCTGGTACGCCGAAGATGGGGCTGTTTCTCAACGCGCACAGTCCTACTGTGGCTGAGCAGCTTGCGCACAGCGGCTACGACTGGCTGCTGGTCGACACACAACACGGACCGATGGGGCCGGAGAAACTCTCCGCCATGCTTGCCGCCATCGCCAACGGGGGCGCCAAGTCCCTGGTGCGCGTGCAAAGCTACGCCGATCGCGGCGGTATCCAGCAGGCTCTGGACTTGGGCGCGGACGGGATTCTGGTTCCTTATATCAACACCGCAGAGGAAGCGCGCGAAGCAGTCAGTTGTGCGCGCTACCCCACTGCGGGCACGCGCTCGGTGTACTTCCCGCAGCGCAGCACAAACCGTGCGGGACTGCTCGGCTATGTCGGCAATGCGAACAAGAACGTCATCGTGGCGCTACAGGTGGAGACGGCATCCTGCATCGAGCACATGGAAGAGATCGCTGCCGTGCCGGGCGTTGACATCCTGTTCCTCGGCCAGAACGATCTGTGCATGTCGATGGGACTCTATGAAAAATACGAGTTCCCGCACATGTACACTTCGCCGGAACTGAACGCCGCCACGCAGAAGCTGGTTGAGAACGCGCGTAAGAACAACGTGATTCTCGGGCTGTTTCTGTTCGGCACTGCGCGCGTCGGCGAGTTCCTCGAAAAAGGCTTCACCTTCATCAGCATCGGCAACGACTTGCATCACGTGCTGACACAGGCCGGCGCGTATGTGAACGATATGGAGAAGATCGCGGCGGAGAAGGGCAAATCCTGGCAACGCCGCCCGACCGCGTTGTTCTAGCTCCGCGCGCGAGCCGAACAATCAGCAACATCCCAGCGGGCAGGGGTGAGGCTGTCCCTGTTCTTAACCCAGGCCCCGAAGTCGCTAAGCTGTATTATCAGGATTCGGGAATTAGCTGTTGATTCAGTCCCAAATCAGTGTATACAATCATGTGACGGAGGGGACCTCTGGATGCAGACAAGAAGACGATTCGGCAAGCGGATGATCGCGTCATTAGCGGCGAGTCCGTTGATTGCGCAGCAAGCGAACACGCCGGCACGCGCCCCTGCGGGCGGCCCCCGTTTTCAGACGCCCGAGGAGTACGAGAAGAACCCGGAGGGATCGCCGATCCCGGGCCAAAAGTGGAAGGTGCACGATCTGAAGCGGCCGCTGCCGCCCAAAGTCACTCCGGGTCTTCCGGTGTTGTCTCCATCTGCTCCGTCCGATGCGCTCGTTCTATTCAACGGCACTGATCTTTCGCAGTGGGTGAGCCGCGGGCGCGGCGGGGTAACCGGCGAGGCCAAGTGGAAGGTTGAAAACGGCTATGTCGAGATGGTTGCGGGGACGGGCAGCATCGCGACTAAGGAAGCGTTCGGGGATTGCCAACTGCACCTGGAGTGGGCCACACCGCCTCCGGCGAATCCTGCCCGGCGCGGACAGGGCCGTGGCAACAGCGGAGTTCTCCTGATGGGGCGGTACGAGATTCAAGTGCTGTCGGGCTTCGATAACCCGACCTATTCGGATGGCACGGCCGGCTCGCTGTACGGGTTGTATCCGCCGATGGTGAATCCGACCCGGCCGGACGGAGAGTGGAACAGTTACGACATCTTCTTCGAAGCGCCGCGATTCGAAGGCGAGACCGTCGTGAAACCGGCCTATGTCACGCTCGTCTTTAATGGCATCCTGGTGCACCACCGCGCTGAATTGATCGGCAGTTCGAGCATTCTGCCGCTGGCGAGGTATCAACCGCATCCGCCGGAGGAGCCTCTCGTTCTGGGGGCACATGTGGGTCCGGCGCGTTACCGGAACATTTGGATCCGCCGGCTGAAGGGTTACGACACCGGCACTGAGTTCTTCAAGCCTTGATGTACCGGAGTGCGGACATTTAGTGTGTGGTTGGCCCACCAAGCGGCCTGTGGAACCTTGATGTGGCGCAGACCGAATGGGTCTGCGCCACGAGGGTAGACTCCCGCGAGGCTTTCGCCTTACAGTTTCATTTCCCATCCCTTGCGGACGTAGGGCTTCAAGTACTTGTTCGCTTCGGCGCTATTGCCGAAGCGCATGTTCCTGGCGTCCCAGGTCAGTTTGCCCGGAACGCGCCAGGCGACCGCGCCCAACGCCAGCCACTCCACGAACTTCGATGCCGTCGAGAATTCTGAGACGCCGGCAGGCCCGCTCTTGCAGGCGCGAATCCAGTCCTGCTGGTGGTTGATTCCGCGAGGCAGCAACTGCGGAGGAAGTTTGTACTCCGCCCAACGGGACGAAGGGAGCAACCACACGCCTTCGCCTCTGCCCGAGGTCGCCAGCCAGCCATTCGAGCCCACGAGGACAGAGCCGTTTCCCGGCGGGCGCAACGTGGGGTCATCTGGCTGCTGCGGCGCGCGGCCGCCAAATGGACCTCGCCCGCCTCGCCCGCCGCCCGGCGGGGGTACGGGAATCAGCTTGCCGTCGAGCGTGAGTTGCCGTCCGACGGCAAGAACGCCATCTCCGCCGTCCACGAACGGCCGGCCCCTTTCGGCCAGATTGTTGCTGGGCGGCAGGAGTCGATCCGTCTCTTTCATTCCGGGAGGATTCTGGAAGTCGCCGCGCATGTTCTGGTAGACGTGCACGGTCACAGGAGGCATGTTGCCGCGGGCCGGGAACTCAAAGACTGTGTGCACGCGCAGCGGCCAGACCCACTTGTTCTTGCCGTCCACGCGTACGCATTCGACGCTGGTGGGGGAGACCGTGCCGAGTTGCAGCGCCAGGTGAGCCGGACCCAGAATATGGACCAGCCAATCGCCCAACGACCCGCCTAGCGAGAAATCCTGGAAAGAGCGCCAGCGGCTGTATTGCGGGTTGTAAGGCCGCTCGGCCGCAGGTCCAAGCCAAAGATCCCAGTCGAGCGTTGGAGGGACAGGCTCTCCCGGGAGCCCGCTCTCTGGAATCTCCGGCTGGAGGCCGCCGGAACCGGTCCAGGCATGCACTTCGCGGACATCCCCGATACCGCCCGACCAGACGATTTCGCAGGCAGTCTTCGTGCCTTCATGACTGAAGCCCTGGTTGCCCATCTGTGTGGCGACCTTGTATTTCGCCGCTGCATCGGACAGAAGCCGGTTCTCCCAGATTGTCGTGGTCAGCGGTTTCTCGCAGTACACGTGCTTGCCACGTTGCATGCAGGCCAAGGAGATGGGGGCATGCAGATGGTCGGGTGTGGCAACCATGACGGCATCGATGTTCTTGCCTTCCTTGTCGAGCATGCGGCGAAAGTCCTTATACTTGGCCGCCTTCGGATAAGTCGGCGCATGACGCTCCATTTTCTGGTCGTCGACTTCGCAGAGCGCCACGATATTCTCACTCGCTTCCGCCCCCAGCAGGATCTGGGGGCCGCGCAGGCCGAGGCCGACGCAAGCGATGTTGAGCTTCTCGTTGACTGACTTATAGCCCATGGAGGACAAACTGGGTGTGCTGCCGAAGCCTCCGGAAGGCACCGCGCCGGCCAACAGAGTTCCGTAAAAGAAGTACCTTCTGGAAAAAGGTTGTCCATTCATCAAAGACTTCTCCCGTGCCACAAAGGTTGAAACAACTACGCCATTGGCGGCCTCTGGAATCGTGTTCCCGACGGCCACAGATCAAAGGTTCATTTCGTAAAACTTAAGTCCACTAAATTGCGTTTCGCTCTCCTGCGCTATGAAGCCGAGGCGTCCTGAGGGAGAGAAGAAGAAGAATGACTGCATCAGCATGTCATCGATGTAAAGTTCCAGTTGTCCGCCTCGTAGCCAGAGACGGAAGGTATGGTCACGGCCGCTGTCGAGGCCGTTCACCGTGGCTGTGTTTCTTCCGGTCGCGTCGAGAACATCGAAGTCGAAGCCCGTTCCGGTGCGCAGCCTGCCGATCTTCGAGACGCGCCACTGGGGTTCACCGATGTTCAACATGATGGCTGTGCCGGAGCCAGGCTCCGTGCCCTCGACGTAGAAACCCGCATAGGACTGACTGCGGTTGGATGCATTTCGAGCGCTGATCCTGCCTTCGAGGATGACGCCTTTATCGAGGTCGAAGATCTGATTCAGCAGCACCACGCTTTTTCGCGTCTTGCTCGCATCGAGCCAGGGATACTCCCGCCAGCTCTTGTCGGTATGGACGTTAAGAGCGCCGGCCGTTCCGGTGACGCGTACTATCGGGTCGGAGGTCCGCTGGCCCGGCGGGTAAACCACCGTATGTTTCGATGCATCGGCGCTGATCTCTTTCCCTTTGGCCAAATCGTTCTGGTTCCAGTAAGCCAGGCGCAGATGTCCCTGGCTATCGGCTACAGCCTTCCGCATCGGCAGAAACCAGGTGCCATGGCCATCTGTTCCCGGATAGCGGAACGTGAACGGTGCGCTTACCAGGTCTTCGGGGCTGTCCTTCACAAACGCCGAAAGGATCTGGACCATTGGTGTGCCGTCGATACCCGATGTTCCGGACAACCGGTAGGCGTTCAGATCGGGGCGGAACGGTCCAGTGGGGGAGTCCGCCACGAATGTGTAGACGCTGTAGCCGGAGAAGCCATAATGGTCGGACGTCCCTCCGATCAGATAATACTTGCCGCCGATCTTCTTGATTCCGCCGACGTCGAGACGCGGGATGCGGAAGTCGGCCGTGATTTGCGGAGGTTTGATCGGTGTGAAGCGAACGCCGTCGGCCGATTCCATCATGCCCCAGCCCCCTTGGTCGAGCGGAACGGCTACGACGTATCCCCAATACCCCTGACCCGGATTCGCTTCGTTTTTCGGGATGACGAACATGTGATCCCATCGTCCGTCGGTTCGGTAGAAGCGCGGGTCTATGGGCATCTCATAGAGATACTTCCAGGTGATGAGGTCAGTGGACTCGAAAAACCGAAGCAGATTCTGATTCGTGCCGGTATCGGTGAAGGCGCCGAAGTTCATGATGTACCGGTCGCCTGCCCTACTGACGAACTGTTTGAAGACGCGGTTGTTTTTGAACCCTTCGGACTTGAGGACGACTCCGTGGTCTTTCCAGTGGACACCGTCGGCCGAGGTTGCCAGCCAAACCGATTGGCCGCCGTACATCGTGTACATGTAGTACTGCTTGTTGGCGTAGATAACTGTGGGATCCCAGAAGTTGCCCACGCCCGGCTGGTACAAAAAGCCGTTGCGAGCCGAGATCTGCCGTTGCGCCAAGGGTTGGGGCTGACCCTGCGCTTGCATGCACGAAAGAAGCAGCAGCGGAAGAATCGTACAGGACACTCTGCCGAAAGCCAATCGCATCCTCCTGCCCGCCGGAAGGTCACAAGCCCATACTTCAGCATCGCGACAACCCATCAATCTGTCTTAGCAGGTATGCCACTTTGTGCGAGTATGTTAAGCCAATCGTAGTCGCACAAGAGGATGCTGTCAAGCTCTCAAGTGCCGAAAAATTGACTAGCATGCGGTGCCGGTTTTTCAAACGAGAGCTGGAGTCTAAATCATTGCAAATAATGCTAATCGATCGTTTTGCAGGCGTTCTCGCGGACTCGCTCGACGAGAGTAGTCCTGTACGCTTATGCAAAAAACAGCTCCAAATAGCTATACAGATTTTGTTGACACGACTCGTTACCTGCCATACAATCCCTTAAAGCTGTAGGAGGCTGGGACGTGTACTGGAAACAAATCGCATGTTTGCTCTTTGGGCTCCTGATCCCTGCGTTTGCACAGGATCGAGGAACGATTGAGGGGACGGTATCGGATGCATCAGGGGCGTCGATTCCGAGCGCTCAGGTGCGCATCGTTCAGGCGGGGACGAACGCGAGCTGGACTGTCGAGACCAGCCAGGTTGGGCGCTACTTCGTACCGAACCTTCCGCTGGGAAGTTATCGCGTGACGGTCCAGAAGGAAGGTTTCAGCACGGCAACGAGCGAAACCATCGAAATTCGATCGCAGACAACGGCGCGCGTGGACATCACCCTCCAGGTGGGCGCAGTCTCGCAAAACGTCGAGGTCAACGCCAATGCGGCGATGATCGACACGGCCAGCACGACTCGCGTGGACAGCGTCGCGACGAAGTTGATCGACGACCTGCCAGTGATCGCCTTCGGCACGAGATCGGACATCGCCAGCTATCTGCGATACCTGCCGGGCACCGAGAACTCCTCCAGTCAGAGTCCCATCGTGAACGGGAGCCAGAGTTACGCGACCGAGGTCTTTCTCGATGGCGCTCCGGCCAGTGACGGCGTGTTCCGCGGATCGGTTCTCGGGAACGGCACTGCTGTGAACCACTATGGCGAGTTCAATATCGTCACGAATTCCTTCAGCGCCGAGTATGGACGCACGGGGACCTGGTTCTACAGCCTGACCATCAAATCCGGAACGAACGAGTTGCATGGCAGTCTGTATGACAACTTCTTCAACGATATCCTCAACGCGCGTGACTTCTTTCAGGCCAGCCGCCAGAAGGTCCGCCAGAATAACGGTGGTTACACCGTTGGGGGCCCCGTCTATCTGCCAAAGATGTACGACGGGCGCAATCGCACCTTCTTCTTCTTTGGGCACGACTTGTTTTACAGCACCGGCGGCAACCAGGGAGACCTGCTGACGATTCCGACGATGGCAATGCGGCAGGGCGATTTCAGCGCCTTCGTGGACAACCGGGGCGCGATGGTGCCGATCTTTGATCCAGCTTCGGCAAACGCGGCGGGTGTACGCACTCAGTTTCCCAATAACCAGATCCCAGTTAACCGGTTCAGCAAGGTATCGCAGAATATCGTCAACCTGATGCCGACGCCGGACCGGCCTGGCATTCTGCAGAACTGGCACAACCGGACGGGAAGAGGCACGGCCAACTATCAGGCCGATCCGATGCAGAACAACTTCTCGATTACGGCGAAAGTGGACCATAGCTTCACCGAGAACCAGAAGATCTCGGTTTCCTTCATTGATGAATACAGGCCGCGCTTCATAGCAGGAAGCGGATGGGGGATTGACAATCCTCTGGAAGGAGCCCAGCGCCAGCCGCTTCGTTCCAGAACGGGCCGGTTCAGTCTGGATTCGATTCTGCGGCCCAATGTGATTAATCACATCACGATTGGTTACGACCGCTATTTGAATCCCGCGTTTGCCTCTACCGCCGGTGAGGGCTGGAATGCGAAGTTAGGCATCAGTGGCTTGCCATACGATATCGGAGCCTTTCCGAGTATCTCGTTTTCAGGAGGCGCAGTTTCGCCCTTGGGTATCGGCAGCGCCCAATTCAGCAATCTGGGAACGGCGCGGTGGAGTGTTGGCAATACCCTTTCCTGGATCAAGGGCAGCCACTTCATGAAGTTCGGCGGCAACTACTGGTACGAAGTCCGGAACGACAACGCCAAGGCCCAGGGCAGCGGGCAATGGACATTCACGAACACAATTACCAGCCAGCCGAGTTCGCCTCAGTTCGGAACGCTGGGCAGCTCGTTTGCGAGCTTCCTGCTCGGCGGTGTGTCGACAGCGGCCACGAGGGGGCCGACGTACCTTGCCAGCCGGCTACCGTATCAGGCGCTCTTCTTTCAGGATGAATGGCGGGCTACATCGAGGCTCTCCTTATCGCTCGGGCTGCGGTGGGAGAACAACTCACCTCCTTTCGATAAGTTCAACCGTTTCGCTAACTTCAGTCCCACGACCCCGAACCCCGCGGCAGGAAACCTTCCCGGCGCGCTGGTCTTTGCGGGAGAAGGGCCGGGCACGATCAATGCCAGAACTACGGTACAGCCGTGGCGCAAGGGCTTCAGTCCGCGCCTCGGCCTCGCTTATCAGTTCACTCCGAAGTTTGTGTTGCGAGCTTCGTGGGGCATTTTCTATGCTCCGCCGACTATGAACGCGCTCACGCTTCAGGGATACGCTGTCCAAGCGACGATTCCGTCGCCAGACAGCTACACGCCGGCCTACTACTGGGACAATCCATTTCCGCAGGTGGCCACGAATGTCGTCATCGATCCCAGCGTGCTCAACGGCCAGGTGATCCATTTCTACGATTCAAACTACGTGCGCTCCGGCCAGATTTCCTCATCGACAGTGGGTATCCAGTATCAGGTTTCAAAGAATTCGCTACTGGATGTCACGTACATCGGACAAAGGGGCAGTCATCTGGAGGCGGACGTTTTGGGGAACCCGAATGTCCTTGACCCCAAGCACCTGTCGTATGGCAGCTTACTCCTCCAGCGGGCTGATTCCGCCGCTGCGGCCGCTGCCGGGATCAGGCTGCCCTGGCCGGGCTTTGGAAGCTTCGCACTTCCAACGGTGGGTCAGGCGTTGCGAGCCTATCCACAATACTCCAATGTGCTCAATCTGCGCGCCAAAGTCGGGACGAATCGCTATGACTCGTTCCAGGTGCGATTGACAAAGCGGGCCACGGATGGCCTGTTCCTCATGACCAGCTTTACGTGGTCGAAGAACATGACGAACGCTCCGACCCTATCGCCGGCGCCGACCGGACAGAGCGCCAACAGCATTCAGAATCCGTATGACCGCCAGGCGGAGATCTCCGTGAGCGAGTTCACGCGCCCCGCCGATTTCAAAGCGACGATGACGTATGAGTTACCCTTCGGCCGAGGCAAGCGGTTCCTGAGCGGTTCCGGAGGGCTGACGAAGGCTCTCTTGGGAGGGTGGCAGGTGGTGTTCTTCATCCAGCGCGCATCCGGAACTCCACTCTCGGTCATAACTACAAACAACCTCTCGCAGTTCGGGTATGTGACCAAACGGGCGAATGTCGTCAGCGGGCAGCCGTTGACATTGAAGACGGACTCCGGGAGTTTCGATCCGGCAGTTGACCGGTACATTAATCCGGCAGCATTCCAGAATCCGGCGACCTACGCTTTGGGGAACCTGGCGCGCACGCTGGATTGGATGAGAGGCTGGGGGCTTGCGTCGGAAGCCGCCTCGATCAACAAGACGTTCAAGTTCCACGAGCGGGCCAGTCTAAGGCTTGGGGCGGACTTCAATAATCCATTCAACTTCGTCCGCTGGATGAATCCGGTGACCAACGTCAATGCGGCGAACTTCGGCATGGTGACGGCGGTCAACCCGGGACGGCAGGTGCAATTGAGCGCCGAGATTCAGTTTTGACCGGGAGCTCGCAACAGGACCGGTCCTTGATGACATGCAGGAGATTGAAATGAGGCCCAGCACACGGCTTTTGCCGGTAGTCGCAGCTTTGGTACTGGCTTTCGCGGTGGCCGTAACCGCCGCGGGGCAGCAGCGGGTGATCGACCTGCCTGTTAACCAGTTGACCAGCTACAAAGGAGAGGAATTTCTGCTCATCGGCGACGCTGTCCGAGGCGCAGGCGAGCCTGTGATCGTGATTCACCCGAAGAATCCGAACATTATCCTGGCCGGCGCGATGGCCAATCAGCACTATGTGGAAGGCGCGCCGCTTGGCGTCGGCCAGCAACGGATCAGCATCGAAGCGCGCGTCAAGTATCGCAATACGCCTCGTTCCTCGATATCCGTGTATGCGATCTCCCACGATCGCGGGAGAACGTGGCGGTACTTCGAAGACCCGTTCCGGGATTACTTCAAGATGAATGGCACGGCCGATGCTTTTGTCGGCGCGGGCGCGGATGGAACGTTGTTTATCGGCGCTATGAATTTTTTTCCGATGAATGCATCTCCAGCGATGCTGGAACTCGAAAGGGAGCCGGACCCCGGGCTTCTTTTCGGAGCCACAGACCTGGCCTGGTCCACTGACGAAGGCAAGACCTGGAGCGAGCCGATCCACGTGATGGGGCAGGCGACTCATCCAATGGAGTACGGACCAGGAGTTAAACCGGTATTTCGGGGCAAAACTCCATACGACCGCCCGTACCTGATTACTGACCAGTCGACTGGAACCATTTATGTTCCCGGCAACGGCAGTGGAGGCGACCCGCCCCACCGGGAAACGTTCATCCGCGCCTCGCGCGACAACGGCAAGACTTGGGGGTTGGTCTATACCTACGATTCACCGGAGTATCCGCAAGGCGGCAGCGCCGCCCGGCCGGGAGCGGCGCACGGCGTTCTGGGTGCTGCTTATATCGCATCCAAGGCGCCGTCGGCGAAGTGCCCGTGCCTGGTCTTCGGCGCAAGCAGGGATGAGGGCAAGACCTTCGAACGACATGTTGTGCAGGCCGAGGTGACCGTGCCTCAGGGATTCGGCGGGATGGGAAGCCCGTCACTGGCCGCTGATCCCAGCCGCGCCGGCCGCTTTGCCGTGATGAGGCTTACAAACGGTAATGCCGAGATGCACGTTTATGTCACTGAAGACTACGGCAAGACATGGAAAGGTCCTGTCGTGGCAGGCCGCACACCGGGGGCGACGATGACCAAGCCGGACATCGCGTATTCTCCGAACGGTGTATTGGCGACGATGTGGCTGGCGGTTTATCCTGACCAGACCTACAGCGCCTGGTCGGCGGTGTCGCGGGATGGCGGGAGCGTGTTCAGCCCGTCAATCCAGGTCAGCCGTGCGCCTTCGCCGCCACGGTCTGCAATCAAGTACCGCGGCAACAACTGGGATGGCGACGACCTGTCCTCGATTGCGGTTGACGATGAATTTGTCCACATCGTATGGGCGGACGGCCGCGCCGGTTTTCTCGGCGCCTGGTATGCTCGTGTGCCATTGACGGGCTATTAGGGATCCGCGTGTCGCGGCGGTGGGGCGGCGCGGCTTTAGCTGGGGATCGCGTCTCGCTATCATGAGCACTTCATGACCAGTTCTTCCGTCCTTACCGTTGGCCTGGCGCAGATCGCGCCGGTGTGGCTCGATCGCGAACGCACCCTCCAGAAGGTGGAGAGCTACATTGTTCAAGCCGGGCAGCAGGGCTGCAACCTTGTCGCCTTCGGGGAAGCGCTCGTGCCCGGGTATCCGTTCTGGGTGGAACTCACGGATGGCGCGCGGTTCAATTCGCAACTTCAGAAGGAGATCTTCGCGGAGTATGCCGGCCAAGCCGTCCAGCCGGAAGCGGGGCACCTGAAAAGCGTCTGCTGGGCTGCGCGCGAGCACCACGTTGCCGTTTACCTTGGGACAATCGAACGGGCAAAGGACCGCGGCGGCCATAGCCTGTACTGCTCTCTTGTTTTCATCGATGCGAACGGCGAGATAGGATCGGTGCATCGCAAAATGATGCCGACCTATGAGGAACGGCTGGTCTGGTCTACCGGCGATGGCGCGGGGCTGCAAACCCATCGGGTCGGGGCGTTCACCGTGGGCGGCCTGAACTGCTGGGAAAACTGGATGCCGCTTTCGCGCGCCGCGCTCTACGCGCAGGGAGAAGACCTGCACGTCGCGGTGTGGCCTGGCAGCGAGCGCAATACGCGCGACATTACGCGCTTTGTCGCCCTCGAATCCCGGTCTTATGTGCTTTCCGTGAGCGGGTTCATGCGGCGCGAGGATCTGGGCGCGCAAGCAGAGTGGCGCAGGATGGCCGCGGCTGCTGCTCCGGAGCAGTTGGCGAACGGGGGCTCGTGCCTTGCCGCTCCCGACGGCTCGTGGGTGATTGAGCCGGCGCCGGCGGAAGAGACGCTGCTGGTGGCGCAACTCGACCATAAGCGTGTTTACGAGGAGCGTCACAACTTTGACCCGGCCGGACACTACTCGCGGCCGGACGTGACCCAGGTGCTGGTGAACCGCAAGCGGCAGAACCTGGCCGTGATGCAGGATTGACGGTCGAGCGCATAATCAATGTCAGCATGAAACCTCTGGCGGAATGCCTTGTCGGCAAGGCCGACTTGCAGCAGTTCGAGATGCTGCGAAAGCAGTATGATTCGGGCAGGCTGGCGTTGTTTGCGGGCTTAGGCATCTCCTGCGGCAGCGGCTTGCCTAATTGGGAAACACTCACCAAACGGCTGCTGGAGTCCATGCCGCGCGGCAGCGCGGTCTATGAGGGTTTGCGCGCCACTGGATACTCGTTGCCGGCGATGCTTTCCTGGGCCGGCGTGCGGCTGGACGCCAAGTTCCGGGAGAAACTGCGCGGCACTTTGTACGAAAAGCTGGACCCTTGGTTCCGCCAAGGCATGGAGGGTCTGGAACTGCGGGACAAGGTGCGCCTGACCAATCCGACTTTGGCCGCGGTAGCCGCTTTCCTGGGGCTGCGGGAAGGCGACGCAGTGGTACCGAATCCCAAGGTCCGGGCTGTGGTTACCACCAATGCGGACACCTTACTGCGCTATTACTCGCGGACAGCTTTTCATAGCGATTACTTGCGCACCGTGGAACGCGCTTCCGCCGGACCCATCCCCGGCCGGATCAACGTATATCACCTGCACGGCATGATCCGGTTCGACTCCAAACGCTACCCCTCCAAGGAGGCCACGGATCACCTGATCTTCACAGACCTCGATTACTACGTGGCCTATCGCGAACTGGGATCGATCTTCACCTACACACCGTTGTATTTGTTCCGCGAGTATTCGTTCCTGTTCATCGGTACGAGGCTGACCGATGACAATATCCGCCGGTTGCTGTATTGGTGCCAGCGCGAGATTGTTTCGGCCTACCGCGCGGAAAAGGCCCGGCCGCCGCTGGACAAGAGGATCCGGCATTTCGCGCTGGTGCCGCGCGGAGAGTCTCCGGAGGCGATGAAGGTGTTGCTGCGGCCGCTCGGCGTGGCCCCGATTTGGTACCGGAGTCACTCCGACCTGCCGTCGATTCTCAGTGCGCTTTACGCGGACGAGGCCAGTTGGTCGTATATGTATGGGGGCGCCTAGTCGAGTCTGCCCGCCAGAGGGTCGGACGAACCCCTTATAATCAAAAGAGATCGAAGCGCGAGACCACTTCGTCGAAACCGGCTTTCTCAAGTTGCGATCCAACATCAATATGAGTTTTTCGCTCCACCGTGGCCCCGCACTGGGCCTCCTAGTTCTTGGTTTGACTGGAGTTACAGCCCAAGCTGCGTCGCGCGAGGTTGCGCCGGCGCTGCCTGCCTGGTTCGAGAAATCGGGCGATGCAATGGTCGCCCGGGGCAGCCGCGGCGCGCTCCGCGTCGACTCAGCGGGCGCCCATTTCACGCCTCCCGCGCCGGAGGGCGCCAAAGCGCGCACTTTCAGGCTGACTCTGGCAGGTGGCGCTCAGTTGCATGGTCCCGCCGCAGTGGGTCCAAAGGTGGCACGCACCAGCTATTTCGTTGGGAGGAACCGCTCAGAGTGGCGGGCCGGCCTGCCCCAGTTCGAGAAGGCGCAGTATCGTGACGTATACCCGGGCATCGACTGGGTCTTTTACACAACCGCCGCAAAACGGCTGGAGTACGATTTTGTCGTTCAACCGGGCGCCGACCCGAATGCTATCCGCGTGAAGTTCGATCCGTCAGTGAAGCTCAGTCTGGAGCAGGGAACGCTGGTCGCTCGGCTGGGTGAATCCGAACTACGGCAGCCGGAGCCCTTGATTTACCAGCGCGAGAACGGTCAATTGAAGACGATCGCCGGCGCGTACCGGATTCTGCCTGGAAATGAAATCGCGTTCGAGGTGTCCGATTTTGACCGGTCGAAGCCGCTGGTCATCGATCCGGTGCTGACCTACAGCGCCTACTTTGGCGGAGGCAACGAAGACCGGATCAACGCGATCGCAGTGGATTCCCAGGGTAATCTCTGGGCTACCGGCAGCGCGGGTTCGGAGTTCACTCCGCCGCAAGCCGAGGAGCCCTACCGTGGAACCCGGGTCGGCGCCGGTGACGCGTTCATCGCCCGCTTCACCCCCAACGAGGAGGGGAAACTCGCGCTGACGTTGTTCACCTATCTCGGTGGCGCAGCGATCGACGAAGGTAACGCTATCGCCGTCGACTCTCAGGATCGCGTGTATGTTGTTGGTACGACTGCGTCCAACGATTTCCCGCTGGCTGGCAACGCGCATCAGACGACTCCCGCCGGAGGGTGGGAGACCTTCGTGTCGCGCTTCGATCCGCAATCGGCCGGGGCCGAATCCCTGTTCTACAGCAGCTACCAGGGTGGGCCCAAGGACGAGTATGTGCAGGCGATCGCCGTGGACGCTACCGGCGCCGTGCATTTCTGCGGATTCACCGATTCCGGAGAACTCGGCGGAGCGACCGAAGCGGTCTTGCAGCGCTCCAACCGGGGTGGGATCGACGCTTTCTATGCGCGCGTTCAGCCGAACGCACCGTCGGCCAGCGCTGCCAGGGAATACGCTACTTTTCTGGGCGGTAATGGGACAGATAGCGCCAACGCCATTGTGGTGGATAGCGATGGCGTCGCATATCTGACTGGCTATACCACATCGGACGATTTCCCGATCGCCGGTCTGCCCTACCAGGATGCGCCGCGCTCGCGGGGTGAAATCATGCTCGCCCGGATCGACACCCGCCGTGCGGGGTTGGACGCGCTGACCTATTCCAGCTATATAGGTGGCGGCCAGTTGGACGTCGCCACGGCGATGGCGCGAGATGCTCAGGGCAGGCTGTGGATCACCGGGTATACTCGCTCAAACGACATTCCCACCACGCCGGACAACTATCAGGGCGTTTACGGCGGCGACACGGATGCATTCCTGATGCAAATCGATCTGACCAGGGAAGGGTTCGATATTCTGCGCTACTCGACCATGTTCGGGGGGCGGGGCGCGGACGTGCCATATGGCATTACCCTGGATAGGGCGGGACGTGCGGTGATCGCGGGCTATACGCTTTCCGAAGACCTGCCGTTGAAGGATTCGCCGTTTCCTCCGAAGACCAGCATCAATCTGGCCGAGATCTTTGTCGCGGCCATCGAGCCGGCGCTCGGGTTCCCGAACGCCGTTGTGTTCTCAGGGATTTACGGTGGCACTCTGACCGACATGGCCACTGGAATCGCGAGCGATGCGCGCGGCAATATTTACGTTGCCGGCAACTCGGTCTCTCCGAACCTGGCTGTGGAAGAAGGCAACGGAAAGCAGAACGGGGCAGGGGTGGCGAGCGGCGTCCTGTTACGAATACGCCCCTAGACCAGATTCTGCATCCGATACAATAGTGCCGACGGTAACGTTGGACGGGTTTCGGAACGCCTTATTAACCTTGGGCTCAGTGTGCCCGGTCTGCTTGAAATCTGAGATCAAACCATGACTTTATCCCGCCGCTTCCTCCTGAGCGCGCTTCTGCTCGCCCTTTCGCTTTGGGCTGTTGGCTGCAATAAGAAAGAAGCGCCCGTGCTCAAGCAGGAGTCGCAAGGTCCAGTTCAAGTGCGTGTGGCGCCGGTGGCCTCGCGCACGATCGAGCGCTCGGTTGACTCGGTCGGGACTCTGTTTCCATACGATGAAGCGATAATCAGCGCTGAGATCGACGGACGAGTGGAGCAGGTCAATGCCGACCTTGGCGACATGGTCAAAGAAGGCCAGGTGTTGGTGCGGATCTCCGATGAGGAGCAGAAGTACCTGGTGGCGCAGAATGAGGCTCAGCTACGCCAGTCGCTGGAACGTCTTGGTTTGAAAGACGAAAACGACCGCGTGAAAGATGTTCGGGAAACGCCGGACGTGCGCCGCGCGCGGGCGGATCTCTACGAAGCAGAGCAGCGCTACAAGCGCACCCGCGAGTTGGTGGATCAGGGAATCGGCCCGCGCTCGGACCTGGACCAAGCGCAGGCGCGATTCCAGAGTCTTCAGGCGGCATACGATGTCGTGCTGAACCAGACCCGCAACCTGGTTCAGGAAGT
>Ga0073934_10005295_pt1 | contig 20185 bp, 25 predicted proteins | sample LarsenN4metaG_FD_76834 | JGI IMG/M metagenome (GOLD analysis project Ga0073934, IMG submission 76834) | Hot spring sediment bacterial and archeal communities from British Columbia, Canada, to study Microbial Dark Matter (Phase II) - Larsen... ... | reverse complement strand
CGTAAGGCAGAAATCGAAGCGCGTCCGATAGTTTCATCTCTCACATCCTGAACACCCCAAACCGCGTCTCCTCCACTGGCGCGTTCAGCGTCGCGGAAAAGGCGAGGCCCAAGACGCGCCGGGTCTCGCTCGGCAGGATGATCCCGTCGTCCCAGAGCCGCGCGGTCGCGTAATAGGGATTACCCTCGCGCTCGTATTGATCGCGGATCGGCGCCTTGAATTCCTCCTCCTCCACCTCCGACCACGTGCCGCCCGACGCCTCGATATTGTCGCGCTTGACCGTCGCCAAGACCGAGGCCGCCTGCTCGCCGCCCATGACCGAGATGCGCGCATTCGGCCAGGTGAACAGGAAGCGCGGAGAATAGCCGCGCCCGCACATGCCGTAATTGCCGGCGCCGTAGGAGCCGCCGACGATGACGGTGATTTTCGGCACACGCGCGGTGGCGACCGCCGTGACCATCTTGGCGCCGTCTTTCGCGATGCCGCCGGCCTCGTAATCGCGTCCGACCATGAAGCCGACGATGTTCTGCAGAAACAGCAGCGGAATGCGGCGCTGGCAGCACAGCTCGATGAAATGCGCGGCCTTCAGCGCGCTCTCGGAATAAAGAATGCCGTTATTGCCGATGATGCCGACCGGCATGCCGTAGAGATGCGCGAAGCCGGTGACGACAGTCGGCCCATAGAGCTTCTTGAACTCGTCGAATTCGGAGGCGTCGACGAGGCGTGCGATGATCTCGCGCACATCGTATTGCTTTTTCAGGTCGACCGGCACGAGACCCTCGAGCTCGGCCGCATCGTGCAGCGGCTCGCGCGCGGGGATGACCGCAAGCTCGTTCGGCTTCTTCGTATTCAGGTTGCCGACGATGCGGCGCGCCAAGGCCAGCGCATGCATGTCGTCATTGGCCAGATGGTCGGCGACGCCGGATCTGCGCGCATGCAGGTCGCCGCCGCCGAGATCCTCGGCCGACACCACCTCCCCGGTCGCTGCCTTCACCAGAGGCGGGCCGCCGAGGAAGATGGTGCCCTGGTTCTTGACGATGATGCTCTCGTCGGACATCGCCGGCACATAGGCGCCGCCGGCGGTGCAGGAGCCCATCACGACCGCAATCTGCGCGATGCCCATGGCCGACATGTTGGCCTGGTTGTAGAAGATACGTCCGAAATGCTCGCGGTCGGGAAAGACTTCGGTCTGGTGCGGCAGGTTGGCGCCGCCGGAATCGACGAGATAGACGCACGGCAATCTGTTCTCGCGCGCGATCTCCTGCGCGCGCACATGCTTCTTCACCGTCATCGGATAATAGGTGCCGCCCTTGATCGTGGAATCGTTCGCCACGATCATGCATTCACGGCCCTCGATGCGGCCGATGCCGGTGATCAGACCGGCGCCATGGATCGCATCCTCGTAAAGCCCGAAGGCGGCGAGCGGCGACAATTCGAGAAACGGCGAGCCCGGATCGATCAGCCGCATCACCCGTTCGCGCGGCAACAGCTTGCCGCGGGCGACGTGACGCTCGCGCGCCTTTTCGCTGCCGCCAAGCGCGGCCGCGGCGCGGCAACTCTTCAATTCATCGACAAGCTCCTTCCACAGCACCGCATTGCTGCGGTACTCACGGGCGTCCCTGTCGATTGAGGTGTCGATACGAGCCACGCAAGCCTCCTCCGAATCCAAGCGAAACTATGGCGCGGGACCGGCCGAAAGAAAACAGAGCCATCACGGCACCGTGACCGATCTTTTCCGGAACGCTGGGCTAGGACCAGTGTTTGTGCGTGGCGGGGTGGGGGTTTCTCATGTCGGAGTAAACCCCAATGAAAACAATTTTAGCGATCACCTCCGCCTTGCTGCTTGGCACGACAGCACTAGCGGTCGCACAGACCTCGTCCCAGACTCAGGGCCAGAGTCTGTCCGCACCACGCAGTCCGGCGAATGCCAATCGTGCCAATGTGCAGCGCCCCGTATTGATCCCACAACGCGAAACCACCGGCATGGGCAGCCGTGAGCCGGATGCGCCATTCCTGTTCGACCCCGCTTCCAAGGCGCCGCAGCGCAACGATCCGACCATCACCCCGTTCGGCCCGATGAACAATATCGAGTGATCCTCATCCGCGATCGGAAATAATCGGCGAGGACGGCGGAGGCCGCCCTCGCCTTTCGTTGTGTTCCAGCACGGTTCCGAATGAGTTTGCGGAACGTCCGCCCTGTCCAATGCATTTCCTCCACGAGGGGATCATCAGCAACGCCAAGGGTGATATCGACATGAAACGAACACTCATCATTGCGGCCGCCACACTTCTGTCGGCGGCGGGCATGGCCTCGGCGCAGGTGACGACACCGACGCCGGGCCAACCGGGCGCGCAGGTCGCACCAGGCATGCCGAATTCCAGTGACCGGGATCCCAACAACCCGGCGGCATCCCGCGACGCGGAGAAAAGCCCGATGGGCACGACCGGCTCCGGTACGCCGCGCGATCCGGCCAACAACCTCACCGGACCGGCGACGACGCCCGCGGAGAAATCTCCGCAGCGCAACGATCCGACACCGGACCGTCCGAAGAATATTCAATAACGCTCCGGGGTTTTCACGTGACACAAAGATGCGGAGCGGCTGGCATGGCCGCTCCGCCAAGGTGATGACGCCCGCACCCGCTGCGGCTATGGTCCGCTCGCCGACATGACGGGGGGGACGGATGACCACAATCAGACTGGACGATTACAAGACGCTCAAGCTCGAACTCGCCGGCATCGTGCCGCCGGGGCGTGAATTCTTCCGCAACGTGCTGCTCGAAACCCTCTACGAGTCGCTGCCGCGCGATCCGAAAATGCAGGTGCAGGTCTACAATGCCGAGATATTGCCCGGCGGCTTCACCAATTATCATTGCCACAACGGCGCGACGTTCTTCGTGGCGCTGCAGGGAATATTCGAAGCACATTTCCAGGAGGGCGTGCTGGTCAAGGCCAAAGCCGGCGACGTCTATTCGGAGCCGATCGGCAAGATTCACCGCGGGCACAATCCGCACCCCGATTTGCCGTTCCACTGCGTGGCCTTGTGTCTCACCGCACCCGACCGCGATCACGTCACCAATGTGGAAAAGCCGTGGTGACGGTTCCTGCAACGGAACTCCGGCGCAGCAATCGGTAACGCGATGTGATGTGCTGCCTCGCGCGCATCGGGATGCGATCGCGCGCCGTCATCGCGCGCATTTTCGCGCTATCATGTGCGCGCATGAATGCATGTTAACCGGACCAACGTCTCCTCACAGGAACCGTTCCTTTCATCGCACGTTGCCGTCGCGACCGAGTCATCGGGGCACGAGGCAAGGGACCACAGAGAGGAACGCATCATGAGAAAGACATTTCTCGCTTCAACCTCCGCGATCATTCTGATCGCCGGAACCTCGCTCGCCATCGCCCAAGGCTCAGGCCGCGAGGCACCATCGCCCGCGCCGGGCGCGCAGCAATCGGCACCGGCGGAAAAAATGTCGCCGGGCTCCGGAGCACAGCAGCAACCGCAGAAGGCGCCTGACGCCGGCACCACCGGACAGGGCTCGCCGCAGCGCATGGAGCAGGATCGCCCTGCCGGCGCGCAGGCTCCGTCCGGGGCGCGGGAAAGTCAGGATCGCGTGAAATCCGGCGACCCGAAGGCCAGCGAACCCAAGGCGAGCGGCACGAAGGCGGGTGACAAGCCGTCGTCCACGACGCAGGCGCCGGGCAGCCAGCAGAACACGACCGGACAAGGCGCCGCCGGGGCTTCCGGCGCAGTCAACCTGACCACCGAACAGCGCACCAAGATCAGCACCACCATCAAGCAGACCAATGTGCGCCCGGTGACCAATGTGAACTTCAATATCTCGGTCGGCGCGACCGTGCCGCGGACAGTGGAACTGCACCCGCTGCCGGCCGCCATCATCGAGATCTATCCGCAGTGGCGCGGATACCGCTTCGTCCTCGTGCGGGACGAGATCATCATCATCGAACCCGATACCTATCGGATCGTGGCGGTGATCGAGGTCTAAGCGCCGGTCCATCAGCAAGAAGGGCGGTCTGCATGGCCGCCCTTTTTGCCGGAACAAAAGCGCCCCTTGCGGATTGTCATACGGCTATTACATAATTTTGAGATAGCTTTCAGGCGCGACCGAGGACGGATGTACTCCCGGAGCCGCGACTGAGTGGGAAGCCCGGCCGATGCGCCGGGTTTTCTGTTTTCGGGACGCTGCCCGGCCGCTCCGCGGCTGCCGGCTATCGTTGTTGAGGCAATGATCAGGCTCTGACCTCCTGCCGCTGGAACAGCACGTAGCCCGCTGTGAACAGCACGATCACGGCTGCAATCAGGCCAACGGTCTGCGGCCAGGCCAGCATCAGGCTTTGCAACACCGGCAGCGGCGCACCCATCACCGCGCCCTGTAGCTGCTCCAGGAAGACCGGGCCGAGCGCGCGGGTGGAAGGCGACAGAATCGCAAGCATCGCCTCCCCAAACAGATAGTTCGGCGACACGCGCAGCAGCCGCTGCTGCCATTCCAGCGTCTCAGGTGTGGGCAGACCAAGCAGCGCGTATTGAGGGTCGGGCGGTGCGATGACTTGTGCCAGCGCAGGTCCCAGCATCGGCCACAGCACCATGAACAGCAGCCACAGCCCGAGCGCGACGAGCGCCGCACTGGCCGGCGAGCGCAGAATCACCGACAGCAGCATCGCCAGAGCCAGCCAGACGCCGGCATAGAGGATCGTAACGCACAGAAAAGCCAGCGCCCGCAAAACCTCCTCGCCACCCGGCGGCACGCCAAGCAGCAGCAGGCCGAGCCCGACGACCAGCAGCCAAAGTGCCGTGAGGCTGATGGCGATCGTCCCAAGACCAGCGAGGAACTTGCCTGCCAGCAGCGCGTCACGATAGATCGGCTGCGAGAGAATGCGCGACAATGTCCCGCGATTGTGCTCGCCATTGATCGCATCAAAGCCAAGTCCGATCGCCATCAGCGGAATGAGGAATCCCAGGATGGTGACGAAGGAGGGCAAGGGCGACCGCTCAACCGTGAAGATGCGTAGCAGCAGAAACGGGTCCTCTGCCGTGCTCTGCCGCAGCGTATCGATCGCGCCATAAAGTGCGGCCGCGGCAGTCAAGACGATCAGCCATTCGAGAACCCGCATACGCACGCTGGAGAGGTGATCGGCGAGTTCCTTCACGAGTACTGTGCCCGTACCCTGAAACGGTGAACCCTCACGCCGCATCGCGGACCTCCGTCTTGTCCGTTTGCTGGAAATAGCGGGTATAGATCGCCTCTAGGCTCGGCTCGTCCACCGACAAGCGGGTCAGTGCACCGTTCGCCGCGACCACTGCCCGCGCCGCGTCCGGCCGCACGTCGCGATCGGCCGAGAGGCGATAGCATGTGGGCGACGTGCGGCGAACGGAGCTCACGCCTGATATCGCAGCCAGCCGCGCCTCGAGCCCCTCGCCTTCCGCCTCGACCTCGACCGAGAATCCGCTGCCGAGAACCTGGCGCGCGAGTTCGCCCACACTGCCCGCCAGCACGATCCGACCATCCTTGAACAGCGCCACGCGATCACACACCCGTTGCACCTGATCGAGCAGATGCGAAGACAGCAGAATAGTGACCCCGTCGGACTTCAATTCGCGGATCAGATCGAGAAATTCCAGCGTCGACTGCGGATCGAGCCCCGATGTCGGTTCGTCGAGGATCGCAATCTCCGCCCGCTTCATAATGACTTCAGCGAGGCCGAGCCGTTGCCGCATGCCGCGCGAGAAGGTTCCGACCTTCTTGCCGGCCGCGTCGGTCAGTCGTACGCGGGCGAGCGCCGCGCCGATCCTGCGATCCCGCTCCTGGGGCGACAGGCCCATCAGCTTGCCGCTATAAGCCAGGTTTTCGATCGCGGTCAGGTGCTCGTAGAAGCCCACCGAATCCGGCAGATAGCCGACCCGCCGCTTGACCGTGAGCGGCTCGCGCGCCGGATCGTGCCCGAGAACGCGGATTTCGCCGGCGCTGATATCGGTCAGGCCGAGCATCATCAGGATGGTGGTGGTTTTTCCGGCGCCATTCGGACCAAGCAGCCCGAAGGTTTCACCTTTCGCCAGCTCAAGGTCGATGCCCTTGACGACCTCGACCTGGCCGTAGCGTTTGGTCAGACCATGCGCCGAGATGACTTGCGGATTCATCGCCGTCCGAACCTTGCGATGGCGCCAACCATGACCAGCAAAGCTGCCGCGACAATTCCTGCTCCGGTCATGCCCCACAAGGTCGATGTGGTCACGGAGACTCGAAATTGGGTCGAACTGCTCTCGCCGCGCGAAGAGGCGCGGATCGTGGCCATGTAATCGCCGTTGAGGGATTTCGGCGACGGCGTGATCAGTGCCTGCACCTCTGCGGTCTTGCCGGGCTCGACCCGCTCGATCGCCTTCGGTTCGAACTCGACCTTCCAGCCATTCGGCGCGGTGGCCGAGAACTCGATCTGGTCGGCGGCGGCCGATCCCGTATTCGCTATCACCACCGGCACCGAACTCTGCTCTCCGGCCTCCGCTTTCGCGCTGACAAGACCGTCACGCCCGGAAATCTGAAGTTGCGGCTGGCCGACGATCTCAAGCGAGAGATCGGCGCTCGCGCTCGCATCCTCGGCGTTCACGGTCACCTTGAGCGGATAATGTCCGGCATCGGCATTCGCAGCCGGACGCACGCTCAGTTTGACATCCTTGGACTGACCCGCCTCGATCGGAATGGATGACAGTTCCTGGCTGCCATAGGATTCGGTAAACGACGCCACAAAATTGCGCGGCACCTGCGCCGCAAAACTGGCAACCAGGTTGCGGCCGCTGTCATTCTTGATTGTGAGCTGATAGTCGAAGGTCGATTTCGGCGAACCGCGCAGCGACGGAAGGCGGGGCTCCAGCTTCAATTTGGCCGGCAATTGATGGGCCAGTGTGACGGTCACCGGCAGGCTGGTCTGCAGGCTGGAGCCAACCGCTTTGATTTTCAGGGCGTGCGTGCCGGTGCCGGCCTCGGCCGGAACGTCAAGCCGTAATTGCAGGTTCACGTTCGCATCTGTGGCGGGCATCGCTGCCGCAACCGGTTGGCCCCCACCGAGCAGAGTGGCTGTCCAGCCGACCGGCACATCGTCGACTGACAGATTGTAGAGGTCAGGCGCCAGGCCATAATTCTGCAGACGCAGCGACAATGTTGTCGAAGCGCCCGGACGAACCGACACCGCCGGGTAGTCCGTCAGCAGATAAAGTCCCTTGATGTCCCTTGGCGTTTCTGCCGCCCCAGCGGCCCCTTGTGCGATGACTGCAAGAATAGCGGATAAGGCGATGACGATTGCTCGCATCGGAAATCTCCCATTCAAACCGTCATTGAAGCGTCCGTCGGGTTCGACGGAATCGGACGGCAAAATGGCGATGCTCTGGCAGACCATCAAGACGGCCAGCATTTGCGACAGCTCGCCGCACCTGCTTTCCGCAGGCACATGCCCAAAGGCAAAAGAGATGATCTAGGAGCCTTGCCGGCGCGCGTCCAGAGCTCAGTCCCGCTCATTGCCCGGCATGACCCAGGGCTCCCGTTCGCCGGCGCTTTCCCATTCCTTCCAGGCCGGCAACGACATCACGGTCGCCATGTACGCTTCCGCAGCCGAGCCGACACCAATATCATAGCTGTAGAAGCGCGAGACCACCGGCGCGTACATCGCATCGGCCACGGAGAAGCCGCCGAGCAGGAATGGGCCGCCGCGCCCGAAGCGCTCGCGGCATTCCGTCCAGATGACCTCGATGCGGCGCACATCTTCCACGACCTCCGGCGTCAGAGCCAGCTTGCGCCGCCGCCGGCGCATGTTCATGGGGCAATGCCGGCGCAGGGCGCCGAAGCCGGCATGCATCTCGGCTGCGATCGCCCGCCCATGCGCGCGCGCCGCCTCGTCGGCCGGCCAGAGCGCGGCTTTGGGAAATTTCTCGGCGAGATGCTCCAGGATCGCCAGCGACTCCCAGATCGCCACGTCGCCGTCGATCAGGATCGGCACCTTGCCAGCCGGCGAATAGTGGAGAATTTTCTCGCGGCTGCCCGGCTCGTAGAGCGGAATGATCTCCTCTTCGAAGGTCATACCGGTCTGGCGCATAGCGATCCAGGGCCGCAGCGACCAGGACGAATAGTTCTTGTTGCCGAGAATGAGCTTCAGCGCCATGCGGGTTCTCCGGGAATCATCCGATCATCGCGGCCGGCCGCAAACCCCACAAGCCAATTGTGGTGATCTGAAAAATCAGACCGGTGAATGATCAACTCTTGTCCGGTTTCGGCGGGAGGTCCTCGACAGGCCCCCCCGCCTTCTTCCAGGCGCCGAAGCCACCCCGGATATGGGCCACCGGCGCAAGCCCCATGCGCTGGGCGGTATCGGCGGCCAATGCCGAGCGCAAACCGCCGGCACAGAAAAAGACGAAGCGCTTGTCCTGCGCGAAGACGCTCTTGTGATACGGGCTCTCCGGATCGATCCAGAATTCGAGCATGCCGCGCGGGCAGTGAAAGGCGCCGGGCACACGGCCGTCGCGCTGCAATTCGCGGATGTCGCGGATATCGACCAGGACCACACCCTCGTCGCCATGCAGGCCGATGGCATCCTCCGCCGGCAGGGTCTCGATCGCCCGTTCGGCCTGCTCCACCAGGGTGCGGACACTGGTCGTGATCTTCTGCGGCATTTCGGCTCCCTTTCTGCCGCGGCATGGTCGGCAGGGCGCGCGCCAAGGTCAAGTCCGTTGCCGCAGGCCGGCAGCGATGGCAGCATTGCGGAATCGCTGGTGCCCCCATGATGCTGTTTTCGCCTCTCGACCTGATCGCACTCGCCGTCTTCGTCGGCGCCTGGATTATCTACGCGATCCTGCTGGAATGGACCCCGCACGGGCGCAACGGCCTGAATGCGCGGATGGATGCGTTCCGCGACGCATGGATGCTGCGCATGCTGGAGCGCGAGATGCGCATGGTGGACGGCCAGATCATGGCCTCTCTGCAGAATGGCACCGCCTTCTTCGCCTCGACCTCGCTGCTCGCGATCGGCGGCGCGCTGACGCTGCTGCGCTCGCCGGACGAATTGCTCACCGTCGTCGCCGCGCTCCCGCTCGGCATGCCGAGTTCGCGCATTCTCTGGGAGATCAAGACCATCGGCCTCGTCGTGATCTTCATCTATGCGTTCTTCAAATTCGCCTGGTGCTATCGCCTTTATAACTACGTGGCGATCATGATCGGAGCGATGCCGCCCTTCACCGAGAAGGATTCGGAGGAAGCGCGGTCGCACGCCATTCATACCGGCAAATTGTGCGAATCCGCCGGGCGGCATTTCAACCGCGGGCAGCGCGCCTTCTTTTTCGCGCTCGGCTATCTCGGCTGGTTTGTCAGCGCATGGCTGTTCATGGCCACGACCGCGGCGGTGGTGGCCGTCATGTGGCAGCGGCAATACACATCCGATGCGCGGGCGGCGATGCCGGACCGTTAGGCACGACGAAGCGGCGGCGGACTGCCGCCCGCGCCAATCGAAACAATCGTGTTACGCAATATAGAAAATCGCCAGGATTGCGACCACGATCAGAGCGGCGCCGGTCCACACCAGCGTCGAGGTCATGCTTTCCTGATTTTCGGTGTCGGGAGTGGTGGCCATGAAAGCCTCCTGTTGCCTTTCCTGTTGGTCAGGCCACCGGTTCGGCTCCCGTAAGGTGCAACCGGAAGCGTCCGGCGGGCAGGGCTTTTTATGAACTATACGACTTTCGTTCTAGGACGAAAGTATAATTATGACAAGTAGGAATCCAGCAGATTTTTCAATGTCTTAACCAAGGGACAGCGCCACCCAGACGGCCGACACGATGCCGGCCGAGAGGCCCGCGAACAAAACGCACAACAGATTCTCCATCCGCTCCTGCAGCGCATGCGTCTCTGCCTGGGCTTCCTCGGCACGCGCCTGTGAAAACACTTCCGCCTGGATCTCGAGCGACATCGGACACCCCCCGTTTCCGAGAGCGATTGTGCGCGCAAGTGATTGCTTTTGAGTAAGCGTCCAGCGCCGCCTATTTCCGGATCAGCGCCGGCATTGGTCTGCCGCGCTCACTGTGTCGCATTCGCCAGCCACGCGCGGGCCGGGCAGCAATTCGGACACGCGGCCGGTCAGCCAGTAGACGATCAGGCCCACCCATTCATGCATCGCGGTGTCGGCGCGCGCGAGTCCGCTCGCGAAACTGCCGAACGGCTTCCACAAATCGTCGCGGCCCAGCGTCCGCCAGTCCACCGGATAGGCCTCGACCGGGAAACCCGCCGCGCGAAACACGCCGACCGACCGCGGCATGTGATGCGCGGACGTGACCAGAAGCCAGCGCGCGCCGGGTTTGGGTTTGACGGCCTCTTTGGTGAGCGTTGCGTTCTCCGCAGTCGTGCGCGATCGGTCTTCCAGCACGATCCGTTCGGGCGCAATTCCGAAACTCGCGAACAGACGGCGCGCGAATTGCGCTTCGCTCGGCCCGCCGGGAAACAGGCTCGCATTGCCACCTGAGAAAACGATGGGGATTGCGGGGAAGCGCCTGGCCAGTTCGGCGACGGCCGTCAGACGCTCGGCCGATTCATTGAGCGCCGGCTCGCCATGCGCCGCCGACAATTCCGGGCCGATGCTGCCGCCAAGGACGATGATGCCGTCGGGTGCGCCACGAGCCGCGTCCCATTTGGGAAAGCGCTGCTCCAGCGGATAGATCAGCCAATTGCCGCCGGGCCCGATGCCGAACAGCAACAGCAGCAAGACGGCGGCGACCACCAGCACGCGGCCGGCGCGGACAAACCGCGTCGCCATCAGCAGCAGGCCGGCGAGCAGCAGCAGAAACAGCAGATTGGACGGCTGCGTGAAGAATGCGAGCAGCTTGGAGGCGACAAAGAGCATCCCACCGATCCCCCGCGCTGTCCCCCGGCAGACGGCGGATGCGCACCGCTATCAGGCCGGCAGCAGCCCGATCTTCTCGTCACGCCGCCGCAGCAAGGCAATCAGCGGAATCGACAAGAGCACCATCCAGGATTTCCCAACGACCTGTCCGGCGAGGAATTCCAGCGAGCCGAAAGCCAGCCACAGAAACACAACGGAGTCGACCACAAGCCCGACCACGCTGGAGGCGACCACCGCCAACACGAGGCGGCGCCGCGCCAGCGGCGTGTAGACGGCGAGATCGGCGAATTCCGAGATCAGGAACGCGGTGGCCGAGGCCGTCACCAGCGCGATCGGCGCGAACAGGCCGGACAACGCCGCGCCGCCGAGGATCGCGGCAACCGAGGCCGTGACACCGAGCCGGCGCTGCAGAAGGTCGCGCAGCACGAAAGAGACGCCGATCATCAGCACGCCGGACGGCGCCATCAGGCCGGGCGCGACCGGAATGAGACACGGCGCATTGGGCTTGCAGACGGTGCCGACATTCAGGATCATCCAGTTCGCAACGGGAACGGTGAGACAGAACAGGACCAGAAAAATCAGACCTTCAATCCAGCGGCGCATTTCCAGTTTCATCATCACGGCGTGCATTCCCTTACGAATTTCTGCCACCCCTCCGCCCGCAACCGGCAGGCCGGACACTCCCCGCAGCCGTAGCCCCAATCGTGACGCCGCGAACGGTCGCCCAGATAGCAGCTATGGGTTTCCTCGACGATGACATCGAGAAGCCCCTCGCCGCCGATCTCGCGCGCGAGCGCAAAGGTCTCCGCCTTGTCGATCCACATCAGCGGGGTGTGCAGGACGAAGCGGCGGTCCATCCCGAGCGAAAGGGCCAGCTGGACGGCCTTGACCGTATCGTCCCGGCAGTCGGGATAGCCGGAATAATCGGTCTCGCACATGCCTGCAACAAGATGTTTGGCGCCCCGCCGGTAGGCCACGGCGCCGGCGAACATAAAGAAAACGAGATTGCGCCCGGGAACGAAGGTTGTCGGCAGGCCGCTCTCCGACATTTCGATGGCCATGTCCCGTGTCAGCGCCGTCTCGGACACCTCTCCCAGGGCGTCGAGCCGGATCAGATGGTCCTCGCCGAGCCGCCGTTTCCAGTCCGGGCTGATTGCGGCAACCGCATCGCGAATGCGCGGGCGCAGATCGAGCTCGACGCGGTGGCGCTGCCCGTAGTCGAAGCCGATGGTTTCCACCTGCGCGAAGCGGCGCAGCGCCCAAGCGAGGCAAACCGTGGAATCCTGCCCTCCGGAAAACAGCACCAGCGCCTTGTCGTGCACGAGAGGCAACGTAGATCAATCCCAGACCGGAGACCAAGACCAGTCGACGATGCGACCATTCGGACGTGCCAGCGCCGCAATCTCCTTCATTTCAGTCTCGCTCAGTCCGAAATCGAATATGTCGATATTCTCGCTCAGCCGCTCGATCCGGCTGGTGCGCGGAATGACGCCGATGCCCTGCTGCACCAGGAAGCGCAGCGACACCTGCGCAGCGCTCTTGCCATGCGCCTTGCCGATGCGCGTGAGCACCGCATCGTGCTTGGCGCCGCCGCGCGCAATCGGCGAATAGGCGATCACCGCCATCTCGAGCGCGCGGCAGGCGGCGACCACCTTGGACTGATCGAGAAAGGGATGCATCTCGATCTGATTGCAGACCAGACGGTGTTCGGCAAGGCGATCGGCCTGTTCCAGCAGCGCGACCGTGTAATTGGAGACGCCGATCTGGCGCACCAGGCCGTCGCGCTTAACGCCGACCAGCGCCGCGATGGTGTCCTTCAACGGCACTTCCTTGTTCGGCCAATGCAGCAGCAGCAGATCGATCTCGCCGAGACGCAATTGCCCGACGCTGTCCTTGACCGAGCGTTCCAGCGCGCGCGGCGCCAGATTTTCCGGCGACACCTTGGTGACGACGAAAATCTCCTCGCGCTTGATGCCCGACGCGCGCACCCCTTCGCCGACATCGCGCTCGTTGCCGTACATCTGCGCGGTGTCGAAATGCCGGTAGCCGAGCCGGATCGCCTGCTGCACCAGCCGCGCACAGTCGCGCCCGCGCAGCTCCCAAGTGCCGAGCCCGACCGCCGGAATGCGCACACCCTTGGCTTCGATGAACTGCATCAGCTGTCCCATTTCGGCGCCTGCGGCGGACTGACGATGCGTCCGTCGGGACGCTTCAGCGTCGCGATCTCCGCCATTTCGGCGTCGCTCAGAGTGAAATCGAAGATATTGAGATTCTGCTTGAGCTTCTCGGGATTGGACGTGCGCGGGATCGGGATCAGACCCTGCTGGACGAGCCAGCGCAGCGACACCTGCGCGCCGCTCTTGCCATGTCTTGCGCCGATGCGATCGAGTGTCTCCGTTCCCGGCACCTTGCCGCGGCCGATCGGGCAATAGGCCGTCATCGACAGACCCAGATTCTTGCAGTGCGCGATCAGCTTCGACTGGTCGAGCATGGGATGCGCCTCGATCTGGTTGTTGACCAGCGGCTCATCCGCGATCTTCAGCGCTTCATCCAGGAGCTGAATGGTGAAATTGGCCACACCGATATGTTTGGTCTGGCCCGCGCGCTTCGCCTTGCAGAGCGCTGGAATATAGGCGGACAGCGGCAGTTCGGGGCTCGGCCAGTGGATCAGTAGCAGGTCGACCGCAGGCAGCCCAAGCAGCGTCAGACTGTTCTCGACCGCGCGTTCGAAATCGCCGGGCTTGAGATCGACATGGCGAACCTTGGTGGTGATGAACACCTGATCGCGCGGAATGCCCGAGGCGCGCAGCCCCTCGCCCACCGCGCGTTCGTTGCCGTAGAAGGTGGCGGTGTCGAGATGGCGGTAGCCCATCTGCAGCGCCGCGCTCACCGTCTGGCTGCAGACGTCGTCCTTCAGCGTCATGGTGCCGAGCCCGATCGCGGGAATGCGGGCACCGTGGGCTTCCACAACAGGGACCATGCCGGCCTCGGGGAAATCCTGCAAACGCCGCCACAATGCCGCGCCCGCACAGTCCTGCCAACTGGTGTGGCGGCAGATCAGCCCTGCCTGGCCCGCCCCAGTACCGCAAAAGCGAGGTGGGGGGCGCTGTCGATCAGCTTGAGCAAGGCCCGCGCCGGCCCCCGCGGAGCGCGCTTGCCTTGCTCCCAGTTGCGCACGGTCTCCAGCGGCACGCCGATCCGGGCGGCGAATTCGGCTTGTGTGAGTTTGGTCGCGGCGCGGATCGCCTTGGCGTAAGCCGCATCGTCGACCGCAATGGGCGTCGGCCTGGGCGGTACGAAATCCGGCAATTCGCGCAGGCTCGACACATCGCGCTCCTGCCCGCCGGGCAGGATTTCGACGATGCGCCCATCCGCCTTCAAGCGCAGCCGTAATTCGGGTTTGCGGTCCATGCGTCCAAGATTAGCCGATTCGGTCAATGGACACTTAACGCGGCCACCGATCAATGGGATCGGCGTCGCTCGCCCAATGGCCGGTCAGCCATCGGCCGACATCGCCAGCGCCTTCGCGCGTGCCTTGACGTCGTCCGGGAACGCCGTCGCTTTCCGCGCCTTGGTGTCCAGATGCACGGCGGTGATGACGGTGGTGGCGGCGACCTCGCCGGTGTCGGTCTTGCGCATTTCGTGCGAGAAGCGGATCACGCGCTCCTTGATCTCGATCACGGTCGAATAGATCGTCACCACATCGCCGGCCATCAATTCCTTCTTGTAGGCGATGGTCTGCTCCACCGCCGCCATGCCGCGCCCGTTCCCGCGCAGGAAAGCCGGATCAAGACCAAGTGCGGCGAACAGATTCCACGTCGCCTCGTCGAATTTGCCGACATACCACATGACGTTCATGTGGCCGACATGATCGCAATGCCAGGGATAGACGGCGCCGCGATAGGTCAGGAGCGGTTCGCCCATGTCGCTCACTTCGTCTTCTCGAAAATCTCGCGCCCGATCAGCATGCGGCGGATTTCGCTGGTGCCGGCGCCGATCTCGTAGAGCTTGGCGTCGCGCAACAGGCGTCCGGCCGGGAATTCGTTGATATAGCCGTTGCCGCCGAGGGTCTGGATCGCTTCCAGCGCCATCTGCGTCGCCTTTTCCGAAGCGAAGAGAATCGCGCCGGCGGCGTCCTCGCGCGTGGTGCGGCCTTCGTCGCAGGCTTTCGCCACGGCATAGACGTAAGACTTCGCCGCGTTCATGTTCACATACATATCGGCGAGCTTGCCCTGGATGAGCTGGAAGCGGCCGATCGGCTGACCGAACTGCTTACGCTCGTGCACATAGGGGATCACAAGATCGATCGCCGCCTGCATCAGCCCCAGCGGCCCCGCCGCCAGCACCACACGCTCGTAGTCGAGGCCCGACATCAGCACGTTGACGCCGTTGCCGACGGCGCCGAGCACATTCTCCTCCGGCACCTCGCAGTCCTGAAACACGAGTTCGCCGGTGTCGGAGCCGCGCATGCCGAGCTTGTCGAGCTTCTGCGCGGTGGAGAAGCCCTTGAACTTCTTCTCGACGATGAACGCGGTGATGCCGCGCGCGCCGGCGGTGGCGTCGGTCTTGGCATAGACGATGACGGTGTCGGCGACGGGGCCGTTGGTGATCCACATCTTGGAGCCGTTGAGGATGTAGGTCTTGCCCTTCTTGTCGGCGCGGGTGCGCATGGAGACGACATCGGAGCCGGCGCCCGGCTCGGACATCGCCAGCGCCCCGACATGCGCCCCGGACATCAGCTTGGGCAGATAGCGTTTCTTCTGGTCGGCCGTGCCGTTGCGGCGGATCTGGTTCACGCAGAGATTGGAATGCGCGCCGTAAGAGAGGCCGACCGAGCCGGAGGCGCGGGAAATCTCCTCCATCGCCACACAATGTTCGAGATAGCCGAGGCCGGTGCCGCCCCATTTCTCCTCGACGGTGATGCCGAGCAGGCCGAGTTCGCCAAGCTTCGGCCAGAGGTCGCGCGGAAACTCGTTCTTGCGGTCGATCTCGTCGGCGCGCGGCGCGATCTTGTCCTGCGCGAAGCGGCGCACCGTATCGCGCAGCATGTCGACATCCTCGCCGAGGCCGAAGTCGAAGCCGGACCAGACATTGGACGTCATTTTGGCCTCCCGCAGTTTTCGAAGCGATTATACCGCCGCCTGTCCCGGGACGTCTGAAGTGTTTTCGAGGCAGATCAGGGTCGCAAGCATCTTGGCGATCGGCTTGCGCGCCTCTTTCGCCTCCGCGAACACATCCGTCTCCACAATCGACAGCGTCCGGCCCGGACGCACGACTTGCGCCGCAGCGAAAAACCGCTCGCCGATGGCCGGCGCCAGCAGATTGATCTTCAACTCGACGGTGAGCGGCGACGACCCTTCGGGCATCAAGCTGAAGGCCGCATAGCCGGCCGCCGAATCCGCAATGGCGGTCGTGACCCCGCCATGCAGGAAGCCGCGCTGCTGGCAGAGATCGTCACGGAACGGCAATTCGACCGTCACGCGTCCCGGCCGCGCTTCCGCCAGTCGCGCGCCGATCAGGCCCATATAGGCCTGCCGCGCGAAGCTTTCCCGGATCACGCGCTCCCAATCCGGATTGCGCGGCTCAAACATGCGCCCGGCCCCGATCATCACCGCTCCATACGTTGCCGTATGTTGACATACGCGACCGTATGGCGGAAATTCACCGCTGTCAAGCTGGGCGGGGCTGATGGCAAAATCCAAGAAAGCGGCGGTGCCGAAACAGGAGCGGCTGGACGCGGCAGCGTGGATCGCTGCGGCGCTCGAGGCGCTGGCCGAGGGCGGCGTGGACAGCGTGCGGGTGGAGCCCCTCGCCAAGACGCTGAACGTCACCAAAGGCAGCTTCTACTGGCATTTTGCCGACCGCCGGGCGCTGCTCGACGCCATGCTCTCCCACTGGGCGGACGGCCGCGTCGGTGCCATCCGCGAGCAAACCTCGGGCGACAAGACCGGCGCCGATTCTCCGACCGTGATCCTGCTGCGGCTCGCCGACCTCTATACCCGGCATGGCAATACGCGCGGCCTTGCCATCGAGCTTGCGATCCGTGCTTTCGCGCGCGGCGACGAGGGCGCGGCCAAGGCGGTGCGTACGGTTGACAGTGAGCGGCTGACGCATGTGACCGCGCTGTTCGAGAAACTGGGCTGGCCGGCAGAGGATGCACAGGCGCGCGCCATCCTGTTCTACAGTTATCTGTTCGGACAGAGCCTGCTCGACACCAAAATCGTCACCCCGGCCACGATTGACATCGCCATCGAGACGCTGCTGGCGCCGCCGGGCTGATGACTATCTGAGTCCGAACCAGAGCGTCGCAATCCCAAGGAAGGAGAAGAAGGCGACGACGTCGGTGATCGTGGTCACGAACGGGCCGGAGGCGATGGCAGGATCGACGCCCAGCCGTGTCAGCAGCAGCGGCACAACGATGCCACCGAGCGCCGCCGCCGCCAGCACGCAGATCATCGCAAGGCCAATCACCATTCCCAGGTCGGCGATGCCGAACCAGGCTGCCGCGATGGCTCCGAGCACCAGCGCGAAGCCGAGGCCATTGACGATTCCGACCAATAATTCGCGCCGCACCACGCGCCAGGAATTGGCGTCGCTGAGATCCTGCGTGGCCAGCGCGCGCACTGCGACCGTCATGGTCTGCGTGCCGGCATTGCCGCCCATCGACGCCACAATCGGCATGAGCACGGCGAGTGCCACCATTTTCTGAATCGATCCTTCGAACTGGCTGATCACAAAAGCCGCAAGCAAGGCAGTGGCAAGATTGGCGAGCAGCCAGGGAAAGCGGCTCTTCACAATATCCCACACCGAGTCGGAGAGTTCCTCATCCGCCTTCACGCCGCCCAGCGCCTTGATGTCCTCCTCGGCCTCCTGCTCGATGACGTCGACGATGTCGTCGAAGGTGAGAACGCCGACCAGGCGGCCGTTTTCGTCGACAACCGGCGCGGCAACGAGATTGTAACGCTCGAAGAAACGCGCAACCTCTTCCTGATCTTCGGTCGCGAGCACTCTTCTTCGGTCCTCGTCCATCAAGTCCACGATCGGAACCGGCCGCTTGCTGCGCAGGAGCCGGTCGAGCGGCACCGCGCCCTGGAAGCGGTAATCCGGGTCGACCACGTAAAGCTCGTAGAAGCGGTCCGGCAGATCGGCCGTCTCGCGCATATAGTCGATGGCCTGGCCGACATTCCAGTGCGGGGGCACCACGATGAACTCGGTCTGCATCCGCCGGCCGGCGGATTCTTCCGGATAGAGGAGGCTCCGCTCGAGCGCGACGCGCTCGAAATGCGGCAACTGCTCGAGGATTTCCTTCTGCTCGTCCTTCGGCAGATCCTCGAGAATGTAGACCGCGTCGTCCGAATCGAGCTCGCGCACGCCCTCGGCGACGGTCTCGGGCTCGAGCTCCTCGAGGATTTCCTCGCGCACCGTGTCGTCGACTTCGGTCAGCGCCGAGAAGTCGAAGTCCTTGCCCATCAACTCGATGAGCTGCGGACGCAGATCGGGGTCGAGCGCCTCGATCAAGTCGCCGGTGTCGGCCTCGTGCAGATCGCCGACCACCGCGCGCAGCGTCGCACTGTCGCGCGCGGCAATGGCGTCCTGGACGCGGATGACGAAATCCGGGCGGATGACGCCGTCCTCGTCGCGCAGCGAGTCCGGCGGCAGGGTGCCTTGGGCGGCAATCGTCTCTTTCTGGTCGAGCATGCCGGCCTCAACGCGTGACGGGGCTTATGCGATCATCCTTCGGTCATTCTTGGGGCTTGTACGCGGGGGCAATTGCGCTGGCAACCGCGATGGCGCATGAAGCGGCATGATCAAGGCCTTGGTCCCGCTCTTTTTTCTGACCCTGTCTCCGGCCCTCGCCGCGCCTTGCGGCGCCGACAGGCTGGGCACCGCGCGCGTCCTCACCCTCGACGCGGCAAGCCATCCGCGCGTCGGCAAGAAGCACTTCCCGCAGACCCTGCCGCTCGCGCGCAAGGAGCTGGTGCTGACCTTCGACGACGGCCCGATGCCGGGGACGACGCCGCGCGTGCTCGCCGCCTTGCGCGAGCAGTGCGTCCGCGCCAGCTTCTTCCTCCTCGGACGCAACGCTCAGGCGCATCCCGCCCTTGCCCGCCAGATTCGCGCCGAAGGCCACACGATCGCGCACCACACCTATACGCACCGCCTGCTCACTCGCCTTACGCCCGAAGCCGCCGAGGCCGAAATCGCCCGTGGCGTCGCGGCCGTCGAGGAGGCCGCCTTCGGCGAGAAGCTCGACGACCGGCCGCAGCGTTTCTTCCGCTTTCCCGGATTCGCGTCGAGCCCGGCCTTGCTCAGCCGGCTGGAGCAACGGCGCATGGTGGTGTTCGGCGCCGATCTCTGGGCCAGCGACTGGAACCGGATGACGCCGGAGCAGGAACTGCGCCTGATCCTGGAGCGGCTGGAGAGGACCGGGGGCGGCATCCTGCTGTTCCACGACACGCAGCCGCAGACCGCAGCGATGCTGCCCGCCTTCTTGCGCGCACTGAAGAGCCGGGGCTACAAGATCGTGCATGTTGTGCCGGAGGACGCGCAGCCCAACGTTGCCGGATCGCCACAGCCTGCGCCTGCCAAGGCCGCCCGCCGCGGCAAGTGCGGTTAAGCTTGCATTCAGGTCCGAATCCCTACCCCATGAGATGGGGACTGGGGTTTTGAAAATGCGAATTGCGATTCTAGCGGCGCCTGCCGCCGCCCTGATTTTTTCGGCTCCGGCCCCGGCCGCCGATTGCCCCGGCAACCCGGACGCCATCGGTGTCAGCCGCACCATCGTGGTCGACCCGCGCGCGCATCCGCGCATCGGCTCTTTTCAATATCCGGAAACCCTGCCGCTGAAGGACAAGGAAATCGTCATCACCCTCGACGACGCGCCGCGCCCGGCCTCGCTGCCCGCGCTCGACGTGCTCGCCGCGCATTGCGTGAAGGCGACCTATTTCATCATCGGCAAGCATGCGCGCGACTATCCCGACATCCTGCGCCGCATCCACGCCGCCGGCCACACCATCGCCTCGCACAGCGAGCGGCATCCGCTCTCCTTCAACCGCATGGCGGCGGCGCGCGCGGAAAAGGAAATCGACGGCGGCATCGCCTCGATCCGCGCGGTGCTCGGCGAGGAGGCGGAGATTGCACCCTTCTTCCGCATTCCCGGGCTTCTGCGCGGCGAGACGGTGGAGCGCGTCGCCGGCGATCGCGGGCTGATGGTGTGGAGCACCGACGTGATGTCGCATGACTGGAAGCGGCGCATCACCCCGGACGGCATCGTGCGCCGCACGATCGACCGCCT
>Ga0073934_10005294_pt1 | contig 20185 bp, 14 predicted proteins | sample LarsenN4metaG_FD_76834 | JGI IMG/M metagenome (GOLD analysis project Ga0073934, IMG submission 76834) | Hot spring sediment bacterial and archeal communities from British Columbia, Canada, to study Microbial Dark Matter (Phase II) - Larsen... ... | reverse complement strand
CCCGCGGTAAGGAGCCGGAAAGTCAGACGGTTTGGATCGGAGACCTGGACTCAAAGGTCCGGCGCAGAGTGCTTCACGCGAGCGCGCAAGTGACTTATGATCCGCGCGGCTATCTGCTCTATCTTCGCGATGACACCCTGTTTGCTCAACCCTTCGACGCAAGCAAAGCAGAGTTGAAAGGCGAGCCAGTTCACATTGCCGAAGGCGTGGAACGCGGGCGGATCTCCGTGTCGGGAAATGGCGTGCTGGCATACTACGCCGGCGGGGGCCCGGGCGCCCAGCAGCTTACCTGGTTCGAGCGCTCGACCGGAAAGACGCTCGGCACGCTTGGGCCCTCCGGCCGCACCTGGATGGTCTCGATTTCACCGGACGGCAGCAGGGTCGCCGCGGATCGCGCTGACCCGGAGTCAAGGAATTCCGATATCTGGATCTACGACTTGGTCCATGGGACCGAGTCACGCCTGACGTTCGAAACAGGCATGGATTCGTATCCGCTGTGGTCGCAGGATGGCAGCCACATCATCTATTTCAGTTCGACCCGCAATGCCAGAACAGGGATCTACCGGAAGCCCGCCACCGGCGCCGGTAAAGAGGAATTGCTCCTTGAGTCCCCTGGGCAAAAGTGGGGTACATCGTGGTCTCAGGACGGCCGTTCTGTCGTATTCACCATGCCGAACACCAAGACGGCCCGCGATATTTGGGTGTTGTCAAATCCACTGGCAGGCGCCGCGGCGTCGCGCAAGGCCTATCCGTTCCTCGAGACACCCGCCCAAGAGGACTTCGGCCGGCTATCACCGGATGGCAAATACCTGGCCTACATGTCCGACGAAAGCCGCACCAGTCAGGTCTTCGTCGTAAGCTTTCCGGGCAAGGAAGCAAAGTTTCAGCTTTCGCCCGCGGGCGGGTCGCGCCCGGTTTGGAGCCGCGATGGCCGGGAGCTGTTCTATATCGCTGCGGATGGCCAGTTGATGTCGGTAAGCGTCAAGACGAATCCCATCTTCGAGTACGGCCCGCCGAAACCGCTCTTCGCGGTACAAGCCAACGCGAATGCCAGCTATGACGTCAGCCCTGACGGCAAACGCTTCCTGTTCGTTCGCGACCTGGAGAGCAAGACCAGCCGCAGCCTGATGGTGATCTTGAACTGGCACGCCGAACTGCGCAACAAGTAAACGTCGGATCCTGCTCTACTTCCTCAGGATCTTGTCCATCGCCTTTCCCTTGGCCAGTTCATCCACCAGCTTGTCCAGGTAGCGGATCTTCTGCATCAGCTTGTCCTCGATCTCTTCCACCCGGTAGCCGCAGATCACGCCGGTGATCTTGGACGCATTCGGGTTGAGCTGTGGCGCCTGCGCAAAGAAAGTCTCGAAGTCGACCCGCTTGTCGATCTGCTGCTGCAGCGTCCGTTCATCGTAGCCCGTCAGCCAGCGGATCACGGTATGCAACTCTTCCTTCGTTCGGCCCTTCTTCTCCGCCTTGGCGACGTAATGCGGATAAACGCTGGCGAACGCCATGCGGAATACTCTCGCGTTGCTGCTGTTATTCATAGCCCTGATTTACTCCTCGCAGTTTATCGCGATCCGTACGGCGGACCGGGCATGCACGGTCGAGCGTCTCTTAACGGCGCGGAGCTATCGTAGTGCACTTGCGGCTGGAAAGGGAGCCTCAATATGGCGCGGACATTTTGTCTGCCGCCGCGACAATCTTGTCGCGGCACAGCTCAACCTCGCCCTCTAGTCTCCCTTCTTCAAGAAGCCCCCAGACAAACGCTCCACAGTAAGGGCCAGCAGACCGGGCGCCCAAGCCACCAACCAGGCGCAGAACTGCACGACGTAGTTCCTGCCGCTTGCCGGCGGACGCCCCCACAGCGTGTTCATGACCAGGAAAAACGCGGCCCCGCTCAGCACCGCGGCGAGCACCCCCCGGATCGCAATGCCCCGCCAGGGCCGCCGTTCCGGCGCACGAAGCCAGCGGCCATCCAGCACCGCAACAATCAGCCACAGCGCAACCCAAGCCAGTGGAATCGCCAGTCCATATGTTCGCCGGTCCACCAGCGCCACCAGCAGGTAGTACATCAGCGCGCCGCCGATGCCCGCCAACGCCCCAATCGGCAACCCCTTCACCACGCGGCCGGCATGAAGCCCCAAGACGGCCCCCACCGCAGTGAGGAGAACCGCACCGTGGATAATGCCGGTAACCATGTTGTGCCGGACATTCAGCGTGTACCAGATGAAATCGGCAAGAGTCGCAACCAGCGCCACTCCGAGAATGCCCAAGGCAACCCTCATCTGTCCCTCCCTAGCTAGTCCAGTGCGCAAGCTTGGTGTGAGCAAGACGGACGGTCCAAGTGCTCGCCCGCGAACCCGTACTGCAATCGCCCCGGCATGTACAAAACGTAACAGAGGAAACAGCAGCGCCGCAGATCCCACCCCTTGCTCAGCCCGCGGCAAGAAAAGGAACTGCCAGGGTGCTCACGCCGGGAAATGGCAGACCGGTCTACGAAGCCGCGCCTTGCTCCAACTGCCGCCGGTATTCAACCGCGTCAAACTGACCCTGGGAGGATGCAATCAAGCCATCGCGGCCCATACGCCAGCTCTCGAAGCCGCTGATTCGCACGCTGCGGCCCGTTCCTCCCGGGCCTGTATTCGTACCCGTGAGAGTCCAGTGGTACTCGATTTCGTCTCCCTGTACCAGAAGGTCATCCATGATCACCCGCAGGTCGGGAAAAGCGGTCATGAATGACTGCGCCACCGCGGTAACTGCCGCCCGCCCAACAGCGGGAGGACCCTCATTGACGCGCAGCGATCCGTCCGGTGAGAAGAAGCCTGACACTTGCGCCGGATCCCTACTGCACCAGGCGGCGGTGTAACGCTCGGCAAAACCTCGCAACTCCGCTAACTCGGGCGACATAAGAGATTGATCGTACCAAGCTGTTCGTGCCGCTCAGACGCCAGATCTCATTGGCGTCCAGCGCATGGATACTGCCGCGAGGAGACTACGCGGCGGTTAATGATCGCCGTTCGAATTCCCATCCGCTGCCGCAGCTAGCAGCGCTAGTTCTTCCTGAACCGGCGCGCCTGCCAGCGGCGCTGCCCGGGCTACGCGGTCTACTGTCTCCAGCATCGGGATATCTTCGCCCGTGGCTGCGGAAAGGTCCTTGAACCGGCGCGCACTCACCAGTACCCGCGTTTCAAACGATCCCACCGCCTTGTTGTACGACTCGACCGAGCGTTCCAGCCCTTTGCGGAGATCTTCGAAATGTTCCGCCATCACTGACAGTCGCTCGTAAAGCTGCTTGCCGAGATCGCTGATTTCCTTCGCATTCTGCGTAATGCGCTCCTGGCGCCAACCGTAAGCGACCGCCTTCAGCAGTGCAATCAACGTAGTGGGAGTCGCCAGTAGGACCCGGTTATTCACACCGTACTCGATCAGGCTGGGATCCTGTTCGAGCGCTGCGGCGAAGAACGTCTCTCCCGGCAGGAAGGCTACTACGAAGTCCGGTGTGGTGTCCAACTGGTCCCAATACTGCCGCGCGCTCAGCTTCGCCACGTGCCCGCGAACCTGCGCCGCATGGTCGGCCAGTTTCGCCGCGCGAGCGCTCTCGTCCACCGTCTCGATCGCTTCCAGATACGCATGCAGCGAGACTTTCGAATCCACCACAATGCGGCGGTTGTTCGGCAGGCGGATGATCATGTCCGGACGGGAACGCCCGTCTTCGTTCTCGAGGGTGACCTGCTGCTCGAAATCGCAGTATTCGATCATGCCGGCCATTTCCACCACCCGCTTCAACTGAATTTCGCCCCAGCGCCCGCGCACCGCCGGAGCGCGCAGAGCCCGCACCAGGTTGGCGGTTTCCGCCTGAAGCTGGACCTGCGAGGACGCCAGAGCGCGGACCTGCTCCGTGATCGTCCCGTAGGCTTCGGCGCGGATCTTCTCCAACTCTCCGATCCGCGAGTCCACCTTTTCCAGCGAATCACGCAACGGCTGAACCATCGTCTCGATCGCCTTCTGGCGGCTCTCGAATTCGAGAGAAGCTTTTTCCTGCACTCCGTTCAGCGCCGTGCGGGCCAGATCCAGGAACGCCTGGTTATTCTTCTGCAAGGCGTCAGCCGAAAGCGACTGGAACATCTCTGAGAAGCGCTGTTGCGCCTCGGTGAACGCGCTGATCTTCTCTTCGGTGAACCGCTTCGCCTCCTCCAGCCGGGCATTGATGGCGGCGTGTTCAGCCTTGACGGCCAGCAACTCGCGATTCAAGCTGTCGATGGCGCGATTCTTCTCGACGATTTCCTCTTCCAGGCTGGCGATCCTCGTGGAGCGTTCTTCGGCCGCCACGCGGCGTGCCGCTTCCTGCTTGAACTGGTCGCCCAGGCGAGCCATGGCGGCGCGCTCGTGATCGAGATCGGCGCGCAGTTCCTGCATCTTGTTCTGACGCTCTTCCAACCGGGCTTTCAGCTCCGCCAGCTCTGCCTCCGCGCCGGAAATGTTCGGGCCACGGCTATTGCGCAGCAGAAAGCTGGCCGAAGCGGCGCCGGCCAGGTAGCCGAGCACCAAAAGCGTGATGTAGATTACGGGTTCCACAGTTTACTCCGTGTGGGGCATCGGCCCCTTCTCTTAATTCGGATGATTGCCTGTGGGGGACATAAGGTAATCCTCCTTAGGTCCCCTTATTTTCGTTCGCACTTGGACCTACTCCCGGTAGGCAAATCACCGCAGTCCCTGCCAGCAGGTCGTACCACGTGCGGTGCCGCCGCAGGACCAGCATCGTGGCCACCGAAGCTACGCCAATCGCAAGCGCCAGCCGCCACGAGAATCCGGCCAGTGCGACCGGAGACAGTTTGAGCAGGTTGCGGATCAATGCCCGTCTCCATCCGGTCTCACGCCCGTGCGACTCCATCACCTTGATACGAACGGACCGTTTCCCCCAGGTAGCCTGCGCCCCGTCGGATTCGGACCACGCCAACACGGCCGCCACTACCAGCGCATAGACGGCGATGCCCGGAGCGTTCCAAGCCCACCAACTCAGAAACGCTCCGGGCAATAGAATCAGGCTATCGAGGACAAATGCCGCAGCGCGTGGCCGGATACTGGCATAGGCGAGGGGCATCTGGCCGGCTTAACTGCAGCCGCTGGTGCCGCCGCAGTTCTCGCACTTGTAGCAGGAACCGTTACGGGTCATCAGTCCGCCACATTCGGTACAGATCGGCGCATCGGCCATCTCGGCCTGGAAAGGCAGCTTCTGCTGCGGTTCCGGTTCGGTCGGACGCAGCTTGGGAACCTCGCCGGCTTCGCTTTCCACGTAGTTGGGACCAAGGAACTTCGTCGCCATCCAGCGGAAGATGTAATCCATGATCGACTTGGCGTAGGGCACTGCGGCGTTGCCCGTATAACCGCTCGGCTCAAAGCGCACGTGGCTGAACTTGTCCACGAAGAACTTCAGCGGCACGCCGTACTGCAGGCCGTAGCTGACCGCCGTGGCGAAGCTGTCCATCAGGCCGGAAATGGTGGAGCCTTCCTTGGCCATCGTGATGAAGATCTCGCCCGGCGTGCCGTCTTCAAACAGGCCCACCGTGATATAGCCCTCATGGCCGGCGATGGAGAACTTATGCGTAATCGACTGCCGCTCGTCGGGCAGTTTGCGGCGGCTCGGCTTGGGACCATCGGCGCGCGGTGCGGCAGAAGTTGCCGGCAGCGGCGCCGGCAAACCCGGGGCAGCCTTCTTTTCGCCCTTTCCGGTTCCGGAACTAAGCGGCTGAATCCGCTTCGATCCATCGCGATAGATGGCCACCGCCTTCAGACCCAGGCGCCAGCTTTCGATGTAGGCGTCCATGATGTCTTCGGCCGTGGATTCCTCGGGCATGTTGATGGTCTTCGAAATGGCGCCGGAGATGAACGGCTGCACCGCGGCCATCATGCGCACGTGCCCCATATGGTGAATCGAGCGCTTGCCGTTCTGCGGCCGGAAGCTGCAATCGAACACCGGCAGGTGCTCGGCTTTCATGCCCGGAGCGCCTTCAATCGTGCCCGTCGCATCGATGTGGCTGACGATCGCCTCGACCTGCTGCGAGGTGTAGCCGAGTTTGAACAGCGCCTGCGGCACCGTGTTGTTGACGATCTTGATGGAACCGCCGCCGACCAGTTTCTTGTACTTCACCAGGGCGAGATCGGGCTCAATCCCGGTGGTGTCGCAGTCCATCATGAAGCCAATGGTGCCGGTGGGAGCGATCACGGTAGTCTGCGCGTTGCGGAAGCCGCTCCGTTTGCCAAGTTCGAGCGCCTGCCGCCACACTGCCTTGGCATTTTCAAACAATGCGCCCGGGACGCGGCGGCTGTCAATCCGCGAGACCGCTTCGCCATGCATGCGGATCACTTCGAGGAACGATTCCTCGTTGACGGCGTAGCCCGGGCACGGTCCGATTGCTTCGGCGATGCGCGCCGAGGTCAGGTAGGCCTGGCCACACATGACCGCTGCGATGGCGGCCGCCAGGTCGCGGCCCGCATCGCTGTCGTAGGGTAAGCCCAGCGACATCAGCAAAGAGCCCAGATTGGCGAAGCCGAGGCCCAGCGGTCGGAAATCATGCGAGTTGCGCGCGATCTTCTCGGTCGGATAGCTCGCGCCATCGACGATGATCTCCTGTGCCAGAGTGACCGTGTCGACCGCATGGCGGAACGCCTCGACGTCGAACTGCCCGTCCGGGCCGACGAACTTCATCAGGTTCAGCGAGGCCAGGTTGCAGGCCGAATCGTCCAGGAACATGTACTCCGAGCAGGGATTCGACGCGTTGATGCGCGCCGTGTGCTTGCACGTATGCCACTTGTTCACGGTCGTATCGAACTGCATGCCCGGGTCGCCGCACTGCCAGGTGGCTTCGGCGATAGCACGCATCAGGTCGCGGGCACGGTAGCGCCGGACCGGCTCGCCCGTGACCACCGATTTGGTCCACCAATCGCCGTCGCTGACCACCGCTTGCATAAAGTCGTCGGTGGCGCGAACCGAATTATTCGCGTTCTGAAAGAAGATCGAACTGTAGGCTTCGCCGTCGAGCGAGGAGTCGTAGCCCGCGTCGATCAACGTGTGGGCTTTCTTCTCTTCCTTCGCCTTGGCCCAGATGAACTTTTCGATGTCCGGGTGCTCCGCGTTGAGGATCACCATCTTGGCCGCCCGGCGCGTCTTGCCGCCGGATTTGATCACGCCGGCAAATGCGTCAAAGCCCTTCATGAAGCTGAGCGGGCCAGAGGCACGCCCGCCACCCCAAAGCTGGGCGTCCTCTTCCCGCAGCGGCGACAGGTTGGTTCCCGTGCCGGACCCCCACTTGAAAAGCATGCCTTCCGTCTTCGCCAGGTCGAGGATGGATTCCAGTGAATCCTGGACTGAGTTGATAAAGCACGCCGAACACTGCGGCTTATGGGTGGAGCGGTCCAGTTTCTTCACCGAGTCCGAGGCTTCATCGTAATACCAGCCGTAGCCGCGGTTCTCTTCCTTCACCCCCACATTGAACCAGACCGGCGAGTTGAAGCTCGCTTTCTGGGTCAGCATCAGGTGCGCCAGTTCATTGCGGAAATTCTCCGCGTCACTGGGCGTGCGGAAGTAGCGGCCGGAGATGCCCCATTCCGTGATCGTATCCACCACGCGGCGCACCAACTGGCCGACGCTGGTTTCCCGCTCGGGCGAACCCATGCGGCCATGGAAGTACTTGCTGACCACAATATTCGTGGCGGTTTGGGACCATCCGGCAGGCACTTCCACATCACGCTGTTCAAAGATCGTGGCGCCCTTGTCACTGGTGATGGAGGCGGTGCGCAGTTCCCACTGCACTTCGTCATAGGGCGTTCGGCCAGCCTCCAGCTTGGCGGTGAAATAGCGGGGAAACGCCACGCCGGTCCGTTCTTCCGTCCGGCGGCTCCGAAGTTGTGAGCCCAAATATGCACTCACGTCAACACTTAACTGTCCCATTCCGTCAACTCCTCGCGTGGATATTAGGAGATCGATTCCGCTTCAGGCAGCGGCGACGCCGTAGGGGCGCACTGGCAACAATACCCCAATATCTTGTAGCGGGTCAATACACCATTCCATATGCCTAGTGGTATGTGATTGAAATCGCGCGAAATCGAGCTTCTGAGAAATTTCAAAACGGTGAATCCGCCCCGCGCCTGTTTTGACGGAGGCCGTTTTGTATCAGCTACTTGGATTCGAGGATATAGGTCGGCGCGTATCCCGAGATGGTACTGAAGCGCGACGCGTCGGCCGAACTGATGCGGCTGGAAACGCCATGCACCTTGCCTAAGAACTCGTGCGGGTGCACGTCGACATTGAGGTCCCGCATCACGATATCGCCGTAAAAGTCTACGGGGAAAGGAATTGGATGACTCTCGAGTCTTTCCTGAACCACGTACGGCTGGCGCAAAGCGAGTTTCACAGCGCGTTCCCACGAGGATTCGTCGGTGTAGGCGCCGGCAAAACTCTGCTGTTCACTCGAGAGTTCGTTAGGCCGTAGAACCAGACGTTCCCGGTTTTGAAGGATGAACTCCGGCAGGTCGACCGTTTCATCCTTATAAGACGTCTTGGATGAAGTGACCAGACGGGTCCAGGGGATCGACTCGCGGATGGCCTTCTTCTCGGCCTGCGGGAAACTAGCCGTAATCGTATCGTCGGTGAGCAGATCGAACAACGCCATCTTGCGCGTCAGCTCGGAGCGGAAGCTGTTCACGACACAAACCTTGCGCTCGCGATAGGCGCGCACCAGCGGATGATTCAAGTCAAACCGCAGCAGAAACTCCTTGGCGCGGACGCCGCGGTACACAAGATCAATATTGTAGTCACCGCGCTTCAGAACTCCGTTGCGGTACTCCAACTGGTCGGCGGACACGATCTCGGCGTTGTATCCGTGCTTGCGGAATAGTTCCACCAGCAGCAGGAATTCCTGGGTGTCCTCGGTCTGGAACGGCTGTTTGAACTCGATGATCGCGATGTTGGGATGTTTGCCGCCACCGAACTCCTTGTAAGCCTTCAGCATCGCGCTGATCAGCGGCTTCGACGCGCTGACCTTCTCCAGTTTGTACTTCTTGCGAAATTCCTTCACAACCGGAGTGTCAAAATACAGATCGGAAAGAACTTCGCCAAACACGATGCCGGTTGGCAGATCGGTGCGGCAGTCCGTGAAGTAGACAGATCCGTTATTTACCTGGGTGTCGAACAGCGACGCCACCGCCGGGTAGGGATAGCCAGGGTCGACAGAGGCCAGCATCTTTTCGGCTGGCAGCAGCTCCATGCGGTGCAACAGCGCCGGCGTGGAGAGCGCCATCGTCCGGATACGTTCGATCGCGCTGCCGAGGGTCTCCGCCAGCCGGGCCAAGTTGGTATACTGGCGGCGGCTGAGAAAATGAGGCCGCAAAACGGGCGATACTGGACGTCCATTAATAATGAGACGCCGGGCACCCATCTGGTCCCGCAGCTGGGTCGTCCAGCCGGAATTCCGGAAGGGTTCATTTTCAAGAAGTTTGTGGTAGCGGGCAATCGCCTCGCCCAACTGCGTCATGGCCGAAATACTACATTCAGTATGGCATACCACCTGCTGTTTGTGAACTGAACGCAGCGCAATATCGAGCATAACTGGTTTAACTTCATATGGTTAGAACATTACGTTTTCACAAGAATTGGGTTCTCCCACTGGCTGTGCTAGGCTTGGCCGCCGGCTTTGCCCTGCGTGCCGACGAGGGGATGTGGCTTTTCAGCTCGTTTCCGTCGGACAGAATCGGACAGAAATACGGATTTTCTGTTCAGCCCTCGTTCCTGAAGCACATGCAGCTCTCGGCTGTCCGCTTCAACAATGGCGGCACCGGGTCGTTTGTATCGAAGGACGGATTGCTGTTCACCAACCACCACGTGGGGGCGGATTGCATCCAAAAGCTGAGTGGCCCCAACAACGACCTGATGGGCAAGGGGTTCTATGCTGCCAGGCAGGCTGACGAAAAGCCCTGCCCTGACCTCGAGGTCAACACTCTGTTGTCCACCGAAGACGTGACCGCACGCGTGACCGCCAAAGTCACGCGGCAGACGGAAGCCGCCGAGGCCAACCGCATCCGCAAAGCGGCGATGTCGGAAATCGAAAAGGAATGCGTCTCGAAAACCGGCAATCGCTGTGAGGTGGTGACCCTCTTCTCGGGCGGCCAATTCCATCTCTATCAATACAAGAAGTACACCGACGTCCGGCTGGTGTTCGCCCCCGAGTTCGGAATTGCCTTCTTTGGCGGCGACCCAGATAACTTCACGTATCCTCGCTACGCATTGGACATCGCCTTCTTCCGTGCGTACGAGAACGGCAAGCCCGCTCAGGTGAGCAACTTCTTCCGCTGGAGCAAGCAAGGCGTCCAGGACAAAGAACTGGTTTTCGTTCCGGGCAACCCCGGCACCACGGGGCGGCTGGCAACCGTGGCGGAGTTGGAGTTCTATGGCGAACTGTCCTACCCCCTGATCATTCGGCGTCTGGAATCTCTCGTAGCGGCTCTGGAGGCGTACGGCAAGGGAGATGCGGAAAAGCGCCGTGCAGCCCAGGAGAATCTGTTCAGCCAGCAGAATAGCCTGAAAGCATACCGCGGCTTTCTGCGCGGTCTGAAGGACGCGCAACTGATGAAAGCAAAACGCGAAAGCGAACGCGATTTCCGTGAGCGGCTGTCCAAGGACCCGGCGCTGAATTCCAAGTTCGCGGTTCTCTATGACAATGTGGCCAACGCCTGGGCCGAGTTGAAAGGCTACTACGACAGTTACTGGCTGCTCGAACGTGCCGCGACGCGGGGTTCGACGTTGCTCGAGATCGCTCGCGATATCGTGCGTTACTCGACGGAGACCAAGAAGCCCAACAGCGAGCGGTTGCGCGAGTACACAGAAAGCGCGCTGCCATCCCTGGAACAGACGATGTACTCAACCGCGCCGCTCGATCCGGGGATGGAGATCGCGGTGCTCGCCGATTACTTTGCGTTCCTCAAGCAGACCCTCGGCGCCAAGGAAGAAACTGTGGAGAGAATTCTGCAGGGCAGAACTCCCGAGCAGGCGGCGCGCGCTTATGTCTCTTCCTCCAAACTGACCAGCGTGGAAGAACGGAAGCGGCTCGCAGCGAGCGCCGAGGCGGTGAAGGCCAGTGAAGATGGCATGATCAAGCTGGCCCTGCTGCTGGAGCCACGGGCCCGGCAGTTGCGCAGGTTGTACGAGGACCGCGTCGAGGCCGTGACCAACCCGGCGGCGGCGGAGATTGCGCAGGCGCGGCTGAAGCTGCTCGGTGCTACTTCCGAATACCCGGATGCAACCTTTACGCTACGCCTGGCCTATGGGCAGGTCCGGGGATATGAAAACGACCAGGGAAAGCCGGTGCCTTATGCCACCCGGATTGGGGGCCTCTTCGAACGCGGCGCCGGAAAGGACCCGTACATCGTCCCGGAGAGCTGGCTGAAGGCGAAAGAAAAGCTCAACCCCAACATTCCATTTGACTTCGTAAGCACCGCCGACACCCATGGCGGCAACTCTGGGAGCGCTACAGTCAACACTCGCGGCGAAATTGTGGGTATTCTATTCGACGGAAACATCGAAGGATTACCCAACCGCTTTTTCTATTCCGAAACCCAGGCCCGAAGCGTGCACGTAGCCAGCCAAGCTATTGTAGAAGCGCTGGATAAGGTGTATCGGGCGGATCGGTTGCTGGGTGAGATCGGGATGGCAAAACGGTAAATTGCAACCTCGTTACAGCCCCTATCGTCTATGATATTGAAAGCGGGGTGCAACTCCTCCGACACCTCGCTTCCGTACTAGAGAGTACGCTCAGCCCATTGAAGGGGTGGGCTCTTTCTCCGAGGCTCACCCCTCTTTTTCTCTCCACATTTTCCCTATCCTTCGATATCTTTCGCTGACTGCTCGAACTGGTGCACCCTATCAAAAGGTTGATAGAAAAGGGGTTTCTCGCAATGCACCGTGTAGTTGCACTTTTTGTGTTTTTGGGTTTACTCTGCTTTGCCCAGGAGTTTCGATCGACCGTGACCGGACGGGTCATGGACCAAACCGGCGCAATTGTCCCCGGCGCGAAAATTCAAGCCATTGAGAAGAACACCGGGGCAGTCTACGAAACAACATCGACAGACCAGGGCGAATACTCGCTTCCGTTTCTGCCGCCGGGTCCATATACGATCACTGCGGAAAAAGCGGGCTTTAAGAAGTTCGTGCAAGAAGGGTTCACCATTGGCACGAACCAACGTTTAGGCCTCGATGTCACGCTGACCGTCGGCAGCCAGGTCGAGTCCGTGACGATCACAGCGGACGCTTCTATGCTCCAAACGGCGACCGCGTCTGTGGGACAAGTGATCTCAGACAAGTCCATTGAGTCGCTGCCAATGAACGGACGAACTCCGCTCAGCCTGGCGCAGTTGGCCTACGGAATCACACCTTCTTCCGATCCCCGGTTCACACGGCCTTTCGACAACGCGGGTCCTTCAGGTTTCTCGATGGGTGGCGGTCAGGGCCAGGCGAACGAACTTCTCCTCGATGGCTCGCCCGATATGACGCGCAACCGCCGCGTCGCGTACAATCCCCCGGTCGATTCGGTGGCCGAAATCAAGGTCGAGGCGTTCCAGCCCGACGCCGCCTATGGCAATACCGGCGGTGGCACAGTGAACGTAGTGATGAAGAGCGGCACCAATGACTTTCATGGTTCCGTGTACGAGTTTCATCAGAATCAGCGCTTGAAGGCGACGCCCTTCTTCACCAATGCAGCCGGGCAGAAGAAACCGGTGACACGCTTCAATCAGTACGGCGCGACGGTAGGCGGACCGGTCTGGATTCCGAAGCTGTACAACGGCCGGAACAAGACGTTTTTCTTCTTTGCCTGGGAAGGGATCCGGCAGTCGGAACCGGAACCGACCTTCTCGACGGTGCCAACCGAGGCGCAACGCAACGGCGACTTTTCTGCGCTGCTCAACGCCGGAGCGATCTACCAGCTTTACGATCCATCCAGCGCCGTAGTGGAAGGCAGCCGCATCCGGCGCACTCCCATTGCGGGTAACCGGCTGAATCCTAATCTGATCAGCCCGATCGCGAAGAATCTGCTCCAGTTCATTCCTCTGCCGAATTTTCAGGGCGCCCAGACCGGCGCCGATGGCACGAATAACTACTTCAACAATGCGATCCGTTCCGACGTGTTTTCCAGCTACATGGGCCGGTTCGACTGGAACGTTTCCGAGCGCCACAAGCTGTTCCTTTCGGCGCGCACCAACGATCGCGTAGAAAATCGCGGTAACCGGTTTTCGAACATCGCGACAGGGAACTTCCTCGGTCGCATCAACTGGGGCGCCACGCTGGACGATGTGTACACGATCAGCCCCACGTTCTTCGTGAACACACGCCTGAACTGGACCCGGTTTGTCGAGAGCAACACCCGCCCGCACGATGGCTTTGACTTCACCACGTTGGGCCTGCCTTCGTACATGGCTGCTGCCAGCACCAAGATGGTGATCCCGCAGATCGATTTTTCGAACTTCACCGATATTGGCGACACCGGGGGCGACCGCACGCCCTATGACAACTACCAGATCTTCATGGCGTTGACGAAGGTTTTAAACCGCCACACGCTGAAGTTCGGGACGGACTTGCGCACGCAGCGTGAAAGCTCGAACAGCTACGGCCAGTCATCCGGAAACTTCGGCTTCAATCAGAACTGGACGCGAGGTCCTTTGGACAACTCCCCAACCTCGCCGCTGGGCCAGGACATGGCGGCGTTCCTGCTTGGCTTGCCCACGGGCGGCAGCTTCGACATCAATGCAACCCGCACCCAGAGCGCCAAGTACATTTCGTTCTTCGTGCAGGACGATATCCGCTTGAAGAGCGATCTTACGATCAACGTCGGACTGCGCTACGAAAAAGAAACCGGGATGATCGAACGCTGGAACCGGACTACCGTCGGTTTCGACCGGACGGCGCAGCTATCCATCACTAATGCCGCAAAGGCAGCCTATGCCGCACGTCCGATTTCCCTCTTGCCGGCATCCTCATTCAACCCGGTTGGTGGAATCATATACGCCAATGATGACAATCGCGCCGTGTACAGCACACCCAGCACCAACTTCAGTCCGCGATTCGGATTCTCCTGGTCGCCCCGCTGGCTGGGGGGTGGCAAAACCGTGCTACGCGGCGGCGTTGGGATTTTCTACAACACGTTTGGGGTGCAGGGCGGCATTCAGCAGCCTGGATTCAGCCAGCGTACGCCGTTAGTTGCAACGCTGAATAACTTCCTGACTCCCGCGGCCTCACTCGCGAATCCCTATCCGAACGGCATTCAACGGCCCATCGGATCCTCGCTTGGCGTAAACACGTTCCTCGGACAGAGCGTGCGCTACTACTCGAGAGACATCGATCAGCCTTACACGCTGCGGTGGAGCTTCAATGTGCAGCGCGAGCTGGCGAGCAACCTGGTTCTTGAACTCGGCTACATGGGTTCCAAGGCTGACCGGCTGACTGTGAACCGCGACGTCAACTTCGTTCCTCGCGAGTTCCTGTCAACTTCTCCTGTTCGCGATCAGGCAAACATCGACCGTTTGACCGCGCTCGTTCCCAATCCGTTCTCTGGCCTCCTGCCGGGAACCGGACTGAACGGGGCAACCATCGGTACGGAAAACCTGTTGCGGCGCTATCCGCAGTTCTCCGGCGATGGAGGCGTAGGAATCGACGGCGAAACGATCGGCTACTCAAACTTCCACATGCTGCAAGTTCGCCTGGACAAGCGCTTCTCAAGCGGCTTCCAGTTCCTGAGCAATTTCCAGTGGTCGAAGTTCCTCGAAGCAACTAACCGCTTGTTCAATGCTTCCGATGAACTGCAGTACCGCATTGCCGGAGAGGACCGCCCACTGCGCCTGGTTCTATCCGGAGTGTACGAGCTACCGTTCGGCAAGGGCAAAACGCTGGGCTCCGATGCCGGTCCGTGGTTGAACCGGCTGATTGGCGGCTGGCAGATCAACGGAATCTGGAACCTGCAGTCGGGTTCGCCGGTGGAATGGGGCAACGTCATCTACTACGGCGGTGACCTGAATTGGAATGCGCGCAACCTCCAGCAGGCGTTCGATGTCACCAGGTTTGAGCGGAACAACCTGCGTCAGTTGGATCGCAATCAGCGCACGTTCCCGCAGGCCTTCAGCGCCTACCGCGCCGACATCATCAACAACGTCGACGCTTCCATCATCAAGGCCATCCCGATCGTCGAGCGTGTCAACCTGCAGTTCCGCGCCGAGGCATTTAATCTGACGAATCGGGTGACCTTCAACGGGCCTGAACTGAACCCGACGAATAACAATTTCGGTCGCGTCACATCAGCAGCCAACCTGCCGCGAGTCTTCCAACTCGCGCTACGGTTGACCTACTAGAGGCGGACCGGTTCCCGGTACACGGCCGGCGGGCTTCGGCTCCGCCGGCCATCTTCCTTTTGGGACACATCCTGAAGTGTGATATCTTCGCCTGCGTATGGACTCTCAATTCACAAGAAGGTCTTTTGTCGCCATGGCAGCAGCCGCGCCGGCCGCATTGGCCGCCTGGAAACGGGTGCCGATCGGGCTGGAACTCTACTCGGTACGCAACGAGCTGCAGAAGGATCCCATGGGCACCGTGCGCCAGGTCGCCGCAATGGGGTATGAGTGCGTTGAGTTCTATGGACCCTACTATTCCTGGACCGTGGAACAAGCCAAGGAAATGCGCAAGCTTCTCGACGACCTCAATCTTAAGTGCCTTTCGACGCACAACGACGGGCGGAATTTCCTGCCCGAGCGCATCGATCATGCCATCGAACTGAACAAGATCATCGGCAGCCGCTATATCGTGGCGGCGAGTGCCGGGCGCATCGAGGGTTTGGATGGCTGGAAGAAGTTCGCCGATCAATTGAACGCCGGCGCCGCGAAGATGAAGTCCGCGGGCATCAAGGGCGGGTTCCATAACCATCAGACCGAGTTCAAGCCGATTGACGGCGTGCGTCCGATGGATGTGCTCGCGAAGAATACGACTCCCGATGTGATCCTGCAACTCGATGTCGGCACTTGTCTGGAAGCGGGTCAGGACCCGGTGGCTTGGATCAACCAGACTCCCGGACGAATTGAATCGATCCACATGAAAGAATGGTCGGACGATCCGGCAGTTGGATACAAGGCGCTGTTCGGCGAAGGCAAGGCGCCGTGGAAGCAGATCATGGAAGCGGCCGAGTCGAAGGGCGGCATTCAGTTCTACCTGATCGAACAGGAAGGCAGCCGCTTTACGCCGATGGAAACGGCGCAGAAGTGTCTCGAGAACATCAAGAAGATGCGCGCCGCGTAATGAGCGCGCCTCCTCCGGAACCCTGGCTTCGCGGACCGCTCGAAAACACCAGCGCGTTTGTCGCGCCACTGGCGCGCAGTTTCGAGCAGGTCCGGGAGGACTTGGCCAAGTTCACCGCCGGATTGACGCAGGAACAGCTATGGACCGAGCCCGCGCCGGGTGTGGGCTCGGTTGGATTTCAGTTGCGCCACATCGCGGGATCGATCGACCGTCTGTCCACATACCTGGACGGGCGTCAACTCAGCGAACCACAATGGGCGGACTTGCGGCGTGAGCATGACCCCGGCGCGACATTGATTGAACTGCTTGCCTGGATCGATTCTGCAATGTCGCAGTGCGTGACTATCGCGCGACAGATCACAGACGAGCGCCTGCCTGAGCCTCGCGCGGTAGGCAAGAAGGCGTTGCCCTCAACCGCCATCGGCTTGATCGTGCACATCGCAGAGCACACACAACGGCACTGCGGCCAGGCGATCGTTAGCGCGAAGCTGGTACGTGCAAAAGCGGGTTAGCCCGCTGCGGAATGTCATTCCGCCCCGCCGCGCAATCTGCCTGCTTCATCAACGCAGAGCTAAACCACCGCCGCCGGGTTGGCTAGTGTGCCGATCTGTGGAACCGTGATACTCACCACATCGCCGGGCGCGAGCGCCGACTCTTCCGTTACGATAATGCCTGTCCCGGTCAGCAGCACCGAGCCGGGCGGAACCGGATTCGCTCGCAGCAGGAACTCGATCATCTGCTCGATAGGACGGCACAGCCGCGCCGTGGATGTTGCGCCTTCGAAGATGCGGTTGCCGCTTCGCTCAATCGTGCATGTCATCTCAAGACCGGTGGGAGTAATCTCATCGGGAGTCACAATCACCGGACCTAACGCGCAGCAAGCGGTGTAGACCTTCGATTGCGGTAGATAAAGCGGGTTCTCGCGTTCGATATCCCAGGCCGAAACATCGTTCGCCAGAGTGTAGCCCAGGATCCGCCCTTCGGCTCCCAGAACGACCGCGAGTTCCGGTTCGGGGGCGGTGAATTTCGAGTCGGAGCGAATGCCGATCGCCTGGTTCGGACCCACGCACACGCGAGAGCTTCCCTTGTAGAAGATCTCCGGGCGCGGCGCGCGCAGAACGTGCGCATAAAAGCCTTCGCGCGTGCCGTGCTCGGCGTCGCGGAAAGCAGCGCTCGGTTCATAGGTACACCCGCAGGCCCAGACTTCGCGCGGCGCGATGGGAATCAGAGGCGGCGCATCGATATGAACATGGCTGGCAAGACGGTTGGCGACCTCCGTCAGACCGACTTTATCGCGATGCGCGCGATCGACCAGGTCGAGGACAGTGTAGCCGGGCACGGGGCGCACTTGCGCCCCTTCAAAGATGGCGGCGGTGACGCGGCCGTTCCAGTCGATTTGTCCTAATTTCATTAGTATTTCAAGTAGACGGTCTTGTAGTCGCTGTAGAACTCCATGGCGGCCGGGCCTTGCTCCTTGGGACCAAAGCTCGAATCTTTCGTACCGCCGAAGGGCAACTGGTATTCTACGCCAGCGCTGGGCAGGTTGACGGTGAGCAGTCCCGCTTCCATGCCGTAGACGTACTCGAACACGCGCGACACGTTGGTCGTCTGAATGGATGCCGACAAGCCGAAGGGCGTGTCGTTGGCCAGGCGCATCGCGTCCGTCATGTCTTTGGCTTTCATGATTGCCAGAACCGGACCGAAGATTTCCTCTTTGGCGATGGTCATCTCCGGCGTGACGTTAGCAAAAACCGTGGGCTCGACGAAGTAGCCTTTATCGAACGCGCCACCGGTCAGACGCTTTCCGCCGCACAGCGGTTCGCCGCATTCCTTCTTGCCGACGTCAATGTAGTGCAGCACCGTCTTCATCTGGTCTTCATCGACCGCCGGTCCTATGTCGATGCCGGCTTCCATGCCGTTGCCGACTTTCAGCTTTCTCGTGCGTTCCACCAGCGCTTCGACAAAGCGGTCGTAGATGGACTCCTCAACGATGGCGCGGGACGTTGCGGTGCATTTCTGGCCGGTGGAGAAGAACGCCGCATTCACCACGTTCTCAACGGCGCTCTTGAAATCGGCGTCAGCCAGCACGATAGTCGGATTCTTGCCTCCCATCTCAAGCTGGATGCGCAGGCGGCGCTTCGAGGCGCGCTCATGGAGCCACTGCCCGATGCCGCAAGAGCCCGTAAACGAGATCGCTTTCACGGGTGGAGCGTCCACCAAAGCCTGGCCCAGTTCCCCGCCCGAACCGGCGACAAAGTTCACCACACCCTTCGGAATGCCGGCTTCATGACAAGCTTCGATCAGTCGCCACGCGCTCAGCGGCGCCGCCGACGCGGGCTTCATCACGACGGTGTTGCCACAGATCAGCGCCGGGGCGAGCTTCCACGCGGGTATCGCGCTGGGAAAATTCCACGGCGTCACCAAGCCGACCACGCCGATGGGCTTGCGAATCGCAAACATATGGACCCGGTCGCGTTCGCTGGGCGCGAGCACCCCTGCCATCCGGGAACCTTCGCCGGCGAAATAACGGAAGATGTTGATGGATCTCCGTACTTCACCCTTCGCTTCGGGCAGCGTCTTCCCTTCCTCGCGCGTCATTTCGGCGGCGACGGAATCGAACCTGCGGTCAAGAATATCGGCGACCTTGTAGAGCAACGCTCCCCGCGCGGGACCGGCCATGGAGGCCCATCCAGGCAAGGCGGCTTGCGCGGCATCGGCGGCGCGCGCGACATCCGCGGCGCTGCCCTTCACAAAGAGCCCAACCACTTCGTCCGTGTTGGCCGGATTGCGGTTTTCAAACGTAGGGCCATCGACCCACTGGCCATCAATGTAATTGCGGAATGTTTCCAATGCAGATCTCCTGGTGAATTTGACCGGCGAAAACGTCGTCACCGAGCCGGTTAGAACTTAACCTTGGGAGTTTCCCTTGCGCCGGGGTCCGTCTTGAAATAGGCATCGTTGCGCGTGAAGCCCAGCATTCCACCAATCAGATTCTTGGGGAACAAGCCGAGCGAAGTGTTGTAATCCATCACGGCTTCGTTGTACTTGCGGCGCTCCACGGCGATTCGATTCTCGGTGCCTGCGAGTTCGTCCTGAAGCCGCAGGAAGTTCTCGTTGGATTTCAGATTCGGGTAGTTCTCGACCACGACAAGCAACCTTCCGAGCGCGCTTTCCAACTGCGAGTTGGCTTGTATCCGCTCGGCCGGCGAACGTGCGCCGACCAGCGCAGCGCGGGCGCTGGTGACGGAATCGATAACCGTCTTCTCCTGCGCGGCAAAACCCTTAACCGTTTCCACAAGGTTCGGAATCAGGTCGGCGCGGCGCTGCAAAGCGACGTCCACCTGTGACCATGAGGCGTTGATGCGCTCCCGTTTGGGAACCAACTCGTTGTTCACGCCCGCGGCCATGACACCGAAAACGATGAGCACGGCCACAATCACTCCCACAATAATGAGTCCGGCTTTCATAATGGATCCTTGTCAGTTTCTCCCAATGGAATCGACAGCGTCGATGATGGTCTCAATTTCCCTGAGATATCCCGCAAACACGGTTACGGCGTCCAGTTCGCGCGGCTTCTTCTTCTCTTCTCTCAGGTCTAACAGTGTATAGAAAGCGGCTGCCTTCATGCCGTAGTGGGTTGCCATGGCGTCTATGATTTCGCGCTTGGTCCAAGGTGCTTCTAAACCACGCAGGCGCAGCGAGTGCCGGCCCAGAACACAGAACGTCGAAAGTGACTCCGCCATCAGCCGCACCAGCAACTCGCGGTCGTTCAGCACACCAGCCGCTTTCTGTCTTAGACGCAGAAGCTTGGCGCGGAGTTCGTGCTCCACCTGTGCGCGGTAATGGCGGACGTAGATGCGT
>Ga0073934_10005293_pt1 | contig 20195 bp, 22 predicted proteins | sample LarsenN4metaG_FD_76834 | JGI IMG/M metagenome (GOLD analysis project Ga0073934, IMG submission 76834) | Hot spring sediment bacterial and archeal communities from British Columbia, Canada, to study Microbial Dark Matter (Phase II) - Larsen... ... | reverse complement strand
CCGCCAAGCGCCGCAAACGTCATCTGCCGCATCGAAAACCCCGTCGACCATGAATGTCCCAATCAGGGTGGACTGCTTCGCCCGCTTCGGGAATCCTCGGACTTGTTCAGAGTGTCCCTAGTCGAACTTGGAGTTCGCAAACCCTTTCGCGGTGTCCAACAACGCCACCACCTCAGCGTCCGTCGTTTGCGTGAAGTCGCCGTAGTGAAGTCCCACAGCATAAAACGGCTCGGGCGTGGCCAGGCAAACGACGTGGTCCGCCAAGTCCTCGATTGCCCGGAGGCTGTCGGCCGGCGCCACCGGGATCGCGGCGATCACCTTTGCGGCGTTCAGCTTTTTCGTCGCCTTAAGAGCAGCGCGGAAGGTGGCGCCTGTAGCGATTCCGTCATCAACCACGATCGCCGTGCGTCCCGCCAGCGCAGTCAGCGGCCGCCCGCCCCGAAGAGATTGCCGCCGCCGCTCGATCTCCGCCGCCTCGCGTTCCGCTTCCCGATGCACGTGCGGCAAGAAACGTTTCGGGACGTCCTCGTTCAACACGACGATAGGCGGATCGCCTTCGACCACAGCGCCAAGGGCAAATTCGTTGTGGCCGGGCGCGCCGATCTTCCGCACCAGCAGCGCGTCAAGCGGCGCCTGCAGGGCGCGTGCGATTTCAAAACCGACCGGCACGCCCCCTCGCGGCAATGCGAGAACGACCGGAGCCTCCAGGTCGAGCCGGAGCACGCGCGCGGCCAGTTCGCGCCCCGCCTCGGAGCGATCGGCGAAAGTCCTGTCGCGATCGTGCATGTCCACCAGCATCCCGCCGGCGCCCGGCGTCCGTCAACTCAGGCGCTTGGGTGCTCAGCCAACCTCGGACTGTGCCCGAGTCACTCGCCGTTTGTCGCAGCGCTGCGGCCTTGCCTTTGCACGCGCTTGTGCGGATCAAAGGGGCCTTTCGGGGAATCGGGCAGCAGGGACGCATGGGCAGACTACGTTACACGCCGGGCGATTTTGAGCTGGTGGTGCGCCGCTCCAAGACGGGGCTCGGCCTCTTCACCGAAAGTGAAATCCCCAAAGGGGCCTGCATCATCGAGTACAAAGGACCGCAGCTAACCCCGGAACAGGAAGAGAAGAGCCGGTCGAAATATCTCTTCGAGGTGCATTCACGTAAAACCATTGACGGCGCTCCCCGCTGGAACACGGCCCGCTACATCAATCACTCCTGCCGGCCGAACTGCGAGCCGAACATCTACAAGGGGCGGGTGTTCATCCATGCGCGAAGGCGCATTAAGCCGGGCGAAGAACTGAACTACGATTACGGCACGAACTACTTCAACGAGTTCCTGAAGGGCATCTGCGCCTGCGAGAAATGCCAGCCGACGAGGCCGAAACGTCGGCCGGTGGCGAGAAAAATGGCAGCCAAGAAAGCGGCGAAAAAGAAACGGAAAGCGGCGTAGGCATGCGCGGGCATCAAGACCCGCGCGTGCCAGGCGCCAAACGACTTTAGCGCGTGCGCAACTGGGCGCCGCCAGCGTCTCCGAGGATCACCGTCGAAGCAAGTCCCAGAAAGAGTCCGTGCTCAACGACGCCGGGGATGGCCTGCAGACGCGCGGCCAGAGTCTCCGCGTCTCTAATGCTTTGGGCGTGCGCGTCGAGAATGTAATTACCCCCATCGGTAATCACCGGTTCGTTGGCTTTGCCGGAGACGCGCAACACGACGTCATCGCCGGCGCATCCGGTCCCACGAAGCACGTCACGAACGCGCTGCGCGGTGAGCGCAAAGCCAAAGCGCGAGACCTCCACTGGCAGGGGAAATGCGCCGAGCCTCTCGACCCATTTTGTCTCGTCGGCGATCACGATCATCTCTTTCGAAGCGGCGGCAACGATCTTTTCCCGCAACAATGCGCCGCCGCCGCCTTTGATGAGCCGGAAGGCGGGATCGATCTCGTCTGCGCCGTCTACGTCGACATCGATCGACGAAACCTGCGAAATCTCAAGCAACGGCACGCCCACTTGCTCAGCGAGATTGCGTGTCGCTTCCGAGGTCGGCACACCCTTTATGCGCAACCCGCGCTGCACCCGCTCGCCAAGCAACCGCACGAAGTGCGCCGAGGTCGAGCCGGTGCCAAGACCGACGACCATGCCGTCCTGAACGAACTCAAGCGCAGCGCGCGCAGCGTTGAGCTTGGCGCTGTCAACGCTCATGACTTGTCCTTCGGCTTCTGTTTCTTTGCGCGGTTCTTGTCGGCCCATCCCTCGATATTGGCCTGGCGCGAGCGGGCGACGCCAAGGGCGCCATCGGGGACATCCTTGGTGATGACGCTGCCGGTCCCGGTGTAGGCGCGAGCGCCGACCTTCACCGGCGCGACGAGCGCAGTATCCGAGCCGATGAAGGCGTCCTCGCCGATCGTGGTGCGATACTTGTCGAAGCCGTCGTAATTGCAGGTGATCGTGCCGGCGCCTAGATTGGCGCGCGCGCCAACGTCTGCATCGCCGACATAGGTGAGGTGACTCGCCTGCGCTCGTGGCCCGAACGTCGCGTTTTTTACCTCGACAAAGTTGCCGATTTTGGCCGCCGGGCCCAGCTTCGTGCCTGGCCGAAGCCGCGCCGAGGGACCAACGCTTGCGCCTTCGCCGATCTCGGCGCCTTCGATGTGGCAGAACGCCTTGATGCGCGCGCCTTTGCCGATTTTTACGCCTTTGCCAAAGAAAACGTTTGGTTCAATCACCACGTCCTGGGCAATCTGCGTGTCGTAAGCAAAATAAACGGTGTCGGGATCGATCAGAGTAACGCCAGCCTCCATCATCGCGAGTCGCGTGCGGTGCTGGAACGCCTTTTCCGCCGCGGCCAACTCGGCGCGCGAATTGACGCCCATCGCGTCGCTTTCCTGTCCCACCAGCACATGCGTTGGAACGCCCGCCGCACGGCCGAGCGCGACGATGTCGGTGAGGTAGAATTCGCGCTTGGCGTTGTCGTTTTTGACCAGCGCGAGAAGCTGAAACAGCGCGCGCGCGTCAGCGCACATGACGCCCGAATTGCAGAGCCGGTTGGCGCGTTCGGCCTCGCTGGCGTCGCGATGCTCGATGATACGCTCGACAGTTCCGTCAGCGTCGCGCGCAATGCGGCCATAACCTGTCGGATCTTTCGCTTCGAACGCCAGAATGATGATGCCGCCGAGGGTTGCGCGCGACGAAAACATGTCCCGGACACGCTCGGCCGGCACGAAGGGAGCGTCAGCATAAAGAATGACCACGTCGCCGTCGAACCCTTCAAGCGCGTGTTCAGCCGACCGCACGGCGTGCGCCGTGCCCAGCGGGCGATCCTGGATCACCGTCGCGTCGGGTCCGAGCGTTCTGCGCACGTGCTCGCCGACCAGCGGCGCGTGTGGCCCGCTGACGACGATTGTGCGTTCGGCGCCGACCGCAGAGGCTGTTGCGATAGCCCAATCGAGCATCGGCCGGCCGGCCACCTCGTGCAGCACCTTGGGCACGTCGGACTTCATCCGCGTGCCCTGGCCCGCCGCCAGAATGATTGCGGCCCGCGCTCGGCCCATCCGGTCACTCCGCTTGTGCGAATCCAGGGACGGTTCTAGCGCAAAGCGGCGGGCGGAGCGAATGAGCGCCCTGAGGCAAAACAGATGAGCAGCGGCGAACTCGCCGACGCGACCATTGTGTTCGATTTGGACGGCACGCTGGTCGACACCGCGCCGGACCTCGTGCGAGCCCTCAACGAAACGATGGATATCGAGGGCCTGCCTCGCGTGAAACTCGACACGGTGCGCGCGCTTGTGGGCCAGGGCGCTCGCGCGCTGATCGAGCGCGCAGCCGCTTTGCGCGGCGTTACCTTTACCGGCGAACGGCTGGAGACGCTCACACAGGAGTTCATCGCCTTCTACCGCGCCGACATCGCCCGGGAGTCCCGGCCCTATCCCGGCGCGTTGGATGCGATCGACCAGCTAGCTGCGCTCGGCGCGAAGTTCGCGATCTGCACCAACAAGCGCACTGACCTCTCAATGCAATTGCTGGAAGCGCTGGGCATTGGCGATCGCTTTTCGGCGGTTGTGGGCGCCGATGGGGTTACGCAGCGCAAGCCGCATCCCGAGCATTATCGGGCGAGCGTAAACAGGGCCGGCGGGACGGTGCGCCGGTCCGTCATGGTCGGCGACACCGGCGCTGACGTTGGCGCGGCGCGTGGAGCGGGCGCCCCGTGCATCATCGTGCGTTTCGGCTATTGCGACGGCGCCTGCGAAACGCTCGGCGCCGACGCAATTATCGACCGTTATTCGGATCTGGCGCCGATCTGCCGCCGCTTGCTGGCGGCGCGCCCGTAGTCCTTACCCCGCAGCATCCGGGCAGTTACGCAGCCTCCATCGAGCCGCGACGATTAGGGTTTGGGCCGCCCCGGTCGTTGGCGCTCGCGCGCTTGGTCGGAAAACCATTGACCATATCGCTGCGCACGTCGGTGCGCGCCGAGCGCATCGCAGCCACAAAACCCGCCTCCACGAGTTTCACATCGACTTGGTAGCCGCGCTCGCGCCAGTATTCCTCGATCCGCTGCTTGAGGCGTCTGGCGCCATCGGCGTTGCAGAAATCGTGATCCATTCCTTCCACCAACCTTTATACGCGGAACGGGCTAGGCTCATTCGCCCGAACCGATGGCGCGGACCCGCTCCGCGCTTGCGTCCCCCCGATTTCGCCGCCCAGCGCCCAGACAATGCCTGTCGAGCGAGGCGCGGATATGGCGGCAGCGTCATGCGTCCACAAACAAATGATCGCGGGACGCTGCGCGCCGGTAGTCGATCTCTGAACGCGCGCGCGCAAGCCGGCGCCCCTGCAATCACGCGGATTTAATCAGCTTGTTCGCATTGTTACGCTTGGGGCGCGATATCGATCTGTAATCTCGGCTTCGCTTAGGAATTTATGCCGCCTCGGCGCGGAGCAAATAATACCGATGCAAAATCGGGAAGCTGACTTCCATTTCTGGAACTAAGATGGTGGGCGCGACAGGGATTGAACCTGTGACCCCTCGCGTGTGAAGCGAGTGCTCTCCCGCTGAGCTACGCGCCCGACCCAGGTCATCGGAGGCGGGGGACCATGATGGCCGGCCTGGCCTGCGTCAAGCCGCGCGCGCGGCGCGACTTGACCTCGCGGGCGCTAGCTGAGCATTTGCGAATGGTTCGCAAGTTCCAGGGAGGGTCCGCTGATCAACCGCCGCTCGTTCGCACTGCTGGGCGCATCAGCCGCCATGCTTTCCGCGTGCGGTCGCAGCGGCGGCGAAGACGACTACGTGAACGTCTACTCGGCCCGCCATTACGATTCCGACCGTCGCCTGCACGAAGCGTTTGAGGAGGCGACAGGCATCCGCGTTCGCACCCTGCGCGCGAACGCCGAGCAGTTGCTTGAGCGGCTGCGCGCGGAAGGCGAAGCGACCGAGGCCGATCTCGTGGTCGCGGCCGACGCCGGCAATCTCTGGCGCATCAAGGAAGCCGGGCTACTGCGCAACACCGTGACGCCGGCGTTGGAGCAAGGCGTGCCGCCGCGTCTGCGCGATAACGACGGCGCATACTGGGGCTTCACACGGCGCGCGCGCGTCATTGTTTATCGGCGCGACGCCGTGCGGCCGGAAGAGGTTGCAACCTATGACGATCTCGGCAGCCCCCGTTTTCGCGGCCAGATTGTCATGCGGTCATCCTCGAACACCTATCAACTCTCGACTCTCGCTTCGCGCATCGAACGTCTCGGCGTGGACAATGCGCGAGCCTGGGCGGCAGGCGTGCGTGCAAACTTCGCCCGCGACCCGCAAGGCAGCGACAGCGATCAGATCAGGGCCGTTGCCGCCGGCGAAGCGCAGGCCACGCTCGTCAATCACTATTACTGGGTGCGACTGCAGCAATCCGACGACCCTGCCGATAGGCAAATCGTCGAGCGGACTGGGCTGGTCTTCCCAGATCAGTCCGGCGCGGGCACGCATGTAAACATCTCAGGCGCCGGCGTTGCGGCGCACTCCAAGCGGCCCGAACGCGCGGTGCAGTTGTTGGAATACCTCGTCAGTGACGCAGCGCAGACATTGCTGGCGCCGCTGAACGACGAGTATCCAATTCGTCCCACGATTGCGCCGGCGCCTGCGCTGGCCGCGCTCGGTGAGTTTCGAGCCGAGGAGATCCCGCTCGACTCGCTTGGGCACCACCAGGCAGAGGCGGCGCGCATTTTTGAAGCGGTCGGGTGGCGCTAACGGCATCATCGGACGCGCGATCGGCGCAGCGCTTCGATAGTGTTGCGACGACGGCCATTTTGGCCGCCCTTGTCTGCGCGGCGCCGCCGTTCGCCGTAATGCTGTTCGCACTGACCACAGCGTCGGAGGCAAGCTTTGGCGGCGACCTTTTGCGCGAGGGCGCGTTCGGCACGCTGGCTCTCGTCGCTGTAGGAGGCGGCGGCGCGACCATTCTTGGCGCGCTCGCAGCGTGGCTGGTGACCCTGTGCCAATTTCCCGGCCGCGCGTTGTTCGCGTGGCTGCTGGCCATCCCACTCGCGGCGCCCTCTTACGTGCTCTCCTATTGCTATTCGACCCTCACCTGGGCTGGCGGACCGAGTCCAATTGAGGTTTCGGGATTCTGGGGTCTCGCGTTCATCTATGCAGTTGGACTTTATCCGTACGTCTATCTTTCAGCGCGCGCCGCGTTCGTCAGCCAGTCGGCCTCCGCGCTGGAAGCAGCGCGCACGCTCGGCGCACGCCCTTGGAGCGTGTTTCGTCGCGTGGCCCTGCCGCTGGCGCGGCCTAGCATCGCCGCAGGCGCTGCGCTGGCGATGATGGAAATCGCCGCCGACTTCGGTGCAGCAGACCATTTCGGCCAAACAACTCTCTCAACCGCGATCTTCCGCGCGTGGTACGGTCACGGCGCTCCAGCCCTTGCGCTGCAGATATCCGCTGTGCTGCTCGCCGCCGCCGTTGCGTTCCTTGCAATTGAGCGCTGGGCGCGCGGACGCGCGTCCTATTCCGGCGGTTCGACGCGTTCGAATTCGCTGCCGCGCTATCGCCTGTCATGGTTCGTCGGCTTTATCGCCGCGCTGTTCTGCGCGGTTCTGGTTCTGCTGGGGGCGCTGTTGCCGCTCGCGTGGCTTGTGCGTCTGGCGCTCCTGCATCCGCATCTCGGGGACGTCGTTCGCCCGCTTCTCAATTCGCTGCTGCTGGCGGGTGGCGGATCTCTGATCACGCTCGTGCTGGCTGCGGCGATTGCTGTAGCAGCGCGCCGCGGCCGCGCCCTAGGCAAGGCAGCTTTATATGCCGCCGGCATGGGCTACGCCGCGCCAGGCGCGGTGATTGCGCTGGGCGCCATCGCCGTGTTCGGCGTCGCCCGCGCGGCGGGCCTGGTAGGCGGCTTGGCGGCGCCCCTAGCGATTACAGCCTTGCTCTGGACCTACGCCGCGCGCTTCGCGGCGGCAGGCGTGCAGCCGATCGACGCCGGTCTCGCGAGGCTTTCAAAAGGCGTGGACGCCTCGGCGCGCACGCTCGGAGCAGGACCGTGGCGGCGCGTTGCGCGCGTGGATCTTCCGATCGCGGCGCCCAGTCTTGCCGCGGCGGCGCTCATCGTGTTCGTGGAGATCCTGAAAGAGCTGCCTGCCACGCTGATCCTGCGCCCGTTCGATTTCGACACCCTCGCGGTCAATGCTTACGCCTACGCCTCCGACGAGCGCGTTCTGCAGGCGGCGGCGCCGGCCCTGCTCGTGTTTCTGGTGGGCCTCGCCCCCATTCTTGTGCTGACGCGCGGCATGGTGCGCACACGCGCGGGATTTCGCGCCGACAGGAACCGCCTGTGAGCACGATCGAGTTACGCGGCGTGCAGCGCATCTATGCTGGCGTCGCGGCGCTGGACCACGTATCGCTGACAGCGCCGGAAGCGAGGGTGATGGCGCTGCTGGGCGCCTCTGGATCGGGCAAATCCACTTTGCTGCGCCTCGTTGCCGGCCTGGAGCCAGTCGACAGTGGCGAGATTCGCATCGGCGGCGAACTGGTCTCGGCCCCCCGACATACGCTTCCGGCTGAAGACCGTCGTATCGGCATGGTGTTCCAGGATTACGCACTGTTTCCGCACCTCACGGCGGGAGCGAATGTTGCGTTTGGCCTCGACAAGTTGCCCCGTGCCCAACGAGAGGCGGAAGCTCTTGCATGGTTGGACCGCGTCGGCCTGAAAAAGCGTGCGGACGCCTTTCCGCATGAATTGTCCGGAGGCGAACAGCAGCGCGTCGCGCTGGCGCGCGCACTCGCGCCGAAGCCCCGCGCGGTCTTGCTGGACGAGCCGTTTTCAGGGCTCGATCCGGTGCAACGCGCCGAATTGCGGGAAGCCTCGCTCGCCACGCTGATGGCGACGCGCACCACGACGCTCTTTGTCACGCACGATGCGGAGGAGGCGCTGCTCGTGGCGGACCGGATGGCGATCCTGAAGGCCGGCAGACTGTTGCAGGAGGGTGCGCCGCGTGAGGTTTACGACAATCCGGCGTCGATCGAAACCGCGGCGGCGCTGGGGCCGGTGAACGTCATTGAGGCCCATGTCGACGGCGGGGTCGTCGCAACGCCATTCGGACCTATCGCCGCGACAAGCCTCAAGCCCGGCGCAAAGGTCCGTGGAGCAGTGCGCGCAGAATCCTTGCTGCTGACGCCCGGCGCTCGCGCGCGTGTCCTCGAAGTGCGGCCGCACGGTCCGCACGACCTCGTGCGTATTGAAGCCGAGGGTGTTATATGGCGCGCGCTTGTGCCGGCGCGCACGCCGCTGGGCGAAAGCGTGGACGTCGAGATTCAGCCTGCCGGAGCGTTTGTGTTTCCGGCTTGAGCGGGCTTGCGAAGGATGAACCGGCGGCGTTCCAGACGCCGCAGCGCCAGCAATTTCAGCCGCGTGCGCCAGGCCTCGGCTTCCCAGGCAAGTTCACGCGCCGCGGCCGGCTCGAGTGCGCCGCCTTGGGTCAACCGTTCGCCAAGCGCCTTAAAGTTTGCGCGGGCCGTGGCCAGAAACTCATCCGTGAGATCGTCGTCGGCCTCGACTGCCAGGCCGGCGTCAGCAAAGAATTGCAGAAGGTCGCCGTGCGCGCGAATCTGCGGCTCAGCGAACGAAGAGGCGAACGCTGTCGCCAGAGCGTCGTCGCGCAGCCCGACATATGTTTCGACCACCGCGCACGCACCCGCCTTAAGGCACTTGCCGATCTGCTGCGCCAGATGCGGAGGATAGCCGCAATAGGCGAAGTCGTCTGTGCTCAAAAGCCCGTCGTACTTGTTGGGCGCGAACACATGCGCTTCGAGATCGATGCGCGCCACCGTGACACGCTCGGCCAGTTTGGCGTTACGAACGCCGTGCTTCAGCGCCTCGAGCGTTTCCTCGCGCCACTCGAAGACCTCGATCTTGCCGGCGTAGGCGCCGGCCACGGAGACCACGGGCGCTACAAGCCCTGGCCCGAGCACAGCAATCACCCCGTCGGCTTCCAACCCCAAGCGCGCCGGCTCCAACGCCTCTGCGGTGGCGTCCCCGGGGCGAACGCGGCCGTCGCCCCATAGCGTCGCCAGCGCGACAAGGCGCGGCGGCAATTCGTAATCCGGCTCGTCGAAGAGTACGTCTTCGGCTGCGCTGTCATTGGCCGCCTGTTCGCTGAGCCGGGCCTCGATCGCCGCGAGCGCTGCGGCTTCGTCGAACTCTTCGCCTTCCCACCACGCGCGGAATTTGGCCCGCGTCAGCGCGAGCTTCTTCTTGTCGAACAAAGTCTTAATGGCGAGCGCCATAGCGCCGGGAGTTTACGCCGGCGCCGTTAATTATTTGCTTGAACGACGGGGCGCAACGGCGGCGCTTGCGAAGGCAGGGGCGCGTCGGGGTCCTCAATGAAGGCCAAGATGTCCCTGTAAACCACTTCGCGCTGCAGGTCTCGCAGCAGCCAGTGCCAGCCATTTTCGTAGAGCGCGGTGCGCGCCGTCGGGGGCAGGCGCAGTGCAGCGGCTTCGGCCGCGGCGCGGGGAATGATCTGGTCGTTGGCGCCGTAAAGAAACAGCACGTCGCCGTGCAAGTTTGCAGAGCGTTCCGAGGCTGTCTCCATCAGGCCGACAAGGCCATAAACCGCGTCGATACGCGTCCGCCAGATCATGTGCGGCGCTCGCCCCGCCTGCAGCAGCGCTTCTCGATTATCCGAAGCGACGCGCGTGCGCGTCACGCGGCGCGGGGGCTCCACTGCCCGCCAGGGAAACGTGTGGGCGCCGATCCACAGCGCCAGCGCGTACTGATCTGGCAGCGTCGACCAGCCCCACACGGCCGGTGCGACCAGGATCACCCGATCGGCCTGCGGCGCGCTCTCGTCGCCGAATGTCGCCATCGCCGCGGCTGCGCCCATCGAGTCTCCGACGACGGCGACGGTGGCCTCGGGATGCGCACGGCGCGCGACCAGAACGGCCGTGCGCAAGTCCTCGATCATCAGCCGCTCGCCGGGCCAGATGCCGCGGTTCGGAGAGCGGCCGAAGCCGCGCGCATCATACGCGTAGAGCGCAACGCCGCGCTCGGCGAACCATGGGCCTGCGAGGTAGAACGTATTGGCGTAATCGTTCATGCCGTGCAGACCGATGATGACCGCGGCGGGTTCCTCACCGTCCGGCGGAAGCCAAGCCGTGAGGCCCAGCGCGGCGCCGTCGAACGATACGAAGCGCTCGGCGGCGACATCGAAGCGCGGACCGGTGAAACTGTCGAGCTGCGATTGCGCACGCTGCACAGTTGGCGCGCACGCGGCGATCAGCATCAGCGCAAGGCCGACGACACCCTGCGCCGCAGCTCTGGCAGGAGCTCCGCTTCGAACCAGGGATTGCGCTTCAGCCATGCCGTATTCCGCCACGAAGGATGCGGCAGAGGCATCACGTCAGCGGGATAGGCGCGCCAGGCGCGCACCGTTTCCCCCAGCGTGCGCTTCACCGCTGCGCCCAAATGATAGCGCTGCGCATGAGCGCCCACTAGGAGGGTCAGGCGAACATTCTTCAGCAAAGGCAGAAGCCGTGGACGCCACAGCGGGGCGCATTCGCGCCGCGGCGGCAGATCGGCGCCGTTCACCGTGCCCGGATAGCAAAAGCCCATGGCGGCGACGGCAATGTTGCGCCTGTTGTAGAAGATTTCGCGGTCGAGCTGCATCCAGTCGCGCAGCCGATCTCCGGAAGGATCGTTCCAGGGAATGCCGCTTTCGTGCACGCGCCGGCCGGGCGCCTGGCCGACGATGAGGATTTTGGCGTCGGGATGCACCCACACGACCGGACGCGGCTCATGCGGCAGCGCGCACGCGCGGCAGGCGGAGATTTCCGCGAGCAGCGCATCCAAGCGGGTGATCGGCTTGCTTGCCACTGTTGCGAGATAGCTGCGCTCGCGATGCTTCGTCCACAGCACGACGCAGAGCTGGACATATGCCGGCCCCGGCGCGAGGGTCCTCCATGAAACTCCGGAAGGGCCTTGTCCCGCTGCTTCTGTTTGTCGCCGCTCTAGCAGCGTGGGCGATCTACACCGTACTCACGAATGACCCCGCCCCCATGGAGAAGGGCGAGTCCGTGTTCGGTCAGCCCTAGACGCTAGCCGCCGCGCTTCAACATCTCCCGGGCGATGATCAGGCGCTGGATTTCGCTGGTGCCTTCGTAGAGGCGGAAGATGCGGACGTCGCGATAGAAGCGCTCTATGCCATAATCGGCGACGTAACCCGAGCCGCCGAATATTTGCACCGCGCGGTCGCCGACGCGCCCCACCATCTCCGAAGCGAACAACTTGCAGCAGGCCGCTTCCATGGTGACGTCGCCGCCAGCGTCGCGCTTGCGCGCCGCATCCAGGATCATCGCACGCGCCGCATTCGCTTCGGTGCGGCTGTCGGCCAGCATGGCCTGGATCATCTGAAAATTGGCGATCGGTTGGCCGAATTGCTTGCGCTCGGTTGCGTAACGAACGCTTTCTTCGATCAGCCGCTCGGCCACACCGACGCAGACAGAAGAAATATGCAAACGCCCGCGGTCGAGCACCTGCATGGCGATGCGGAAGCCGTGCCCTTCTTCGCCGAGACGGTTCTCGACCGGCACTTTGACATTGTCGAAGTTTATGTCGTGGATGTGCGCGCCCTGCTGGCCCATCTTCTTTTCAGGCTTGCCGACGGAGACGCCGGGCAGGTCGCTCGGCACGAGAAACGCCGAGACGCCAGCGCCGCCTTTCACGTCCGGATTGGTGCGCGCCATGACGGTGAACAAGGAAGCGCGGGCGGCGTTGGTAATGTAGCGCTTCGAGCCGTTGATCACATAGTGATCGCCCCTGAATTCGGCGCGCGTGCGCACTGCGGCCGAGTCGGAGCCGGCTTCCGGCTCAGTGAGTGCAAACGAGGTGACGATCTCGCCCGAGGCGATGCCCGGCAGCCAGCGCTCCTTCTGCGCCTGCGTGCCGAACATGACGAGCCCCTGACTGCCAATGCCGACATTGGTGCCGAAGGCCGAGCGAAAGGCCGGCGAGCAGCGGCAGAACTCGAACATCACGCGGCATTCGGCTTCCATGGACAGACCCAGACCGCCGTATTCCTCGGGGATCGACAAGCCGAACAAACCTAATGCGCGCATCTCCGCGAGCGCCTCAGCCGGCACGGCGTCGTCCTCGGCAACCTTCGCTTCAAGCGGGATCAGCCGGTCGCTGACGAAGCGGCGTACCGCGCCGAGGAGTTGGTGGAGCGTATCGTGATCCATCGGCCTCAGTCCGTTAGACTGGCAAACACTTGCCGCCTCGATGCAACGCAGCGGTCCTCAAGGAGGAGGCCATGACAATCAGGACCTGCGTTCAACATACCTGTCTCCGCGTGCGTGCGTTCATGGGGCGTGGCGTACAAGGCACGCTGCGAGTCTGGATGGCTCGCAGTCGCACGGGGCCGCTCACTTCGTCCGAATTGTGCAGCACCGCGCGCAGGTCTTCCTCGCTCAACCGCCACGGGCGCGCGCTGGCGCGCACGTCCTCGATGTGCGCTTGCCAGATCCCCAGATAAACCGCTTCACCCGGGCCCACTTCGAAGGCTGGCCGTTCCGGCCCATGGATAATGCCGTCAGCCACGTAATCGACGCGTCGCTCGCGAACGACAGCAAACACGCTGTCCAACGCGTACACACCGGGCTCGACCTGCAGCAGAGTGAATTCGCCAGGAACGCCTCGCAAGCGCAATGCGTCGCCATCATTGGTCCGCGCCTCAAATGCGGTGCGATCGTCGAGGGCGGTGAAGCCACCCTCGCCGTCAATCCTCCGCCACAAAAGCGCATAGCGCGCCTCGCGGCTTTCCGCAGCTTCCGCGACACCGATGATGATGAATGCTCGCTCGGATTGTCCAACGCGAAAGCGCCGATCTTCGTTCGTGGCGCACTGCGTCAGCACCAGCACGCTGAAAATGAGGACCAAAAACCGCATGCCGCCCGCCTTGCCCTCCATTTCATAGCATGCCAGCACGCATGCGCTAGCGCTGGAGAAGCACATGAGCGCCGATGGCGCGGGTGATGGACCCGCCTTGGGCCCCATCCTAATAAACGAGGGGCGCTTTGCCGGCTGGAGCACCTGGAGCGCCGGCAGCGATCCTTACGAGACCGCTATCGGCCCCTTCTGCTATCGAGCTGAGGGCGAGCGCGTGCGCTGCGCATTCGAACCACGCCGCGAGCATCTCAATGGCGGGAGCGCGATCCATGGCGGGGCCCTGATGAGCTTCGCGGACTTCGCCCTTTTCTGCATCGCTCACAAGGCGTTGGCGGGCCAGAAGGCGGTGACGCTCACCTGCAACGCCGAATTCTTGTCGCCTGGCGCGCTTGGCGACATCGTTGAAGCAGAAGGCGAGGTCCTGCGCGCGACCCGCTCGCTGATCTTCGTACGCGGTCTCATTTCCCAAGCTTCGCAGCCGCTGCTTGCTTTTTCCGGCACGCTTAAGAAGATCAGGACGGGCGCCGAAAACTGAGCGCGCTGGAGGTGCAGATGCGATCGCCTGCGGCGGCCTTCGACCTGCGTGGAGCGCTGGTCCGAGAATTGACTGCGGCTTCAGATGCGCTGGAATCGGCCGGCGCGCGCGCAGTTCACCAGTGCCGTGTACGGCTCAAGAGGGCGCTGGCGCTTGGCGAATTGGGCAGAACCGTCGCCCCTGGCCTTGCTGTTGTCTTCAATGACACAGCACGCGAAGTGATGCGTTTGCTCCGAGAGGCGCGCGAACCGGCGGGGCTCGCCGAAGCATCGCGCACGATGGCGCTGCGTACGGGCCAGAAGAGCGCTGCCGTCTTGCTCACGATCGCTGACGCGCTGCATGCAGAGGCGAAGACCTTGCCGGCTCCAGATGCCGAGAACGTGCGCGCGGGTATTCGCGATCTCTGTGCGTTGGCGCACGTGTGGCCCGAGCCATCGACGCAACAGGTCCGAGCCGGCGCTATGCGACTTGCAAGGCGAGCGCGCCGAGCGCGCAAGCAGGGACTGTCGTCCGCAGACGCGCAGCTGCGGCACAAATGGCGGAAACGGGAGCAGGCCCGGCTGTTCGCCGCATCGGTGCTTGGCGACGCATGGCCCGGTCGTCCTCGTCGCAAGCTGAGCCGCAAGTTGTCAGACCTGCTGGGCGTCGAACGCGATCTGTTGCTATTGGCCGAGCGCATCGGACATCAGCCTGAGCTCGCCGGAGGCCCCGATGCGGTGAACCGCGCACGCCGAACCCTCAGCACGCACGCCGCACGGCTCCGCCGAAGGGTGGACAAGATCGGTGCAGAGCTGCGCGCTCGTGGCGCGTGAGGTCCCAAGTGAGGCGCCCATCAATAGCCGAAAAGGCATAAAGTTCCGCGACATCCGCATACAGCGGAACAATTTCCCGGGCGGTGTGGCGTCTGAAGGCAACAGGTTTGTCCGCGGAGCGGCGCTAGGTCAGTTTGGGCTGTTATTCCGCATGGCCTAGGCTAGTTAACCCCTCCCATGGAGCTCCTCCTCTCCGTTCTTTTCGCCCTTTACGCGATCCCCGCCGGCGGCGCCCTCTTTCTGCTGTGGCGGCGCGTAGAGCAGCTGAAATCCGAACTGGCGGAATTGCGTAGCCTGCTTGGCGCGCGTTCGAGCGCCTCAGCGCGCATCGGTCGGCTGGCGCGGGCAGGCGCCGTCGTGCCGATCGGGGAGCCTGCGCCGGCGTTTGTCGACGAGCCGCCACGGGCGCGGGCAGCGCGAACTTGGGGTTTGTCAGGGTTCGCGAACGCCCGCTCGACCACCCGCACAGCTCCGTCCACGGAGACGCTGCGCGGCTTGCTGCTGGGCGCTCTGGCGACGGCGCCAGCGCTCGGCTTCTTCTTTCGCGCCGACCCGCCGACGATCGTCTCGTCAGGCCTGGCGATCGCTGCGGCGATGATGATCGTCTCGCTGCGGCGGCTCTGGGCCATCGCCGCATGGGCGTCGGTGTTCACTGCCAGCGCGTGGGCGCTGCTGGGCTTCGCACTCGGGGCGGCGCACGCCGATCCGATAAGCTACTCGATCTGCCTCGCCTTCGCCGGCGCGACAGGCCTCTTGCACACGCATCTGCGCCACGCCTGGCCTGGCGCAACCATGGCCCTGACAATGAGCGCCGCCGCGCTCGCCTTGGGCAGTCAAACCGGGATGATCGCCGCAGCTGGCGCGGCGTTCGCGATGATGATCGCGCTGGCTGCGATTGTCGGCGCGATTGGCTTGCGGCTCGAAGCCATGCATCTGGCCGCGTTCGGCGCAGCGGTGATTGGGCTGTTCGTGCTGAGCGGTCAGGAGAGTGCCGCTGTATGGTTCACTCCAGTCACGGCCTGGTCGGGCGCGCTCTTCCTCGGCATTGCCGCGATCCGCGTGCCGCAACTCGGCGCGCGCGGCGTTGCGATCGCCGGTACAGGCGCATTCGGCGCGCTTGGGGCCATTCTTGCCCTGAACGGCGCAGGTCATGGTTTGGCCTCGCCGTATGCCGCCGCTGGCGCGCTGCTCACGCTTACCGCGGCGCTTGGCGCGATCATTGCCCTGACCGCAACGCGCCGCGAGCGCGGGCTGAATGCGATGCGTTTCTCGTTGACCCTGATGGCCGCTGCCGGCTTCATCGCCATCGCCGCAGCGATTGTCCTCGCTTTGGCCGCGCCCCTCGCAGCCTCAGCCAGCGCGATGACGGCGCTCGGTTTCGCTGCATTGAACAGGAGATTGCCTGACGCGATGTGGCGGGCCTGCGCGGGCGCCGCGGCGCTATGGGCCGTCCCATTTGTCATGGCATCGGCGACCATGGTGCTCAGCGAAGCCCAAGGCTGGCCGGCGTGGGCGTTGATCGTGCTTGGCCTTGTGCTTCCCGCGGCCCTGTTAGGCGCGGCAGCATTGCTAGCCGCGCGCGCGGCGTCGCCGCGACTGGCCGCCCTGCTCGAGATGCTGACAATGGCGCTCGCCGTTTCCGCCGCGAGCCTTTTCGTGCGCCTCCTCTTTACCGATGGCGCCTTCCGCCTCCACGCGGTGGGTTTTGTCGAGACAGGGATGCACAGCGCAGTCTGGCTGCTCGCGGCCATTGTAATCGGCTCGCGCGCGCACCTGGGATCGAGGCCGATGCGCCTGGCGGGCGCCAATCTCCTTATGCTCGCTGCGCTTGGCGTAATGGCCACGGCAAGCGTGCTGTGGATGAGCGGCTACTGGACGGCGCGGACCGGCGCGGGTCCGGACGTCCTGGCCCGCGATACGCTGGGCTTCCTTATTCCTGCGGCGCTGTTCTTCGCGCACTGGGTGTTCTGGCGCGCCCGTTCGGACGATTTGCAGACCCGGCTCGCGTTCGGGGCCAGCATGCTGCTCGCGGCAGCCTTCGTCACGGCAGAGGCGCTTGATGCGAGCAACGTGCCGGAATGGGGCCGCGCGCTCGTGGGCGCTGCTTCATTCGCGCTGGCGCTGGGCCTTAATTTCGCCCCTGGGGTCGCCAACGCAGAACTCGACGGGGCGCCCCAGCGACTCGACGAAAATCTCCATCGATATCGGCGCGGCCAGCAGCGGCGACACTCGCGGCAGCACGCGCGCTAGGTGCAGAGTCTCAGCGTGGGCGTTGAACGCCCCCCAGCAAGCAAACCGCGCATGCACGGCGAAATGGTCACGCGAACCGATCATTCGCGTCACGACGTAGGATGTGCAATCCGGCTCGGCCTTGCGCACCTGCAATGCGAAGTCATTGAGCAGCGCGCCCAACACCTCATCCGAACCGGCGCGCGACACCACACGCACGACAACGCAGACAGCGTTCGCCTCGGGCGCATGCAACGGCTTATGAAACGCCACGCCCTCGTCTCCCCGCGCCGCTTCTGCGGCGTTCATCCCCGTAAGGATGGTAGGCTTTCAAGTTAGATGTGCAACCCGCGCGCTCAGCGGAACTCAGCTGCCCCAGCACGCGTAGGCGACTTCGCGCATTCTGGCGGGGCCGCCTTCCATGTAAGTATGCGTTTCGTTGTTGACCGTGACTGAGAGTTGGTCGGTGGGTTGCACCGCCGCCAGTATGGGCGGGCGCTGAGGTAGATTGATAATGACGCGACCGTTGCGGCCGCGGCCTTCGATTGTCATCGGCACGTTGACCTGCATCGCCCCGATGCGGACCGCCGCCGTGGTCGCCCGCCGGGCGGAGCGGGCCAGGGTGTAATCCGTGATGACAATGTCGCCTTCGGGCGGGCGGCAGGTCAGGGTCGCGGTTACCCGTCCGCGATCGTCGCGCTGCGTCGCCGTGGCGACGCCGTCGACATAGGCGTAGCTCCAGCCTGCCTGTTGCTGTGCAGGCGCCGCCGCCGGCGCCGCCAGCGTCATCGCACATACACATGCCGCCAACAGCTTTCGCATCGCTCGTTCTCCGTCCAGGCAACCCTCGAGCGCGCTCTTAGCAGGGAGCGCCCCGCGATGCGATGCCCGAAGGCGGTTGAAGATCGGTAATCAACAGCGGACGAGCATCGCGCCCTGTTCCAGGTCAAGGAGCAGCCGCTTTCGCGCCATGCCGCCGCCATAGCCGGTCAAGCTGCCGTTGGCGCCGATGACGCGATGGCACGGGATGATGATGGCGATGGGGTTCCTGCCATTCGCCAGGCCGACCGCACGCACAGCCTTCGGCGCGCCGATAGCTGCGGCCTGCTGCGCGTACGAGCGCGTTGCGCCGTAGGGTATGGCGAGCAGCGCGGCCCAGACGCGCTGTTGAAATGGCGTGCCTTGCGGAGCAAGCGCCAGTTCGAAAGCGCGCCGCTTGCCTTCAAAATATTCGTCTAACTGACGGCGCGTGTTGACAATCACCGTGTCCTCCCCGCGCAGCGCCTGTTCGAATCGATAGCGCGGATTCTCGAATTCGCAGTGAGTCAGCGCGACGCCGTTGGAGATGAGAGTCAACGGGCCGACCGGGGACTCGTGGATGGCGGACATCATCTGCGCACTCCTTTCCTGGCGCCGCGCCGCCACAGCCGCACGGCCGCGTACGCGCGCCACGGTTTTAAGTGTTCGAGCGTCTCGCCTTTGCGGCCGAGCGCGTTGATCAAAGCGATGTCGCTCGCCGGATAGGCGTCCGGATCGCCGAGCGCGCGCATCGCGACATACTCGATGGTCCACGGCCCGATGCCGGGAATTTCACTCAAGCCTGCACGGCCGGCTGCAATCGCGCCCCGCACGAGCGAGAGTTTCCCCTCTGCGGAAGCTACGGCCAGTCGGTGCAGCGTTTCGGCGCGTTTCGTGGGCAGGCCGATCTTGGCGATGGTTCTTGGGCCGGCGTTCGCAAGCTGCGCCGCGTCGGGAAAGAAATGCGTGAACGCCGCGCCTGTCGACGTTTGGAAGCCGGTCGTGCGCTGTCCGAACGCATCGACGAGTCGCTGCGTCAACGTGCGGGCGCCAAGCACAGTCACCTGTTGTCCCAGCACGGCGCGGATCGCCGTTTCGAAACCGTCGAGGGCGCCCGGCACGCGCACGCCGGGCTCGCGCTTGACGTCGCGCGCAAGCTCCGGATCCGTCGCGAGATGGGCGTCGACCGCGGTCATCTCCGCGTCGAGATCGAACGCGCCGCGCACATTGGCGACCAGCGGCCGCAATTGCGGCGCTAGGTTTTCCGAGAGCGTGAGCGTCAATCCTTTCGGTCCCATGCCGAGTTCGATCCAGCCCACGGCGCCGCCTAGCTTCAGCGTGCGCGCGTAGGACTTGGCGTCCGCGTGCTCCAGCCCGGGCAGCGCGCGCATGCGGAGGAAATCGAGGATGGGCGCCATCGCGTAATCGCCGCGCGGCGACAGCGTGACGCTAAATGTCTCGCCCCGCGCGACCGCTTTGCGCCCCCGCATCTTCGAGGGCGGGGCGCCGTAGCGCTGCTTCATGGTCGCGTTGAAGCGGCGGAGGCTGCGGAAACCCGAAGCAAATGCGATCTCAGTGACCGGCAATGCAGTTTCGTTGAGCAAACGCCTTGCCGTGAGCAGGCGGCCGGTCTGCGCGATCTCGATCGGGCTTGCGCCGAACTGCGCATTCATCACGCGACGCAGGTGGCGGGACGTGACGCCGAGATCGCGGGCGAGAGAGTCCAGGCCATGCTCCTCGAGCGCGCCGGCCTCGATGCGCGCGTAAGCGGCCGCCGCCAAACGCGCGGGCGCATCGATGGGCGCCAAGCCAGGCGCGCGCTCTGGGCGGCACAAAAGACAAGGGCGAAAGCCGGCGGCTTCCGCGGCGGCGGCGCTCGGCCAGAACGTTCGGTTTTGCCGCTTGGGCGTGCGCGCCGGGCAGATGCAGCGGCAGTAAACGCCCGTCGAGGTGACGCCGATATAGAAGCGCCCGTCGAAGCGACGGTCTTTGGCGTCGCACGCGGCGTGGCAGGTATCGGCATCCAACATGAGCACACTATGACCCCTTTTGGCGCATGCGTCTCGCCGGATTCGGACATGCGAGCGGCGCCCGGCGAACGGGGCGCGCGGGGGCGTTCGCGGCGAAGCGGGCTTCGTCGCGGGGCGCAAAATTCAGGACCGGCTGGGCGGTTAGGAGCTGTCGGCTGGCGCGGGGGAAAACGCGGGCGCGGCTGGGAGCGCGGCGGCGGGCGGGGCGAAAGCGACGACGGCGCAGAGTTTGGCAAGGCCGCGGAGCGCGCGCGGCACAAACCAGCGGCGCGCGAACGCGTCGAGATCGTTGAGCGCATCGATGAGAAAACGGAGGCGTTGCGCGTAATCGCCGCGCTTCAACGCCCGGCGCAGACGCGCCCCGACGATGGCGCGCAGGAGCGCGTGGGGG
>Ga0073934_10005292_pt1 | contig 20195 bp, 16 predicted proteins | sample LarsenN4metaG_FD_76834 | JGI IMG/M metagenome (GOLD analysis project Ga0073934, IMG submission 76834) | Hot spring sediment bacterial and archeal communities from British Columbia, Canada, to study Microbial Dark Matter (Phase II) - Larsen... ... | reverse complement strand
TCCACTCGGCCAGCGGCATCACCGCGCCGGTCGGGTTGCCCGGCGAGCACACGTACAGCAGCTGCGTGCGGGCCCACACCTCGTCGTCGACGCCGGCCCAGTCGGCGGCGAAGTTGCGCGCCGGGTCGCTGGCCACGAAGGCCACGTTGGCGCCGGCGAGCAGCGCCGCGCCCTCGTAGATCTGATAGAACGGATTCGGGCAGACCACGGTGGCGCCGCGGCGCGTCGGGTCGATGACGGTCTGCGCGAAGGCGAAGAGCGCCTCGCGCGAGCCGTTCACCGGCAGCACCTGGGTCTGCGGATTCACCTGCACGCCGTAGCGCCGATGCAGCCAGCCGGCGATGGCCTCGCGCAGCGCCGGCTCGCCGAGCGTGGCCGGGTACGACGAGAGCGTGGGCAGCGCCTTGACGAGCGCTTCCTCGATCAGCGCCGGCGTGGCGTGGCGCGGCTCGCCGATGCCCAGGCCGATCGGCTTGTGCGCGGGCGAGGGCACGATGTCGGCCGTCAACTCGCGCCAGCGCTCGAACGGATAGGGGTTCAGCCGGGCGAGCAGCGGGTTCATGCCGAGGATTATCCTCACGGCCCGAGGCACCTCGTCTGTATCGGAACGTGGCCGAAACCTCACTGTCCCCTTCGCGCTCGCCCTCGCCGTCGCGCTTTCGCTTCGCGCTCGCCTGGACCTTCCCGGCGGCCGTGCTGGGCGCCGCGCTCGTCTCGCCCTGGGCCGCCTGGGGCATGGCGCTGGCCTACCAGGTGCTGCTGGCGCTGGTCGAGCGCGTGCCCGGCTGGGCGCATTCGCCGGCCGCCGCGCCGATGAGCGGCTGGCACCGCCTGTGCCTGCGCGTGCACGTGCCGATCCAGGCTGCGGTGCTGGCCCTCGGCCTCGCGATCGTCGCCGGCGGCGACCACGGCGCCGGCGCGGTGTTCGCGCTCGCCATCGGCGTGGGCGCGATCACCGGCAGCCTGGGCATCACCTACGCCCACGAGCTCGGCCACTCGCGCTCGAGGTTCGACCGCGCCCTCGGCTGGCTGCTGATGACGAGCGTGAACTACGCGCACTTCATGGTCGAGCACTACCGCGGCCACCACCCGCGCGCCGCCACCTTCGACGACCCGGCCAGCGCGCGCCGCGGCGAGAGCCTGTGGCGCTTCCTGCCGCGCACGCTCGCCGGCAGCCTGGCGAGCGCCTGGCGGCTCGAGGCGCAGCAGCTCGCCCGGCTGAATCGCGGCTGGCTGGCCAGTCCGCTGCTCTGGGCCACGCTCGCGCAGGCCACCATCCTGCTCGTGCTCGCCGCCACGCTCGGCGCGCTGGCGGTCTGGTTCTGGATCGTGCAGTCGGCCTACGCGGTGTTCCTGCTCGAGGCCATCAACTACATCGAGCACTACGGCCTGCAGCGCAAGGTGGTGGACGGCAAGCGCGAGGGCTTCGGCGTGCAGCACGCCTGGAACGCCGACCACTGGCTGACCAACAGCCTGCTCGTCAACCTGCAGCGCCACAGCGACCACCACATGCACGCCTGGAAGCCCTACGCCGAACTCGAGCCGCTGCCCGGGCCGCAGCTGCCCACGGGCTACGCCGGCTGCCTGTTCCTCGCCTCGTGGCCGCCGCTGTGGTTCCGCCTCATGCACCGGCGGCTGGACGCGCTGCCCGCCTGAGCCGCGCCAGGCCGGCCAAGGCTGGCCGTCTCATCGGCGTCAGGCCGGCCAGGGCTGGCCGCGCAGGTACTCGAAGAACGCGCGCACGCGCGCCAGGCCGCGCAGGTCGGGGTGGGTGAGCAGCCAGCACTCGGGCGCGATGCCGTCGAGCGGCCCCTCCAGCCGCACCATGCCGTGCTGCTGCTCGAGCATCGCGTCGGGCGCCACGCCGATGGCGACGCCGGCCTCGATGGCGCGCACCACCGCCAGCATGTTGTCGCAGCGCAGCGCGATGCGCGCCGCCGGGTGGTGGGTGCGCCGCCAGCGGCGCGAGGGGTAGTCGGGCAGATGCGGGTCGGCCTCGGGCGCCGCCCAGTGCATCGCGTCCACCGGCGTGCCCGGCGCGACGCCCGCCAGGTAGCCGCGGCTCGCCCACAGCGACACGCGCATCGTGCCCAGCCGCGTGCCCACCAGGTGCGGCGGCGGCTGGTTGGTGCCGCGCAGCGCCACGTCGGCCTCGCGGCGGTCCAGGCGCGCCGGCTCGTTGCTCACCTGCAGCTCGATGTCCAGGCGCGGATGGCGCGCCCGGAAGCCCGCCAGCTGCGGCATCAGCACGCCGTGCAGCAGCAGGTCGTTGGTGGTGATGCGCAGCGTGCCGCCGGGCGCGCGCGCGTCTTCGCCCAGCAGCTCGTGCGCCGCCTGCAGCTCGGCCTCGATGGCCGCGGCGCGCTCGGCCAGCCGCTCGGCCAGCTCGGTCGGCGCCATGCCCTGCGCGCTGCGGTCGAAGAGGGCGCGGCCGAGCTGCTTCTCGATGCGCTTGATGGCGCGGTAGACCGACGAGGTGTCCACGCCCAGGCGCAGCGCCGCCTCGGGCAGGCTGCGCCCGCGCACGAGCGCGAGCACCCATTGCAGGTCCTTGCTGTCCAGCGGCATAGGCGTTCTTGCCATCGGTGGTGGCCGCGCCGCCCATTGTTCGGCCGGCGCCGCGGCGCGATGCTCGCACACCGCTTTGCAGACCGAGCCCCGACATGTCCGACACGACCCTCGCCGCCCCCGACCTCGACCCCGGCTTCTCCGCCGCGGCGGTGGCCGACCTGTTCCTCACGCCGCGCCGCGACCTCGCCCCGGCGCGCGCGCTCGAGCTGCCCGGCGCACGCGCCGACAGCGTGCCCACGCGGCGCGGCGAGCTGGCCTACCTGCGCGCCGGCGACGACGCGGCCGGCCCGCCGGTGCTGCTGGTGCACGGCTGGGAGGGCCAGGCGAGCGACCTGCAGTCGATCGCGTCGCGCCTGGTGGCACGCGGCCGCGCGGTGCTCGCCGTCGACCTGCCCGCGCATGGCCGCTCGGCCGGCCGCATGACCTCGATTCCCTGGTCGGCCGAGGCGCTGCTCGAGCTGCAGGCGGCCGTGGGGCCGCTGGCCGCCGTGGTGGCCCACTCGGTGGGCGCGGCCGTCACGGTCACCGCGATGGCGGCCGGGCTCGAGGCGCGTGCGGTGGCGCTGCTCGCCGCGCCCTCACGCTATGTCGACTACGCCCGCGGCGTGGCGCGCATGCTCGGCCTCGGCGCGGCCGAGACCCAGGCCTTCATCGCCGAGCTGGCGCGCCGCGGCATCGACGTCCACCGCATCGCGATGCCGCTGATGGCCCCGCAGCTGCGCCAGCCGGCGCTCTTCGTGCACGCCGACGACGACCGCGTCGTGCCGCTGGCCGACGCCGAGGCCAACCACGCCGCGTGGCCCGGCGCGCGCTTGATGCGCGTGCGCGGGCTCGGCCATCGCCGGCTGCTCGACGACGCAGCCGTGCTCGACGAGGTCGAGGCCTTCGTCGAACTCAACGCCTTCGCGTAGGGGCCGGGCGCGGTATCCCTCGGTACCGCGACCCTTCGGCTGGGCGGGGGAGGAGGCGTGGCCCGCCGCTTTCCAGAATCGATCGGATTCCAAACCACCCCGTGAGGATGCGATCGATGTCACGCGTCTTCAAGTGCCCCGCCTGCATGCGGATGGTCGGTCTCGACGAGATCGGCGCCGCGGTCGATCTCGACGGACCGCTCGGCTGGTGGTGCCAGCGTTGCCGGCAGGCGAGCCCGCGCGAGGCCTGGGGGCTCAGCAACGACGGCATCCCCGCGAGCTCCTTCTTCTTCTACGAGGGCGCCGGCAAGAAGGAGCCCTTCATGCAGAAGCTGCCGCGTGCGCTGACGCGCAACATGACCTTCGCCGCCCAGTTCCTGTCGCGCTCGCGCCTGCACGTGCCGATGCCCGATGACCCCGAGATGCGCGGCGAGGCCGACTTCGAGACGGTGGCGATCTACAACCGCGCCGAGCGCCTGACGCTTGTCGGGCGCTACTACACGCCGCCCGGCGGCGGCGCGAACCGCGTCGCGCTGATGCTGTCGGGCAGCGGCGGCACCGCCCACCAGCACCTGTCGAAGGTGGTGCGCCGCTACTGCAAGCGGCTGAACATGGCCGCGCTGCTCGTCGACTACCGCGGCTTCGGCTCGAGCGACAGGAAGACGCCGAGCGAGCAGGGCCTGTTCACCGACGCGCAGGCGATGTTCCGCTTCCTCACCGACGGCGAGGAGATGGGCGGCCTGGGCTGGGCGCCGGGCAAGGTGCTGATCCACGGCTACTCGCTCGGCACCGGCGTGGCGACCGAGCTGGCGGGCCGGCAGCCGCATGCCGGCGGCGTGATCCTGCAATGCCCGTTCACGAGCGCCGCCGACATGGCGGCCGAAGTGGGCGGTGCCCCCGGCGGCTGGCTGGCGCGCCACGGTGCCGAGTTCGACGTGATCGGCAAGCTGGCCGGCCTGCGCCAGCCGGTGCTGGTGCTGATCGCCAACGGCGACACCGACATGAAGGACCACGGCGAGGCGATCGCCAAGAAGGGCCTCGCGAAAGTGACGGTCGCGCACTACGACGGCACGCACCACGAGCCGCACAACGCCTTCAAGGACGGCAACAAGCAGGCCTACGTGCAGGAGTTCAGGGCGAGCGGCGTGGCCTACGTGCCGTACACCGGCGCCGCTGCGCCGCCGCCGGGCGCGGTGATGGTCAAGGACCGCAACGGCGCGGTCAGCGCGGCCAACAAGAAGCCCTACTCGACCCAGCGGGGCTGCATTGCCGACATCCAGAACTGGCTCGGCACCTGGTGAGCGGCGGCGCGGCGCGCCGCCCGTCGGGCCGCGCCGCCACCGGGCCGGCTCAGGGTGCAAGCTGCTGCAGCAGCGTAGGCACCAGCTCGCTCACCGTGGGGTGGATTTGCATCGTTCGCGCGAGCACCGTGTAGGGCTGGTCGGCGGCCATGGTCTGCAGCAGCGAGGCCACGACCTCGTCGCCGGACAGGCCGAGGATGGCCGCGCCGAGGATGCGCTTGGACTGCGCGTCGACCACCACCTTCATGAAGCCGGCGGTCTCGCCGGCCTCGCGCGCGCGGCCCACGCGGCTCATCGGCATCTTGGCACGCAGCAGCTTGCGGCCTTCGCGCGCGGCCAGCGCCTTGGCCTCGGTCTCGGTGAGGCCGACGCGGCCGAGCGGCGGATCGGTGAAGAGCGCGTAGCAGGCGATGCGATCGCCGATGCGCCGTGCGTCGCCGTCGAACAGGTTGGCGACCACGATCTCGTGGTCGTTCCACGCCGTGTGCGTGAAGGCGCCGCGGCCGTTGCAGTCGCCCACCGCCCACACGCCCTCGGCGCTGGTGCGGCACTGCTCGTCGACGACGATGTACCCGCGCTCGTCGGTGCGCACGCCGGCCCGCTCGAGGCCCAGGCCGTCGGTGTTGGGCACGCGGCCGGCGGCCAGCAGCACGTGGCTGCCCTCGACCGCGCGCTCGCCGCTGGCGCAGGCCGCGCCGACGCGCACGCGCGCGCCGGCACGCTCGAGCGCCAGGCACTCGGCGCCGAGCTCGAAGCGGATGCCTTCGGCCTCGAGGATGGACTGGATGCCGGCGGACACGTCCTCGTCCTCGCGCGGCACGACGCGCGGCGCGCGCTCGACCACCGTCACCTCGGCGCCGAGGCGGCGCATGACCTGCGCGAACTCCAGGCCGATGTAGCTGCCGCCCACCACCACCAGGTGCTCGGGCACGGCATCGAGCTGCATGACCGAGGTGTTGTCCAGCGTCGGCACCTCGTCCAGGCCGGCCAGCGGCGGGCGCGCCGCGCGGCCGCCCACGTCGAGGAAGATGCGCGGCGCGGCCAGCTGCCGGCCGGCCACCTCGAGCGTGCCGGGGGCGACGAAGCGCGCGTCGCCGACGATCACCTCGGTGTTCGGCAGCCGCCGCATCCAGCCCTCCACGCCCTGGCGCGACGCCGCCACCACCGCGTCCTTGCGCGCGATGACGCGCGCCATGTCCACGCGCAGCGCGCCGGTGTCGAAGCCGAAGTCGGCGCCGCGCCGCGCCAGCTGCACGGCGCGCGCGCTGGCCACCAGGGTCTTGGTGGGCACGCAGCCCACGTTGACGCAGGTGCCGCCGAAGGCGCCACGCTCGATGACCGCGGTGCGCAGGCCCTCGCGGCTGCAGCGCGCCGCGATGGCCGGGCCGGCCTGGCCGGCGCCGACGACGATGGCGTCGAACGATTCGATGGACATGGCGCGCTCCTCCGGATGGACGCCGCCGTGGGTCGTGCGGCGCGGGCACCAGATTACGCCCGCCGGCGTAAGCGCGGCCGGCGGTGCCCGACCCAAGCGCATGGACAGCACCGAAACGATCGAGACCGTGGCCCGCGCCATCGAGTTGGCCGGCGTGGCCGTGGTGCTGCTCGGCCTGATGGCGGCGGCGCGCGGCTTCGTGCTGGCGCGCGGATCGGCGGCACGCGTGCAGGCCGCACGCGCCGAGCTGGCGCGGCTGATCCTGCTCGGCCTGGAGGTCCTGGTCGCCGCCGACATCGTGCGCACGGTGGCGCTGACGCCCACGCTGGCCGGCGTGGCCGTGCTCGGCCTGATCGTGCTGGTGCGCAGCTTCCTGAGCTGGAGCCTGACGCTCGAACTCGAGGGCCGCTGGCCGTGGCAGCACGCGCGACCGCGGCCCGCGGACGGTGCCCGCGATCAGCCCCCGCCCACGCCCCCACAGTAGCGCCGGCGCGCCGCGCCCTCGGCGCGCAGGTTCGTCGCGAAGTAGTGCTGCAGCATGCCGGTGGCGGCGCGCTGCTGCGCGGCCGGCAGCAGCGGCCCGAGGTCGGCCACCCAGCCGGCCGCGCAGGCCGCGCTGGCCTGGTCGCCCGCGGCGCAGTCGATCAGGCGTTCGAGCGCGTGGCGGTAGCGGCCGAATTCGGCGCGCGTCAGCGGCGGCCCATGGCCGGGCAGCACGAGTTCGTAGGGCAGCGCGTCGAGCCTTGCCAGCGCGGCGCGCCACTGCTCGGCGCAGGCGGTGTCGAAGAAGGGTGCCGGCAGGGTCACGAAGTCGCCCACCGCGAGCACGCCGCTCGCCTCGTCGAGCACCCAGACGTCGCCGCCGCTCACGCCGCGCTCCACGCCCACGCGCAGCCGGCGGCCGGCGATCTGCAGGTCCTGCGCCGGGCCCTCGATCAGCGCGTCGGGCGCCAGCCGCGCGCGCTCGGCGTACAGCGCGCGGTCGATCTCGATCATGCGGCGCGTGGCGGCATCGGTGGCCGGGTCGTCGAGCATCTTCTTGAGGTCGGCGTCGAAGCCGTCCATGCGCCGCTCGACCGCGTCGCGCACCGCGGCGCTGGCATGCACGCGCAGGGCCGGCTCGGCGCGCCGCAGCAGCGCGTTGCCGCCCAGGTGGTCGAGGTGCCAGTGCGTGTTGATCACGGCCTTCAGCGGCAGGCCGCGCTGCCGCGCCCAGTCGCGCAGCGCGCCGGCATGCTCCTCGTGGCGGCCGGTGTCGACGATCACGAGCCCGTCGCGGCCCTGCAGGATCAGGCTGTTGCCGTCGGGCTGGCGGCCGCGCTCGAAGCGGCCGTGCAGCAGCCAGGCGCCGCGGTCGGGCGTGCCGGCAGCGCCAACCGCCCCGACCGCGACGATCTCGTCGACACGCGAACGCGGCTCCTGCGCCGGCGCGTTGGCGGCCAGCGCGACCAGGAGCAGGCTCAGGCTCAGGCAGCGGTGCATGGCGCGCCAAGCATAGGCCGCGGCGTGCCGGCCGCGGGGCGCGCGTTGCGCGGTGCGGCCCTCAAAGCGCCCCGCGGCAGCCCGCCGCGCCGCAGCGGCAGGCCAGGCGCCCCTCGTGGTGCGTCTCGCCGTAGTCGACCGTGATCTCCTCGCCGGCCGCAATGGCGCGCCGGGCGTAGAACTCGACGCGCCCGTTGCGGATCACCAGCCGCGCGTTGGGCGCGCAGCTGTGGTTGGTGAAGCGCATCGGGTCGGCGCTCCGGCTGAAGTCGATCGCCTTCTTGGCCGACAGCTCGACGATCATGATGCGCTCGTGGCGCGTGGCGCGGATGCGCGCCTCGGCCACGCTGACGCTCTCGCCGCGGATCTCGCCGATCTTGCGCAGCGGCGGGATCGGCTCGGCGGCGAAGGCGCCCTGGCCGTCGATGGCGCTGGCGCGCACCGCCACCGCGAACTTCTGGTAGGCGGGCCGCGCCGCGGGCACGCGGTCGGCCTCGGCGGCGCCGCTCACTTCGGCAGTTCGATTTTCGGCGCCGGCTTCCAGCCCTTCGCGCGGTGCTCGGCGGTCACGAAGGTGCGGATGCCGCCGCGCACGAACCAGTCGGCGTGGATGCGCACGAAGCGCGGCGCGATCGCCTCGACGATGTCGTCGCAGATCGTGTTGGTCACCTTCTCGTGGAAGGCGCCTTCGTTGCGGAAGCTCCAGAAGTACAGCTTCAGGCTCTTGAGCTCGACGCAGAGCTGGTCGGCCACGATCTCGATCTGGAAGTGCGCGAAGTCGGGCTGGCCGGTCAGCGGGCACAGGCAGGTGAACTCGGGCACGTCGAAGCGGATGACGTAGTCGCGCCCGGGCGCGGGGTTCGGAAACACCTGCAACGCCTTGCTCGGTGCGGTGGGCGGCACCGCGGGAGCGCTGCGTTCGCGGGGCGGTTTCGGGGGCTTGCTGCGGGGCATCGGGAAGGCCGGATTCGAGGGGGCGCGATGCTATCATCCGGCCGCCGATCGCGCTCCGAGGAGAGCGCATTTTTCATTCAGAATCAAGCACTTGCGTGCCCTCCGGTGCGCCGGTGCGCAAAGCCTTCGATGCGCCTTTCGCAGATCAAGCTCTCGGGCTTCAAGTCGTTCGCCGAACCGACCACGTTCCAGCTGCCCGGGCAGCGCGTGGGCGTGGTCGGCCCCAACGGCTGCGGCAAGAGCAACATCATCGACGCCGTGCGCTGGGTGCTCGGCGAGAGCAAGGCCAGCGAGCTGCGCGGCGAGAGCATGCAGGACGTGATCTTCAACGGCAGCGGCAACCGCAAGCCGGCCGGCCGCGCCAGCGTGGAGCTGGTGTTCGACAACACGCTGGCGCGCGCCGGCGGCCAGTGGAACAGCTTCGCCGAGATCGCCGTCAAGCGCGTGCTCACGCGCGACGGCACCTCGAGCTACTTCATCAACAGCCAGCCGGTGCGGCGGCGCGACGTGCAGGACGTGTTCCTCGGCACCGGTCTCGGCCCGCGCGCCTACGCCATCATCGGCCAGGGCACGATCAGCCGCATCATCGAGAGCCGCCCCGAGGAGCTGCGCCTGTTCCTCGAGGAGGCGGCCGGCGTCAGCAAGTACAAGGAGCGCCGCCGCGAGACCGAGAACCGGCTCAAGGACACGCGCGAGAACCTGGTGCGCGTGGAGGACATCCTGCGCGAGCTCAACGCCAACCTCGACAAGCTCGAGAAGCAGGCCGAGGTGGCGACGCGCTACCGCAGCCTGCAGGACGCCGGCACGCTCAAGCTGCACCAGCTGTGGTTCCTCAAGCACCGCGACGCCGCGAACGAGGAAGAGCGCGTCAAGGCCGCGCTGGCCGAGGCCGGCAACGCGCTCGAGGCGCGCCTGGCCGAGCTGCGCCACACCGAGAGCGAGCTCGAGCAGATCCGCCAGGCGCATTACGCGGCGAGCGACACCCTGCACTTGAAGCAGGGCCTGCTCGGCGAGGCCCAGCTCGAGGTGAGCCGGCTCGAGGAGCGCATCCGCTACGTGGTCGAAGGGCGCCGGCGCGCCGAGCAGCGGCTGGCCGAACTCAAGGCGCAGAACAGCCAGTGGGCCGAACGCGAGGCGGCCGCGCGCGCCGAGCTCGAGCAGATCGCCGCCCAGATGGAGCAGGCCGACGAGCGCGCCGCGCTGCTGCTGGCGCAGGCCGAGGAGCAGGCGGCGCAGCTGCCGGCGCTGGAAGACGCGCTGCGCGCCGCGCAGGCACGCAGCAACGAGCAGCGCCACCTCGTGGCCCAGGTGCAGCAGCAGATCCAGGTGCTGGCCGCCGAGAGCCGCGCCGTCGAGGAGCAGGTGCGCGCGCTGCAGGTGCGCCGCGAGCGCCTGGCCGGCGAACAGAAGGGGCTGGCCGCGCCCGACCTCGCGCGCCTGCAAGCCCTGCGCGAGCAGGAGGCGCGCGCCGTCGCTGCGCGCGAAGCGGCCGACGCCGTGCTGCACGAGCTGAGCGACGAGACCCCGGCGATCGACGAGCAGCGCCGCGCCGCGCAGGAGGCCGCCTCGCGCGAGGCGGCCAGGCTGGCCGACATCGGCGCGCGGCTCGAAGCCCTGCGCGCGCTGCAGGAGAAGGTGCAGACCGAAGGCAAGCTCAAGCCCTGGCTCGAGCGCCACGGCCTGGCCGGCCTGCAGGGCCTGTGGACGCAGGTGCACATCGAGCGTGGCTGGGAGACGGCGCTCGAGTCGGCGCTGCGCGAGCGGCTGGGCGCGCTCGCCGTGGGCCGCCTCGACACCGTGCGCGCCTTCGCCGACGACGCGCCGCCGGCCAAGCTCGCCTTCTACGCCACGCCCGCGGCGGCCACGCCGAGCACGCACCAGCGGCTGCCGCGCCTGGCCGACCTGCTGATGCTCTCCGACGCCGGCCTCAAGGCCCTGCTCGGCGACTGGCTCGAAGGCGTCTACACCGCGCGTTCGCTCGACGAGGCGCTGGCCAACCGCGGCCAGCTCGGGCACGGCGAGGTCATCATGACGCGCGAGGGCCACGCGGTCTCGCAGTTCGCGGTCAGCTTCTACGCGCCCGATTCCGAGCAGGCCGGCATGCTGGCGCGCGCGCAGGAGATCGAGAACCTCGAGCGCCAGCAGCGTGCGCAGTCGCTCATCGCCGACGAGCAGCGCGCGAGCGCGGTGCGGCTGGAGGCCGCCTACACCGACGCCTCGCAGCGCCTGCTCGCCGCGCGCCGCGAGGCCGCCGACACGCAGACCCGCGCGCACACGCTGCACGTGGAAGTGCTGCGCCTGGCCCAGCAGGCCGAGGCCGCCGCAGCGCGCCAGACGCAGCTCGGCGACGAACTCGCCGAGATCGACGCCCAGCTTGAATCGCTCCAGGAGCGCAGGAGTACCGGCGAGGCGCGCTTCGAGGAGCTCGACATCGAGCTGGCCAACGCGCAGGAAAAGCACGCCGAGATCGACGACGGCGTGATCGGCGCCGAGCGAAAGCTGGCCGAAGCGCGCGAGCAGCAGCGCGCGCTCGAACGCCAGGCGCAGGAGGCGGGCTTCGACAAGCGGGCGCTGGCCAGCCGGCGCGAGGAGCTGCTGCGCGGCATCGAGACCGCGGCCGCGCAGGTGCAGAACAACCTCGCCGCCGGCCAGCAGCTCGAGCTCGAGCTCGGCCAGATGGACGACGCGGCGGCGCAGTCGGGCCTGCAGGCGGCGCTGGCGCTCAAGCTCGAGCGCGAGCAGCACCTGGGCGCGGCGCGCAGCGCCTACGACGACCTCTCGGCCAAGCTGCGCGCCGGCGAGGAGCAGCGCCTGGCGTTCGAGCACAGCCTGGAGCCGATGCGCGAGAAGCTGGCCAAGCTGCAGCTCGAGCAGCAGGCGGCGCAGCTGGGCGGCGCGCAGTACCTCGAGCAGCTCGCCGCGGCCCACGTCGACCTGGCCGTGCTCGAGCAGGGCATCGTCGAGGGCAAGGTGCGGCTGACCGGCCTGCAGGGCGAGATCGACCGCATCAACCGCGAGGTGGCCGAGCTGGGCGCGGTGAACCTGGCCGCGCTCGAGGAGCTGAGCACGTCGCGCGAGCGCAAGACCTTCCTCGACGCGCAGAACGCCGACCTGCAGGAGGCCATCAAGACGCTCGAGGATGCGATCCACAAGATCGACCTCGAGACGCGCGAGCTGCTGGCCTCCACCTTCAACCAGGTCAACGAGCACTTCGGGCGCATGTTCCCGGTGCTGTTCGGCGGCGGCAACGCACGCCTGGTGATGACCGGCGCCGAGATCCTCGACGCCGGCGTGCAGGTGATGGCGCAGCCGCCGGGCAAGAAGAACAGCACCATCCACCTGCTGTCGGGCGGCGAGAAGGCGCTCACCGCGATCGCCCTCGTGTTCGCCATCTTCCAGCTCAACCCGGCGCCGTTCTGCCTGCTCGACGAGGTCGACGCGCCGCTGGACGACGCCAACACCGAGCGCTACCGCAATCTCGTCTCGCAGATGAGCAAGGAGACGCAGTTCCTGTTCATCAGCCACAACAAGATCACGATGGAGATGGCCGAGCAGCTGATCGGCGTGACGATGCAGGAGCAGGGCGTCAGCCGCATCGTCGCGGTGGACATGGAGGCCGCGGTCTCGCTGGCCGAGGCCGCCTGATCATGAGCCGCCTGGCTCGCCAGGAGCGCCGGGCTCGCCACCCCCCGTGGGGGCGCGCCGCCGCGCGGGGAACCCGGATCGCCGGCGCATGTCGCTGACCACGGCGCTCGCCCTGCTCGGCGGCGTCGTGCTGCTGGCGCTGCTGGCGCACGGCCTGTGGAGCACGCGGCGCGCCGCGGCGCGCAAGGCGGTGCTGCCGGCGGCGCCGCAGAACGAAGACCGCGTGGAGCCTGCGCTCGGCGCGGCGCCACCGCACCGGGAGGCCGGCGACACGCTGCCCGAGCCGCCGCGCGAAGGCTCAGACCACGAGGCTCTCGAACCGACGCTGGAGCCGGGCCTCGGCGGCGGGCTGCGCAGCGTGCCCTGGCGCGCGCTGCGGCTGGACCCGCTGATCGACGCCATCGTGCCGCTGATGCTCGAGACGCCGCTCACCGGCGAGGCCGCGCTCGCGCACCTGCCGCCTTCGCGGCGCGCCGGCAGCAAGCCGTTCTACGTCGAGGGCCTGGACACCGAGACCGGCACCTGGGAGCCGCTGGCCCCCGGACGCCGCTACGGCGAGCTGCAGGCCGGCGTGCAGCTGGCCAGCCGCAGCGGCCCGCTCAACGAGATCGAGTACAGCGAGTTCGTGCAGAAGGTCGAGGCCTTCGCCGAGACGATCGGCGCGCGTGCCGAGCCGCCCGACATGCTCGAGGTGGCGGCGCGCGCGCGCGAGCTCGATGCGCTGACGAGCCCGCTCGACGCCACCCTCACCATCACGCTGCGCTCCAACGGCATCGCCTGGTCGGTGGCCTACGTGCAGCAGGTGGCGGCGCGCGCGGGCTTCGTGCCCGGCGCGGTGCCGGGGCGCTTCGTGCTGCCGGCGGTGGAGGAGGGCGCGCCGCCGATGCTGGTGCTGTCGGTGCCGGCGCAGGCCGCGCTGGCCGAGGATCCGCAGGCCAGCGCGGTGCGCGAATGCACGCTCGCGCTGGACGTGCCGCAGACGCCCGAGTCGGCCGAGCCCTTCCCGGCCTTCTACCGCGCCGCCACGCGGCTGGCCGAGGACCTGGACGCCACGGCCACCGACGACCAGGGCCAGCCGGTCACGCTGCGCGCCTACGACGCCATCGGCCGCGAGCTGGAGACGCTGTACCGCGGCCTCGACAAGCTCGACCTCGCGGCCGGCTCGGCGGCGGCGCGGCGGCTGTTCAGCTGAACGGCCGCCTGCGGCGCCGGGCCGCGTCTCAGGCGCCCGCCGTGGGCGTCGTGCCCACCGTGCCGACCGTGCCGACCGTACGCGAAGGCGAGCGCATCAGCACGAACTCCTCGGCCGCCGTGGGGTGCACGGCGATCGTGCGGTCGAAGTCGGCCTTGGTGGCGCGCGCGCTGAGCGCCACCGCCAGGCTCTGCACGATCTCGGGCGCGTCGGCGCCGGCCATGTGCACGGCGCGCACGCGGTCGCTCGCCGCGTCGACCAGCAGCTTCATGCGCGTGCGCTGGCTGCCGCCGAAGAAGGTCTGCTTCATCGGGCGGAAGTCGGCCTCGTAGACCTGGGTGGGCTGGCGCGCGCCGGCCAGCTCCTCCTCGCTGGGTCCGATGCTGGCCAGCGGCGGCAGCATGAAGACGGCGCTCGCGACGAGCGACAGGTCCACCGTGCGCTGGGCCTGCGCCGGGCCGCCGAACAGCGCGTCGGCCAGCGCGCGTCCCTCGGCGATCGCCACCGGCGTGAGGTTCTTGCGGTTCGTCACGTCGCCGATCGCGTGCACGCCGGCGGCGGCGGTGTGCAGCGTGTCGTCGACGGCGAGCGCGCCGTCGGCGGCGGGCGCCAGGCCCACGGTCTCGAGGCCCAGGCCCTGGGTGTTGGGGCGCCGCCCGGTGGCGTTGAGCACCCAGGGGAAGTCGCGCGCCGCGCCGTCGGCGAAGCCGAGCACGAAGCCGCCGCCGCGCCGCTGCACGCGCACCGGCAGCCGGCCCGGGTGCAGCTCGACGCCGGCCGCCGTGAGCGCCTCCGCGGCGTAGCCGCGCAGCATGGCGTCGAAGCCGCGCAGCGGCCGGTCGGCGCGGTAGAACATCGACACCGCCACGCCGAGGCGCGCCAGCATGCTCGCGAACTCGACCGCGATGTAGCCGCTGCCGACGACGGCGGCGCGTGCGGGCAGGTGGTCGAGGTCGAGCAGGTCGTCGCTGGTGGCCGCCGCTTCGATGCCGGGGATGCTGTCGCGCACCGGGCTCGCGCCGGTGGCGACGAGCACGTGCTGCGTCGTCAGGACCCTCTCGCCCATCTGCACGCGGCCAGGCCCGGCCAGGCGGCCGAAGCCCTCGATCAGCTCGACCTTGCCGGTCTCGAGCATGCGCCGGTACACGCCTTCGAGGCGCGACGTCTCGGCCGTCTTCAACGCCTGCCAGGCGCCCATGTCGAAACGCGGATCGGCCAGCGCCCAGCCGTAGCCGCGCGCCTCCGCGAAGCCCTCGCCGAACTGCGCCGCGTACATCAGCAGCTTCTTGGGCACGCAGCCGCGCAGCACGCAGGTGCCGCCGACGCGGCCGGCCTCGACGATGGCCACCCGGGCGCCGTGCAGCGCGGCGCGGCGCGAGGCGGCCACGCCGCCCGAGCCGGCGCCGAGCACGATGAGGTCGTAGTCCTGGGTCATGCGCTGCTCCTCGCGCCCGACCGGGGCGCCGCTGCGGCTGCGAGTGTGTCGCACCTGCTGCGGTGCGGCTTACCGACTGCAGGGCGGTCCGGGGTAACCCGCTTCATCGCCGGGCGCGCCGCGGTGGCAATCCGCGATTCGGTGGCGCCTCCTGGCGTCGGCGGACAATCGCGCCATGCCGCGGAAGAACGATCCCGCCGAGCGCGCCGCCGCGCTGCGCGCCGAACTGCACGAACACGCCCACCGCTACTACGTGCTGGACGCGCCGGTGATCCCGGATGCCGAATACGACCGGCTGTTCCAGGAGCTGCAGCAGATCGAGCAGGCGCACCCCGAGCTGCGCACGCCGGACTCGCCCACCCAGCGCGTGATCGGCCAGGTGCTCGAGGGCCTGGCGCCGGTGAGGCACGCGGTGCCGATGCTCTCGATCCAGACCGAGACCGACACCACGGCGGCCGGCGCCGAGGCCTTCGACGCGCGCGTGCGCCGCGAGCTCGAGCTGGCCGACGACGCGCCGCCGGTGGAATACGCCTGCGAACTCAAGTTCGACGGCCTGGCCATCAACCTGCGCTACGAGGACGGCGTGCTCGTGCTCGCCGCCACGCGCGGCGACGGCGAGACCGGCGAGGACGTGACGCACAACATCCGCACCATCGGCCAGATCCCGCTGAAGCTGCGCGGCGCCGCGCCGCCGCTGATCGAGATCCGCGGCGAGGTCTACATGCGGCGCGACGACTTCGAGCGCCTCAACGAGCGCCAGCGCGAGCGCGGCGAGAAGACCTACATCAACCCGCGCAACACCGCCGCCGGCGCGGTGCGCCGGCTCGACGCGACGCTCGCCGCACGGCACCCGCTGTCGTTCTTCGCCTACGGGCTCGGCGAGGTGCGCGGCTGGCCGCTGCCGGCCACGCACGGCGCGCTGCTCGACGCGATCGCCGCGTTCGGGCTGCCGGTGAACGACGAACGCCGCGTCGTGGCGGGCGCCGCCGGGCTGGTGCGCTTCCACCGCGACATCGAGGCAAGGCGCGATGCGCTGCCGTTCGACATCGACGGCGTGGTCTACAAGGTCAACTCGCTCGATCTGCAGCGTCGCCTGGGCTTCAAGACACGCGAGCCGCGCTGGGCGGTGGCGCACAAGTACCCGGCGCAGGAACAGATCACGCTTCTGCGCGGCATCGAGATCCAGGTCGGCCGCACCGGCAAGCTCACGCCGGTGGCCAAGCTCGAGCCGGTGTTCGTGGGCGGCACCACGGTGAGCAACGCCACGCTGCACAACCTGTTCGAGCTGCGCCGCAAAGGTGTGCGGGTCGGCGACCGTGTCATCGTGCGCCGGGCCGGCGACGTGATCCCCGAGATCGTCGGCCGCATGCCCGGCGCGCGGGCGCACTACGTGCCCAACTTCCGCATGCCGCGCGAGTGCCCGGTGTGCGGCAGCGCGGTGCTGCGCGAGAAGGGCAGCATCGAGCACCGCTGCACCGGCGGCCTGTTCTGCGCGGCGCAGCGCAAGCAGGCGCTCCTGCACTTCGCGGGGCGGCGCGCGATGGACATCGAGGGACTCGGCGACAAGCTCGTCGATCAACTCGTCGACGGGGGCCTCGTGCGCACGCTGCCCGAGCTGTACAAGCTCGGCGTGGCCAAGCTCGCGGCGCTCGAGCGCATGGCCGACAAGAGCGCCGCCAACCTCGTCGCGGCGCTCGAGAAGAGCAAGCAGACGACGCTGGCGCGCTTTCTCTACGCGCTCGGCATCCGCCACGTCGGCGAGAGCACGGCGCGCGACCTGGCGCGCCACTTCGGCCGGCTCGACGCGCTGCTCGACGCGAGCGAGGAACAGCTGCTGCAGGTGAACGACGTCGGCCCCGTGGTGGCGCGCAGCATCCACGCCTTCTTCGCGCAGCCGCACAACCGCGAGGTGGTGGAGCAGCTGCGCGCCGCGGGCGTGCACTGGCCCGAAGGCGATGCGGCCGACGCCGGCCCCAAGCCGCTGGCTGGCAAGACGCTGGTGCTGACCGGCACGCTGCCCACGCTCTCGCGCGACGCCGCGCAGGCGCTGATCGAGGCCGCCGGCGGCAAGGTCAGCGGCTCGGTGTCGAAGAAGACCGACTACGTGGTGGCCGGCAGCGAGGCAGGCAGCAAGCTCGACAAGGCGCGCGAGCTCGGCGTGACCGTGCTCGACGAGGCCGGCCTGCGCGCGCTGCTCGCGTGAGTCAGCAGATGCAGTCCCGCGGGAGCGCGGTGCGGCGCCTGTGCCTGCTGGGCGGCGAGTCGAGCGGCAAGACCACGCTGGCGATGCAGCCGGCCGATCGGCTCGGCACGCCCTGGGTTCCCGAGTACGGGCGCGAGCTGTGGGAGCGGCTGCGCCGCACGCTCGACGTGGACGAGCTCGTGCGGGTCGCCGAACGGCAGGTCGAGCTCGAGGAGCAGGCGGCGCGGCGCGTGCCGCCGCAGGTGGGCTGGCTGGTCTGCGACACCTCGCCGCTGACCACGCTGCAGTACTGCCTGCACGACCACGGCCAGGCGCCGCCGCGCCTGCACGAGCTGGCGCGCCGGCACTACGACCTGGCGGTGCTGTGCGAGCCGGACTTCGTGTTCGTGCAGGACGGCTGCCGGCGCGACGACGCCTTCCGCGCCGCGCAGCACGAGTGGACACGGACCCGCTTGGCGGAACTCGGCCTGGCGGTGCACCCCGCGCGCGGCGCGCCGCCGGCGCGCCTGGATGCGCTGCTGCAGCGCTTGCGCTCATACTGCGAGCCGCTCCGAGGAGACACGCCATGAAGAAGACACCGACCACCCTGCTGCTGCCGCTGCTGCTGGGCCTGGCCGCCACGGCGGCCCGCGCCGATTGCCTGAGCGACGCCCAGGTCGCGGCCCTGTTCGACGCCTACAACAACCGCACGCCGGCGGCCAACCCGCAGGGCCTGTCGGCGGCCGACGGCGAGTGCACGCGCACCAAGTTCAACCGCATGCTGCAGCTGCAGCTCGGCGAGCCCGTCGGCTACAAGGCCGGGCTCACCAACCCCGCGGTGCAGAAGCGCTTCAACGCCGACGCGCCGGTGTGGGGCGCGCTCTACGCCCCGATGCTGCTGCCCGAGGGCGTGCCGGTGGAGGCCGCCTTCGGCGCGCGCCCGCTGTTCGAGGCCGACCTTCTCGTGCGCGTGCGCGACGCGTCGATCAACCAGGCCCGGAGCGTCGAGGACGTGGTCGGCGCCATCGACCAGGTGCTGCCCTTCATCGAACTGCCCGACCTGGTGGTGCAGGCGCCGCCGCAGCTGAACGGCGCCGCCATCGCGGCCATCAACGTCGGCGCGCGCCTCGGCGTGGTGGGCGCGCCGATCGCGGTGCCGGCGACGCGCGCCGAGCGCTTCAAGCTCATGGACGGCCTGCGCGACATGGTCGTCATCGTCAAGGGCGACGGCGCCGAGCTCGACCGCGGCAAGGGCAGCGACGTGCTCGGCCACCCGCTCGAGGCGGTGGTCTGGCTGGTGCGCGACCTGGCGCGCAGCGGCGGCGCGTTGAAGAAGGGCGACCTCGTCAGCCTCGGGTCTTTCTCCAGGCTGCTGCCGCCCAAGCCGGGCCTGCGCGTGCAGGTGGTCTACGAGGGCCTGCCGGGCAACCCCGACGTGGGCGTGATCTTCAAGTAGGGATGCGACGATGGCGGTGCGGGAGATCCTGAAGATGGGCGATGCGCGGCTCTTGCGCATCGCCGAGCCGGTGCGCGAGTTCGGCACGCGCGAACTGCGCGAGCTGGTGGCCGACATGTTCGACACCATGAAGGCCGCCAACGGCGCCGGACTCGCGGCGCCGCAGATCGGCGTGAACCTGCAGCTCGTGATCTTCGGCTTCGACCACAACGAGCGTTACCCCGAGGCGCCGCCGGTGCCGATGACGGTGCTGCTCAACCCGGTCATCGAGCCGCTGTCCGGCGAGCAGGTCGAGGGCTGGGAAGGCTGCCTGTCGGTGCCGGGCCTGCGCGGCGTGGTGCCGCGCTTCTCGCGCATCCGCTACCGCGGCTTCGACGTCGACGGCAAGCCGCTCGAACGCGAGGCCGATGGGTTCCACGCCCGCGTGGTGCAGCACGAATGCGACCACCTGATCGGCCGCCTGTACCCGACGCGAATGACCGACCTCACCAAGCTCGGCTTCACGAGCGTGCTGTTCCCCGATCTCGATCCGGCGCGCGACGACTGAAGCGCGCCGGCGCCTACTTCGGGTCGGCGATCCGTGTGCGCGAGATGATCAGCTCGTCGTACCAAGTGTAAGAGACGGGATTGGTTGCCGAGGCACTCTTGCCCGTGTTGTAGGGCAGCAGCCAGACCTTGCCGTAGCGCTGGTTGTCCGACGCCAGGCCGGCCGACAGGTTGTAGGGCCCCCATTGGATCAGGAGCTCCGACGGCCGACCTTCGCGCGCGCCCCACAGCGTGATGTAGCTGCCGCGGAACTCGTCGCCGACGCGCGGGCCCATCTTCACGTGCACCTGGAACGTCATCCACTCGTTGGGCACGTAGGGGAAGCAGTTGCCGTTCGGCGCGAAGTAGCCCGTGCTGCTCTGCGAGTACAGACAATAAGGAGCCGGCCGGGCGTTCTGGAGCTTGAAGTCGTAGGTGTTGAAGGGCTCCTCGAACCCATGGTACGGCCCGTGCGAGGTCGACCCGGTGCACGAGTTGTACATGATCGGGAAGCCGCGGTGGTAGGTGTTCTGGACCGGCAGTTCCAGCGTCGAGCACGACGAGTAGATCTTGCCGCCGGGCTGGTCGCCGGTACCGATGATCACCTGCTTCCAGCCACCGCCACCGGCGAACTTCGTGCTAAGGAACTCGGGGCTGAAGCGCTGGCGCCACTGCACGTAGAACTCCTCCCCGGCGCCGAACTGGACCGACAGATCGCTGGAGAAGTTGGTGAAGTAGGAGCCCGAGGAGTCGGACCCGGAGTTGGCCGGGATGGTGAAGCGCAGGGCCGAGTCGCCCGAGGCCTTCACGGTGGTGTCGCGCGTGGCCCGGGTGTAGTCCGAGGTGCTCCAGGGCGGCAGGATGCCCGAGTTGAAGCCGTAGGCGCCGTTGGTGCCACCGCTGCCGTTGCTGAAGTCGGATGTCACGTCGAAGCCGACGCACTTGACGACCCCCGGCTGCGCGCAGCGGGTGGCGAAGTCCTGGGCACCCGGCGCGGGGGAGGGAGCCGGCGTGGGCGCGGGCGTGGGGGCCGGGGTCGGTGCGGGAGTCGGCGCCGGCGTCGGGGCGGGAGTCGGGGCAGGCGTGGGCGCCGGTGTCGGTGCGGG